>Ga0136617_10004068_pt1 | contig 13076 bp, 10 predicted proteins | sample AntDrymUQ3222106_2_FD_129672 | JGI IMG/M metagenome (GOLD analysis project Ga0136617, IMG submission 129672) | Polar desert sand microbial communities from Dry Valleys, Antarctica - metaG UQ322 (21.06) | ecosystem: Environmental > Terrestrial > Soil > Desert | place: Antarctica: Dry Valley...
GCCCCGATCTGCTCGAGGGCCCACTGGCGGTCGAAGTAGGGATCGTTGCTCGCCTGCGCCGGGCTCGCCAATACGGTCGCCAGCACGACGACGACGCCTAGGACGCCTGCCAGCCGTCGGCCGGCCAGCGGCGGTGCCGCCAGCCGTCGCTCCCCCGACCCCGGCCATCGACGCCCCACAGGAGGTTGATCGACTCAGCCCAGGAGCGACTTGAGCACGGAATGAACCGTCTCCAGCTCGGAACGGTCGACCCGCTCGTCGGCCGCGTGGGCCACGTTGGGGTTTCCCGGCCCGAAGTTGGTGGCGGGGACGTCTCGGGATGCGAAGCGGGCCACGTCGGTCCATCCCAGCTTGGCCCGGGGCGGTGCGCCGCTGGCAGCCACCAGCGAGCGCAGGAGGGGATGGCTGAGCCCGGGCACCGCCGCCGGGGCGACGTCGACGACCTCGAAGTGGTCGACCTCGCCCACCACCCGGCGGAGGGCGGCCTCGGCCTCGGCCGCGGTGCGGTCGGGCGCGAACCGGTGGTTGAGCGTGACCGTGGCCCGGTCGGGCACGACGTTGCCGGCCACCCCACCCTCGATCCCCACGGCCGAGAGGGCCTCGAGGAAGTGGCACCCGTCGATGTCGACCTTGCGGCCCTCGAAGGCGGCGCACGCGGCCAGCACCGGGCCGAGCCGGTGGATGGCGTTGACGCCCAGCCACGGCCGGGCCGAGTGGGCCCGCTTGCCGGTCTGGGTCACCACCGCCCGCATCGTCCCCTGGCAGCCGGCCTCGACGAGGGCCCCGGTGGGCTCGGCCAGGATGGCGGCGTCGGCGACCATCAGGTCGGGGCGCTCCCGGAACAGGCGCTCGACCCCGTTGAACTCGGAATCGATCTCCTCGCACTCGTAGAACACGTAGGTGACGTCGATCGCGGGCTCGGCGACGGTGAGGGCCAGCTCGAGCATCACCGCCACCCCGCCCTTCATGTCGCACGACCCCAGGCCCCAGAGGACGTCGCCCTCGATGTGGGCCCGCTCGTTGCCGTTGGCCGGGACGGTGTCGGTGTGGCCGCCGATCACCAGCCGCTGCGACCGCCCGAGATCGGTGCGGGCCACCAGGTTGTCGCCCACCCGGGTCACGTCGAGCCACGGCACGGTGGCCAGGCGGGCGGCCAGGTGGTCGGTGATGGCCCGTTCGTTGTGGCTCACCGACGGGATGTCGACCAGCTCGGCCGTGAGTCGGACCAGGTCGGTCACTTACATCCCCGCCACGCCGTGCTGGCGGAGGAGGCCTTCGAGGGCGGCCTTGTCGTGGCGGGCGCCCTCCGGCAGGTGCTTGATGACGAGGGCGCAGGGGAGGCCGAACTCGCCCCCGGCGAACGCCCGGGGCCGGGTGGCGGTGACCACTACGCACCAGGGCGGGACCACGCCCCGGCCCAGCTCCTCGCCCGTCTCGGCGTCGATGACGGGGATGGTGTTCGACAGGATGAGCCCGGCGCCGAGCACGCTGCCCTGGCCGACCCTCGCCCCCTGCACGACCATGCACCGGCTGCCGATGAGGCAGTCGTCGCCGATGAACACCGGCGCCGCCTGGGGCGGCTCGAGCACGCCGCCGATGCCCACGCCCCCCGACAGGTGGACGTTGGCCCCCACCTGGGCGCACGACCCGACCGTGGCCCACGTGTCGACCATGGTGTTGGCGCCCACCCGGGCGCCGATGTTGACGTAGCCGGGCATGAGCACGACTCCCTGGTCGAGGAACGAGCCCCACCGGGCCGACCCGCCGGGCACCACCCGCACGCCGCTGGCCGCGTAGCCCCGCTTGAGCGGGATGCGGTCGGCGTACTCGAAGGGCCCCAGCTCGATCGTCTCCATGGCGGACACCCGGAAGAGGAGGAGGATGGCCTGCTTCAGCCAGGCGTGCACCACCACCTCGCCGGTCGCGGGGTCGATCTCGGCGGCCCGGGCCTCACCCCGGTCGAGGAGGTCGATGACCTCGTGGATCACCGAGACGGCGTCGCCGTCGGAGGGCGACAGCTCGGCCCGGCGCTCCCAGAGCTCGGCGATCTGGGACTGGAGGTCGGCCACCGGATGAGCCTACCGGGCGCCCGGGAAGGCCATGATGGCCGCCATGTCCCGGTTCCGACCCTCGAAGGAACGCGGCCTCGGACGGGCCCCGAGGGCCGTCGCCCGGGCGATGGTGATGGCGGCGGCCGTCACCGCCGGGTGCGGAGGCGGATCGTCCTCCGGCGGTGAAGCCCCGTCGTCGCCGTCCACCAGGATCACCGACCGCGCCACCACCCTCGCTCCGTCCGCCTTCGGGCCCGCGGTGCTGCTGGGGGAGATCGTCGACGAGACGGTCACCGAGAGCAGCGGACTGGTCGCCTCCCGCCGCAACCCCGGGCGCCTGTGGACCCACAACGATTCCGACACCCCGCCCCTGCTCTCGTGTGTGGAGCCCGATGGTGGTTCGTGCGGGACGTGGACGGTCGACGGTGCGGCCAACGTCGACTGGGAGGACATCGCCGCCGGGCCCGGGCCCCAGCCCGGAGAGCACTACCTGTACGTGGGCGACATCGGCGACAACATCCGGTCGAGGGACGAGGTCGTCGTCTACCGGGTGGTGGAGCCGGCCGTGTCCGATCCGGCCATCGCCGGCACCACCGCCTCCGGCACCACCGCCGCCGCCACCGCCCTGCGGCTCCGCTACGACGACGGTGCCCACGACGCCGAGAGCCTGATGGTGCACCCCACCAACGGCGACCTCTACGTGGTGACCAAGGAGCTGGGCAACACCGGGGTGTACCGGGCCCCGCCCGGCGGCGGGGCGCTGACCCGCATCGCCACCCTCGGCATCGGCCCGTTCGGCCTGGTGACGGGGGCCGACATCTCCCCCGACGGCCGGCGGGTGGCCCTGTGCACCCTGGTCGGCGGCTTCGAGCTCACCCTCAAGGCGGGCGCCGGGTTCGACGCCATCTGGGCCCTGGCGCCGACGGCGCTCACCCTCCCGTACCGGGCCCAGGGGGAGGCCATCGCCTACCGCCTCGACGGCGACGCCCTGTTCCTGACCAGCGAGGGGTACCCGTCGCCGCTCTTCGAGGTGCCCCGAATCTGACCCCCCGGTCAGACCGGCCCGGGTCAGGCCAGGACGGGTCAGGTCAGTTGCGGGCGTCCTCGCTGAGGTTCTTGACCGACTCCGCCACCCGGTAGAGGGCGGCGTAGAGCCCCTCCATGTCGGCCGGCAGGGCCTCAAGGGCCCGTAGGCGGTCGCCGAAGTCCTGCAGCAGCAGGCTGGCGTTGGCGAGCGACGCCTGGTTGTTGGCGTCGATCTCCTCCGAGGCCCGGGTCAGGTCGGCGAGGGCATCCTCGACCGTGCGGGGCAGAGACTCCAGCCGCTCGATGCGCTCGTCGACCCCTGATCCCCGGGCCGCGTCGGCCGACGCCACCTCGGTGCGCAGCCGGTCGATCTCGTCGCGGAGCCCGGAGATGCGCGCCTCGCCGGCCGACACCAGGTCGGCCCGCATCCGCTCGATCTCGTCCCGCACCTCGGTCAGGGCCGGTGCCAGCGGCTCCATCTGGCTCCGCAGGCCGGCGACCTGCTCCTCCCGCTGGCGGGCGGCCTCGGCCAGTCGCCCGATCTCGCTCTGCGCCGTCTCGAGGTCGGTCGGCAGGGTCTCGAGGGCCTGCACCCGGCGGGCGACGTCGTCGACGGACTCGTTGGAGTCGCCGACCGCCCTGCTCACCGCCTCGGCCAGCTTCTCCACGTCGGTCGACACCTTGGCGATGTCGGCCGGCACCCCTTCCACCGCCCGCATCCGGGCCCACAGCCCGGCGACCTGCTCGGTGGTGTAGATGCGCTCGTCCTCGATCCTCTCCCGGAGCGCGGAGAGGCTGTCGCGCACGTCAGCCACGGTGGACTCGAAGCCGGCGGAGCGGTCGTCGTGCTCGGTCGCCATGGTGGTGACCCGACCGAGCTCCCGGTAGAGGGCGTCGAGGTCGCTGGTGAGCGACTCCAGGCCGGCCAGCCGGCGGCGCAGGTCGAGCTCGGTGTTCTGGCCCTGGTTGGCGATGCGCTCGATCTCGGCCCGCAGGCCCTCGATGGCGGCGTCGACGGCCGCCTGGCGCTCGACCACGTCGGCCTGCCGGTCGTCGCGGCCGGTCGTGGCCTCCGCCACCCGCTCGAAATCGCGGTACATGCCCTCGATGTCGGCCGGCAGGCTCTCCAGCATCCGCAGCCGCCCGGCCAGGCCGAGCTGCTCGGTGGTGGCGGCCAGGGCCGCCTGCTGGGCGCTACCCGCCTCCTCGGAGACCCGGCGCAGCTCCTGGCCCAGCTCCGCCACCTGGTCGACCAGCATCTCGAGCGGGCCCATCCGCTCGGCGACGCCATCCACCCGGTAGGCGACGTGGTTGATCGCCCCCTGCTGGGCCACCACCACCTCGCCCGCCAACCGGGCGAGCTCCTGACGCAGGTTGGCCACCGAGATCTCGAGCGGAGTGGTGCGGTCGGCGATCTGGGCCAGGGCGCCGTCGCGGGACAGGGTCAGCTCGGCCACCCGGTCGAGCTCCCGGTACATGCCTTCGATGTCGGACGTGAGCACGGCCAGGGCGACGATCCGCTCGTCGAAGGTGTTGACCCGCTCGCCCACCATGCCGACGCGCTCGTCGACCAGGTCTATGCGCTCGTCGACCAGGTCGATGCGCTCGCCCACCCCGTCGATCCGCAGGGTGATCTCCTCCATGCGCTCGCCGGCCGATCCCCGGTCGCCCCGGACGTCGAGCAGCTCCTGGCGGGTCGCCACCACCGCGTCCTCCATCGGCAGCAGGCGCTCGGCGATCTCGGTGATGAGGGCCTCACCGCTGCGCAGCCGCCCAGCCAGTCCGAGCTGCTCGGTGGTGGCAGCCAGGGCCGCGTGCTGGGCGCTGCCCGCCTCGTCGGAGACCCGGCGCAGCTCGTGGCTCAGCTCCGCCACCTGGTCGACCAGGAGCTCGAGCGGGCCCATTCGCTGGTCGACGCCCCCGACCCGGTCGGCGACGTGGTCGAGCGCCCCTTGCTGGGCCGTCACCACCTCGCCCGCCAAACGGTCGAGCTCCTGGCGCAGGTCGACGACCGCCAGCTCGAGCGGCGTGGTGCGGTCGGCGATCTGGGCCAGGGCGCCGTCGCGCGACAAGGTCAGCTCGGCCACCCGGTCGAGCTCCCGGTACATGCCCTCGATGTCGGATGTGAGCACGGCCAGGGCGGCCATCCGCTCGTCGAGGGCGTCGACGTGGTCGCCCAGGGCGGCGACCCGCTCGTCTCCCGTGCTGACCCTCAGCGCCAGCACCCCGACCACCTCGTCGCTGGATTCGACCTGCGTGGCCAACCCGTCGACCAGCTCCGCGAGCAGGCCGACCTGGTCGCCCAGCACGCCGATCCGCCCGTCGACCCCGGCGGTGCGCTCGTCGAGCAGATCGATACGGCGGACGACGTCGATTCGCCCGCCGGCCGAGCCGTCGTCGCCCCGGGCGGCCATCAGCTCCTGACGGGTGGAAGCCAGGGCCTCCTCCAGGGGCAGGAGCCGCTGGGCGACCTCGCTGAGCAGGCCCTCCCCACCGGACAGGTGGGCGGAGACGCGGTCGAGCTCGCGGTAGACCCCGTCGAGGTCGCCCTGGAGCGTCTCGACCGCCTGGACCCGCTGATCGAGGGCGCCGACGTGGCCGAACACCTCGGTGCGGACGGCCTGGCCGGTGGTGGCGGCCTCCTCGGCGACGCGGTCGAGCTCCCGGTGCAGCTCGAGCAGGGCACCCTCCAGCGGCGCAGTCCGCCTGCTGACGAGGTCGTGGGTGACCGCCGCCAGCTCGTCACGCACGTTGCTGGTGCCCGTGGCCGCTCTCGCCTCCAGCTTGGCCAGGCGGTCGGAGGCCTGGAGACGGAAGGCCGACAGCTCGCCGATGAGCTCCGAGGCCTGGGACGCCGACCGGGTGAGGGCGTCGCCCCGGGCCTGGACCTCGCCCGAGAGCCACACCAGCTCACGGCGGAAGGCGTCGATGCCCGCCGCGGCCCGGGCCAGGACCTCCTCCCGGGCCTCGGCCGCGGTCAGGCGGTTGGTGAGCACGGTCATCTGCTGGGTGGCCTGGCGCAACGCCTGTTCGCACGCCTGCACCTCTCCGGCCACCCACAGCAGCCCCCGGCGCAGGCTCTCGGGGTCGTTGGGGCTGGCCGCCAGCACCCGCAGCCGGCTGGCGATCTCGCCCTCCCGGTCGACCATGGGGGTGTAGGAGGGGAAGCTCGGGTCGGGCGGGGCGTTCTGGCTGTCGGTCACGGGCACCTCCGGCTGCCCGGAGCCCCATCCGGGGGGCGTCGGGGGGACGAGTGGGGACGGGGGCAAATCTGGACGCCGAACTCGTAGCACCATCCGATCCGCCAACCCTACCGCCCGCTCTGCGGGTGATGCAGCCCCTCGTACCAGGGTGCAGGCATCGGACCGCGGTGCCGGGTACCGCCGGGCCCCCTCAGGCTCGGCCGACCCGCGTCAGCCTGGGTCCGGGCCGGCTTTTGGGGCCTGGCGGAGACGGTCGGCCACCAGCCTGAGACGGTCGATGGTCTGCACGGTGGCCACCCGCACGTATCCTTCGCCGGCGGGTCCATACAGGTCACCGGGGGCAACCAGCACGCCCCCCCATTTGGCCAACCAGGCGGTGAGGCCCCACGCGTCACCACCCGGCGCCGCGGCCCAGAGATAGAAGGAACCGGCCGGGGGATCGGCTACCGCTCCGACCCCGGCCAGCACGTCGCGGAAGAACGTCAGCCGCTCGGAGTACCGCTCCCGCTGGGCGTCGACGTGGACGTCGTCGCCGAACGCCACGACCGCCGCCGCCTGCACCGGCCCCGGCACCATGGCCCCGGCGTGTTTGCGGACCTCGGACAGGTAACGCACGAGATCGGCATCGCCGGCGTAGAAGCCCGCCCGCAGGCCGGCCAGGTTCGACCGCTTCGACAGCGAGTGGACGGCCAGCACCCCCTCCGCCCCGTGCTCGAGGATCGTGCGGGGCCGGTCGGCCCACGTGAACTCGGTGTAGCACTCGTCGCTGAGCACCGGCACCCCGTGGGCCCGGCCCCAGGCCGCCGCCGCCCCCAGGTCGGTGAGCGCCCCCGTCGGGTTGCCCGGCGAGTTGACCCACAGGCACAGGGCGCGGGCCGTGTCGTCGGCGTCGAGGGCGTCGAGCGCCCCGCCGGCGATCCCGTCGCCCTCGACATCGACCGCCACCGCCCGGCACCCGGCCAGCGTCGCCCCCATCTCGTACGACGGATAGGACACGGCCGGGTACAGGACGGTGTCCCGGCTCGGATCGCGGAGGTGGAGCCACTGGGGCATGGCTGTGACCAGCTCTTTCGTGCCGATGCAGACGGCGATGTCGGCGATCGGCACGTCGACGCCGAGGCGCCGCCGCATCCAGCCGGCCGCCGCCTCCCGGAAGGCGGGATTGCCCACCGAGGAGGGGTAGCCCCGCTCCGCCCCCGACGACGACAGGGCGGCCACCACCTCCGGCGGGGGCGGGTCGCACGGAGTGCCGATCGAAAGGTCGACCAGGCCTCCCTCGTGGCCGGCGGCCAGGGGCTTGAGCCGGTCGAGGCGGTCGTAGGGATAGGGCGGCGGCTCGAAACCGGCTAGATCCGGCATGGGCCGCTCACGCCAGGAAGTCCGCGAAGCGGTTGACGTCGGGATCGGGCAGGCGCACCCGCAGGCGGGTGGCGTCGTCCTCGTGCACCTCGGACAGCACCTCACCCTGGCGGTGCAGGGCTGCGACCACGTCGCCCCGCTCGTAGGGCACCAGCATCTCGACGGTGCGCGAGAGCAGGCGGAGGCGCTCGCCCACCGCCTCCAGCAGGCCCTCGACCCCCTCGCCGGTGGCGGCCGACAGCGGCACCGAGCCCCGGTGGCGGTCGAGCAGGCGTTTGACCTCCTCGCCGCGCCCCATGCCTTCGACAAGGTCCGACTTGTTGAACACCAGCAGCTCGGGCACCTCGTCGGCCCCGATCTCCCGCAGGACGGTGTGCACGGCCGCCATCTGGGCCTCCGGGTCGGCCGCCGAGGCGTCGACCACGTGCACCAGGAGGTCGGACTCGGCCACCTCCTCGAGGGTCGACCGGAAGGCCTCCACCAGCTGCGTCGGCAGCTTGCGCACGAAGCCGACGGTGTCGGACAGCAGCACCCGTTCCCCGCCCGGGAGCTCGAGCCGCCGGGTCGTGGGATCCACGGTCGCGAACAGGCGGTCCTCGACCAGCACGCCGGCGTCGGTGAGGAGGTTGAGCACGGTCGACTTGCCGGCGTTGGTGTAGCCCACCAGGGCCACCGTCTGGAGGCGGGAGCGGGCCCGGGCTTTGCGCTGGGTGCGGCGATTCTTGGTGAGCACCTTGAGGTCGGCCTCGAGCTTGGTGACTCGCCGCACCAGGCGCCGGCGGTCGACCTCGAGCTGGGTCTCGCCCGGTCCCCGCCGGGTGCCGATGCCACCGGCCTGCTGGCTGAGGGCCTTGCCCTTGCCCCGCAGCCGGGGCAGCCGGTACCGGAGCATGGCCAGCTCGACCTGGGCTTTTCCCTCCTGGGTGTGGGCGTGCTGGGCGAAGATGTCGAGGATCACCGCGGTGCGGTCGATGGCCGTGCGGCCCAGGATCTTCTCCAGGTTGCGGCTCTGGGCCGGGGTCAGCTCTTCGTCGAAGACCACGGTGTCGGCGTCGAGCTGGTACGAGATCTCGCGCAGCTCCTCGGCCTTGCCCTTGCCCACGAACGTGGCCGCGTCCGGGCTGTCGCGCCGCTGCAGGACGCGCTCGACCTCGTCGGCGCCGGCCGTGTCGATCAGGGCCGAGAGCTCGTCGAGCGACGACTCGGCGTCGTCGATGGTGGTGGGGGGCACTGCCACCCCGACCAGCACGATGCGCTCCCGGCGCTCCCGCTCGATGAGCGTCACGGGTGCACCTCGATTTCGCCTGAGTCGACCTCGACAGTGCAGATCCAGGCCGCCGGGCCGGTGAGGACGATCTGCTCACCGCTCAGGTCGACGACGAGGGCGCCTCCGGGCTGGTGCACCGTCACCCGCTCGCCGACGACGCCCCACTGGTGGGCGGCGACCGCCGCCGCGCAGGCTCCGGTGCCACACGCCTGGGTCTCCCCCACGCCCCGCTCCCACACCCGCATGGTCAGCTCGTCGGCACCGGGCCCGGCGGCCACCACCTCCACGTTCACGTCGACGCCGAGCCGGCGGTACTCGCGGCCGAGGTCGACGTCGTACGGGTCCTGGACCTCGATGACGGCGTGGGGGTTGCCCATGTCGACGAGGAGCGACCGGCCGGGGCCCGGCTCCACCGTCGCCCCGCCCATGTCGACGCTGATAGCCCGCCCGTCCGGGCCCGAGTCGTGCGGACCGGCGCCGACGACGACCCGACGAGGACCGGCGTCGGTGGCGATGGTGATCTCCGGCCCCGGCTCGAGCCCGGCGTCGACCAGGGCCAGGGCCAGGCAGCGGATGCCGTTGCCGCTCATCTCCGCCCGGGAGCCGTCGGCGTTGAACAGGTGCATGGTGGGACCGGCCGACACCCGGATCAGCCCGTCGGCGCCCACCCCCCGGTGACGGTCGCACAGGGCGCGCGCCGTCGCCCCGTCGACCACATGGAGGCCGTCAAGGTCGAGGAGCACGAGGAAGTCGTTACCCAGGCCGTGGTATTTCTCCAGCTTCATATGCGGCGCCAGTCTCCCAGGAGGGCGGGAACCAGTTCGAGTGGATTTCGGGACGCACCCAACCAGGTGATGCGGGGGTCGCGGCGGAACCACGACCGCTGCCGGCGGGCGAAGGCGCGGGTGCGGCGGACAGCTTCTGCAACCGCGGCGTCGAGCGTGGCCCTCCCGTCGAGATGGTCGAGCAGCTCGCGGTAGCCGAGGGCCTGGCGGGCGGTGCGCGACAGGTCCCGGCCAGCGGAGTCGGCAGCCAGCCCCCGCACCTCGTCGAGGAAGCCGGCGTCGAGCTGCGACCGGTACCGGGACTCGATGCGCTCGTCGACCACCGCCCGGGGCAGCCACACCCCGGCCAGGCGGAAGCGAGCGTTCGCCGGGTAGGCGTCGAGACCGGGCCCGAACGACGAGAACGGACGGCCGCTGCCGACCGTGACCTCTAGGGCCCGGACGATCCGGCGGGCGTTACCGGGCTCGATCCGGGCTGCGGCAGTGGGGTCGGCCTCGACCAGCCGGCGGTGGAGGGCGCCGACCGCCGCCGGCTCCCGCTCCACCTCCGCTTCCAGCTCGGCCCGCACGTCCGGCCACCGACCGGGGATGGCCAGCCGATCGACCACGGCTTGGAGGTAGAGACCCGTGCCGCCCACCAGCAGCGCCCGGTGGCCCCGGGCCTCGATCCCGGAGATGGCCGCCTCCGCGTCGGCCTGGAAGCGGCTCACCGAGTACTCCTCCGACGGGTCGGCCAGGTCGAGGAGGTGGTGGGCGACCTCGGCCCGCTCCGCCGCCGTCGGCTTGGCCGTGCCGACGTCCATCCCCCGGTAGACCTGCATCGAGTCCACCGACACCAGCTCGACGTCGCCCAGCCGGCAGGCTACCTCCAGGGCCAGGGCCGACTTGCCCGACGCCGTGGGACCGACCAGGGCCAGGTGCCGCTGCCGTGGCTCGGAGGCTTCGTGCATCCGTGGCGTGGTGATCGGGGCCCGATCGGCGGAATCCACCACGCTACGAGTGCGGCAGGACGAGCGTCAGAGGACCGCCAGGGGGATGCGGGTCTTGTGGCGGGGACGGGCGGTGATCGCCACCAGGTCGCCGGTGAGGTGATGGGGTGCGGCCCCGGTGACCACGACGTCGGCAAAGGTGCCGGCGGGCGGCACGTGGTCGACCGGGAAGTGCACCAGCTTGTTCTGTCGGCTGCGGCCGGCGGCGACCGAGGGGTCGCGCTTGCTGGGGCCCTCCACCAGCACCTCCTCGGTGCGGCCCAGGCGGGCCCGGTGCTTGGCCAGGGCCGACCGCTCGACAACCACCCGGAGGCGCTCGAACCGCTCGGCGGCCACGTCGGGCGCCACCAACCGCTCGGCCGGCAGCTCGCCCGCCTCGGTGCCGGGCCGGGGCGAGAACAGGAAGGTGTAGGCGCTGTCGTACTCGGCCTCGGCCACCACCTCGAGGGTGCGCTCGAAATCGTCGTCGGTCTCGCCCGGGAACCCGACGATGATGTCGGTGGTGACGGCCAGGTCGGGCACCGCGGCCCGGGCCGCAGCCAGCTTCTCCAGGTACCGGCGGGCGGTGTAGCCCCGGTGCATGGCGGCCAGCACCCGATCACTGCCGGACTGCAGGGGCAGATGGAGGTGCTCGCACACCGTGGGCGTCTCGGCCATGGCCGCGATGGTGTCCGGCCGGAGGTCCTTCGGATGCGGACTCGTGTAGCGCACCCGGCGGATGCCCTCCACCGCGGCCACGGCCCGCAGGAGGTCGGCGAACAGCGGCCGGCGGCGGGTGAGATCGCGTCCGTAGGAGTTGACGTTCTGGCCGAGGAGGGTGACCTCCACCGTGCCCGCGGCGGCCAGTCCCTCCACCTCGGCCACGACCTGGTCGAACGGCCGGCTGATCTCCTTGCCCCGCACCGAGGGGACGATGCAGAAGGCGCACGAGTTGTCGCAGCCGATCTGGATGGTCACCCAGGCGGTGTGGGCCAACCCCCGCCGCACGGGCAGCGCCGACGGGAACTCGCTCTCGTCCCCGCTGCCGTTCAGACCGGGGGGCGCCTGGTCGAGGATCTCCATGACCGGCCGTCCGCCATCGGCCGCCTGGCGCAGCAGTTCGACCGCCCGGCCCACGTTGTGGGTGCCGAAGACGGCGTCCACCTGGGGCGCCCGTTCCTGGATGAGCTGCTGGTCCTTCTGGGCCAGGCAGCCCCCCACCGCGATCTGCATGGTGGGCCGACGGTCCTTTACCGCCTTAAGGTGACCCAGGTGCCCATACAGCTTGTTGTCGGCGTTCTCCCGGATGCAGCACGTATTGAGCAGGACGACGTCGGCCTGCTCCACGTCGTCGGTGGGCTCCATGCCGTCGGCCTCCAGCACTCCGGCCAGCCGCTCGGAGTCGTGGACGTTCATCTGGCAGCCGAAGGTCCTGATCAGGTATTTGCCGGCCACGGACCCAGGCTAGAGCCCCGCCGGGCCCGAACGCCCCACCCGCCACCGCCGCCGCCGCTCGCCCGGCGCCGGGCGCGCTTGGCCGTCGGTCACCCGGGCCGTTTCCTGGCCCTGCTGCTGATCGCCCTGGCCTTGGCCGCGTGCGGCGGTGCAGACGAGGACTCGACCACTCCGGCGCCGGCGCCCACGACCACCGGCGGGGCGCAGCCGGTGCCGCCGGTGCAGCCCACGAGCGGTCCGACCACCACTCTCGCCCCGGCCGCCCGGGTGGCCGCCACCATCGAGTCGGTCGAGACCGCCATCCGCAACCCGGCCACTCCCGACGCCGACATGGACCGCCTGGGCCAGGAACAGCAGGCCGCCTACCGCGAGCTCCTCGCCAACCCGGACTGGGAGGCGGAGGCGGTGGCGCTCCTGCCCGATCGACTGAGGCCGGTCGCCGACGCCCACCTGGCCGCCGGCAAGGACCTGACCGCCCTGAACGGGCCCGTCGACCCCGACCGACCGCTCCCCCGCTGGCGCATCGTCGCCCCCGAGCCGGCGGCGACGCTGCTCGCCCATTACAAGGACGCCGAGGCCTCGGTCGGGGTGCCCTGGGAGTACCTGGCCGCCATCCATCTGGTCGAGACCAGGATGGGCCGCATCCGGGGGGACAGCACCGCCGGGGCCCGGGGCCCGATGCAGTTCATCCCGACGACCTGGGACATCTACGGCGAGGGTGGCGACATCGAGTCGACCCGGGACTCGATCCACGCTGCGGCCCGCCTCCTCCGGGCCAACGGGGCCCGCACCGACATGGCCGGCGCCCTCTTCTCGTACAACAACTCCAACCGCTACGTGCGGGCCGTCAGCGTCTACGCCCAGCAGATGGAGGCCGACGAGCGCACCTATCTCGCCTACCACGGGTGGCAGGTCTACTACGGTCCCCGCCTTCTCCCCGAGGGCACCGTCCTGCCCTGACA
>Ga0136617_10004069_pt1 | contig 13075 bp, 12 predicted proteins | sample AntDrymUQ3222106_2_FD_129672 | JGI IMG/M metagenome (GOLD analysis project Ga0136617, IMG submission 129672) | Polar desert sand microbial communities from Dry Valleys, Antarctica - metaG UQ322 (21.06) | ecosystem: Environmental > Terrestrial > Soil > Desert | place: Antarctica: Dry Valley...
GACCGCCTCAGCCGACGCGATCCTCGCCAAGGTCGGACGCTGTAAAGCCGTTCTTGAGACAGTGCACTAGCGGTTTGCGACGGCGTACAGTCGCCATTCGCCCGGGATGCCCTTGAGCGCATGCGCTCCGCGATCGTCGAAGGTGATGCCGGAGCCGGCGACGAGGTCGCGAACGGTCTGCGAGACGAGCACCTCGTTGGCCTCGGCGATCGAGGCGACGCGCGCGCCGATGTTGACGGCGATCCCGGCAACCTTCGAGTCCGCGATCTCGCACTCGCCCGTGTGGATGCCGACGCGGATCGGAACCTCGAGCGCGCGCATGTCCTCGCTGATCGCGCGTGCGCACCGGATCGCGCGCGCAGGCCCGTCGAAGCTCGCGAAGAATCCGTCGCCGGCGGTGTCGATCTCGCGGCCGCGGAAGCGAGCGAGCCGTGCCCGTACCCGCCGGTGATGCTCGGCCACGAGTCCTGCCCAGGCGCGATCGCCGAGGTCGGCAGCCTGCGCCGTCGACCCGACGATGTCGGTGAACAGGACGGTCGAGAGCACACGCTCGTGCTCGGGCTCCTCCCAGTCGCCCCGTTCCCAGACCCCCGTGAGGAACGAAGCCATCGAGTCGATGAGGGTCTGCGAGTCGCCGAGCCACGAGAAGTGCTGGTCGCCTGCCAACTCGACGAAGGTGGCGCCGGGAATCTGCTTCGCAGTCCAGCGTGCGCCTTCAACCGGCAGATGATCGCCGGTTCGATGGAGGACGAGGGTCGGCACCGCGATCGCGGGCAGCACGTTGCGAACGTCGATCTCCTGATTGATTCGCTCGATCTGCCGGTACGCGTTCGGGCTGGCGCTCAGCCGCAGGCGACGCGCGAAATGCTGGGCCTCCTCCTCGCTCGCACCGGGGAGCCGCTCCCGCGCCAGCTCGATCGTCCCCCAACGGCGCACGTCGTCCTCCAGCTCACGATCCCACTCGGCCCGCGTCCGCCCCCAGGGGAAATCGGGAGCCCACTCGAAGCGAGGGAGCGAGCCGTACATCGCGAGCGCGGCGACTCGACTGGGATGTGTCGCTGCGAACAGCACGCTCATCGGCCCGCCCTCGGAGACGCCGATCACCGCCGCCCGGCGAGACCCGGCCGCGTCCATCACCGCCCGCACGTCGTCGATCCGCGTCTCCAGGTCACCCACCACGATCGGGTCTGATGCTCCCGTGCCGCGCTTGTCGAAGATGATCAAGCGGCAGAAAGACGCCAGCCGCTCGAAGTAGCTCGCACGCGCTGGGTCGTCCCAAATCAGATCGACATGCGAAACCGCGCCTGGGATGTACACGACGTCGAAGGCACCCTCTCCCAGGACCTGGTACGCGATGTTGATATCGCCACTTCTCGCGTACCTGGTCTCCGGTACCTGCATGCGCCCGGCGTTACAGTTCGGTAACGGGGTCTGACCCCGTCACGAGACTGTGACGAGCTCCTTCGTGTACTGGCTCAGGACCTCCGCGCCGCCCTCCTCGACGACGACGAGATCCTCGATGCGGATGCCGCCGAGGCCCTCGAGGTAGATGCCCGGCTCGATCGTGACGACGTTTCCGACCTCGAGCGTGTCGGTCGACTCCTCGCGCAGGGTCGGAGCCTCGTGCACCTGGAGCCCGACGCCGTGCCCGAGGCCGTGCCCGAACGCGCCGCGGAACTCACTGCCGTCGACGATCCGGCGGGCGGCCGCGTCGACATCCCTGCCGGACGCCCCCGCGCGCACGGCCGCAAGCCCCGCCCGCTGCGCCTCGAGGCACACGACGTAGGCCTCCGCGAGCCGGCCGTTCAGCGACCCCGCGGCGAACGTGCGCGTGCAGTCCGAGCTGTAGCCCTCGACGACGCAGCCCGCGTCGATCACCACCGTCTCGCCTGCCTCGACGAGCCGGTCGCCCGGGACCGAGTGCGGCAGGGCGCCCGTCGGCCCCGCCCCGACGATGGCCGGGAAGGACGGGCCCTCGGCACCCTCCTCGTGGAAGAGCTGCTCCATCCGCCAGGCAAGCGCGCGCTCGCTCTGTCCTGTGAAGCGCTCCTCCGCGATGCGCTCGAAGACACGATCCGTGACGCCGGCGGAACGGCGGACGAGGGCGAGTTCCTCCGGCTCCTTGACCGCCCGCAGGCCCTCCACGAGCCCGCTCCGAGCAACGAGCTCCAGCCCGCCCGCGGTCAGCGTCGTGTAGCCCGCGTAGCGCAGGGCCTCCGGCTCGAAGGCGATCCTGCCCGTCAGGCGCCCGGCTAGATCTCCGAGCAGGGAGCGAGCCGTCTGCTCGAACTCGACACCGGCGAGCGCGCGCGCGCCGGCTGCGTAGCGGAAGTCGCTGAAGAGGCGCACGCGCTCCGGCTCCACGAGCAGTGCCGCATTCGAGCTGCGGAAACCCGTGAGGTAGCGCACGTTGACAGCGTCGGTGACGAGGAGCGGCTCCTCGAGCAGCGCGCGGAGACGCTCGACGCGGGGGTTCACGCAGCCCCCCCGGCCAGCAGGCGCAGGGCATCGCGATACCCCTCGGGGCCGCGCCCGACGATCCGGTGCGCCGCCACTCCCTCGAGCACCGACAGCCGGCGCCACTCCTCACGCGCATCGACGTCGGAGAGATGCACCTCCACCACCGGCGCCTCGAGCGGCTCCAGCGCGTCGCGAATCGCCCAGCTGTAGTGCGTCCAGGCGCCGGGATTGGCGATCATGCCGTCCACGCCGTCGAAGGCGTCGTGACACCACTCGACGAACTCGCCCTCGTGGTTCGTCTGCCGGCAGCGGACGCTCAACCCAAGCTCGACGGCCCAGGCGTAGATCTGTGTCTCGAGCTCGGAGAGGCTGAGCCCGCCGTAACGCTCGGGGTCGCGGCGTCCGACGACGTCGAGGTTGACGCCGTTCAGCACCTCGATCCGCACGGCGGCACTCTAGACGGTTGATCGTCTACCGCGCGATCAGCTCGTCGAGCGCCCGGCGAACGTCCGCCGGCGGCACCTCCACGCCGTGCTCGGGCTCGCCCGTGCGCGGCAGGAGGACGAGCCGCAAGCGCCCGTCGGCCGCCTTCTTGTCGCGCCCGAGCGCTGCCCAGGCGCGGTCGCGATCGACCCGCACGGGCCGGGGATGCAGGACCCGCTCCACGACCTCGAGCGCATCGAGGTTCCCCGAGAGGCGCAGCGCCGCCTGGAGCCCGAGCGCGACCGCCCGCCCGTGCGAGAGCTCCTCGTATCCCCCCGCCGCCTCGAGCGCGTGGGCGAAGGTGTGGCCGAGGTTGAGGATCGCGCGGCGGCCTGCCTCATGCGGATCACCGAGGCAGACGGCGGTTTTGGAGCTCGCCGAGCGCCGCACGAGCTCGGGATCGGCGAGCTCCCAGAGCGGCTCCCCCACCAGCAGCCCCGTCTTCACCACCTCGGCCATCCCCTCCAGGCGCTCGCGCGCGGGCAACGTTCCCAGGAGGGCCGGATCGACGACGGCGCGGGCGGGCCAGTGGAAGGCGCCCACCAGGTTCTTGCCTCCGGGCAGGTTCAGCCCGGTCTTGCCGCCGATGGCCGCGTCGACCTGGCCCACGAGCGTCGTCGGGACGGCCACCCAGTCGATTCCCCGCAGGTAGGTCGCGGCGGCGAAGCCTGCGGCGTCGGTCGTGCAGCCGCCCCCGAGAGCGACGAGGACGCCGCCCCGGTCGAGCGTCAGCTCCTCCCAGAGGCGCGCAACCGCTCCAGGCGTCTTCGCCTCCTCGCCGACAGGAAGCTCGTGGGTGGAGGCGGCTCGGGCCCCCAGCGCGAGCTGTGCATCCGCCCCGTGGATGCCGGCGACCCGAGCATCCGCCACGAGCGCCGCCGGACTCGCAGCCGGTACAAGGGCGGCGAGCAGCGCGAGCGCGCCCACCTCGACGTGCACTCCGCCCGCCGCGAGCACCGCGCCGTCGAGGTCGTGCGCCCTTGCGTGAGCGATCGCCTCGTACACAGGGCGGCGCTGCGCGAGGAGCGACTCGAAGTCGACCCTGTCCCTGGCGAGCGGCCTGCCGCTGCCCTGCACACGCCGCCACGCCTCGTCGGCCTCGATGTCGAGCAGTACTGCGAACGCGCTCCCACGAACGCGTTGGCGTAGCGCGCGCGTGCCGAGACCGCCCGCGCCGATCGCGATCACCGACGGGGTGCCGCGCTCGAGCAGCTCGAGTCCACGCTCCTCCTCGAGCGCGCGGAAGTGCGCCTCCCCGCGGGTCGTGAAGAGCTCGCCGAGTGGCATGCGGGCGATGCGCTCGAGCTCGGTGTCGAGGTCGAAGAACGGCCGCCCCAGGCGAGCCGCAAGCGACGGGCCGAGCGTCGACTTGCCCGCGCCCATGAACCCGATCAGGGCGATGTGCCGGTCTAGAGCGTGGGTGACCAGAGGATCCGCTCCGTGTAGGCGCGCCAGGCGCCGACGAAGTCAACGAGGGAGTCGCCGCCGAACTTCTCGCGCGCCGCCCGCGCCAGCTCGAGGGCGACGGCCGCCTCCGCCACCACCGCGAGGGCCTCGACCGCCGCAGTGTCGCTGCGCTCGACGAGCGCCTCCCCCGGCTCACCCGACTCGAGATCGACCGAGCGCAGGGGCCGCATCAGGGTCGGCAGCGGCTTCATCGCCGCGCGCACGACGATCTCCTCCCCGTTCGAGACTCCGGCCTCCAGACCGCCCGCCCGATTCGACGCCCGCCGCGGCCCCGGGAGTATCTCGTCGTGCGCCTCGGAGCCGCGCGCCCGTGCGAGGGCGAAGCCGTCGCCGAGCTCCACGCCCTTGACCGCCTGGATGCCGGCGAGCGCGGCGGCGAGCCGGCCGTCGAGCCTCCCCTCTTTCGTCGCGTAGGAGCCGAGGCCCGGAGGAACGCCGCGAGCGCGCACCTCGACGATGCCCCCGAGGGTGTCGCGGGCGGCCCGGGCTGCGTCGACCGCCGCCCGCCGCTCCTCGTCCTCCTCCACGCCGCCGAGCTCGACGACTGTGCCCGAGACGTCCACCGCGAGCTCGCGGAGGAGAGCCTTCGCGACGGCACCCGCTGCCACCGTCACCGCCGTGTGCCGCGCGCTCGCGCGCTCGAGCGCATCGCGGACATCGGAGAGCCCGAACTTGCGCACCCCCGCCTGATCGGCATGGCCGGGACGGGGCAGCGTCACCCCCCTCGTGCCCTTGCCGTGCGGCTCGCCCTCCGGCGGCCACGGACTCATGCCCCACTCCCAGTTGGCGTGGTCGCGGTTGCGCACGACGATCGCGAGCGGCGTACCGAGCGTGCGCCCGTGCCGGAGGCCCGCGAGCACCTCGACGGTGTCCTGCTCGATGCGCTGGCGCGGGCTGCGACCGTAGCCCTCCTGGCGGCGGCGCAGATCGGCGTCGATCATCTCCCGCTCGAGCACGAGGCCGGCGGGAAGGCCGGCCAGGATGGCGACGAGCGCTGGGCCGTGCGACTCGCCGGCAGTCGTCAGGTCGAGCGTCATGCCGGGGAGCGTACGGCGGCGCGCATGGCGTCGAGTGGGGCGGGCACGCCCGTCCAGAGCTCGAACGCCGCGGCGCCCTGCGCGACGAGGACGTCCAGCCCGTCGAGCACGCGCGCCCCGGCGGCCAGCGCGGCCTCTCCCGTGGCGGAGAGCGGGTACGGCAGGTCGACGAGCGTCTGCCCCCGCGCGAGCTCGACGAGCACCGTGTCGCGGGCCGAGGTGGCGTTCACGATGAGATCGGCGTCCCGCACGTCGGGCGGCCAGTCACCGCGCCGCGCGAAGACGCGAGCTTGCGGCAGCGCTTCCACAAAGGCGCGGGCTGCACCGCCGTCCCCGAGCACGACGGGACGTTTCGCCTCCAGACCGGTCAGGATGGCGGCGTCGGTCGAGCAGCCGCGCGCCCGGCCCTCCCGGAGCACGAGCGTGTTTACGGAGGGCACGTCGGTCTCGACGAGCGCGGCGACGCCGAGCTTGTGGGGCGCCGTCACGTTCGCGCCGGCGAACCCGCACGCCTCGAGCCCTCGCACCGCCTCACCAAGCCGGGCCGGCTCCACGTCGAGAGCGACGTACGCCCAGTCGAGCTCCCGCGCGGCGAAGGCTGCGTTCTGCATGCGCGGGGAAAGCGAGTGCGCGACGGGGTGTCCGAGGAGCCCGACGAGCCGCGTCGAGCCCGTCAGCACGTGTGCCGCGTCGCTCCGCTCAGCACCGGGGGGCGGCGACGCGCGCGTAGAACTCGTCCTCGTCGGCCGTGAAGAAGTGGGTTCTGCAGTCGCGGTTACGCACGAAGTAGAGGAAGTCCACCCGAGCGGGCTGTGCCGCCGCCCGGAGCGACGCAAGACCGGGGTTGCCGATCGGTCCGGGCGGCAGGCCGGCGTGGATGCGCGTGTTGTAGAGCGTCGAGTTGTCGAGCTCGCTCTGCCGGATCGCGCGGGTCGGTGGGATGTTGAGGCCGTAGCGGAGCGTCGCGTCGATGCCGAGGGGGATCCGGTCTCGCAGTCGGTTGTAAATCACCGCCGAGACGAGGCGTCGCTCTCTCGGCACGCGCACCTCGCGCTCGATCATCGAGGCGATGATGAGAAGGTCGTAGTTCGAGAGATTCCGCGAGCGCGCGTAGCGCGTGTTGATCTTGCTCCAGTTGCGGCGAAACGCCTCGAGCTGCCGCGCAACGAGCTGGCGGGACGTCGTGCGCCTCGTGAAGTCGTACGTGGCCGGGAAGAGGAAACCCTCCAGCGAGCGCTCGTTCCCCGCGCCGCCGAAGCGCGACGGATACGAGTGACGCGCGGTCGCGGTCAGGTAGCGCCGGGGGGAGAGCTTGGGCGTGACCTTGCGCTTGCGGCGGGCGATCACGTTCACGGCCCGGATGCGCTGGGCCATCTGCGAGCGCGTGAAGCCCTCCGGGAAGATGATGCGCAGCGGCCGCGGGCGCGGAGCCGCCGCTCGCGTCCTCGTTGCCGTCGGCGCCGGTGCGTCGTCGCCCCGCACGGCCTCGGCCGTCAGCCAGCCACCGACGCCGAGGAACCCGGCCAGCACCACGAAGGCGACGATCCGCCGCAGTGCGACCCGCAGCCGGGAGGGGCGGCGACCGCGCGGTCTCACCGGAGCGCCCTCGACCACTCCAGGTAGCCCGAGAGGAGATGGGCGGCCGCCCGCGCGTCCTCCGGAGCCAAGCCCGCGGGGGACTGGTTGGCGAGGGAGGTGGTGAAGCGCTCGTCGAAGGTCTCGACGGGAACCGAGAGGGCACTCCGCAGTGCCTCCACGAAGCGCTCCGTCTCGAGCGCCTGCGCGCCGCGCTCGCCGCGGAGCGTGAGCGGCAATCCGACGACGACCCGCTCGGCGCCCTCGGCCGCGACGAGCTGCGCCACGCGGGCGAGACCGGGCTCCAGGGCCGCACGCTCGACGACGCCGAGCGGCCGGGCGATGGAGCCCGTAGGGTCGGAGACGGCCACGCCCGTCCGGGCCGAGCCGTAGTCGAGGGCGAGGACCTTCACCGCAGGGCAGCTTCTACCAGCCGCCGCGCCGTGCTGAGCGCCTCGGGCAGCCTTGCGGGATCCTTGCCGCCCGCGCGAGCCATCGTCGGCCGGCCCCCACCGCCTCCCCCCACGACCGCCGCGACCTCACGGATGAGCTCACCCGCGTGCAGCCCACGCGCGGGCAGCGAGCCGTCGAAGTTGGCGACGAGGTGCACCCGGCCGTCCTCCTGCGACGCGAGCACGACCGCCGCGGGACTCGCGCGCTGCTTGACGCGATCGGACAGCTCGAGGAGCTCGTCGGCGGTCAGTCCGTCCACGCGCTCGACGACGACCTGGACGCCGTCGATCACCGCGGTCGCCTCCGGCAGCTCGAGCGTGGCGGTTCCCCCGCCGGCGGGCGCCTTCTGCTTGTGAGCCTGCTCGAGCTCGGCCCGCAGCTCCTGCGCCTCCCCGGCACGGGCATGGAGGAGCGCGAAGGCCTCGCCGGAGGTGACGGCCTCGATGCGGCGAGCGCCCGAGCCGACCGAGCTCTCGCGCAGGATCACGAACGGCCCGATCTCGGCGGTCGAGCGCACATGGGTGCCGCCACAGAGCTCGCGCGAGAAGCCGGGCACCTCGACCACGCGCACGTGCTCGCCGTACTTCTCGCCGAAGAGCATCATCGCCCCGAGCCGCCGGGCTTCATCGATCGGCGTCTCGAAGGTGTGGACGGGCAGGTTCTCGAAGATCCGCTCGTTGACGATGCGCTCCACGCGCTCGAGCTCCTCCGCCGAGAGGGGCTGGCCATGCGTGAAGTCGAAGCGCAGCTTGTCGGCCCGGACGGCCGAGCCCGCCTGGTGGACGTGGTCGCCGAGTACCTCTCGCAGAGCCGCGTGCAGGAGGTGCGTGGCCGTGTGGTTCGCCATCGTCGGGAAGCGGACCGACCACGGGACGACGGCGCGCACACGGTCGCCGACCACGAAGTCCTCGCCCGAAAAGGTCAGCACCTGGTCGTCGCCGACGCGCGCGGCCCGCAGGAGGTCGGCGCGAGCCCCGGTGCCCTCGTGCTCGATGAAGCCGGCGTCCGAGACCTGACCGCCGCCCTCGGGGTAGAAGGGCGACTCGTGCAGCTTCGCCTGGAAGCGCCCCTCCCCGAGCGGCTCCAGGGCGGCGATCGCCGTCAGCACCTCCGTGCGCTCGTAGCCGACGAACTCGCTGCGCGCCTCGCCGACGATCTGCACGCCCACCTCGAACGAGCTCGACTGGCGCGAGCGCTCGCGCTGCTCGGCCATCAGTCCTGTGAACGTGTCCTCGTCGACGGCGAGACCGCGCTCGAGCGCGAGCTCACGGGTCAGCTCGAGCGGGAAGCCGTAGGTGTCGTGGAGCCTGAACGCGTCCTCGCCCGTGATGTTGCCGCCGGCAGCGGCCTCCTCGAAGAGCCTCTCCCCGCGCACGAGCGTCTCCGAGAAACGCTCCTCCTCCGCGCGCACGGTCTGCTCGATCTGCTGCCGGGTCGCGTCGAGCTCCGGGTACCAGGTGTGCATCTGCTCGACCACGAGTTCCGTCAGCGGCCAGAACTCGGTGAGACCGATCTGCCGCCCGAACCGGACTGCGCGCCGGATCACGCGTCGCAGGACGTAGCCGCGGCCCTCGTTCAGGGGCAGCACCCCGTCGGCGATGAGGAAGGTCGCCGCGCGGGCGTGATCGGCGAGCACCCGGTGCGCCTTCGTCGCCCTCTCCGACTCGCCGTACAGGACGCCACTGCGCTCCTCGGCCCAGCGCATCAGCCCCTGCATGTTGTCGATCTCGAAGATCGAGCCGACACCCTGCAGGAGCATCGCCGTTCGCTCGAAGCCAAGGCCCGTGTCGACGTTCTGCTTCGGCAGGGGGACGACCGAGCCGTCGGCATCCAGGTTGTACTCCATGAAGACGAGGTTCCAGAACTCGAGGAAGCGCTCGCAGTGCTCGCAGTTCGGGCCGCAGTCGGAGCGGCCGCAGCCGTGCTCGGCACCGCGGTCGAGGAACATCTCGGAGTTCGGGCCGCACGGCCCAGTCTCCGCAGCCTGCCAGAAGTTCTCCGAGCGCGGCTCGGCGCGGATCCGCTCTCGCGGGACGCCGACGCGCTGCCAGCCTGCCCTTGCAGTCTCGTCCTCGCCGAGGCCGAGACCCGGGTCACCGGCAAAGACGGTCGTCCAGAGGCGCTCGGGCGGGAAGCCCATCCGCTCGGTGACGAATTCCCACGCGAGGTCGATCGCCCCGTCCTTGAAGTAGTCGCCGAACGAGAAGTTGCCGAGCATCTCGAAGAAGGACGCGTGCCGTGCTGTCGTGCCGACGTCGTCGAGATCGTTGTGCTTGCCGCCTGCACGCATGACCTTCTGCGCCGTCGTCAGACGCGGCGCAGGCGGCTCCCGGAGACCGAGGAAATAGGGCTGCAGCGGCTGCATGCCCGCGACGGTGAAGAGCGTCGAGGTGTCCTCCGGCGGCGGCACGAGCGAACCCGAGGGATGCCGGAGATGCCCCTTCGACTCGAAGTACGAGAGGAAGCCCTCGCGGAGCTCGGCGGTCGTGCGCATGGCCGCGATTGTAGGTCGCGCGGGCGCGATCAGCCGCGGGCGGGCTCGCGCGTCTCCGGCTCGAGCTCCTCGTCGCCCGCGATCTCATCGCGAATCTTCTCGAGCGAGCGCCGAATAAGGCGCGAGACGTGCATCTGCGAGATGCCGACCTGCTGGGCGATCTGGGACTGCGTCAGGCCTTTGAAGAAGCGCAGGTGGAGGATCGTGCGCTCCCGGTCGTCCAGGACCCGAAACCCGGGCTGGAGCACCGCGCGATCCTCGGAGATCTCGTACTCGTGCTCCTCCTTACCGATCGACTCGAGGGGATCGATCTCGCCGCCGTCCTCGTCGCTGCCGCCGCCCGAGTTGAGCGAGAGCGAGGTATAGGCGCGGCCGCTCTCGAGCGCCTCGAGTACCTCTTCCTCTCCCACCCCCGCCGACTTCGCCAGCTCGGCGATCGTCGGCGAGCGGCCGAGCTGCACCGTGAGCTGTTCCATCATGCGCGAGAGCTGCACGTTCAGCTCCTGGAGCCCGCGCGGCACGCGCACAGACCAGCCCTTGTCGCGGAAGTGCCGCTTGATCTCGCCGATGATGTTCGGGGTCGCGTAGGTGGTCAGCTCGACCCCGCGGTCGAGGTCGAAGCGGTCGATGGCCTTGATCAGGCCGATGGCGCCGATCTGGACGAGGTCGTCGAGCTGCTCGCCTCTGTAGGCGTAGCGGCGCGCGAGCGAGCGGACGAGCGCCATGTACTGCTCGATCAGCTGCTCCCGGGCCGCCAGGTCACCCTGCTCGTGGTAGCGGCGCAGGAGCGCTCGATCCTGCTTGTCAGGGGCCATCAGACGTCAGTCCGCACGGTCTTCGTGAGCTCGACCCAGTCCCCGCCGTCGCGCTTGGTCAGCCGGACGCGGTCGACGACCGTGTCGAGCAGGCGGCGGAGGCTGACCTCTCCACTCGTCCCGTCCTCCAGCTCGCCGCGCAGGTCGACTTCGAACGGGCCGACCGAGGCCTCCAGGGTGTCGCCCACGACCCGGAGCGCGACAGTCACCGGCCCCTCGCGCTCGGGGAGATCGAGCAGGCCGTCGAGCGCGAGCCTGAGGTCGTCCAGGTGGTCGACCGTGAGGCTGAGACGCGTGGCGACGCCGCCGAGCACGAGGTGCGCGATCGGGTGGAACGCTCGGTCACGAGGAAGCGTGACAGTGACCTCGTCTCCCTCGCGACTCACGGTGCGTGAACCATAGCCGGGCGGGATCAGGTCGAGCCGTCCGCCTGAACGGTTCCCGCTCCCACGACGGCATCACCCTCGTAGAGCACCGCGGACTGGCCGGGAGCGACGCCGTACGCAGCCTCCTCGAGCTCGAGGCGGAAGCCGCGCGGCTTCGTCTCCACGGTTGCGGGCAGCGCGTGCGAGCGGTGGCGGAGCTTCGCCTCGACGCGGCTCGTAGGGACGTACAGGCGCCCGCGCACCCGCACGCGGCGCGTGGCGAGTGCGGCCCGCGGGCCGACGACGACCGAGTTCGTGGCGGCGTCGCTGCGGAGGGCGTAGAGCGGCTCGGGGCCCGAGACGCCGAGGCCGCGCCGCTGGCCCGGCGTGAAGCGCCAGAAGCCGCCGTGTCGGCCGAGCTCGCGGCCGCCCTCGTCGACGAGGGCGCCTTCCCGCCCCTCGACGCCCTGCCGCTCGAGGAAGGTGCGGTAGTCGCCGCCGGCGAGGAAGCAGGCCTCCTGGCTCTCGGCGCGGGTGGCCGCCGCGAGCCCTGCGCGCGCGGCCTCCGCCCTCGTCTCGGCCTTCGTCTGCTCGCCGAGCGGGAAGACCACGCGCTCGAGGTGGCGGGGATCGAGACCGGCGAGCATGTAGGACTGATCCTTCTCGCGGTCGGCCGCACGGGCCAGGAGGAGCCGGCCGCGGTGGCTCGCGGTGCGTGCGTAGTGGCCGGTCGCGAGCCGCCCGGCCCCGGCGCGCCGGGCGAAGGCGAGGAGCTCGGCGAAGCGGAACCCGCTGTTGCAGCGCGAGCACGGGTTCGGCGTCTCGCCGCGCGCGTAGCCGCGCACGAACGGCCCGACGACCGCGCGCCGGAACTGCTCGCGGAGGTCGAGCGTCACATGCGGGAGCCCGAGGCGGTGGCAGGTCTCCCGCGCGGCGATGACCGCATCGGGCGAGCAGCACGCGCGCTCGGCGTCGGGCCCGGCGGGGTCGAGCCACAGGCGCAGGGTGACGCCGACGGCGAGCGGGCCCGCACGCAGTAGGGCGACGGCGCTGTCGACGCCGCCGCTCATGGCGACCGCGGTTCGCGCCGGCCGCGGCGCCGCGTGGAAGATCGGCCCGAGCGCATTCGCAAGCGCGTCGCCGGCGAGCGTCTCGCCGCCCACGGCGGCGGCCTCGAGCAGCGTGAGCCCGCGCAGCGGCCGGTCGAGGCCGTCCGCGTCGGCGTCGACGATGCGGTCGCCCTCCACGGCGAGGCGGACGAGCGCCCACTCCTCGCCCCGAGCCGAGTCTCCGACTACTTCGATCACAGCACTGAAGGTACAGCCCCCACGACCGCGCGGAAGTGGCGGAGGAGCCGTAAGGCTCCTCCGCCGTGCTCCGACCCTGCCGACCTCTCCACACCCGTTGTGAACCTGGCTGAACCAGGTGGGTGCCCTGCCGATCGAAACCGGACGCAGGCTCCCTTGACGTAGGCGTTGGTTCTACATCGTGGCGCGGAGCGCGCACGGGGTCGAGCCGAGGCAGTCTAGCGACGGCCTACCGGGCGTAGCGCCAGCGGATGGGCCGGATGCCCGTGACGCCGAGCGTCTGCGCGAGCGGCGCGGTGAGGTCGAACTCGCGTCCGGGCCGGCCCGTGCCGCGGTCGACGACCTGTGTCAGGACGCGCCGGTCGTCCACCTCGAGCCAGAGCTTGATGCCGCAGGGAAGCGTCGGGTGGCCGATCCCGGGCGGCTCGGGACGGGCCGCGTGGTTGCAGGTCGTGCGGTCGCGGCCGGCCGGCAGGCGGTAGGGCGCCGTGATGGTCTCGTACCACCCACTCGGCGTCGGAGCCGGAACCGAGTCGGGCAGACGCTCGGCCTCGGGGGTCGAGGAGCCGCTCGAGAGCGACGCGATCACGAGGGCCGCGACGATCCCGAGCAGCGCCGC
>Ga0136617_10004071_pt1 | contig 13070 bp, 10 predicted proteins | sample AntDrymUQ3222106_2_FD_129672 | JGI IMG/M metagenome (GOLD analysis project Ga0136617, IMG submission 129672) | Polar desert sand microbial communities from Dry Valleys, Antarctica - metaG UQ322 (21.06) | ecosystem: Environmental > Terrestrial > Soil > Desert | place: Antarctica: Dry Valley...
GAGCCGGCGACGGGCGATGAGCCGGCGACGGGCGCCGTCCAGATGCGCGTCGATGGCGCGAAGGCGGCCCAGGCGAACCAGAAGTGGTCGCCATGCGGGATCGGCTCCAGGCGAGCACCTTCGAGCCGACCGTCGATCGCCCTTCCGGTGACGTCCCAGGTGGAGCCCGTCTCCGTATCGATGATCGGCGCGTCGGGCGCCTCTCGGCTGAAGGTGAGCATCCGGCCGTCCGCCTCCGGCCGAAACACGCCGGTCGCTCCAGCGTCCTGCCCCTCGTCGATGAGCGGCGCGTCCAGCGCTGATGCGGTGCCGGGCTGCCAAATGACCACGATCGCCTCACCCGCCACACGGTCGTTGACCAGCCCCACATCGCGGAGCTCCGCGTAGGGGTAGGCCACCGCCTCGTCACCCAACTCCACGGTGACGACCCGTTCCTTGGGTGCTACGCGGCCGTCGAGCACCCCCTCGAACAGGAATGGTTCCTGGTCGGCACGGTCGTATCCGGGATACGGGTTCCGCCCGTAGTCGCGTGGGTTGCCTGTATCACGGCTCAGCACTGTCCCCAGCGGGTAGGCGGCCGCGAAGTCGGACAGAGAGACGATCTGCGACGGGAGGAATGTGAGCTGCGTATCCGTGAGGGCTCCCACGATCGCTCGGCCGGTGGCCTGCTGCCACCAGGTCTCGGTCTGCCGGTCGTACATCACGAGGTCGCTGAAGCGCAGGTTGCCCGTGGTCCCGAAGTCATGGACGACGCCGTCGATCGTCCGCTCGAAGACCAGCGCGGTGTTGCACAACGGACAGAATGTGACCACGACCGGCACACCCGCGATGGTGTCGTTGACGATCTCGTGCCAGATCAGGATGGCCAGCGGATACGCCCGCGCGTCACCGTCGACCTCCAGCGCGATCACCGGCGCTTGATCGGACATCCAGGTGGAGGCTGCCTCGATGGACTCGAGGCGCGGCTCGTCGATGGCCGGGATCCCATCCTTGCCCGGACCTCCACCGATGATCTCGCCGAGGTCGACGTTCGAGCGGGTGAAGTCGGTACGCCACCCGGCGGTTGATACCCGGAGATCGGTCGACGCACTTTGGGAAGGCGGCTCGGTCGCGGGCCTGAGCGAGGGCGCCAAAGGCGATCCTGCAGGCCCAGCGGGCGATGTCGCCGGTGCCGGCTCGGAGCCCGCTGAGTCACCGGCCGGCGGCGCCAGACCTGTGCGCACCGACGCAGACACCAAGAGCAAAGCGATCACGGCGACAAGGAGGAGGCCGGTACCGACTCCGATGAGTCGAAGGCGGTGCGTGCGCATGGACCCAACCTTACCGGTCTCCCCGGTCCTCGACTGTGGGACAGGATACATACCGTCGGGTAGCGCACCCAGGCGCTCGCTTTCCTACCAGTCGCGGAGCGCCACGTGTCCATTGACCGGCTGCCACACGGCCGGACGCGGCCCTCCAGGACTGGCGCCGCTCGGAGCCTGCCTCCACTGGGCGAGACCGAGCGTGACCTAGCGTGACCGAGGGGAAGATGGCCCTATCAGGCGCGGCGAGCACACCGTCCGATCCGACTCAAGGGAGCAGGCATCCGGACTCAGCCGGAGCGGCGCGGCACGCCACGACGCGCGGAGCGCGCGCCTAGAACATGTCCAGGTAGCGGTCGATCTCCCAGGTCGTGACCTGCATCCGGTACTCGTCCCACTCCTCGCGCTTGGCGTCGATGAAGCGTGAGACCACGTGGTCGCCCAGTGCGGCGCACACGACCTCGTCACGCTCCAGCTCGTCGATCGCCTCGCCCAGGGTGCCGGGCAGCTCGCGGATGCCCTTCTCCTTGATGCGTGCGGCATCCATGGCGTAGAGGCTCTCCTCGACCGGCTCGTCGAGCGCCATGCCCTTCTCAACGCCGTCCAGCCCCGCCGCCAGCATCACGGCAAAGGCCAGATAGGTATTGGAGGCCGGATCGGGGCAGCGCACCTCCACGCGGGTGGCCTCGATCGACCGTCCCGGAGACACCTTGGGCACCCGGATGAGCGCTGAGCGGTTGGTCCGGCCCCAGGTCAGATAGGTCGGTGCTTCGTAGCCTGGCACCAGCCGCTTGTACGAGTTGACCAACGGCGCCAGGACCGCGCTCATGCCACGAGCGTGGGCCAGGATGCCGGCCATGTACGAGCGCGCCAGGTCGGAGAGCCCGTACTTGTTCTCGGGGTCCGCGAACGCATTGCGCTGCTCCTCGATGGAGAAGAAGCTCTGGTGCGTGTGCATGCCCGAGCCGTTGATGCCGAAGATGGGCTTGGGCATGAAGGTGGCGTAGAGCCCGTGGAGCTGAGCGATCGCCTTGAGCGTGAACTTGAAGGTCAGCGCATTGTCCGCGGTGCGCAGGCCGTCGGCGTACTGGAAGTCGATCTCGTGCTGGCCGGGGGCCACCTCGTGATGTGCCGCCTCCACCCGGATCCCGAAAGCCTCCAGCGCGTTGACCATGTCCTGCCGGACCTCGCCCGCCAGATCGCTCGAGAAGTCGAAGTAGCCCGCCTGATCGTGCGGCAGCGGGGCGATCTCGCCCTTCTCGTCGCGGCGAAAGAGGAAGAACTCCAGCTCCGGCCCGGTATTCCAGACGTAGCCCAGGGCCTTGGCTCGCGCCAGCTGTCGCTTGAGCACGAATCGGGGGTCGCCCGCGAACTCCTGCCCGTTGGGCGTATAGACGTCGCAGATGACACGGGCCGTGCCTCGACTGCCCATGGGTCCCGCGCCAAGCGTGCCGTGTCCGGGCTGCCAGGGCAGCTCCGCGAAGGTGTCCATGTCCGGCTTCAGCCACTGGTCGCTCTCGGCGATGCGCGTGAAGCCCTCGATGGAGCTGCCGTCGAACCAGGTCCCGTGCTTGAGCGAATCGCCGAGTTGATGCAGCGGGATGGTGACCGCCTTGACCGCTCCGATGATGTCCGTGAACTGGAGCTGGACGAAGCGGATGTTGGCTTCCTTGGCCGCCTCGATCATGGCAAGCGGATCCTTCGACTCGACCTCGATCACCAATCCTGACTCCCTTCTCGACCGGAGTAGGGCCGGTCGCACTATCAAGATGAGTCTACCGTTCCGGAGGGTGCACATGTCGGACGAGAGTCGGCTACCGCGCATCAGATACTTGTGCGCGTTGCACGATGCGCACAGCCATACCGATGGCGAAGCGGAGCGCAGGGTCCTCCAGGTTCCAGCCTGTGCGCTCCTCGATCCGAGACAGGCGATAGGCCAGCGTGTTGCGGTGCACACCCAGCGCGGCAGCGGCCTCTGCCACACCCGCGCCATCCAGGACCGCGCGCAGCGTCTCCAGCCGCTCGTGGACCCGCGCGGGACGCCCGTCGAGCAGCGGGCCCAGCAGGATGCGCGCCTGGCGATGCCCGTCGGGCACGTCGTGGAGTGAGACGAGCAGCCGGTAGGCAGCCAACCGATCAGCGCGGCAGATGACCATGTCCCGCTCCGTGCCTCCTGGATCGGACGACTCGTCCGGGCGCAGCGCCTTCACCGCGTCGAGCGTCGCCCGTGCCTCAGCCTCGGCAAGCGCTCGTTGCTCCGCCTCGATGTATGGCCGGGAGACAGCGACCCGCCGCCCGGCGACCGATGCCACGCGCGCCGCGATCTCCAGTCCCAGCGGATCCTGCTCATCGGTGACGGCCACGACGCGCAACTCCAGGCTGGCGGCGTCGCCCCGCAGCGCCAGCCGGCGGCCCGGCTCCAAACGGCGGATCTCTCCGCGAAGCTGCTCCCGTTCCTCCACGCTGGACGGCCGGTCCCGATGCAGTTGTCGGGCCACCAGCGAGACCCACGGCGGTCCGTCGGCCGGCAAGTGGTGGGTCGCCGAACGGCTCCCCGCCGGTGCGTCCATAGGCACGGCGCCTCGCCGCATCTCCAGGGCGAGGAGCCCGGCCACACGTTCGGCGACCACTCGCTCGAGCTCCGTGGGCGGTGCCGGACCCAGCAGCACGAGTGCCCCAGCATCGCCCGACGGAGCGGGCAGGCGCACGCGCAGCGCAGTGCGGCGTGGCTGGGCGATATAGGCCGCGGCAGCAGCTGCCGCCGAGTCCACGTCGGCAGGCGCGTGGATGGTGATGGGCCGGCCGCGCGGGCGCTCCAGCCCGACAGCCCGGCCCAGGAAGCGCGCGATGGCGGCCGTGTGCGCCTCCAGGTCGCGACCCTCCAGGGCCAACCGCTCGAGGATCGATTCGAGCACGCTGGCTTGTCGCTCCAGCTCGGCTCGCCCGTTGATGAGATACCCGATCACCGAGCGTTCCAGGCTCTGCGACTCAGCCTCGCCGAGCAGGAACGCCCCCAGTCCCAGCGCCGTGGCGCGCTCCAGGGCGTCCGCCGCCAGGGACTGATCAGGGGTGGCGCCGATGACCAGCACAGCTGAGCCGGCCGCCCGCGCCACGGCCTCGACGACGCCGCTCGCCTCGACCTCGCCGGACGCCGTCAACTCCCGCAGCGCGGGCATCGGCAGGATGGCCAGGTCGGTGGCTTCCAGGGCATCGAAAGCCGGCACGCGCGGCTTGAGCACGCGTACCCAACCGACCTCGCGCTCAGGTGGCTCGGCCAGCGCACGTGCCGCCGGGAAGACGGCCCGCCAGACGTCCGTGAGGGTCGGCATCGTCAGGGCTCCATGGTCAGGCGCCGGCCGCAGCACCCGCTCCCAGCTTGCTCCCGCGTTCCGGCCGGCTCCCACCGCGCGCCGTGAGCTCCTCGAGGAGGGCCGCGAACTCCCGCTCGCCATCGACGTAGCGGTCGGTGAGCATCGCCAGTTGGATCCCGCCCTGAGGGCTTACCCGTGCCCAGACACGACGACGCGGGAAGTAGAAGCTCAGCATCAGTCCCACGATGAGGGCCCCGAACGCCGTCCAGATGATGGGCGCTCCCGGATCGTTCTTGACGACCATGCCGGTCCATTCGCCGGGACGCTGCCAGGTGACAGCGTAGCCCGCCGTGTCGGCGGGGTCGGAGGTCGCGCCGACCCCCAGTCGAGCGTTGAAGATGATGCTGCTGGCCCCCTCAGCGGTGGTCTGTGTCAGCCCGGTCATCGCCAGCAGGGGCGTGCCCATCGAGTCAGACTGAAGGAACAGGAGCAGACCGATGGACGAGCCGGGGATGGTCAGGAAGCCCTGCGGCAGTCCGGCCACCTCGCCGGCCAGGATGACCGGCCCGGTCCAGGCCAACCGGCCGTCCTCGTCGCGCACCTCGATGTCGGCGCTGGGACCGAAGGTGTTCTGGTGGAACACGAAGCCCTGGACCTGGAGCGGGTCGTTGACGCGGATCGTCTTGCGCGCGACCTGCCGCCCATCCTGGTAGACCGCCAGGTCCGTTCGGAAGTCCTCGAATGAGCCGTTGGTACGGCGGGGAGCCTCGAAGCTGATGTTCTTCACCAGCAGGTTGCCCGGCGTGCCCACAGGCTGGACCGGCGCCGTCTGGCCCTCCCCCACGAAGATCACCGTCTCGAAGCCGAAGGCAGCCGTCACGGCACCGCCCGCCAGGAAGAGGATGAGGCCGAGGTGCGTCAGGAGCGTGGCCATCTTCATGTACTGGTTGCGGTCGCCATAGATCCAGCTGACCGAGCCGTCCTGGGCCGCGGAGCTCCGGACCTTGTAGTGCTTGCCGCGCAGGACCATGGCCAACTGCTCCGGGCTCAGGTCATCTTCCCGGAAGCGGGCTCGCTCAGGCAGGCGCAGATCGAAGAAGGCGGATGGCTGCTCCACCGTCACGCGCCGGACTCCGCGCCATAGCTTCGGCGTGCGGTCGAGGGTGCACACGAAGATGCTCAGCACCAGGAGCGAGAGCAGAGCCACGAACCAGGGGGCCGCGAACACCCGGAAGAAGCCCAGTCGCTCGAAGAGGTCGACCATGCCGGGACCGATCCGGAGGCCGAACAGATCGAGTGCGTCGTAGCGCTGGTGCATCTGCGCCATCTCCGCCGCGTACGCCGCGGGGTCGCGCAGCGAGGAGGCGGGCAGCTGGCGCACGAGCGTCCCGATGAGTCCCGCGATCACCAGCAGGGTGATCTGGAGCACCGCGAAACGGACGCTGGTCAGCGTGCGCCAGAACGACCTCGAGAGTCGAGAGAGCGGATCGCTGCGCGCGGCGGTACGGCGTGTGCCCAGGCTGACGGTGGCGATGATCGACCTTATGCGGGAACGGACGTGCGGACGGCAGCAGCCAGCCCGGCCGCCACGTCGGCGATGAGATCCTCTGGGTCCTCCAGACCCACCGAGACGCGCACCAGGCCTGGCGGGATGCCGGCCACGGCCAGCTCGGCATCATCGAACTGGCGATGCGTGGTGGAGGGTGGATGGACGGCGATGGTCTGGACGGCGCCGAGCGAGGCCGTGCGCGGCGGGATTCGCAGGCTGTCGAGGAAGGCGGATGCCGCGCTTCGCCCACCCAGATCGAAGGCCAGCATGCCGCCCCCCGCCCGAAGGAGCCGTTGGGCCGCATCGGCCTGAGGGTGACTGGCCAGGCCCGGGTAGAAGACGGACCGCACGCCGGCGTCGGCCTCCAGGTAGCGCGCGAGGGTCAGGGCGGTCTGGCTGTGACGATCCATGCGCACGTGCAGCGTCTCGATGCCGCGCAGGACGAGGAAAGCGCTGAAGGGCGCCACGATGGCGCCCACGTCGGTCTGCAGCTGGCGCACTCCAGCCAGGAGCTCCCGGCTGCCCACCACGACGCCAGCCACGACATCCGAGTGCCCCCCCAGCCACTTGGTGGCGGACTCCACTACCAGGTCTGCGCCGTGCTCGATGGGCCGGCACAGATACGGCGAGGCGAATGTGTTATCGACCACCACTCGAGCACCGTGCCGGTGTGCCAGCTCGATCAGACGCGGCAGGTCGCCGACCACTATGGTCGGATTGGAGATGGTCTCTAGGTAGAGCAGCGTGGCACCAGAGGCGAGAGCCGCCTCCACAGCCTCCAGGTCTGTCGGATCCACGAAGTCCGTGCGCACGCCGAAGCGGCGCAGGACCCCCGAGAAGAGGCTGCGCGTGCTGCCGTAGACCGCGCGCGTCGAGACTATCCGATCCCCGGCACCGACCAGAGAAGCCACCGCCGCGTGGACCGCAGCCATGCCCGAACCGAGCGCGAAACCCGCCTCCGCCCCTTCCAGATCGGCGATCGTATCGGCCATCGCGGCGGCGGTCGGATTATCGACCCGCGAGTAGGCGAAGCCGGGGCGGCGGTCGCCCAGGATGTCGCCCAGCTCCGCCGAGTCCTCCGCGCTGAAGGTCGCCGACTGGTAGATGGGAACCGCCGTGGGGACCTGGTGCACCGGTGCCGGGACGCTGGCCGCGCGGATGGCGCGGGTCCCGAAGCGGTACGCCGGCCGGTCGTGCTCTTCGGCCATGGCCGAACTCTACACCGGGTGCCGGAAGGACCGATCCAGCCCGGTCAGCTCGGGGATGTGATCCGATCCTTGCCTCGTCGCTTGGACGCGTACATGGCTGCATCCACGGAGACCAGCAGCTGCTCCAGGGTCGCGCCGTCCTCCGGATGACGGACGAGGCCCACCGAGACGGATGTTCGGATGGTCCGGGTGCCGACTCGTACGGCGAGCGCCGCGATGTCCGCACGCAGCTTCGTGGCCACGGTGAAGGCGCCCTCGGAGCCCGTCTCCGGCAGCACGATGACGAACTCGTCGCCGCCATAGCGGGCCGCCATGTCACTCTGACGCGTGGAGCCTCGGATGACCTCCGTGACGGCCCGGATGACACGATCCCCGATGGGGTGGCCGTAGGTGTCGTTGACGGTCTTCAGGTCGTCCACATCGAGCATCAGCAGGCAGAAGCCACGGCCCGTGCGGGAGGAGCGAGCGATCTCCCCCTGGATCGAGCTGTACAGGTACGTGCGGGTGTACAGCCGCGTGAGCGGATCGAAGCGTGCCAGGAGCAGGGCCGCCTCACGCGCCCGTCGCTGCCGGCGTCCGGACACGGTCGTGATGTAGGCCAACGACCCGAGTGCCGCCGCATCCGACACAGCCCAGGTCATCGCCGCCACGTCGGAGCCGTCTCCGGCAGCCACGGCCGCCGCGAGCAGGAGGTAGGCCGAGGGCGCCAGGGCGGACAGCAGGCTGGGGGCCACGTCCTCGGAGGCGAGAGCGGCGACCGCGACGATGAGGAAGTAAACGACGACGAAGGGGCTGCGTACCCCTCCCGTGAGTGCGACGAGCAGGGTCACCGCGGCGATGGCCAGGCCCACCAGGAGAAGCTCGCGGCCGCGATCCGACCGGGCCGGCGGCAGGAGGCCATCGATCAGGGCGGCTTCGCCAAGATGCTCGTCGAAGCGGCCGCCATCGAGCGCGACCAGAGGCTGCGGCGCGACGATCTCGGGGTCGGACGATCCACGGGCGGCGGTGCGAGCCAGGCCGAACAGGGCTAAAAGGCCGAGCACAGCCAACACGATGGCGCCGACCAGCAGAAGAAGCTGTTCGATTGGCACGTCGAAGTCGATGACGGGTCGCGGGTCTGGGTCGCGACGGGGGGAAGGCGACAGTCTTCCCTGGGTCCGCTCGATGGTACCGCCAGCTCCGCTTCGATGCGGCCCTGATGGCTGTTAGTGTGGACGCCATGCAACGGGCCGGAAGGGGAACGCCGTGAGTCCGATCCGCCGCCGGTATCGAAGCCTGCCGCTCAAGCGACCGGAAGTCCGAGCGGACCCCGGCCTCGAGGCCGAGCGATCCAGGGAATCCTGCCCGGCGTGCGGCCGCCACACCGTCAGCCTGCTCGGCTTCCCGTACGTGGCCACGATGGGCGCTCAGCCCACGTCGGACATCCTGGGCATGGGCGAGCTGTCGCCAAACCAGCCGCCCGCCATCGGCTGCCTGTCATGCGGCGCGCAGTGGGCGGACGTCGCTGCGTATCGCGAGGCCAAGGGATCCAGCAGGGCTTCCTGAGCCCGCCGGTCAGATCAGGCCCAGGCCTTCCAGTACCAAGAGGGCGCCGAAGACCACGAAGGACGCTGCGGCTCCGTAGCGGATGACCCGCTCCGAAAGGCGCGTGCCCAGCAGCTTCCCCGCCGCGATGGCCAGGGCATCCGCGGCCACCATGCCCGCGGTCGAACCAAGCCACGTCCCCATTGCGTCCTCTCGGCGGCCAGCGTCACGGTGGCCAGCATGGTCTTGTCGCCGAGCTCAGCCAGGAAGAAGGCCACGCCGACGGCCAGGATCACGGAGCCGGCCGCCTGTCGGGCCCGCGCCTCGTCGCTCGCGTCGAGCGCATCGCCACGCAGCGTCCAGGCAGCGAAGACGAAGAAGGCCAGCCCGGCCACGATCGAGATCCGAATCCGTCGGCAGGGCCGACGCCGCTGTAGCCCCCAGCACCACGGAACCGGCGTGGACCACGAGAGTGGCCAGGGCGATCCCGATGAGGACCGGTAGCGCTCGGTAGCGGGTCGCGAAGGCCAGCGCCATGAGCTGGCTCTTGTCGCCCAGCTCGGCCAGGAAGATCACCGCGGTGCTGAGGAGGAAGGCGTCGATGCTCATGGACCGGAATGAAACACCACGGCAAGGAGGATCGGACAAGGGAGTGCGCTGACAGACGGGGCGGGACCGGACCATACGACGATACGCGTGGGATCCAGTGGAGACACCGTGACACGAACGCCGCCAACCGTCATCGTCAACCCGAGGGATGACCTCGTCTTCGATGATCTCGTCGACCGGTCGCTCCGAAGCGGTGTCGACTCACCCGACGCTCTCCAGAAGCTGTTGCGGGAGCGTTACCCGGCAGCGGTCGTCCGTCGTCGAGGGCTGGCGGCAGAACAGGTCGAGGTCTGGTACGTCTACCGCGAAGGGCGGTGGATCTCCGGGACATAGGCCGCCATCGGGCCCCGAAGGAAGGATCGCGGCGATCCGGCACGGGAGATGGGACGTACGACGAACAAGGCTGGCACGAAATCCGTGGCGGCCACATCGGGAGGAATCGGAATGAAGCGCACAGCCATGCTCATGCTGGTCTTGGCCGTCTTCGCGGCACCCGGCATCGCACTTGCCTCAGGGCATCAGTTCTCAGCTGACCTCACCACCGCGGCCGAGATCCCACCGCCTACCGGCAGCGACGCGTCGGGAAGCGCCACGGTGACCATCGATGAGGACCGCTCGATCTCCTACGAGGTGGAGTACCAGGACCTGACCGGTGATCCGGCCGCGGCCCATATCCACTTCGGCTCGACGGACGTGGCCGGTCCCGTGATGCTGCCGCTGGCCCATGGCGCAAGCCCCTTCTCCGGGACACTCACCGAGGCCGACTTCATGCCGGTCGACGGCGGACCGCAGACCTATGAGGAAGGGCTGGCGGCGATCGAGGAGGGCATGACGTACGTCAACCTCCACACGGCGGCTAATCCGGCCGGCGAGATCCGTGGTCAGCTCATGTCGCTGCCTCCCACGGACGCCGCAGGCGCGGGCCTCGTGACACCCCTCAGCATGGCCCTTCTGGCGGTCGCGGCGCTGGCCCTCCTGGTCGGCTTCCGGCGGTTCGCCTTCCGACCCGTCCGACCCGTCTGACCCATCGGACGGGACTGACGCGTATCGTGCGTCTGGCGCAAAACTCGCCGCATCCGGGCCGGCTCGACGGATCAGGGCTGCAGCAGCACCTTGAAGGCTCCGTCGCTCTTGGACTGAAAGATCTGGTAGCCATGGGGCGCCTCCTCCAGGGGGAGCCGATGCGTCGCGAAGCCATCCACGCCCAGAGGGTCGGACTCGTCCAAGAGCAGGGGCAGGATCGCGTCGACCCAGTGCTTGACGTTGGCCTGGCCCATGCGCAGCTGGATCTGCTTGTCGAAGAGCGTGAGCATCGGCAGGGGATCCGCCATCCCGCCGTAGACGCCGAATGGAGATGGTTCCTCCGCGCCGCACCAGCTCGATGGCCAGATGCAGGGCGCTCAGCCGGTCGAGGCCCACCTTCTCCATGAGGGGCGCCTGGATCGCGTCAGGCAGCAAACCGGTCACCGCCTGCAAGGTCGATTCCAAGGGTGCCCCGTGGGCTTCCATGCCCACGGCGTCGATCACTGAATCAGGTCCACGGCCGTCCGTGCGCTCCCGCACCGCGGCCACTACGTCGTCGTCGGCTTCCAGGTCGATCACCTCCGCGCCCAGGGCGCGCGCTCGCGCCAGGCGATCGGGGACGCGTTCGACAGCGAAGATCCGTTCGATCCCCTGCTGACGCGCCACTCGCACACACATCTCGCCGATGGGGCCTATGCCCAGGATGGCCAGGCTTCCGCCGGCTGGGACAGCGGCGTACTCGACCGCCTGCCAGGCCGTGGGCAGCACGTCCGAAAGGTATAGGAAGCGGTCGTCCGGGGGACCCTCCGGGACCTTGATCGGGCCGAAATCTGCGTGTGGCACGCGCAGGTACTCCGCCTGGCCACCCGGTACGTGCCCGTACAGCTTGGTGTAGCCGAAGAGCGCGGCACCCTTGCCCTCTGCCCTCACCTGGGTCGTCTCGCATTGGGAGTAGAGCCCGCGCGAGCACATCCAACAATGTCCGCAGGCGATGCCGAAGGGGATCACGACGCGGTCGCCCGGCGTCAGCTGGGAGATCCCGCTGCCCACCTCCTCGACGATCCCCATCGGCTCATGTCCCAGGATGTCGCCTTCATCCAGGAAGGGGCCGAGCACCTCGTACAGGTGCAGGTCCGAACCACAGATGCCGGTCGAGGTGATCTTTACGATGGCGTCGGTCGGCTCCTGGATCGTCGGATCCGGCACGGACTCGACGCGGACGTCTCGCTTGCCGTGCCAGGTGACTGCTTTCATGGAATGCCTCCGGTACATCCGCTTCGGCGCGGATCGGTCGTGCTGAGTGCGTCCTTCCAGCAACGTACGGCGCAACGCGGTGGTCGCTCGCGCGCGGCGTGGCGGATCAGGTCACGGAAGCGTGTCAGTCCGCTCTGTCACGCTGCGGATAGACCTCGACGAGGCACGGTCGCACCTCGAGAGCTTTACGCCGGTCACCCTCGAACGGACACGCATCACCGAAGGGAGTCTCACGCATGACGATCCGACTGAAGCCGCTCGCTGAGCAGGTATTGGTCATCACCGGCGCCTCGAGCGGGATCGGGCTGGCCACCGCGCGGATGGCGGCCGACAAGGGGGCACGGCTCGTGCTCGCGTCCCGCAGCGACGAGGCACTGCAAACGCTCGTGGACGAGATCCGGGACAAAGGCGGTCAGGCCATCCACGTGACGGCGGACGTCGCCTCGGAAGGGGACGTGCTGCGGATCGCCGCGGAGGGGACGGCGGCCTTCGGCGGCTTCGACACGTGGGTCAACAATGCGGGTGTCTCCGTGTACGGACGGACCCATGAAGCGCCCATCGACGATCTCCGCCGCATGTTCGAGACCAACTTCTGGGGAGTCGTCTACGGCTCCCGCGTGGCCAGCGAGCACCTCCGCCAGCACGGCGGCGCGATCATCAACATCGGCAGCGAGCTTTCGGATGTCGCGGCGCCTCTTCAGGGCATGTATTCAGCCTCCAAGCACGCGGTCAAGGGCTGGACGGATGCTCTGCGCATGGAGCTCCAGGACGAGGACGCGCCCATCTCCGTGACGCTCATCAAGCCCGCCGCGATCGACACGCCCTACGCCGACCATGCCGGCAACGAGATGGGCGATCATCCTCAGCACGTGCCGCCCGTCTACAGCCCGGACGCGGTGGCTGAGGCGATACTTCACGCCGCTACCACGCCGACTCGCGATCTCTTCGTGGGCAGCGCCGGCATGGTCGCCTCGACCCTCAACAGGATCGCCCCGGGGATCATGGATCGGGTCGTCCGGCGGATCCTCATCCCGGGAACCCACAGCGGTGAGCCCAGGCACAGCACCGATGCGCTCTACCAGCCGGGCGAAGGCCTGCAAGAGCGCGGGCACTATCCGGGATTGGTCCGTTCCAGCCTCTACACCAAGGCCAAGATGAACCGGGTCGTGACCGGTGCGGCGACGCTGGGCGCCGGCCTCGTCGCTCTGACCCTCTGGCGCTCGCGCCGCGACTGACTTTCCGGATACGACGGTCCCATGCTGGACCGGTTTGGTACCGTGCCGGCGATGGA
>Ga0136617_10004072_pt1 | contig 13069 bp, 11 predicted proteins | sample AntDrymUQ3222106_2_FD_129672 | JGI IMG/M metagenome (GOLD analysis project Ga0136617, IMG submission 129672) | Polar desert sand microbial communities from Dry Valleys, Antarctica - metaG UQ322 (21.06) | ecosystem: Environmental > Terrestrial > Soil > Desert | place: Antarctica: Dry Valley...
AGCGGGTCCTCGACGAGCCCGCCCGCGCCGCCGAACTCACCGACGCCGACCGGCGCGCCCTCTCGCCCTTGTACTGGAGCCACGTCAACCCCTACGGCACCTTCCGGCTCGACATGGACACCCGTCTCGACCTGGACCGCGGCCCGGTCGACGAGCAGCCCGAGCCCGTCGCGTGATGCCTTCCGATCCGAGCGGTACTTTGCCCCTGGGGCCAGCGACGCAAGTAGTGGGCCGACTAGTGTCCCTGTGCCCACAGCGCCACCCGCTTCTTCGATGCTTGCTTGCCATGCGTGTACAAGACCCCGCACATCGTCAGCACGGAGTAGGGCCACGCGCCCGGCGTGCGCATCCCACGCGTCCATTCTTCCCAAGTTCCTGGGTTTTTCGGCGGTACCGGCCGCGTAGGAACAGCACTCCACCGAAGAACACTCCTTCCCCTCTGGTGCGAGGTTGTGCGGATGGGCATCCGGGCGACGAAAACGAGTTACGATGATTCTCGGACGTAACCTGCTAAGATGAGCCGAACATACGTAATGAGAAGCTTCGCAACGACGATGGGCCGTTGCGGCCGAAAGTAGGATAGGTGGTCGGACACCTTTCTCGTGTAACGCTCGCATGGCGAATCTGACCCTTCAGGAAGAAGGTTAGGTATGCGGCCACACGCGCACAAAACCGACGTTTCCGCGCTCTTGGGAGTGCAGCTCGAAACCGGAAAGGCGGGGGGGCGTGCGTACACGGCCTTCCCGAACCTTGCCAACGTCCGCTGGCTTCTCCCGGCGAACCAGCCCGCTTTGCGCAGGGCCGGTATACGAGGGCTGTACCAGCCGAGTAGCCTTCGGGGCCGGGCAGTACGCACGATCATTGGCGCCAGGGCCGTGCCGGGTGAACGGGTACGGCTGGAAGAGGACGGCTTGGCACGCTTGGAGACGATGCTGGCCCCTGTCGTCGACGCGGGGGCGTTGCGCCTGGCTTTCTATCTGGGCGTACCGGCCCCACACCGGAAAGTCACCGCGCAGATGCTGGCTCCCGACGGGAGAACGCTGGCTTACGCCAAGATCGCCACCTCGCCCCTGGCCCGGACGGCAGTCGAAAGCGAGAGGCGCGCCCTGCTGCGGTTGTCTGAGAGCGCGGACCTGCAAGACGCGATTCCAAAGGTACTAGGCTCCCTCGAATGGCACGGGGGCACGGTACTCCCTATTTCAAAGGGTCCCCCACACCCAGGCCCCCGAAGGCTGTCGTCGGCTCATCTGCGTTTCTGCACGCATCTCTTTCAGTCCTCTGGGGTACGGAAGACGTTTGCGGAGAGTACCATGTGGGCTAGCATGTCCGAGATATGGCTTCGTCTCCAGCACGGCTCACCAGAAACCCTACCCGCCAATCTTGGCCCGGCCCTCGAGCGGCTGCACGACGAGTTGGGTCCGGTGAGTATGCCTCTGTCCCTAGCCCACGGCGACTTCGCACCTTGGAATACCCGATTGGCAGGACAATCCCTATTCGTCTTCGACTGGGAGCGCGCCTCCGAAGGGATGAGCCCCCTGTACGACGCGTTCAACTTCCAGGCCCTTCAGGCCGCCCTTCAGGGGCGGCGTGGGGGCATGCGAGACCGCCGATTTCTCGTGACCTTATTGGACGCCCTCTGGCCCGAAGGACGCGAACGTCTGCCCCTTCTGTATCTCGCCTACCTGGCGCACGTCACCCTAATCTATAGCGAGGCCCAGAGCCTGACCCCCGGCGTTGGAGAGAGGAAAGTCTGGGGTTGGTTTACGCAGCAGATCGAAGCCGTCCTGAAAGGGGCTACGCCCCTGTAGTGGAGACCGCGGTTTAGGCGGCGCATCCGGTTCTTGCAACCGACAGGCCGCAAGCTGCGTGGTGGAGCCGCTCTCGACAAGTTTGGAGGTCCGGCCGTTTAAGGAGCAGGCGTCATGTCCCCCTAGAGGGACGCCTGGACGCTGGTCGAGTGGTCGATCCCCGTAGCGCGTTTGCGTTGGGGGCGATGCTTATGACCCTTGACGCCTTGGTGTCGCTCAGTTGGAGCGCATGACCGAGGCGGACGAGAACCCGCTCGCCGGTGACCGGGTTCTCGCACACGTCTCCTACTGTGCCCATAGATTCTCTTTTCTCACAGCGGGTTGCGATGATGCTGCGCCGGGTAAGGTGAAGTCATGAGAGCATACTCGTTGGACCTCAGAGAGAAGATCGTCGAATCGGTGAAAAAGGGCGTCCCAAAGAGCGAGACTGCCCGCCGCTTCGGCGTGGACCGAGCAACGGTCAAGCGCTACTGCAAGCAACTCGATGAGCGCGGCACCCTGGAGCCGAGGAAGGCCCCCGGCAAGACCTCGAAGCTGGACGAGAAGGCGAGGAAGCTGCTTGTGGAAGACCTCCAAGAGAGACCTTGGGCGACGCATTCCCAGAGGCGGGAGTTCCTGTTCGCCGTCTGCGGGACGAAGGTGAGCGAGGCCACGGTATGCCAGGCGGTGGGACGCCTCTCTCGGAGCCGAAAAAAAGATCCAAAGGGGCCGCCGAACGGGACGAGTTCTTGAGGCTACTCTGGCGTATGGAGATGGGCGGACTCGATCCGGGGCGCCTGGTGTTCGTGGACGAGATGGGCACCCACACCTCCCTTGCCCCCGTCTATGCCTACGCGCCCATCGGCGAGCGGGCCTTCTTCGAGATACCGCGCAACCGCGGGAGAAACACCGTGCTGCTGTCGAGCCTCCATGCGGGAGGGATGGGGCCTTCCATGGCCGTGGAAGGGGCGACCACCAGCGGGGTGTTCGAGGCCTACGTGGAGCGCTTGCTGGCCCCCGCCCTGCGCCCCGGGCAGGTGGTGGTGATGGACAACCTCGGAGCCCACAGACCCAAGAGGGTCAGAGAACTGATCGAGGGGAGGGGTTGCGAGCTTTTGTACCTGCCGCCCTACTCCCCGGACCTCAACCCGATAGAGGAAGCGTTCTCCAAGGTCAAGCACGTCCTACGCAAGATCGCGGCCCGCACCAGAGAAGCGCTCGTGGGAGCGATGGGCGGGGCGCTGGATGCGGTCGGCGCCGAAGATGCCCGCGGTTTCTTTGCCCACTGCGGCTACCGTGCACCGGCGCAGTAGATATGAAAGCCGCTGTCAGATGACCACTGATAACTGGGGTCCCTGCCAGATAGGTCGCACGAGTTCTTCGCTGGCCGCCCACAGCCCGCGACGCCGGGACCTCGGGCCGTACAGACGTCTCCCGGGCCCGCGGCCCCGTATCCTGCGCCAGTGGACCGACGTCTGCGCGGCCGTCTCGGACGTCACCGGGCGCAGCAGCGTCGGCCCGGGAGGCGCACGATGCGGGACAGGCTACCCAGTATAGATACTAATAGATGTGCCCCGACGAAGCGACGCTGCGGTATTGGGATCCAGGTTCATCGTCGACGACACCCAACAAGGGAGGCGGGCTTGATCGCGCCCCGTGGACTCCCGAAATGCCTGCAAGATTCGAGTATGGTAATTTGTGCCCGATGAGAATTCTGGCGGTCCACAACAGGTACCAGCAGCCCGGCGGCGAGGACCAGGTTTTCGTGGAAGAGACCGCTCTTTTGGAGAGTCGGAACCACCGCGTGTTGCGTCGCGAGGTGCACAACGACCAAGTCGAGCACATGAACCGTTTGACCCTGGCCAAAAACACGGTATGGAACGCTTCGACGTACCGTGAACTCGGGGCCCTGATCCGCCGGGAGCGACCTGACGTTGCCCACTTTCACAATACCCTACCCCTGGTCTCCCCGTCCGGCTATTATGCCGCCAAGGCCGAAGGGGTGCCGGTGATCCAGACCCTGCACAACTACCGTCTGCTCTGTCCCGTAGCCCTCTTCTTCCGCGATGGGCGGGTGTGCGAGGACTGTATGGGCAAGGCGGTCCCCTATCCTGGGGTTGTCCACGGATGCTACCGGGGGAGCCGGGCGGCGAGCGGGGTGGTGGCGACGATGCTCACCCTCCACCGCGCTTGGCGTACCTGGACGGAGATGATCGACGTCTACGTTGCACTTACCGAGTTCGCCCGGGATAAATTCGTCGCGGGTGGCCTCCCGGCGGAGAAGATCCTGGTGAAACCCAACTTCGTGGCCCCCGATCCCGGTCGGGGCCAAGGAGGAGGCGGGTACGCCCTGTTCGTGGGCCGGCTCGCGCCCGAGAAAGGAACAGGGACGATGCTCTCCGCCTGGGACCGGCTCGGAACGAGAACTCCTCTCAAGATCGTGGGGGACGGACCGTTGAAGGATCAGGTGGTACGAGCCGCCGCCGGGCGGTCCAACGTGCAGTGGCTGGGGCACCGACCGGTGGCGGATGTCTACGCGCTCATGAGGAAAGCCGACATGCTCGTCTTCCCCTCAGAGTGGTACGAGACGTTCGGCCGGGTGGCGGCAGAAGCTTTCGCGGCGGGCACCCCGGTTATCGCGGCCAACATCGGGGCGGTCGCCGAACTCGTAGAACACGGCCGCACGGGGCTCAAATTCCGGCCCGGCGACCCGGAAGATCTCGCCACGCAGGTAGAGTGGGCCCTGTCGCACCCGGCGGAACTACGGCGTATGCGTGGGGAGGCCAGGGCCGAGTTCGAGGCAAAATACACCGCGGAGCGCAACTACCTGGCGCTGATGGAGATTTACGAGGCTGCCCTGAAGCGCAAGAAAGTGCCGGCTTGACCCTGGCTTCGCGGTACGTACTTGGCATGCGGGTAGACGCTACCTCCTACGAGGACGCCTCCCGGCGCGTAGCGCGGTGGGCGCGCGATGGGCGGTCGGCGTACGTGTGCGTGGCGACCGTGCACATGATCATGGAAGCCTTCGACTCGTCGGCGTTTCAGCGGGTGGTAAACGGGGCAGACCTGGTTACGTCGGACGGAAGACCCCTGGTCTGGGCGTTGAGGAGCCTGGGGGTTAGAGACGCGACCCAGGTTCGGGGAACGGACCTGACAGCACACGTGGTGGAACTGGCCGCGCGGGAAGGCATACCGATCGGGCTGTACGGCGGCACGCCCGACTTGCTGGAGACGTTCGCTCGGATCCTGGAAAGGCGCTACCCCGGGGTGCGGGTGGTGTGCCGGATCGCACCGCCGTTTCGTCCGCTGACGCCCGAGGAAGACGAAACAGTAACGGGGGAGATTCTGTCCTCGGGCGCACGCCTCCTGTTCGTGGGTATCGGCTGTCCCAAGCAGGAGAGATGGATGGAGGCACACAAGGAGCGCATTCCGGCGGTGATGTTGGGAGTGGGCGCGGCGTTCGATTTCCATACGGGTCGGGTGCGCCAGGCCCCGGGTTGGATGCAGGTAGCCGGCCTGGAATGGCTGTTCAGGTTGCTGATGGATCCCAGGCGTTTGTGGAAGCGCTATGCCAGGCATAATCCGAGGTTCGTCGTGCTGTTCTCGCTGGAGCTTCTTCAGGGCCTTCTCCGGTTCGGCAGAAAGCGAGGCGGGTAGGCTATAGTGCTTGCGTCGACGCGCGTTTCGTGCGAACCAGCGCGTATGATAAAATTGCGCAAACACGTGACAATGTGTGGTAAGATGTGCGGGTGGCCGATGCGATGGGTTTCGGCGAACCTCGATAGTTCGAGGACAAGGCGTGGTTCGCTTACGATGTTGGGAGACAGGTCATGGCGAGACGAGCATTAGTGACGGGTGCCGGTGGCTTCATCGGGCACCATCTGGTGAAGCACCTGGTGGATCAGGGTTACTGGGTGCGAGGCGTCGACATCAAGCACCCCGAGTACGAGCCGAGCCCGAGCCACGAGTTCGAGCTCCTGGACCTCCGCCGCTTCGACAACTGCCTGATCGCCACCCGGGAGATCGACGAGGTGTACCACCTGGCGGCGGACATGGGCGGCATCGGCTACATAACCGCTTTCCACGCCGACATCGCTCGCAACAGCGCCATGATCAACATCCACATGTTGGAGGCGGCCAGGATCAACGCGGCCGAACGGTTCCTCTTCTCCTCCTCGGCCTGCGTCTATCCGATGTACCTCCAGAAGAGCCCGGACGTCACCAACCTGAAGGAAGACGACGCCTATCCAGCAGAACCCGAGGAGGGCTACGGCACCGAGAAGCTCTTCATGGAAGAGATGTGCAGGTACTACCAGGAGGACTACGGCTTCCAGACCCGGGTGGTGCGCTTCCACAACGTCTACGGCGAGCTTGGCACCTACGAGGGCGGTAAGGAGAAGGCCCCGGCGGCCATCAGCCGCAAGGTAGCCCTGGCCATCGACGGGGACGAGATCGAGGTCTGGGGCGACGGCGAGCAGACCCGCTCCTTCATGCACGTGGACGACTGCGTGGAGGGTATCTACCGAATCATGCACTCCGACTACCCCCACCCGCTCAACCTCGGTACCGACGAGTTGGTGACCGTCAACGGATTGGTCGACCTGGTGGCCGAGATCGCCGACAAGCGTATCACCAAGCGCCACGATCTCTCTAAACCGCAAGGGGTGCGGGGCCGAAACAGCGACAACACCAGACTCCGCAAGGTACTCGATTGGGAACCCAGGATCCCACTGAGGGAGGGTTTGGCACCTACCTACTGCTGGATCGAATCGGAGCTCAGGACCGCAGGAAGGGTCCCCCAGCCCGCTTAGAGCGCAGAACCCCGCGCATATGTTACATCGCGTGGGTTCGGTGAAGGACAACGCCGCGGGGAGGGAACTCTGCCGAGAGCAGATCCCTCCCCGCGTAGCGCCCGGAAACCAGGCCTCTTCTGTCATACTCGAGCCATACCCAAAGACTTCTGCTGTCTAGCGTTCGCCGCCTGCGCCTGCCTCCGTGCCGTCCAACCACACCGAGAGGTCCCGCCCGATGAGGTCTTGCAGTTTCAGGATGTCTTCTTTGTAGGCGGAGATCAGGCCCTCGCGAAGCTCCGGCGGGAACGGCGGAGGCCTAGCCATGATACGGCTCTTGACGTACCCGCGCAGTTTGGCGGGGAGAACCCGTTCGACGAGTACGGGGTTACGCGCGGTCAGCGCCCTCACCCCCGTGTACAATCTCCCGACCCTCGGTATGCCGGAGGGGTTGTGCTCGATAGACGCGTCGGGGACGAAACCATCGTCGATATCCAGAAACCGGAAGACCTCGCCTAGAGCCCCGAAGGTATCGTCCCTCAGGTCTTCGTAGAGCCAGACCCCGACCCGGTCCCGGCCGAACGTGTCGAAGTACCGTTTTACCTGGGCGTAGTAGAAACCCTTCTGTTTGTAATACCAGAGGGGTCCCCACTTGTCCCGCATGCGTGCCTCTTCCGCTTGCAAGGCCTCATCGAAGCTACGGAGCGGTTCGCGGCCGACCTGTACGCAGTGCAAGAAATTGGAGTACGCTCTATCTGCGGGGTTGCGAAGGATAGCGATGACCTTGGCGTCGGGGACGGAGCTCTTGATCAGGTGTGGGGCTCTCGTGCTATACAGGTACGAGGCGGAAGCCTCGCCGATTGCCCTCTCGTCTTTGGCGCCCTCGAAGAGGGCCTGGTACTCCGCGAGGTCGCTTACCGGGGCGCTCCTGCGGCCCGGCCTGCGGAACTCCGAGTGCATGCCCTCGAAAAAGTGCGGCTCCTTGCGGGGGCTCATGTAGACTTGGGGGTGCTGGTTGAGGTAGTGGTAGAGCGAGGTCGTCCCCGCCTTCTGCGCGCCTACTATGAAGAAGTTGGGCATCGTCACGCGTTCAACCCCCTTGCTCGCAGCCTGACCTTATCGTAACCACGCCGAGAGGTCCCGCCCGATGAGATCCTGCAGCCGCAGGACGTCCTCCTTGTAGGAGCAGGTCAGGTTCTCGCGCAGCCCCGGATCGATCGGCGGCGGCTCGGTCAGGACCCGGCTATGCACCAACCGACGCATCTTGAAGGCGAGCGGTAAGACGCCGGACGTGGGCGCGAGGACCTTCCGGAGGCCGCCGACCGCCTTGTCCGTCGCCCTCATCGCGGCGCGGGCGGGTGCGCTCGCGGGCACGCCGGCCGGGTTGTGCTTCGAGGAAGTGTCAGGGGCGAAGGTGTCGTCGACCTCGAGGAAGCGGAAGACGCTCTGGGCCACGCTGGCGGGATCTTCCCTCAGGTCTTCGTAGAGCCACACCCCGAGCCTCTCCCGCCCGAACACCTCGTAGTAACGCTTCAACTGCCGGTAGTAGAGCCCCCTGCTGCGGTAGTGAAATACGTAGTGCCAGCGGTTGCGGATGCGACGCGGCTCTTCGCGGAGCGCTTGCGCGAAGTCGGTGAGCGGCTCTGCCCCGATACGGACGGCGTACAGGAAGGCCGAATACGCCCTGTCGGCGGGATGGCGCAGAAGGGCGATCGACTTCGCCCCTGGTACGTACCTCTGTATGCGCTCGGGGGTCCCCGGGGCGTAGATGTACAGGGGGGTTGCCTCGCCAACCGCCTTCTCATCTCCTACTCCATCGAACAGCGCGCGGTACTCCTCGATGTTGGCGAACCTCGGAGGTTGCCGGTGGCCCGCAAACACGCGTCTTACGACTCCGCCTTTAGAATCCATCTCGTGGTCGAAGAAGTACGGCTCTTTGATGGGACTCATGTAGACTTGCGGGTGCTGGTTGAGGTAGTGGTAGAGCGAGGTCGTCGCCGCCTTCTGCGCGCCTACTATGAAAAAGTTGGGCATCGTCATCCGGTTGCCTCGCCTGCTACCCTTCGCAAGAATGCTTTGTCGTAGATCTCGATACTACCAGGGAATACCGTCGGGCCAGGATGCCACCCCTTCTTGGCCCTGTCAACGATCGCACGGAGTACCCTTCGCGTACCCCCTCGGGCCGAACGCGCATCGCTTGGTTCGCCGGCTTTCTATCGCGGGTATGTTAGGGTGAGATCATGGGAGAATGCGACGGCGGGCGACTCGACCGGGCCTACCGGGATGTCGCCGGAGTACCGTGAGATCGTGGATGGGAGCTGGGTCGTAGCATGAACACCAACGACGTAGATTGGCCGAAGATATCGGTGGTGACGCCTTCGTTCAACCAGGGTCGATACATCGAGGCGACGATCGAGAGCGTGCTCGAGCAACGGTACCCCAACCTGGAGTACATTATTATGGACGGCGGCTCGACCGACGGCACCGTTGAGATCATCGAGAAGTACTCGGATCAACTGGCTTACTGGGTGAGCGAAAAGGACGAAGGACAGACCGACGCGCTGATCAAGGGATTCGACCGCGCGAGCGGCGACATACTATGCTGGCTGTGCTCCGATGACCTGTTCGAAGCCCGCGCCTTGCAAGAGGTGGCCGAGGTCTTCCTTCAGAATCCCGATTGGGAGGTGGTCTACGGCGACAGCTTCTGGATAGACGCGGATGGCCGTCCTATCCGCTTTAAGAGGGAGATCCCCTACTACCGCTTTATCTGGATGTACGACCACAACTACCTCCCGCAGCCGTCCACGTTCTGGCGCCGCGGAATCTATGAGAAGGTGGGCGGCCTGGATGCCCGGATGCAACTGAGCATGGACGCCGACCTGTGGTCCCGCTTCGCCGAACACACCACCCTCCATCACGTCCCCCGGGCCTGGTCCCGAATGCGCTACTACCCGGAGCAGAAGAACCGGCGTCTGCGCACCAAGAGCGACGAGGAGGATGGCCTGATCCGAAGTCGCTATCTGCCCGACGAACCCCGGTGGCTCCGCCGCTCGAAATGGTACCTCGCCAAAGGCCTGCGGGTAGCCCTGAAGTTGGCACGAGGAGCCTACTGGTAGTTTCCCCGTTCGGCCAGGCTGAAGAGACGCGAGACAGCAGCGATCCGGAAATTAGTACCGTCTAGTACTTGGGTGTGATAGACTGCCACAAAAGCGCATCGTTGGGCGATTGGCTGGCCACACGATACTGATATCTACGTCGGATGCTGAAAGACTTTCGGCTCCTACATCACGCGGGATTGCTAGAGCAAGCGGTACCTGTGCGGCGGCCAGAAGGTGGTGGTGGCATGGCGGTAAAGGAGTGGGAGGGCGGCAAGAGGAGGACGTTCGTCGCCGCCATTGTGGTGTTGGTGTTCACGGCCATCATGCTGGCGCTACCGGAGAGTGCCCTGGCGTTGCCGGCCGAGACCCCCGACGACACCCCGATGGTAGACGGGCGCGTCAGGGCGATCGAGCAGGTCGGCACCAACATCTGGTTGGGCGGCCGCTTCACCCAGGTCAAGAAGCGCGACGGCACGGTCTTGGGCGACGTGGGCAACCTGGCGGTCTTCGACTCGCAGTCGGAACAGTACAAGCCCCTCGACCTGCCGGACCTCGGGGGCACGGGGGCCGAGGTGTGGGACATGATGGTGTACGGTACGGGACCGGACGCCGACGTGCTGATCGCCGGCACGTTCGCCGGGCCCACCACCACGCAGAAGAACCTGGTTCTGGTCGACGGCTCTACGGGGGATGTGATCCGGTGGTACAACTCGCCGTCGCTGAAGACGGTCCTGGGCGCGCCCGATCTCGGGAGGGTCTACGGCGGGGGGGTGAGCCTCTCGGCGTTCGACTTCACCACCGCCAAGAAGCTCTGGACCCGGGCGAAGACCACCGTAGACCCCACCATACGCACCCACGACAGCAAGCCGGCTTATCGCGACCTCGAGCTCGACGCCGACGGTCAGACGATCTGGGCGGCGTGCATCTGCGACGCGGTGAACGCCAACCCGGCCAAGGCACTGGTCAAGCTCGATATCGAGGGTAACCACGACGTCTCGTGGTTGGCCGAGGCGGGAGAGGGGGCGTTCGGCCAATCGGTGGTGGATCAAGACGGGAAGCTCTACCTCGCGGCCGGGGGCAGCGACTTTGTCGCCGAGTTCGACAAGGCAGGAGGCGGCGCCCGTGGCTGGGTGCGCGACACTTCCGGCTCGGCGCAGGCGGTGGCGGTCTTGGACGATCAGCTGGTGGTCGGCGGGCATTTCTACGAGGTCGGGGATGAGGGCGGCGACCGTTGCGGGGCAGGGCGCCCCGGGGACGTCGACCAGAAAGGCGATCCTACCCTCGACCCCTACGGCGAGTGCCAGAGGAGGCAGGGCATAGCCGCCTACTCCTTCGGCGGCGACCTTGACCCGAACTGGGACCCGGCTTACTCGGGCAGCTACAGCCTGGTGTGGGAGCTGCACGTCGAAGGGTCCAGGCTGCACACCGGCGGGGAGTTCAAGAAGGTCAGCGGGGTGGTGCAGAACTCATACGCGCGGCTCTCGCCGGCTTCGTTGCCATAGGAGGGAAAGCCTTGATAGCGGTTGAGCCGCTGACCGGTAGCCTGCGTGCTCGAAAAGCCCCGGGCGTACTCGGAACCGGCCGCGGAGGATGCCACGTCTAACGCTTTTGCCAGAGCTTCACGGCCGCAGGTGCCTGCTATGCGCCAGGGAAAGTTTTTGGGAGAGCTTGGCTAGGATGTAACAGCGACTCGCGGCCCTGTCGATCAACTGCCGGGCGCGCTCTAGCGGCTGGGGTCCGCCTCGTAGCCTAGCTCCGCCAGGAGCGGGCCCACCGAATCCTCGAGCGCCCGCTCGTGCTCCGCCGTGAACTCCTCCCGCCAGCCCCCGACCTGTCCCCGCCTGAACGTCCTACCCACCCCGAAGAGACCCTCCTTTACCGAGCGCATCGTCCGTTCGTCTACGGGGATGCCGAGGTGCGTCGCCACCCGTTCCACCGCGAGGCGCTGGGCCTCCTCGCTCCCTCCGCCCAAAGGCCCTACTAAATCCTCGAACCTGACCATTTCGGCCCCGCCCTCGCGGCCCCACTTCAAGAACTGCCCGTAGCGCTCCCCCAGCGGCTCGATCTCACGACCGTCCAGTTCCCCTCCTTGGATAGAGACCAGGAGCCGCTCGCGGTCGGAGGGCAGCGCCATGTACCCTTCGTGGGCGAAGTGCTGCTCTCTTTGCTTGATGTAGTGCATCTGGGAGACGGCCACGTCGCGCGGGTCGCGCAGGATGCACACCATCCTCATGCCCTCCTCGCGGAAAAGCTCGGCCAGTTCGGGGGTGTAGACGCAGTGGGCGTTGATGAACCCGCCCTCCGGGACCCTGGAGAGGCGCCCGGCGAGCCAGCGGCGGCTTATCTCTCGGGGGGAGACCACCCCGACGGTGACCTTCTCCCCCCTACCCCTCAAGAGCCGCCTGACGGGCCGGAACCGACCCTCCACCAGATTCGGTCTTATTCCTCCCTCGACCTGCTCGAACCCGAGCAACACGAGCAGGCGGTCTAGGAGGTGGGTGCCGCTCTTGGGTATGGAGTTGGCCACGACCCTAGCCAAACCGTCTCCTCGCACGCCTCCGCCCCTCATCTTTGCACCGAGGAGAATACACCTGGGACGCCTTTTGGGCAAACCCTGCGCGGGCCACAGACGTGTCTATACCCCCGACATCTTTGTGCAATTTCGAGAAGCTGTTTCAGGTGGTAGTGTTCGGGAAAGCACCAACGATATCGCCCCGTTGACGGGGGATGGCACAGAGGTTCACCGGGAGGAGTCACCCCAATCCTCATCGGGGTAGAACGAGCCGCATAACGAGTGCGTTATTTCGTACACTCGGGCTATCTCTTCCTTCGTCAAGGTCTCTTTCCATCGCGAGACGATCGCGGCGCTGTCCCGCCGTATCTGGTGAACGGTGCCCTCGGGAGCGGTCACGGGATTACCGCTCCGGGTGTACTTCACGACGTCGTCTTCTACCGCCTTGGTCCACTCTAGCCCGAGAGCCTTGCACAAACTCCTGAGCTCGTCCACAGGATTGGTTGACAGGACCTCGTGTTTCCTGACGAGCCAGTTCGTATTGCTGTCCAGGTAGTCGAAGAGGACGCCGTAAATGGACTTCCAGATTATCGCCGCCTGCTCCGCGATGTTCTGCGGCTTGCTCACGAACTCGGCCCGGTACGGCTCCAGATACCTCTCCATGAGCATCTCCTGCTCCAGGAAGTGCTCGAACGGATGCCCCCAATTCAACCGCTTGAGGCTGGCCGCGAACGCGGCCGGATGACGCACCAGAACGATGACCTCGAGATCGAAGTTTCTCGCGAGCCAGTCGCTGGAGAGGGCCGCGATCGGATCCTTGACGATCAGGCGGCCACGTCTGAGCGGAGGGAACCAGTACTGTGGCTGGTTCTTGAGGAAGAT
>Ga0136617_10004075_pt1 | contig 13065 bp, 13 predicted proteins | sample AntDrymUQ3222106_2_FD_129672 | JGI IMG/M metagenome (GOLD analysis project Ga0136617, IMG submission 129672) | Polar desert sand microbial communities from Dry Valleys, Antarctica - metaG UQ322 (21.06) | ecosystem: Environmental > Terrestrial > Soil > Desert | place: Antarctica: Dry Valley...
CGACCTCGCCCGGCGCCTGCGCGACACCTACGGCGACACCCCCGAAACCCTGCGCGACCTCTCGGTCTCCCTCAACAAGGTCGCCGGCATCCAGGCCCGCCGCGGCGACCTCGACCCCGCCCTGGCCCTCTCCCGCGAGGGGTTGGTTGTCGACACCGAGCTCCGCGACCGGTTCGGCCCACCCTTCTGGAACCCTGAGCCGGCCGTGGACCTGACGGCCCGCATCGAGCAGCTGAGCAAGGAGACCACCGGTGGCTCCCCCACCTGACCCGACCTCGCCCCGTGCGGTGTTCCAGATCCCCCGGCTCACCGTGCTCGTCGCAGTCACGCTCACCATCTGCGTCACCCCGGTGGCGTTCGCCGCCCCCTGGCTGTGGCTCAGCTACCTGATCCCGCTCGGAATCATCGCCTGGGTGCTGCGGGTGCGGACCACGGTCGACACCGAGGCCGTGACCGTGCGGGGCCTGCTCCGCACCCGGCGCGTACTGTGGCAACAGATCAGCTCGTTACGGCTCGGCCGATCGGGTTTGCGCGATCGAACCGGGGTCCGCGCGGTGCTGACCGATGGCGGGGAGCTACCGCTACCCGCCGTGCACGTCCGCGACCTGCCCCAGCTCGCCGCCGTCAGCGGCGGCCGGCTGCCCGACCCAGCCGGAGAGTGAGCACCGACGGGGGCGCCACCCCCGTCCACCCCGGATACCTGGGGGATCCCGTGCCGACACCGCGTTCCCGCGGCACCACCCACGGCCGCAATGCCGCCGGAGCCCGCGCCCTCTGGCGCGCCACCGGCCTGGGCGACGCGACCTCCGGGGGCCCGGGCTCAGCAGAGCTTCAGGGTCTTGCTGCGCAGTGAGCCCAGGCTGATCTCGTCGCCGTCGGCGCCACTCGCGCGCAGCGGGCCGATATCCGCGAACCCAGCCCGCTCAGCGTTGTCGTTGAGCGCGTAGCTCGTTCCATCGGGCGCGGTGAACACGGCAACCTGCCCCGGACGACACTCGATCACCCCGCCCGGCAGGGTGAGCGGCCACAGGTAGCCGAGGTTCTCGCTGCGCACCTGCTGGGTCGAGCCGACCGGCTCAGGCAGGGGCACGGGCGTCTCGACGTCCGGATCGGCGCGCCCGCTCCCCCCTCCGCACCCCGTGACCCCGAGCGACAGCACGCCCACCAGGACGGCCGCCACGGCGGTCCGCAGCACGACGCTCATCGGGTCACCTCGGGGCTCGCCGCCGCCGGGGTGCCAGGGTGTTCCTGCAGCAGTGCGACGTAGCCGTCCTCCAGCGTCGGCAGCACCGGCCGCGCCCCGGGTGGCGGCGATCCCGAGACGATGCGACACCGCGTGCCCGCTGCCAGCGCAGTGGCGTTGACCACCACGTCACCTGGGCCCAGCCGGGTGCCGGAGTCGACGAGGAACGTCCGCCCGGCGGCGGCACCGACCAGGCCGTCGGTGCCGCCGGTGTACACCAGCCGCCCGGCGGTGAGTACGGCGACGTGGGGGCAGGTCTGGGCGACGTCGTCCAGGATGTGGGTGGACAGGATCACCGTGCGGTCCCCGCCCAGGCCGGCCAGCAGCGCGCGGAACCGCATGCGTTCCTGGGGGTCCAGCCCGGCGGTCGGCTCGTCCACGATGACCAGCCGGGGATCACCGAGCAAGGTCTGGGCGATGCCCAGGCGCCGCTTCATTCCGCCGGACAGGCTGCCGACCCGCGACCCCGCCTGCTCGGCGAGGCCGACCTGGTCCAGCAGGTGCTCGACCTGCCGGCGCCGGGCACGCCGGTCGTCGAGGCACTTGAGCAGCCCGATGTAGTCGAGGAACTCGGCCGCGGTGAGGTCTGGGTAGACGGTGAGCTCCTGGGGCAGGTAGCCGAGCATCCGCTTGACCGCGGTCCGACCGGCCGAGGTGGCCAGGTCGTGACCGCCGACCAGCACCCGACCCGACGTCGGCCGCAGTACCCCGGCCAGGATCCGCAGCAGGGTGGTCTTGCCGGCGCCGTTGGCGCCCAGCAGCCCGGTCATCCCGGTGTCGAGGTGCAGGTCGACGCCGTCGAGCGCACGCCGCCTGCCGCGGTAGGTCTTGCTCAGTCCGCCGATCACGATCTGCACGGCCGTCCTCCGGTCGTCGGGTGGGTGTCTTGTCGGGGGTCAGGTCCGCCGGGCCACGACGGCGCGCGCGGCGATGAAGCACACGGTGGCGATGCCGAGCACCAGCAGGACGCTGAGCAGGGCGGCCGCCGAGGTCGGCGGGGGGCTCAGCGGCCCGGGCCGCGAACCCGCGGCCCAGGCCGGGGCGGCGTGCAGCCACGCGGCGGCCGGGTAGCCGCCCAGCGGCGAGAACACGGTCCGGGCGAGGGTCGGCACCGGCAGCAGCTCGGAGTTGAGGTGCGTGGACCAGAACCACACCGCGACCACGGCGACTCGGGCCACCGCCACCGGGACCAGCAGCGCGAGCAGCGCCGCGAGCGCTGTCGCCGCGAGCGCGCCGGGGACGACCACAGTGATCAGCGCGACCAGCCCGGCGAACAGGACCGGCCCGGCGCCGCCCTCGGTCAGCGCGGTCCCGACGCACACGAGCGCCAGCAGGACCGCGACCGGGCCCAGGCCGACCGCCACCGGGCCGGCGAGCGTGCCGAGCATCCGCACGGAGCGGCTGCCGGGGGTGGTCTCCAGCAGCTCGGCGAGCCCCGGCTGGGCGCGGCGCTGCAGTCGGCTGAACCGGTCGGCCAGCGCGACCGCGAGGGCGATCGAACAGAACGTCGTGAGCAGCATCGCCCACGCGCCGATCCTGGCCACCGGGTCCGCCAGGCCGTTGACCGCAGGCGAGCCGAGTCCCAGCAGTACCGAGAGCAGCACCGCGGGCGCCATCGACAGCCAGAGCACCCGGGCGCGCATCGCCATCCGCGCCTCGTGCACGACCGTGCCGACCAGTGCAGACATCCGGACCGTCATGCCGATGCTCCCTTCATGAGGATCTCCTCGTCGCCGAGCAGCCGGGCCGCGACGGCCAGCAACACCACACCCGCGAGTGCGACGGTCACGACGCCGAGCCCCGACCGGCCGAGCACGCCGCCGAGCACGAGCAGCTTGGCCAGCCAGACCGCGAGTACCACGGCCGACGCTGCGCCGGCGGAGCCGGTTGGCACCGCAACGCACACGGCGGTGCCGAACAGCAGCGTCGCGAGACATCCGGTGGTGAGCAGCACCGCGGCGGGCTCGGCCACCCGGGCGGCCGCGGCGAGCACCCCCACCAACCCGGCCAGCGCCGCCGCCGAGACGACGGCCAGCACGGCCAGCCGCCGCCGCACGGTGCGCGGGTAGGCGGTGGGCAGGGTGAGGTGCAGCTCGAGCGCATCCTCGCCGGCGATCACCATCGCCGCGGCCATCCCGACCGCGACCGGAAACGCGCTTCCGACCAGCCATCCCGTCCAGCTCGAGGACAGGGTCAGCAGCAGCACGCCGAGCGCTGCCGCGGTGCCCGTGGGCACCGCGAGAGCGGCACCGCCGCACCGGCGCACCTCATAACGGACCATGTCTGCGCTCATCACAGCAGGTATGTAGCTCGAGGACCCTGACCGGTTCACGCCGCTGCATCCCCTGATCGGGAGAACCGCATCCCTGTCACCGCGACGCCGTAGAGCAGCATCGCCGCCGCGACCACCCCCGGTGACGTCGCCCAGACCTCGGCGATACCCGCACGCGCCCAGGACGGCAGCGCACCGGTCAGCGGGCCGACGACCGTGCCGAGCCCCCACAGGGCGACCGCGGCGGATGCGCCCACGCTCGGCGAGTGCCACACGGCACCCACGACGCCGACCGCGGCGGCCAGCAGCGCCTGCCCGAGCCAGCCTGCGACCAGGTCCGCGACGCCGGCTGGGTGCCCGAGCAGCGCGAGCGCCACCGACGCCAGCACCGCCAGCGCAAGGTCGAGCACCAGCACGGCCGTCAGCCGCACCCCGAACACGACCGGCGGGCCGACCGGCAGCGCGGCGAGCAGCTCCGCGCGAGGGTCGTTGCGCGGCTGGCAGGTGCCCAGCGCCCCGGCGACGACGAGCAGCGGGACGGCCGCGGCGAACAGCCGCAGGCCCAACCCCGGTTCCCGGGCGGCCAGCGCCAGACCGACGGCCCCGAGCAGCCCCAGCGCGACGGCCGGCAGCAGCGCGCGCGGCACCAGCCGCAGCTGCCGCCCCACCAGCGCCGCGACGAGCCGCCACGACGCGGCAGCCCCGGGAGCGGGGGCGGCCACCGGCGGCGCCACGGACTCCCGCACGCCGGCCGCGCCGGTGCGCAGCGCGGCGCCGAGCAGGGCGTCGAAGGAGGGCACCCCCAGCGCACCGACCAGCTCATTGTCGGCCACGACGGCGACTGCGGCGATGCGCTGCCACCCCGCCAACCGCGTCCGGCAGTCCTGGCAGTCGTGCAGGTGCGGATCTCCGGTGCCGACGCCCTCGCGAGCGAGCGCCGCCAGCTCGGCGTCGTCGTGGTGCCTCATGACCGGCCTCCTCCGTCGGGCGTGCTCGCGAACGTGCCGGCCAACCTGCGCCGCGCGTGCGACATCCGGCTCTTCACCGTGCCCACCGGGATGTCGAGCACGGCGGCCACCTCCGAGTAGGGCAGTTCCTCGACCAGAACCAGCACGAGCACCTCACGGAGATGAGACGGGAGTCCCCGCACCGCGACGGCGAGCTCCTCGGCCCGCAGACCGGCCAGCACGACGTCCTCCACGCCGGGGCCGCCGTCGGCCGGCTCCTGCGCCTGATCCAGGTCCACGAGCTGCGGGCGGGACGCACGCAGCCGGTTGTGCGCTTGCCGCCGCGTCACCCCGAATAGCCAGGCGCGCGCGGACGCATCGCCGCGGTAGGAACCCGCCGACCGCCAGACGGCCAGCCAGGACTCCTGGAGGATCTCCTCCGCGACTCCCCGGTCGGAGGTCAACCGGCGGATCAGCCGCAGCATGGCGGCCGCGTGCCGCTCGTAGAGCACGCGCAGGGAGCCGTCGTCGCCCCGCCCCACAGCGGCCAGCAACACCTCGTCGGATGGCACACCTCGGTGTGTAGCAGAACAGGTGTGGGTGGTTCACCGATCTCCCGCGAACGGGTCGCGGCGGCCTGCCGCGACGCTGACGTCGCGCTGCCAGAACGAGCCTGCGCGCTTGAGGTGACCGGACGCGTACTGCTTGCGTTATCGCGGGCCCGACGAGCCGTCTGGGCCGATCTCTCGCCGAGGAGGAGCGATGCCCAGCACCACCCTGCACGACCCGGTCGAGACCGTCGACGTGATGGACCTCGACATGTTCGCACTCGACCTGACCATCGGGATCGAGAAGATCAACACCCCGTTCGCGATCACTAGCTGGTCGTACTGCACGCCCGGCTGCACCAGCGACGGCGGCGGCAGCGGCTGCAGCCACTGCTGCTGATGCACCCGGTGCCCGGCCGGTGCGGGATCCCCGCCCGGCCGGGGCAGCGCCGTCCCAGCCATCCCAGCAGCCATCCCAGCCATCCCATCGGCCATCCCGCCGGCCAGACCTGGAGCCCACCGTGCCGAACACGTTGTTCCGCGCCTGGAACGTCTTTCTGCTGCGCACGCCGCTGACCGAAGGACGGTGCGAGCCTGCGCTCACCGAAGCGGTCCGTCTCGACGACGGCAGGCCTGCGCTCGTCGCACTGCTCCAGCGAGCGGGGCGGGACCCCGCGCTGGTCGAGGCGATCACCCTGGCCAGCCCCAGCCTGCGCGCCGTGCTGGACCGGGTCGGCTCGGGCGGTGCCGGGGCTGTCACGGACGCGCAGTTGCGCCGGGCCGCGCTGGCCGTACTGCGCTATGCGATCCGGTCGACCAGCCGCCCCACTCCGTTCGGGGTGTTCGCCGGGGTCACCACCGGTCGGTTCGACTCCACGGCCAAGCTCGCCCGGGGCCTGCGACACCGCACCCGGACCCATGTCGACATGCAGTGGCTGCTCGGCGTGGTCACCCGGCTCGAGGGCGACCGGGCACTGCTGTCGGCGCTGCGCGTGCAGACCCACGCCGCGCTGCACACCCGCGGCGACCGGCTCGTGCTGAGCTGCCCGTCCAGTCGCGGCGAGACGCCGGTCGGCGACAGCCGCGGTTCGGTGTCGTTGCGGCGCACGCCGATCGTCGACGCGGTGTGCGCCGCCGCGGCCGAGCCGGTCGAGCTCGGGACTCTCGCCGACCGCCTCACCGCGGAGTTCGCCCCCGGCGCGAGCGAGCGGGTGCTCGACCTGCTGGCGACGCTGGTCGCCGAGGAGGTACTGGTCACCGAGCTGCGCCCGCCGTTGGACGGTGGCGACCCGCTGACCCACGTGATCGGCGTGCTGCCCGCCGCGCAGACCCGCTCCGCGGTGGCCGGTGCGGCACTCGCGGCACTGCGCGACGTGGACCGGCGACGCCGGGAGTACGACCGGCTGCCGGTCGGGGAGGGCCGCGCGGTGTTGGACGGGCTGCTCGCGACGGCCGCCGCGCTGCACTCGTACCCGACACCGCTGCACGTCGACACCGCGGCGGACCTGGACCTCACGCTGCCGACCACCGTGCAGGAGGAGGTCGAGCGGGCCGCAGAACTGATGTGGCGGATGTCGCGGCGCAAGCTCGGGCTGTCGGGGCTGCGCACCTACCACACCCGTTTCCTGGAACGCTACGGCGCCGACCGGCTGGTGCCGCTACTGGAACTGCTCGAGGACGGCACCACGCTGGGTCCGCCGCCGGGCTACGGATGGCCGACGAGCGAGGCCGCGCCCGATCCCGCGCCGGTCCCCGGGACGGCCGAGCAGAGCCGCGACACCCGACTGCAGGCCGCGCTGCTGGCCACCGCGCTGCGCCACCGGGCACGGGAGGTCGTACTCGACGACGACGCCATCGCGGTGCTCACCGCCGGACCGCAGGACGACGCCGACGCTCCGGACTCCTTGGAGCTGAACGTGCACGTGGTGGCGCCCTCGCTCGACGCGCTCGTCGACGGCACGTTCCGGGTGACGCTGTCGCCCGGGCCCGGCTCGCACCGGGCCGGGGCCACCTTCGCCCGCTTCGCCGACCTGCTGGGCGACCGGCGCGCCCAGGTGGATGCCGAGCTCGCCGCGGTGCCGGTGCGTGTGTCCGGCGCGGTGGCCGCCGACCTCGCGTTCCTACCCCGCTCGGGCAAGGCCGCGAACCTGGCACACACCGTGCCCGGCACCGGACGTCGGATCACGATCGGGCTGCCCGACAGCGCCGCCGCCGACGAGCTGCGGCCGGCCGATCTGGCGGTGGGTGCGACGGTGGAGCGGCTGTGCGTGGTGCATGTGCCGACCGGGCGCGAGGTCGTCCCGGTGCTGGGCAACATGGTCAGCCCCACCTCGCAGGCCCCGAACGCCGCCCGGCTGCTGTGGGAGATCGGGCTGGAGGGCCAGCGGCTGTGGGAGCCGTGGAGCTGGGGGACGCTGGCAGACGTGCCGTTCGTCCCGCGGGTTCGGCACCACCGGTTCGTGCTGTCACCGGCCGTCTGGCGGCTCGACCAGCTCCGCGGCGCCGCCGCGGACGCGGACTGGACCGAGGTGGTGCGGGGGTGGCGAACCGAGTGGGATGTGCCGTGCCGGGTGCTGCTGGTCAGCTTCGACCAGCGGCTGCTGGTCGACCTGGACGAGCCGTGGCACCGCGAGCTGCTGCGGGACGAGATCCGCCGCGACACCGGGCTGGTCGCCCACGAGGTGCCCGGCGAGCACGAGGGCTGGGCCGACGGAGACCTCGCCGGGCATCGCGTCGAGCTCGTGGTGCCGCTGGTGCGCCGTGACCCCACCCCGCGGCGGGCGGCGCACGTGGCGCACCGCGACCCGGTGCGGGACGCCGGGCCGGTCCCGGCCATCGGCGGCGAGTGGCTCTACCTGACCGTGCACGGCTCGGCACGCGGGCAGGACGACTTCCTGCGCGAGCGACTGCCCGTTCTCGTGGGGGTCGCGCAGGCCGACGGTGCCGACCGCTGGTTCTTCCTGCGCTACACCGATGCGCGCGGCCATCACGTGCGGCTGCGGGTGCACGGCGACCCGGAGCGGCTGTGGTCGCGCGTCGCCGCCACGATCGGTGGCCTGCTGACCGGCTGGCAACGCACCGGCCTGGTCGGCCCGCACCGGGTCGATCAGTACGACCCCGAGATCGAGCGGTACGGCGGAGGGGATGCACTCGTCGCCGCGGAGCGGGTGTTCCAGGCCGACAGCGAGGCCGCCGTCGCACTGCTCGGCATGGCCCGGCTACCCGGGGCGCCGTGCTCGCTCGACGGGATGGCCGCGATCTCGGCCGCCGCGCTCGCCGCGGACTTCGGCCCACCGCCGACCACCCAAGGCGAGCCGGCAGCACCCGATCCCGCAGCCCCCGGCCCGGCAGCCCCGGACCCGGCGACCCCGGACCCGGCGGCAGCATGGCTCTCGCGCACCGGATCGCGCCGCGAGCTGCCCGGTGAGTACCGCCGCGATGCCGCCCGCTGGCGCCGGCTGATCGATCCGGTCGGCGGCTTCGCCTGCCTCGCGGCCGACCCGGTGGGCGCGCAGATCCTCGCCGCGCTGGCGCCGCGACGGGCGGCGGTGACTGCGCTGCGGCGCCTCCTCGAGCCCAGCGGCGGACCGGGTGGACCGACCCCGCCCGGCCGGGTGATCGGCAGCCTGCTGCACATGACCTGCAACCGGCTCCTCGGCGGCGACCCGGAGCGGGAGCGGACCGTGATCGCCATCGCCCGCGGCGCGGTGCAGGACAACCGGACCCGGCGGGAGCACACCCGATGACGACGAGCGCATCCGTGCGGCCCACTGTCGCCTCCGATCCCGTCGCCGACGGAGCGGCCCAAGCCGTCGCCCTGGTGGCCGAGCGGCTCGCGGACCCGGAGACGGTGGCCGCCGTCGCCTCCCGGGACGACAACAGGGACCCCGTCTACGGCACCCTGATGTGGGCACCCCTGACGCTGTCCAACGGCCTGCCCGGCGTCGCGACCTTCTACGCCGAGCTCGCCCGCCTCGATCCCGGCCGCTGGCCGTCCGCTCAGGACGCCGCGCACCGGCACCTGCGCGCCGCCGCGTCGATGACCACCGGATCCGGGCGCGGGCTGCATGCCGGACCCGCCGCCGCGCTGGCCGCCGCGCAGAGCTGTGCGGGGTCGGCCGGCCACTACCGCACGCTGCGCCGCAGGCTGGCGGACTGGCTCGTCGCCGACCAACTCGCCAAGCTGGACCTCTGGCGGGCGCGCCGCGAGCAGGGCAAGGTCGGTGCGTCCTGGGCCGGCTACGACGTGATCAACGGGCTGGCCGGTACCGGGCGGCTGCTGCTGGACGCGGTGCGCGATCCCGAGGAGGGCGGCCCGGCGGCCGACCGTGCCCTGACCGGCACGCTGGCCCATCTGACCGCACTGGCCGAGCCGATCGACGTCGACGGACACCGGGTGCCGGGCTGGTGGGTGCCGCCGGATGGGCAACCCAGCGCCCGTGACGCCACGGAGTACCCGCACGGCGACTTCAACCTGGGCATGGCGCACGGCGTCCCGGGCCCGCTGTGGCTGCTGTGCGAGGCGACGGCCCGCGGCCACGAGGTGCCCGGTCAGCGCGCCGCGATCGCCGCGATGGCCGAATGGCTCATCGGCTGGACGCTCGTCGACGAGGTCGGCGACTACTGGCCGTGCCGGGTGAGCTGGGCCGAGCAGCTCGACTCGGACCGGCCCGCGTCGGCCTTCACCCGGACCGCATGGTGCTACGGCGCGCCCGGGGTGGCGGCCGCGCTGTACCGCGCCGGCGACGTCTGCGCGGAGCCGGCCTGGTGCCGGGCCGCCGTGGCCGGCCTGCGCGCGGGGTTGCGCCGCGACGAGCCGCGCTGGGCCCTCGACGGCCCGACGGTGTGCCACGGCTACGCGGGGCTGCTCCTCGCGTTGCACCGGGTCGGTACCGCCGCGGCCGACCAGGAGCTGCTGGCCGGCGCCCGCCGGGTGGCCGCCAGGGTGCTCGACCACACCGACCCGGACGCGCCGTTCGGGTTCCGGCACCTCATGCGGTTCCCGCGCGGGCATGCGGGGCCGACGCATCGCGCGCTGGACTTGGCCGGGCTGCTCGAAGGCGCCGCGGGGGTTGCCTGCGCGCTGCTGCCACTGCTGGCCTGCGGTCCCGGGGTGTCGGCGTCCGGGCCGGCGTGGCATCGCTGTCTGGGGATGAGTTGACCGGCGAAGGGGGACCGCTGATGCTGCCGGCGTTCGAGATCGAGGACCTGGTGGTCCGCTACGACACCGTCACCGCCGTCGACCGGCTCAGCCTGAGCTCGCCGCCGGGACGGATCACGGCGGTGCTCGGGCCGAACGGGGCCGGCAAGTCCAGCCTGCTCAACGCGCTGTCCACGGCGTCGCGACCGGCCGCGGGCCGGATCCGGATCGGGGGCGTCGACGTGGCCGCCGCACCGATGGCCGTGCGGGCACAGCTGGGCGTGGTGTTCCAGGAGCAGACCCTGGACCGGGAGCTGTCCGTGGAGCGCAACCTGTGGTTCCACGCCCGGCTGTTCGGCATGTCCGGGCCGGACGCCCGGGAGCGGATCGTCGACCTGCTCGCCGGGTTCGGACTCACCGACCGGCGCCGGCAACGCGTCGAGCAGCTCTCCGGCGGCCTCGCCCGGCGCGTCGAGATCGCCCGCGCGCTGCTGCATCGTCCGACGCTGATCGTGCTCGACGAGCCCACCGGCGGCCTGGACCCGGACGCCCGCCGGGTGTTGTGGGACGACCTGCGCCGGCTGCGGGCGGACTTCGGGGTGACGGTGCTGTACTGCACGCACTACATGGACGAGGCCGAGTTCGCTGACCACATCGTGATCCTGCACGAGGGCCGGGTGGTCCGCCACGGCGCACCGGCCGAGCTGAAGAGCGAGATGCGGTCCTCCCGGGTGCAGCTGGTGACCCGCGACGACGATGCGGCGAGCGCCCAGCTGGACGCGGCGGGATTCCCCGCCGTGCGGGAGCGGGACGGGCTGTCCGTGCGGTGCATCGACCCGGAACGGCAGATCGCCGCGGTGCTCCGCGCCGTCGAGGTGCCCGTGCTGGCCGCGACGGTCGCGCACCCGTCCATGGACGACGTTTTCCTGGCCGCCACCGCCGCCCTGGCCGAGGCATTCGTCAGCTCACCGGAGAGGAACCGCCCGTGAACGCGCCGTCGATCGTCACCGGCCGGGTCGGGGCGCCGGCCGGGCCGCCGGACACCGGCCACGGTCCGCCCCCGGTCGTCGCGCCGCTGCGCGCCGTGCTGGTGATCGCCCAGCGGGAGCTGCTCAAGCAGGCCCGCCGCCCGGCGATGCTGCTCACCCAGGCGGTGCAGCTGCTGTTCTTCGTCCTCGTCTACGGAATCGGGTTCGACGCCATGGTCGGGCCGGTGGCCGGGATCGGCTTCGGCGCGTACGTCTATCCCGGGATCATCGCGATCCAGGTCGTCAGCGTCGGCCTGACGTCCGGGATGAGCTACGCCTGGGACCGGGAGTTCGGGGTGCTGCGCGAGCTGCTGGTGGCCCCGGTGCCGCGGTTCTGCCTGCCGGTCGGGAAGGTGGTCGCGACCACCGGTGTGGTCACCGTGCAGAGCGCGGCGCTGCTGGCCTGCTGCCCGTTGATCGGGCTGCCGTTGACCCCGGGCTCGTTCACCGCGGCGACCGCGGCCTTCGCCGGAAGCGCCGTGCTGTTCGCGACGCTGGGCCTGCTGTTAGCCGTCGCGGTCGAGCGGGTACAGACCGTACAGGCCGTGGTGCAACTGGCGATGTTCCCGATGCTGTTCCTGTCGGGCTCGGTGTTCCATCCGGGCGCCGTGCCCGGTTGGATGCAGGTGCTGATCCAGCTCAACCCGGTGACCTACACCGTGGACCTGGTTCGCCAGTTGCTGCTCGGCAGCAGGCTTCCCGGGCTGGCGTTCGCCCCGGTGTGGGTGGACGTGGTGGTGCTCGCCGGGCTCACGCTCGCGATCGGCACCGCGGTGCGGCTGCGGGTCGGCCGGTGACCGGCTCCGCGGCGGAGCTGCTCGACGGTACGACCGGCTGGCTCGCCGAACACCTGGAGTGGTTCAGCCCGCAGCGTTGGGCGCGGTTCCTGCCGTGCAGGCCGTTTCCGCCGGGGCCCGCACTCGAGCTGCTCGGACTGTGCCGGTGCCTGCGCCGCAGGCCCGCGGTCGCCGGTACCGCCGCGCTGGGCGAGACCGCGCTGGACCTGGGCGCCCAGCTCGTCGACGCCGACGCTTTCCGGGACGGGCTCTACCGGTGCGACCACCTGTTCTCCTATCACCTCTACCTGCTGGCTCTGGTGCACAGCGGCGGGCGAGGACGGCCGGACCTGCTCGCCGCGGCCGGCAGGCTGCTCGACGCCACGGCCGGGGTGCGGGCGGGTGCATTGCGCTCGACCCAGGAGCTCGTCGAGCTCCGCTACGTCCTCGACGTCGCCGAGCTCGCCGCGACGCTGCCCGCGATGGACGTGCTGGTCGCCCGTTCGGCACTCACCACCGGGCTGCCGCCGGCCCCGCTGACCGACAACGAGGTGTACGCCCTGACCCACCTCGTGTTCTACGCGACCGATTTCGCCGGCCGCCGCGCCGTCGCCGTCGCCCCGGACACGACGGGGTTGGTGCGGGCACTGATCGGGGTGTACGCCGCCGTCGGGGACCTCGACCTCACCGGCGAGCTGCTGCTGTGCGCCGACGCGCTCGGGCTCGACCTCGACGGTGTGATCCCCGAGCGGGTCATCGCGCAGGGCTGGCGGACACTGCTGGCCGGGCAGCGGCCCGACGGATCGGTGCCCAGCCCGCTGTTCGACCCGGTCGTCGACGCGCGGCTGACCGGTGAGCAGCGCGTCGCGTACCGGTTCGGCACGAGCTACCACACCACCATCGTCGCCGCGATGGCCGCGACCGCCTGGGAGGGCCGGCGTGCCCGCCCGGTCTGACGGCGTCCGCGGTGCGCTGTGCCGGGCGCACCGCTGGCTCGGCGGCACCGTGCCCGAGCCGGGGCCGCAGGTGATGCTGCGGCTCGCCGGCCGGCGACTCGCCGCGGCGGCCCTCGACGGCGGGACGGCGCCGGTTCCGGCTGCCGGGCCGGACC
>Ga0136617_10004076_pt1 | contig 13062 bp, 15 predicted proteins | sample AntDrymUQ3222106_2_FD_129672 | JGI IMG/M metagenome (GOLD analysis project Ga0136617, IMG submission 129672) | Polar desert sand microbial communities from Dry Valleys, Antarctica - metaG UQ322 (21.06) | ecosystem: Environmental > Terrestrial > Soil > Desert | place: Antarctica: Dry Valley...
AACATCTGCACCCCTGGGGCGGGCCCGAACTTCCCAGAACCTCGTGATCGGTGGCAAGTTCAGATACCTCCGCCGAAGTCACCGCCGCCGCCGAAGTCACCCGCGCTGTAGTCACCGCCGTAGCCGCCGCCCCCGTAGTCGCCGCCGCCTCCGTAGTCGCCGCCGCCGCTGGCGTCGGAGTCGTAGTCACCACCGTCGCCCCCATCCCCGCTGTCGCCGCTGTCGCCGCCGTCTCCGGACTCGTCCCCACCGTCACCGGCGTAGGCGCCGCCCATCGCACCGAAGCCGCCGAACGACATCCCGAGCATGGTGCCGACGAACAGCGCCGGCATGATCCCGGAGCCGCCGAAGTAGCCCTGTGTCCAAGGCGCGTAGGCACCGCCGCCTTGCCAGTACGGCACTCGTCGCGCGCCCTGCATCACCATCCGCGAGTCCGGTTCCGCACCCGCCTCCACGCGTTCGGCGTCCAGTGCGCAAGCCGGTACGTCGCGAGGCCGGCCGCCCTCAGGCGACCAGGCCACGTCGCGCTCTGACGGCCCGTGCTGGGGGTCGAAGAAGCACGGTGGCCGGCGCTGCGGCAGCGGTTCGCCCGCCACCCGGGCCCGCACGCACGCCGCGGCGTACCGACCGTCTTCGAGGATCTTCGTCACGTGCTCGACGTCCTGCGCGCTCCGCAGGGCAGCAAGTGACTCCTTGCTCGCCTCGTAGTCGTCGAGCGCGCGTTGGTAGTCCGCGCGGGCACCTGCGTCGAGCTCCTGGCCGGCCAGATCGACGTCGAGCCGCTGGAGTTCCTCACCGAACTGCGTGACGTCCTCGTCGGCGAGCCGACGGACATCGGTCAGTTCGTGCTCGTCCTGCTCATGCTTCTGTGCGGCGATCCGCTGCCGGTTCCGCGAGCTGAGGAAGATGATCACCGCGAGTGCAATCAGCAAGATCAGCAGAAACTCCATGGCCGCCCCTTCGGTTGCCTCGTCGGTAGGACCGAGGTCCTATGAGCGTACGCGGCGAGACTTCCGTGCACGCCCGTCGGTTCAGGCCGAACCCACGAGCGCCAAGACCTCGTCCGCGCAGCCCCACGACACCGTGACCCCGGCGCCGCCATGGCCGTAGCAGTGGATCAGCCGGCCGCCATCGAGGCTTTCCTGCTCCAACCGTACGGACGGACGCGCCGGGCGCAGGCCCACCCGGTGTCCGAGCACCGACGCCGAGGTCAGCTCGGGCACCAGTGCCCGCGCTCGCACGAGGATCTGCTCGGCGCTCTCGGGGTCCGGTCGGCGATCCCACGCGTCGTACCCATCCGTGCCGCCGACGACGACGTCGTGCGACCTTGGGACCACATAGGTGAGGCCCTCGCTGTCGAGGGTCCAGCGCTCGATCCCGACCTGCTCCATCAGCAGCACCTGACCCCGCACGGGTACGACGGTGTCGTCACGGGCCAGCCGTCGTGCCCCCAGCCCGGCACAGTTGACGACGACCTCGGCCCGGTCAGGCAGTGCAGACAACGCCATCCGCGTGACGGATGCACCGGCCTGCTCGAGCCTTCGCTGCAGCCAGGTCAGATAGACCGGCATCTCGATCACCGGCGTCGTGAACGACCAGCCGTCGCGGTACGGGGGCGGGAGGTGGTGCTCACGGACGAGGTCCGGCGCGAGCGACGTCCACCATGGATCGGCGGTGCCCTGTCGCATCAGCTCCGTACCCGGCCGCAGCACGACGCCGGCCCCAGGAGCATCGGCGATGGCCACGAACTCGCGACGGCTGCGCTGCGACCAGCCGAGCACGCGGTCGCGAGGCTCGATCAGGTACGGGTACCACAACGCCGCCGCGACGACCGACGTGGTCTCCAGCGGCAGGTCGCGGGCCAGCAGGTGGACGTCATGGCCACCCTCGGCGAGCCGGACACCGACGGTCAGGCCGGTGACGCCGGCTCCGACCACCAGGACCCGCATCGTGGCCGCCTCGAGGAGCCCGGCAGGTCAGACGCCGGCGCCGGCGATCGCGGGGGCCGTCGGGTCGTCCGCCTCGTTGCTCTGCTCGCGGGCGACGTACTCCTCGATGGCCTCGATGTCGTGCTGGGCACGGGTGGTGACGGTGAGCAGATCGGACATGGTGGCGACCTCCTCGACCTGCTCTTTGATGAACCACTGCATGAACTGGTCCGAGGCGAAGTCGTTCTCGGCGCGCGCCAACCCGGTCAGTTCGCTGATCTGACCGGTCACCCGCTTCTCCTGCTCGAGAGCCAAGGCGACCGGCTCGACGATGGTGGCGAACGAGTTGGTCGGGGCTTCCACGCCGGGGATGCGGACCTCCGCGTCGGCGTCGAGCAGGTACCGGACCATCATCATCGCGTGGTCACGCTCCTCGATCGCCTGCTTGAAGAAGAACGACGCCATCTGGGGCATGGTGAGCGCGTCGTAATAGATGGCGCACGCGACGTACTGCTGGTGCGCTGCAAACTCGTTGCCGATCTGCACGTTGAGCTGATCGACGAACTTCTGCGACGCCATGGGTCCTCCGGACGGGAGCGCTGATGCGGGTGACCTCGGGATCAGGCCAGCGGGTCGGGACGGCAGTCATCCTAGTGCTGCTCATCCGACCGGAACTGGTCGGGCGCATAGGTTAGGCAACCCTAAGAGTTGTGCTAGCGTTCGACCGTGCCCAAGACCGTCGTCACGGCTCCAGCCGCCGGTTCCACGCGCTTACCCAAGATCAAGTGCTGCGTCAGCAAACCGCGGTGCTCCCGCTGCCCGCTCCAGATGTTGGCCGACGGCACCCTTCCGGCGGGCCACACCGTCATCAAGCGCCGGTTGATCGACCCTATGGGCAAGCCCGTGAAGAAGAAGGCGCAGCAGAAAGCGGCCAAGCGGCTGAAGGTGATGCTCAAGGAGCAGCGCCGCAAGCTGCCGAAGAAGTCGACCAAGAAGCAGACCCGCACCCTGGCTGCCTGACCCTCTCGCGTTCACCGTGAGTCGGGGATCGGTGCTCCGTTCCAGGTGCGCAGCACCCAGCCGTCTGCGTCGACGGAGACTTCGCAGACGCCGCAGTTGTCGACGCCTCGACCGGCGCTGTAGTCGTCGCCGACGTTGCGCGCCAGTCGGGGAAGTGTCAGGCTCATCGCGCCACCATGGCTGACCACGAGCACGGTCTCCCCGCGGAACTGGTCGGCGATCTCGTCGAGCTCCGTCTGCAGGCGTCGTATGACGTCGGCACCGGGCTCCGCCCCGGGGCATCCGCCCGAGACGTCCCCGCCGAGCCAGCCGGCGAACACGTCGCCGAACAGGGCGTCGGAGTACGGCTGACCGGCGAAGTCACCCACGGGGAACTCCCGTAGTCCGGCGCGCACCCGCACCGGCAGTCCGAGTTCTCCCGCCACAATCTCTGCCGTCTGGACGGCGCGTGCCATGTCGCTGCACCAGATCCCGGCAACCTTGCGGTCGCGCACCGTATCGGCGAGCTGACGTGCCTGCCCGCGTCCGGCCAGCGTGAGGCAGCCGCCGTCGTCCGAGGCGAGGTCGGTGTCGTATTCCGCCTCGGCATGGCGCGTGACCAACAAGGTCGCGGGGCAGCACAGGTCGCTCACCCGGCCGACTCCTGCGGGACGTCCTCGAGCACGTGGAACGACGGTCCGTGCACTTGCAGCCGCCCGAGCAGCGCATCGCCCATCGCCTCGACCGTGGTGACCTGCCCCGCGGTGTCCGGAAGGTGGTCGAGGGCCAGGCACATCGCGGACTGGGCCAGCATCGTCGAGGTCTCGTCGTACCCGGGGTCGCCACCGCGGACCTCAGTGACCACACGACGTCCGCCTCCCGTGCCAACGAAACGCACCCGAAACCACGATGCGGCCCGCCGGTCCGCGCCCGGCCCCGACCCGTGGTCGCCCAGCCGCAGCAGCAGGTCACGCCCAACCGGCAGTTGCGCCACCCCGGCCAAGACGCCGAGCACCACGGGCGCACCGACGGCCACTACGGGCGACCGCACGACCGCGTAGTGCCCGTACCGGAAGTCTGGCCCGTACCGGTCGAGCGCACGTGCAGACCGCCGTACCACTAGCGGGTCGATCGTAGGCAGCGGCAGGGCATAGCCGTGGTCGTCAGGAGCACGCTCGGGTCGGGGCGGCAGCGCCGTGACCCGTCGACCCGCCGGGGCCGGCGGTCGTCGCCGACGTCGCTCCGCGCTGGCCTGCTTGGATTGCCGCGCCCGAGAAAACGCGTGTACGGCCGACCGGTACGTCCCGTTCGACGGCGTGCCGCCGGCGCGGACGTACCCCTTGACGGTCAGGGGTACGTCGGTCGGCAGCTGGAGCACGGTGAAGTAGGCGCCGAGGTCGTGCGGGATCGAGTCGAAGCCGCAGGCGTGGACGAGCCGTGAGCCGGTCTCGACGGCGCGGGCATGGTGCGCGAGCCACATTCGGTCGACGAACTCTGGCTCGCCGGTGATGTCGGCGTAGTCGACTCCGGTGTCCGCACAGGCGGCGACCAACGGCTCCCCGTGCTCGCTGAAGGGGCCGACCGTGGAGGCGACGACCCGCGTCTGCTCGGCCATCGAGCGCAATGAGGCGGCATCCTCGACATCGGCGGTCAGGACCTCGACCCGCTCACCGGCAGGCCCGAGGTCGGCCAGCGCGGCGCGGACGGACTCGAGCTTGGCCCGGTTGCGGCCGGCGATCGCCCAGCGCAGTCCGGATGGACCCAGTGCGGCCAGCTTCTCGACCGTCAGCGCACCGGTGAATCCGGTGGCGCCGAACAGCACCACGTCGTACGTCGTGTCGCGAGTCACCATGGTGCCCCATGCTGCCAGGCGAGGGCGGATTCGTCCGATACCAGTAAGCGACCCCACCCCTGACCCTGCCCACCCCGTTTGCTATGTAGAGAAGGCAAACGCCTACTGAACATCTCAGACCTGCCACTCACTCTGACCGTTTGCTATGGAAAGAAGGCAAACGGCAAGCGAGGCTGGCTGGCCACGGCGGACTCGTCCGACGTCCAGCAGGCGGCTGCCGCCGGACGAGGTCGGACGAATCGCTAGAGCGGAGCCAGCCCGTGCGCCGCCCGGATCTCGTCGACGAAGGCCGCCATGATGGCGGTCAGGCCGAAGTCCTTCGGAGTGAAGACCGCAGCGACCCCCTGCTGCTTGAGCGCTTCGGCGTCCGACGCGGGAATGATGCCGCCGACGATCACCGGGACGTCGGTCAGCCCCTGCTCGCGGATGCCGGCGACGATCGTCGGGACGAGCTCCAGATGCGATCCCGACAGAATCGAGATGCCGACCAGATGGACGTCCTCGGCCACGACCGCGGCGACGATCTCGTCCGGGGTCAACCGGATGCCCTGGTACACCACCTCGAAACCGGCATCGCGTGCCCGCACCGCCACCTGCTCGGCGCCGTTGCTGTGGCCGTCGAGCCCCGGCTTGGCGACGAGCACACGCAGCCGCCCTCCCAGCTCCTCACCGGTACGACGTACGGCGTCACGCACGGCCGTCAGCTCCGACCCGGCCCGCGCGGCACCGACCGCGCCTGACACTCCCGTCGGGGCGCGGAACTCGCCGAAGACCTCGCGCAACGCCCCGGCCCACTCTCCCGTGGTGGCACCGGCGCGCGCGGCGGCGAGGGTGGCTGTCATCAGGTTGGTGGTGCCTTTGGCATCGGCACGCAGCCGCTCCAGCGACTCCTCGACGGCAGCCTCGTCCCGCTCGGTGCGCCACTGCACGGTCGAGCGGATGGCCGCCGCTTCGGCCTCAGGGTCTGCGGCCTGGATCACCGTGGACAGGTCCGCCGTCAGCGGAGATGGCTCCGTCTCGACGTACTTGTTCACCCCGATCACGATGTCCTCGCCCGACTCGACGCGGGCTAGCCGCCGCGCGTGCGAGGCGACAAGCTCTTGCTTCATGTAGCCGGACTCGATCGCCGCCGTGGCTCCACCCCTGCCCTGGATGCGGTCCATCTCCTCGCGGGCACTCTCGACCAGCTCGCCCACCTTCGACTCGATCACCTGGGAGCCCGCGAAGATGTCGTCGTACTCCAGCAGGTCGGACTCGTAGGCGAGCACCTGTTGCAGGCGAAGCGACCACTGCTGGTCCCACGGCCGGGGCAGTCCGAGCGCCTCGTTCCACGCCGGCAGCTGCACCGCGCGGGCGCGGGCGTCCTTCGACAAGGTCACGCCGAGCATCTCGAGCACGATGCGCTGAACGTTGTTCTCCGGCTGCGCCTCGGTAAGACCCAGCGAGTTGACCTGTACGCCGTAGCGGAAACGACGCATCTTCGGGTCGTTGACGCCGTACCGCAGCTGCGTGAGGTCCTCCCACATCCGAGCGAAGGCGCGCATCTTGCACATTTCCTCGATGAAGCGCACTCCGGCGTTGACGAAGAACGACATCCGGCCGACCACCTCACCGAAACGCTCCTCGTCGACCTGCCCCGAGGCACGTACCGTGTCGAGCACCGCGATCGCCGTGCACAGCGCGAACGCAAGCTCCTGGGTCGGAGTGGCTCCGGCCTCCTGGAGGTGGTAGCTGCAGATGTTGATCGGGTTCCACTTGGGCATCTCGTTGATCGTGTACGCGATCAGGTCGGCGGTCAGCCGCAGCGAGTGCTCGGGCGCGAAGACGTACGTCCCCCGCGACAGGTACTCCTTGACGATGTCGTTCTGCGTGGTGCCGGCCAGTTCCTTGGGATCGGCACCCTGCTCCTCCGCGACCACCTGGTACAGCGCCAGCAACCACATCGCCGGCGCATTGATCGTCATGGAGGTGTTCGTCTCGGCGAGGGGGATGTCCTCGAACAGCCGCCGCATCTCGCCGAGATGCGGCACCGGTACGCCGACCTTCCCGACCTCGCCGCGCGCCAGCGGCGAGTCAGGGTCGTAGCCGGTCTGAGTCGGCAGGTCGAAGGCCACCGACAACCCGGTCTGACCCTTCGCGAGGTTGCCGCGGTAGAGCGCGTTCGACGTCGCGGCCGAACTGTGCCCCGCGTAGGTCCGCATCACCCAGGGCCGGTCCCGCTCCTGAGGAGACGATGCCGTGCTTGTGTCTGGCATGGCCAGAGGCTACGCCGAGGTGACTGTGCGGTAGTGAAACCTGTTGCTTGTGTCACGTCGGCGGGGCTCGGGGTCGTCGGTACGTCAGGCGGACAGGGTGAGGTGGCGCCGGTCGACCCGCAGGATGCGGTTCAGTCGGGTCACCGCGAGCACGCGGCGGATCTCGTCCGAGCAGTTGCGGAGCACGATCGTTTGACCGGCCCGCTCGGCACGCACGTGGGCGCGCATCAGCATGGCCAGCCCAGCTGTGTCGACGAAGCGCAGCGCCTCAGCGTCGAGCACGACCTCACCGGTCGCCCGGTCGAGTACGCCATGGATCACAGTGCGCGCGGCTGCGACGTTCCTGCGGTCGAGATACGACCCCAGCTTCACCACATCCACCGTCGTCGAGCTGACGACCATGGGCCCCTCCCCCGTTGTGCCAATCCCGTTGCTGCTTATGGTGTAGGACGTGCTGCCCGCCCGAAAGGTTGCCCCGCCGATGGATACCAGTCTGATATCCAGCGAGGGATGATATTCAGCGAGGGCGTTTGTCCGGGCGCCGCTGCCCCGCTCCAGGAGTGTCAGCGTAGGTCGGTGATACACCCGCCGAGCCACCAATTGCGGGGTTGGACCAGTCTTTTCGGGGGCGACGTCTAGCGCGGCGCCATCCGCAGCGCGCCGTCCATCCGGATCACTTCGCCGTTGAGGTAGTCGTGATCGGCCAACATCAGCACCAGCTTGGCGTAGTCAGCGGGCTCCCCGAGCCGCTTCGGGAACGGCACCCCCGCGGCCAACGTCGCGCGGAACTCGTCGTTGACGTCCGACAGCATCGGGGTGTCGACGATGCCAGGGGCGATCGTGCAGACACGGATCCCGAAGCTCGCCAGGTCTCGCGCTGCCGCCAGGGTCAGCCCCACGACACCTCCTTTGGACGCGGCGTACGCCACCTGACCGATCTGACCTTCGTACGCCGCGATCGAGGCGGTGTTGACGATGACCCCGCGTTGGCCTGCCGCGTCCGGCTCGGTCTTCGCCATCGCCTCCGCGCCCAGCCGCAGCACGTTGAAGGTGCCGATCAGGTTGATGTCGATGATGCGCCGGAACTGCTCGAGGTCGTGGGGCCCGTTGCGGCCGAGGATCCTGCCCGCGGTGGCGACTCCCGCGCAGTTGACGAGCACCCTCAGCGGCGCGGCTGCCGCGGCCCGAGCGACCGCTGCGCCGACCTGCGCCTCGTTGGTGACGTCTGCCTCGAGCAGAGTGACGCCGTCGACGGGCTCGGCCCGCTCGATCGAGCCCGCCAGGTCGAGCCCGAAGACGTCGGCGCCGGCTGCCGCCAGGGCTCGGGTCGTAGCTCCGCCCAGCCCGGACGCGCCCCCGGTCACGATTGCTGCGCTACCGCTCACCTGCATGGCCGCGACCCTAGTCACGCCCGGCCGACCGCGTCGCGGTGGGGCGCGTCAGCCGCGCTCTCCGCCGGGCTTCCAGAGCACGTCGCCCTGCTCCCGGTTGGCGTGCCTCGCGAGGATGAACAGCAAGTCGCTGAGCCGGTTGAGATACCTGATCGCCGTCACGTTCATCGAGTCGGGATACTCGGCGTACGCCGCCCACCCGGCTCGTTCCGCCCGGCGTACGACGGTCCGCGCGACGTGCAGCAACGCGGCACCCACGGTCCCACCCGGCAAGATGAACGACCTCAGCTTGTCCAACGGCTCGTTGTAGTGGTCGCACCAACTCTCGAGCCGGGTGACGTAGTCGTCCTCGACGCGCAACGGCGCGAACTCGGGGTCGGGGACCACTGGCGTACACAGGTCGGCGCCGACGTCGAACAGGTCGTTCTGCGCGTGCACGAGGACGGCGACAACGTCAGCGTCCAGGTTTCCCAGGGCCAGCGCGACACCGATCTGCGAGTTCGCCTCGTCGACCTCGGCGTACGCCGCGAGGCGCGTGTCGGTCTTGGCGGTCTCGCTCATGTCGCCGAGGCGGGTCGTCCCCGCGTCGCCGGTCCGCGTATAGATCTTCGTCAGGTTGACCATTCCAAAACCCTCTCACGAGGTACGACGACACCCGTCCGCCCCAGCCCGAGGTTCGGGGTAGCTCGCGGTTGCTGAGGCGACCACGAACTACCCCAGACCAGGACCGGGGTCAGCGGCCGACCAGGTGGGTCGAGGCGTCGAGGTAGTAGTCGAAGGCCAGCCGCCGGCACGCCCGCGAGTCGAGGAACGACACCAGTTCCTGGTGGACCGGATGCGCGACGTACCTCGCCAGGTCCCCGGCGTCGGCGAAGACCGTGACCAACAGATAGTCGTACCCGCGCGTCCGCTCACCGGTGAGGTCAGCGCCGAAACGCAGGTCGCTCATCAAGCCGACCTCGTCCGGCCACCGCGCCACGATGTCCCGCATCGCGGAGTCCTCCTCGGCACTGAGCGGGACGGGGAAGTCCAACAGCACGATGTGCTGCAAGGCGGCGGAGGGTCGGGCTGGCTGACGCGTCATGGGCGAAGTCTGCCCCGCCGGCACGAGCGGGGTTGCCTGGTCTCAGCGGCGGTACGGCGCGTCGTGGCCAGGCGGGGCGGCCTCGACCCAGGCCAGGAACGCGGTCAGCGCGCGCTCGCTCATCGCCAGCTCGACCCGCCGTCCGTCGGGCATCGTGACGGACAGCGTCACATGACCGGCGTACAGCGAGAAGGCCTCGGCGCCCTGCGGGGTCCGCCGGGCACCCACCGTCAACGGGCGAGTGAACACGTGTCGAGGGCGTGGGGAGAACGAGAACGTCCGGAACCACTCGAGGTCCTGACCGCTGTACCTGGCCAGTCCGAGCGTCCATCCTCGCGACGCCTGCGGACCTGTCGCCGGTCTCGCGGCGGCACCCGGCGGCCGCATCCGGACGCTGCACTCGAAGGTGGCTGCGTGACGGCTCAGCCAACGCCGACGTACGAACAGGGCGACCAGTCCGAGCCCGGCGAGCACGGCAAGGGCCCCGAAGACATCGAGGACGACCTCCCACCAAGGCATCGAGCCTCCTCGCAGGTCGCACGAGTACGACGGGGGTCACCAGCAGGTGTACCGGCGCACACGGGCGCGGTCTGATGATTCTAGGGGGATCACCCCAGGCAGCCGCGTCAGTACACCAGGCAGAACTACCGTGCGCGTTCCGCAACTCGGATGCGTGCCTCGGCGAGCCGGATCTCCTCTTCGGACTCCGGCGTGTCCGACCCGGCCTGGCGCGCCCGGTCGAGGTCGTGCTTGGCCTTCTCGAGGTCGATCTCGTGCGACATCTGAGCCCGCTCGGACAAGATCGACACCCGGTTCGCGGCGACCGACAAGAAGCCGCCGTCGACGACCGCGCACCAGTACTCGTCGTCGACCGTGCGGACCTCCACGGCGCCGGGCTGCAGCACCGCTAGCATCGGCGCGTGGTTGGCCAGAATACCGACGTCGCCCTCGGTGGTTCGAGCGATGACGGTGCTTGCCTCGCCGGACCACACGACGCGGTCCGCCGAGACGAGTTCGACCTGAATCGGGTCGGCCATCAGAGGCTCTTCTGGATCTCAGACCACTTGCGCTCGACGTCGTCGAGGCCACCACACATGAAGAACGCCTGCTCCGCGACGTGGTCGTAGTCACCGTTACAGATCTTCGTGAACGCCTCGACGGTGTCCTCGAGCGATACGGTCGAACCCTCGATGCCGGTGAACTGCTTGGCGACGTAGGTGTTCTGGGACAGGAAGCGCTGGAGCCGACGAGCCCGCGACACGACGACCTTGTCCTCCTCGGACAGCTCGTCGACACCGAGGATCGCGATGATGTCCTGGAGTTCCTTGTTCCGCTGCAGGATCTGCTTGACCCGTACCGCGGTGTCGTAGTGCTCGCTGCTGATGTAGCGGGGGTCGAGGATGCGCGACGTCGAGGTCAACGGGTCCACCGCCGGGTAGATGCCGAGCGAGGCGATGTCCCGGGACAACTCGGTGGTGGCGTCGAGGTGGGCGAACGTGGTGGCCGGCGCCGGGTCCGTGTAGTCGTCGGCCGGCACGTAGATCGCCTGCATCGAGGTGATCGAGTGCCCCCGCGTCGAGGTGATGCGCTCCTGGAGGGTGCCCATCTCGTCGGCGAGGTTCGGCTGGTAGCCCACGGCGGACGGCATCCGACCGAGCAGCGTCGACACCTCGGACCCGGCTTGGGTGAAGCGGAAGATGTTGTCGATGAACAGCAAGACGTCTTGGTTCTGCACGTCACGGAAGTACTCCGCCATCGTCAGCGCCGAGAGCGCCACGCGGAGCCGGGTGCCTGGCGGCTCGTCCATCTGACCGAAGACCAACGCGGTCTGGCCGATGACGTCGGACTCGGTCATCTCCTCGATCAGGCCGTTGCCCTCACGCGTGCGCTCCCCGACGCCGGCGAACACCGAGACGCCGTCGTGGTCACGGGCGACCCGCGCGATCATCTCCTGGATCAGCACGGTCTTGCCCACGCCTGCACCGCCGAACAGGCCGATCTTCCCGCCGAGCACGTACGGCGTCAGCAGATCGATGACCTTGATGCCGGTATGGAACATCTCGGTCTTGGACTCGAGCGAGTCGAACGACGGTGCCTGCCGGTGGATGGGCCAGCGCTCGGTGATCTCGAGCTCCTCCCCCTCCTCGAGGTTGAGGCACTCGCCGATCACGTTGAACACGTGGCCCTTGGTCACGTCGCCGACCGGAACACTGATGGCCTCTCCCGTGTCACGCACCTCGGTGCCACGGACCAGGCCGTCGGTCGACTGCATCGACAATGCCCGCACCATGCCGTTCCCGATGTGCAGCGCGACCTCGAAGGTGAGTTCGCGGGTCTCGCCACCGATCTCGACGTTGGCCTTCAGCGCGTTGTAGATCTCGGGCATGTTGTCGACGGCGAACTCCACGTCGACGACAGGCCCGGTCACCCGCGCGATCCGGCCGATGGCGGCGTCGCCTTGCTCGGTGTTGGTGTCTTCCAGCGTGGCAGTCATCTCTCACTCACTCCCGGCATTGGCATCGGCGAGCGCGTTCACGCCACCGACGATCTCGCTGATCTCTTGGGTGATCCCGGCCTGGCGGGCCTGGTTGGCGGTTCGGGTGTACTTCTTGATGAGCTCTTCGGCATTGTCGGTCGCGGACTTCATGGCGCGCTGGCGTGCCGCAAGCTCGGAGGCAGAGGCCTGTAGCAGGCAGAAGAAGATCCGGCTGGTGACGTACCGCGGCAACAGCGCATCGAGAACGTCGGACGCCGATGGCTCGAACTCGTAGAGCGGCAGCACCTCGGAATCCTCCGGCCGAGCCTCTCCCTCGACGACCTCCAACGGCAGCAACCGGATCGCCGTCGGCTCCTGCACGAGCATCGACCGGAACCTCGCGTACACGACGTGCACCTCGTCGACCTTGTGCGGCCACCGCTCCTCGTCGTCCTCCGTGGCGATGAACGCGCCGATCAGCGCCGAGCCGATCGCCGCGGCGTCGTCGTACGTCGGGGTGTCGGAGAAACCGGTCCAGCTCTCCACGACCTCGCGCTGCCGGAAGGTGTAGTAGCTGACACCCTTCCGGCCGCTGACGTACAGGTCGACGTCCTTGCCCTCGCTGCGCAGCTTCTCGCCGAGACGCTCGGCCTCGCGGAGCACGCTCGACGAGTACGAGCCGGCGAGTCCACGGTCGCTCGTGACCACCAGCACGGCCGCCCGCTTCGGGTCCTCCGGCTCCGTGGTGAGCGGATGGTCGACGTTCGAGTACGTCGCCACCGCCGACACCGCTCGCGTCAGCTCCCGTGCATAGGGCGCTGCCGCCTTGGCACGTTGCTGGGCCTTGACGATCCGCGAGGCAGCGATCAGCTCCATGGCTCGGGTGATCTTCTTGGTCGCCTGGACCGACCTGATCCTGGCGCGCAGCTCGCGCAGTGATGAAGCCATGTCAGCCTCGCTTCTGCTTGACGATCTGCTCCTGCTCGACGTCCTCGTCCTCCAGGGCGTCGAACTCCTCCTTGCCCGCCTTGATGGAGATCGACGAGCCGTCCTTGGTCTCGAACTGCTGGAGGAAGG
>Ga0136617_10004077_pt1 | contig 13060 bp, 17 predicted proteins | sample AntDrymUQ3222106_2_FD_129672 | JGI IMG/M metagenome (GOLD analysis project Ga0136617, IMG submission 129672) | Polar desert sand microbial communities from Dry Valleys, Antarctica - metaG UQ322 (21.06) | ecosystem: Environmental > Terrestrial > Soil > Desert | place: Antarctica: Dry Valley...
GGATCGGCAATTCGTAAGCCGGGCACGCTGAACTTCAGCTCCGCATCAAAAGCGGCGTATTTTTCCTTGAGCTTCATTCCGCTGTGTGCTATCGAGCCAAGCCCTCGCCATTCGAAAAACCTTCGCGCCTCGAAAACTTCACCCAAAACCTCCAATGCCTTGCGATTGCCGTCACGCTCCACCACCCGGCCGTATTGATTTTCGATTTCGGCGCGTCCCTCGATAATTTGTTTGACGATCATGTAAACCGACTGCAAAATGTCGAGCGGCTCGAAACCCGTAACGACCAGTGGTTTGCCGTATTCTTTCGGCACAAACTCGTAGCAGCGGGTTCCTATTACAGTACTCACGTGGCCGGGGCCGACGAAGCCGTCAAGCTGCAAATCAGGTGAGTCAAGCATCGCCTTGAGCGAAGGAACAATCATAATGTGATTGCAAAAAACGGTGAAATTTTCCACCTTGTCTTTCGCCGCCTGCAGAATTGTCATGGCCGTCGAAGGCGAGGTCGTTTCAAATCCTAGCGCGAGAAAAATAACCGGTCGCGTCGGGTTCAGCTTGGCGATTTTCAAAGCGTCGAGCGGCGAATAAACCATCCGCACATCTGCGCCTTTAGCTTTCGCATCAAGCAGATTCGTACTCGAGCCGGGAACCCGCATCATATCCCCGAAGGTCGTAAAAATTACGTCGGGCTGCAAGGCGAGCGAAATACAATCGTCGGTGCGCCCAAGCGGAATCACACAAACCGGACACCCGGGCCCGTGGATCATTTCGATATTCGGCGGCAAAAGATCTTCGATACCGTATTTAAAGATAGCGTGGGTGTGGCCGCCGCAAACCTCCATCAGCTTAAGCGGCTTGTCGGTCATTCCGGCAATTTTCTCCGCCAAAATCTTTGCCAGATCGCTTTGTCTATACTCGTCGATGAATTTCATAAATGCCTCCTATCAGAACCACCTGCGTAAGCGGCGATGTGAAATGGGGATTAAATTAACGCTTGCAATCAACGCGCATACTCGGTTGCGGCTCGGCCACCCGCTTACGCAGATGGTTCCGACAGGAGCGATCTATTCTGCAAAAATTCGTGAACCATGTCCCACATAATGTGATACATCGTCACGTGCGATTCCTGGATGCGGTGAATGCTGGTTGTCGGAACCGTGAAGCAATAATCGATCAGGCCCCGGCTCTTCATATCTTCCATTTTACCGCCTTCGTCGCCCGCAAAGCCTATCGCAGTCAGTTTCATTCGCCGTGCGGTTTGAAAAGCATGCAGCAAATTCTCCGAATTCCCGCTGGTCGAAATTCCTATCAGTACATCGCCTTCGTTTCCGAGAGCAATGATCTGCCTCACAAATACGTCGGCAAAGCTGACGTCGTTTGCCACTGCCGTGACCATCGCCATATCGTTATTCAAACAGATTGCCGGCAGTGCTTTCCGGCCGACGGTGATCGGGTGCATGAATTCGACTGCGACATGCTGCGCATCGGTAGCCGAACCGCCGTTGCCGCAGACGAGCAGCTTGCGCCCAAGGGTGTAAGCCTTAGCGATAGCCAGCGATGCGGCCAGGATGCCGTCCTTGTTCTCATTAAAAAATCGTTGCTTGACCTCGACGCTGTCACGGACCTTCTCCAAAAGAGAGAAGCGCAGGTCGTCCATCAATTCCTGCGGTTCCTCATTTTCTTCGTGCAGGAACGGATAAAAAGACTGTGAAAAATCTTCAATCGCTTTTGTCATACTGACGTCGTCTCCATCACCTCGTAGAGATGCGCATCAAACTCGGCAATCTTTTTTAAGGGCTTCATATGTACAAGTGCTTCCGGGTTCTTCAACACCGCCTCAAAATCTTCCGGCTGCGCCACTTTGCGTAATTTGCCACCCGCGTCCCGTCCAGACTCTTGTGAATATTCGCGGAGACAAAGCCAGGCAAATGCCGCATCGTTTTTTCCGTTGCTCCGACAAGCATATCAACTAGTTTCTGCTGATTTTCTGGTTCGACGTAAAAACATTTATCAGCGTTTGCTTTCTTTCAAGATCGTAGCCATTCGAATTTCTTCCTTTTGTTAGATTAATCCATCGCCGTTTGAAACTGTTCGAATTCTTCCTGGTACGATCCCAATTCCTGCAGCAAACGCAGCGTTTCATGTGCCTGAAATTCGTCGATCTTGCTCATCGCAAAGCCCACGTGCACAAGCACATAATCGCCGAGCACGAGATCGTCGAGCATTCCCACATTGACGGCGCGCCTGACACCGCCAATTTCCACCTTGGCTAAGTGATTATCCATGTCGACGAACTCGACAACCTTTCCCGGAATGGCTAGACACATAAAAATTTCTCCCAATAAATATTCAAAGCAACTTAAGTTCTGTCGGAATACTTTCTGCTGGAACTTGATGCTGAGTGCTTTTAGTTCTCGTTCCTCTTATTCCGTGTGTTCCTTGCTCCGCGGTTTAAAGAAAAACCGACCACTGATCAAGAGGAACAAAACCGAACAACGATCCGAACATTCCTATGTCAACATAATCTCGTAACCAGCAAATCTATACGATCTGAGCATTAGCTATCGCAACCTGTCCAAATGAGATCCCGCCGTCGTTCGTCGGAACGCGACGATGAATCAAGACTTCAAATCCCTCCGACTCGAGCAACCGGCAGACCAGCCGAAGCAAAAACATATTTTGAAAGACCCCGCCCGATAGTGCGATCCGGTTCAAATTTCGTTCCTCGCGGATAGTTCGGGCAACATTAGCGATCAGGTTCGCCACCGCCAGATGAAATCGCGCCGACACCTCGCCCGCTGAGACCCCGTTCAGCAAATCTTCCACCAATTGTTTAACTACCGGTTCGCTCTTGATTATACCACCTACCGCAAATTCGAACCGATAACTTTCGGACGGATTTTTTTCCGCGATTACTTCGAGTTCGATCGCAGCCTGACCCTCGTAATTCACGATGCCGCGGACGCCCAATAATGCCGACACTGCATCGAAAAGGCGCCCCATGCTCGATATTTCGGGGCTGTTAGTCTGTGTTTCCGACATCCGCCGCAGTGTATTCCATTCTTTCAGATTCATGCCCTCAACAAATGGCAGCTTCAAACTTAAAAAGTCATCGCCAAAGGTGCGCTGCAAATAAAGTGCCGCCAGCCGCCACGGCTCGCGTATGGCTTTTGATCCGCCGGGAAGTGGAATGTAATCGAGATGGGCGATTCGCTCCGCGTGTTTGAAATCCGCAACAAAAAATTCGCCGCCCCAAAGTTTCCCATCCGTGCCAAAACCGAGCCCGTCCATAGCCACGCCGATCACTTCGCCTTCAACACAGTTGTCAGCCATACAGCTGGCAATGTGAGCATGATGGTGCTGGATGCCTATTTTGTTTTCGATCGCGTCGCATCGAAGCGCATATTTTGTCGAAAGATATTCGGGGTGGAGATCGTAAGCAATGACGTCGGGGTGAAGATCGAACAGCCCCTTGAAATGCTCGATACCCTCTGTAAACGACCGTAGTGTTTCCAGATTCTCCAGATCGCCGATGTGATGAGAAACGTATGCGTGCTCGCCGCGTGTCATACAAAACGTACTTTTGAGTTCTGCTCCGCATGCGAGAATCTGCGTTTTGAACTTAAAGGAGGTTTTGACTGGAGCCGGCGCGAACCCGCGCGAACGACGCAATACGATTTTGGATTTTGGATTTTGGATTTTGGATTTATTATACTTTACCTCCTCTGCGTCTCTGCGTCTCTGCGGTGAAAAATTAAAAACACGTACAACCGAATCATCCGTCCTTATATGAATCGGGCGGTCATGGAGCAGATGATAATCCGCAATATTCTTTAAACGCGCGCCTGCGTCATCATCCTGATAGGCAATTGGTTCATCGGACAGATTGCCGCTCGTCATCACCAGCGGACGATCCAGGTTTTCAAATATCAAATAATGCAGCGGCGTGTACGGCAGCATAAAGCCGAGCGTGTTCATTCGCGGTGCGACCGATTCTGGTATGTACGTATTGTGTTTCTTTTCAAGCAATACGATCGGTCTTTGCGGCGACGAAAGAAGTTCTTGTTCCGCTGCGGAAATGAAGCAGTACTTTTCAACGACATCCAGCGTTGCCGCCATCAGAGCAAAGGGTTTGTCCTCGCGATATTTTCTTTTCCGCAAACGCCCAACAGCATCCGCATTCAAAGCGTCGCACGCCAGATGGTATCCGCCGAGTCCTTTAATGGCAAAGAGCGACCCATTGCTCAAATACTGTTTAGCCAGAAAAATCGGGCCATAAAGCTCCCCTCCTTTCAAAGGAGTGGTGGCTGCCGTTTCGGCAGACGGGGTGGTTGCATCCCGGAGAAAGCCCGAGAGCAAAACGACGCTTGGCCCACAATTCGGACAGCAAGTCGGTTCGGCATGGAATCTCCGATTGTGCGGATCTTTATATTCGGCGCGGCACGCACTGCACATCTCAAACCGGCGCATAGTCGTCCTTTCCCGATCGTACGGTACGCTTTCAATAATCGTGAAACGCGGCCCGCAGTTTGTGCAATTGATAAACGGGTAACGATAGCGTCGATTTTCCGGATCGAACATCTCGCGCAGGCAATCGGCGCAAGTGGCGATGTCGGCCGAGATCGGCACGGATTTCGCGCCATTCGATTGGCTTGCGAGGATGCGGAAATCTCTAAAATTTCGCGTCTCTAAAATGTCCTGCCGCGTAACGGATTCAATTAATGACAGCGGCGGCGGATTCGTTTTGAGCGCGTTAATAAATTGTTCGATTCGGCATTCCTCGCCTTCGACATCGACGAGAACGCCAATATGATTGTTCAAAACCTGTCCTTTGAGCGCACTTTTTTCGGCCATTGCAAAAACGAACGGGCGAAACCCGACACCTTGCACGATGCCTTTGATTTGAATTTGGGTGCGCGTCAACATTAAAAACCTAATCGTGGAACGTACTACATATGATACGATGTTTCATATGAAACAAACTTTATTTCTCTACGATTTCTGCTTCAACGTCTGCCAGCATTCTGTCTAAACGTTCTCGATACAAACCGGCCGTCAACGTTACCGCGTTGATTCGTCGAGTATTGCTGTGATTTCGAGCGGATTAGCCTCGAATCAATCAAATCTGCGGTGCGTTTGCAATAATTCCAGCCATTCATCCATTCCCGCTCCTGTTTTCGAGGAAACTTCAAACACTTTCATCGCGGGACGCACCGCTTGAATGCTCGCGTGGGCGGCTTGCAAATCAAACTCCACCGCTTCCGCCAAATCCATTTTGGTAATCACGGCGACATCGGCCGTGTTGAAAATCGTCGGATATTTGAGCGGTTTGTCTTCGCCTTCGGTCGTGGACATCAGCACAACGCGCAATGCTTCTCCCAAATCGTAGCTCGAAGGACAGACGAGATTGCCGACGTTTTCGATAAATAAAAAATCCAACTCGTTCAAATCCCAATCTTGTAAAGAATCTGAAACCATCCGCGCTTCGAGATGACAAATCGTCCCCGTAGTTATTTGTTTGACCGGAACATCCGCACGGGAAAGCCGTGCCGCGTCGTTCGCCGTTGCCAAATCGCCTACTAGCGCGGCGACACGCGATGTTGGTCTAAGCATGGATAGCGTGTTTTCCAGAAATGCAGTTTTGCCCGAACCCGGACTCGAGACGAGGCTGACGACAAAAACATTGGCTTCCTGAAAGCGCGTTCGTAAATTACCCGCCAAAACATCGTTATGTTTCAGCACATTTTGCCTGACTTCAACCATGCGAGTTTGAGGCATTAAATAATCTCCAGCGCCGTAACTTCCATTTCCTTGCCCTGCACAATCTCGTTGGTCCGAGCTTTACACGTGGGACAGAAAAGATTGTTTATAGAATCGAGCGTTTTATCCGCGTTACACTTCGGGCAATGAACAACTACCGGAACTTCTTCGATCACCAGACGCGAATTTTCGAGCGGCGTCCCCTGACATGCGATTTGCCATGAAAATAGCAAAGCGTCCTTGACCACGCCCGAGAGAGCTCCCAGCCTTAAATGTAAAGCATCCACCTTTACGCCTCCGCGCTTTTTCGATTCTTCTGTAGCCATGTCGATCATACTCATCACAATTGAAAGTTCGTGCATATTTTAGGACGGAGGGATGAAGAAAAATGAAACAAATGCTCACTTACTATTAACATCCTTCTTCCTCTAAATCCCCGCCGTAATATCAAAAGACAATTTTATTTCATCTTTGACCTTGAGCGTTCCACCGAGGGCCTTGACGGGTTTGATATTATAATCGCTCAATCGCAGGGTGGATTCGCCCCTTGCGCGGATTAAATCATCACTGATTTCGGCGTTGACCGTGATCAAATGACCCCGCGCAACGCCGTGCAAAGACAATTCACCTGCTACCTGGACCTGATATCGCCCACCATTTATTTTCTTCATCGAAACGTCTTTTCCGACAAAAATGACTTCGGGATATTGTGCGGTTTCCAACACGTCTTTACGCATCGTATTTTCAATTTCACCTCTGTCCTTCTCGCTAACGCGGTCAAGCACCGAAAGCGTGTCGGCCCGCGCCAGCAGGAGCATCGAAGCCACTTCCGCATTCCCGACGCTGAATTGAACCTCACCGCCGTATTTTCTCACGGCAAAAGTCGGGTTGTGCCCCATAAACGATAACAGCCCGTCAGCGAAAGCCTGGACGGTGAAACTCCCGCGGCTGGCATCAATTCGATAACGGGTTCCCACATTTTTCGGCTCCTTCATTATATTGAGTTTCGAATCATTCGCCGCACCGCCTCGGTCGTTAACCCATAAACCAAATGCGAGGCAAGCGCGGATGCGTGAACTGAAAGCGGATATTCATTCGACGGTTTCGATAAACCGAGCAGCGGCACAACAACCTCGTCCGCTCCGATCCAAATTAACGCGCCGAAAGGTATTCCCGCTCCGGTTGTAGTTTCCGGCAAAATCTCGGCAGCAGCACCGTAGGCGGCCCCCATCGAAATTCCGTAGGCATAATGAAACGCAGTGCCGGCCGTGTCTTTTTCGCTTTTGGTCAATCCACGGTCAAAAAGTCCGACTGCAATCGTATTTGCGAGTCGTTCCGCAGCGTCGTCGTCCGAATCTTCTTCGCCGCGGTTTTCCAGCATTTGTCCTGCGCCGCTATGCGGAGCACCTGTCTGCAAAGATTGTGCACCGTGCGAACGTTCCTCTCCGGTTATCATTTTACTCAGGATTTTTTGGAACTGATTCATCACGATCGACGCAACCAAGCCGCCAACCATCCCCGCCGCCAAACCCTTTAGTACATCCGCCTCGCGGTCTATATCCGTATGTTCGCCGTATTTCATAACCGCATATTCGATTCGATTTTCGCTTACATACCGCTTATCTTTACGTACCGTTTGATGTCGGGCAGGCTTGCGATAAGCAAAGCGAGAATCACCGCCACCAAAAAGGCGAGAAAGGCCCATCTGACACGCATCAAATTCATAAATACGGAGGCGACCAAAGCTAAGAAGAATACGAAAACGATGGCAGCCAATAAGCTAAAGCCTGCCTCATCACTATATTGCCACCGCACGTTTACGTCCGTTGCCAGTTGTTCTTTCATATTTCGATTCTCTCCTTCCGAAACGAGATCAGTCTACATACTACTGATTTTGATATACCGCTTTATATCCGGCAGGCTCATGATCACCAATGCAGCCACCCCGGCCAAAGCGAGTCCGCCGGCAATGCCCCAAATACCTATGCCCGACGATTCTCTGTCATCTCGCCGTTGCATCCTTTCGTCTTTTCGTTCTAAGAATTCTCTTCGCTCCATAATAATCTCTCCTTTGTTCATGCTTCTGTTGATGCCGTAAGACTTTTATGCTTTTCAGCGAGAAGCCTTGCGACGAGTGATTCGACCACTTCCACCGCCTTGTCAACTGCTGCCGCGACCGGTGCGCTCAGACCCATATGGCCTTCGCCGTCTTCACCTGTAAATCCCGGTTCGCAGCCGACGACAACAATTTTGTTAAAGTTGCCCCCGAGCGATTTAACCATGCACAGGACCTTCATTGGATTCATGCCGTGCGGTTCAAACGCTGCACCGGCAGAATCAAGTTCATCGATCTCCTTCTGATCCGGCTCGATAACATAGATCGTGCCGGGTTCGCCGCCTCTCGGTGCGGCGTCCACGAATATATTCGTCTCGTACCCGTCCATCAAGGCATACGTCAGGTCAAAACTCCTAATTCCGAAATCTACTAACCTGACTTCTTCCGGCAATCGGCGTTCAGCCAGCTGTTTCGCCACCTCGCATCCAAAAGCGTCGTCGCCGAGAAAAATATTGCCGATGCATGCGATCAGAATCCGGGGCTTTGTCATCAATCCAACTCCTGAAATTCCGCGAGGACGAGGGGCTCGACCTCTGCCGGCGAAAAGAAGAAGCGGTGTCCCGGCTGCCGCAGCATACCGAGATCTCGTCCCGGATCGTCTTCGAGCACAACCGCAAGATGCACATTATTTTCGTAATCCTGCTCGATTGCTTCGATAATTGCGATCTGTCCGGCCAATGCGAGGTCGAAGATATCGCCGCCTTTTCGCGGACACAAACGCACACGATCACCTGTCTTGAGTTCGACCCCGCCGACGCTCACGTCCGCCAACTCACTCCGCTCTTCCAATAATTGCCATTCCAGCTCATCCATAATTTGCTTTCTTCGCTTTATTCAGGCCGCGCATCGCGCCGTGCATTTTTAATAATTGCTCCTCAGGCATCATCTCGGTGCGTTCCAAAATTTTTCGAGCTCGGTCGTCGATGCCGCGCATCTCGCGCTTTTCCTCGTCGGTCAGCGTCATAATGCGAAGCGTCAAAATTTCATCGATCTCCGCTCCGTCGAATAGATCGCCCGCGCTCTCGGGAGCTATCTGCGGATAATCGTAGAGAATAATCGGCGAGGACAACATGCAGTCCCTATCACCTTCTTCGCCTACTAAAATCGGATATGTTTTAATATTTTGGCAAGATTCAGCGGCTTCGCGTAATTCGTCAGGCGGTTCCAGCAAAGATACAAATTCGCCGCCCGCAACACCCAGGATAGTGTGAGTCGAAACAATTGAAGACAACAAAGCGTCTTCGCGGCTCTTTTCTTCCGCATTTTCAAAAGGAGTCTTGTTGCGAATCTGAACGGTTATCTTAAACAATCCCCTTTCTTCATCTCGCTTCTTCCCCAACTCCCCTCCTGGTTTGAGAAGGGGTGGCCGCGTTTCGCTCCTTTCTAGCTCCCCTCCTGGTTTGAGGAGGGGTGGCCGCGTTTCGCGGACGGGGTGGTCGATGCGTGGACTAAAAAGTGCGTAGTAGTCTACTATCCGCACTCGAACCTCGCCCTGAATCGGTGATTGTGTCCTGACGATAACACCAGCCACTTTTTCTTCCGCGTTGCGAAGAGGTTCGACCTCCCGCGTCGCGGGAAAGGAAAAATCGAAATTCAGCGTTTCAGATTCATTTGGCAAGATCGCCGGCAGGTCCACATCACGCTCGACGGCTTCCTGCCAGGCTTGAAGGAGCCGCCCATTTATTTCCAGCGACGGGACAAACTCGAATTCTGTTGGCACTTCCGCTGTCGGCGCTTCCACCCTGCCGATCTCGCGGTCTGTAAGATGCAGAAATCGAAGTTTAATATTCAACTCCGTCTTTGCGTCGCCTGTTACCAAACATTCCGTCTGCATTTCCCACGCCTCGGTGCCGTTTTGAGCGTCGCTGTACGCCTTGGGCGCGAGAGCGCCCCAATTGAATCTTTGGCGGTTTTTCACCGACGACGCCCGATACGGGTAAAGCATATAGCCTTCGTAAAGTACTGCGTTTGCGATTTCTTCGACTTTTTCGAGATTCATAACGCTCTTACGCAAGTTCGACAATTACCCTGCATTCATCGCCTCGGGTCTTGCGTGTTGCGCCTCGTAGACCCCTAATTTGCCGCCGCCCGGCAGAGTTACTTCCGTAAGCCGGCCCCAACCCTGATCCTGCACCAGGCCGCACACGATGTTGTGCTCCTGCAGTTTTGCGATGAATTCCTCAACATTCCTACATATGAAATAAAACTCGTGAACGCCATTCTTCTCGGAAGGATGCGCGGCAACCTCCGCCGGAAGCAAACCGAAAATCAGCCAACCGTCGCCGACATCGATGTTCGGAAGCTTCAGCACATCGCGCAAAAAGGCGCGGTCGGCATCGGGATTAGTACTATAGATAATCGAATGTGCGCCCGTGATCATGCCAGATTCTCCTTTCCGTTAACCGCCGCACTCTTCTTAATTTCCCCTTCTTCCGCCGGAAGTAACTTTTCCAATGCCTGTTCCCAACTCGGCAACGCATTCCGCATTTTGTAATCCTGCAATTTTCCAAATACATCTCTTCTTATATTCAGCCATGCGCTGTTTGGATAATAATGGTTCATCATTTCCTTCCAGATCGACACAGGCAGCCGATAATTTGCTTCTTTTTCCCAGGAGATCTGGGAGATTTGCAGAGCGCCGGCATGATCGTGGTAAAAAACGGTTCCGCTGAATAAAAGGCATAGCGGGATATCCCCATCACTTAGCCCGTTAAAAAATTTCGTCGTCGCCACGTTGAAATCAAATGTGCACGGTATTGGAAGCTCAACTGTCGTACTTCCAGCGAAGGGCTGAACAGCGACGTTAGCGTGTGTCCAGAGGAGCGTCTTTAACGTTTGCCCCCAACGCTCGGGCTCGCCATAAAGCTCGAACAGCTTTGCTTGTTCCTCCGCCTTGTACTGTCTGCGTACCGTTTCGATCTGGATTTGACATCGCAGCATAACGCTCTGTATCTGTTCTTCCGCATCAGCGTTAGTGACGAGAACTTTAAAAACCAGTTGCGGCGACACAGTATACGGCAGCGGTTCGGCACCGGTAACCTCGAAACTCAGATCAGGCATTCGCCACCTCTTTTGCAATTACAGAGCGGTCTTTCAACGCTACGAAAAATTCGTTTATTGCCTTCCATGCTTCGGTTCCGCCCGACAGTCCGTGCCATTTCGCACGGATAAGGCCGACAAGCTTATAACATTCGTCGATCGGAGCGATGAAATACTCGCGCTTTTCCCCGACGCGATTGACGAGCAGAGCTTCGACGTCCTTCTCCATTTTTTGGAGACTCACATTCTGCTCGACGATCTCATCCCACGCCTCGAGCGGCAGCAAAGATTCCGTAGCGCCCGCCGGACTTGGATAAAGTGCGATCACCTTTTTATCGGGAGTGCTGTCGAAAAAAAACGCGAGCTGAATCGGCAGCATCAGACTGCTCCACTGCAAATCCGTAAGGCGAAAAGCCGGCAGGTACGTAACCCTATGCGGTACGCGGCTGAAACGCCCGTCGCCTTTATTGCTAAATAAGATTGCGCAGGCCTGGCAGGCGCAATGTAATTGCCGGTTAGACGGTTCGAGCAGATGCGCGTGCTCCGCCGTCAGCTCGAGACCGCATAAATCGCAACGCTCGACCGGTGTCGCAGAGCGCCGACGTGCAAAACGCTGAAGTATGGGAAACGGGTCACTTTGTTCCGGCGGCTGGTTAAAATCCACGGTCATTTAATTCTCAATATTACTAACAGGATCTGATTTTATCCGATTATCTCTCCACCCTGTCGCGCGTAACGCTTCGCCAGCCGTCCAGATTGCCGCTCCGAGCAGCATCAAGTCCTTCAGTAAAAATTGTCCGGGCATCGGCGATGGAAACGGGAACCCGTAACCCGGCTGCCACACTCCCGGCGTTGTCAAGACAAAGGTCAGGGTAATGAGAAACATAATAATCGCCCCAACACTGCCTATAGCCGAAATATGGGGCGCGAACGGGCGGGTGGCAATCAGCAATCCGAGCGCAATTTCGATAATGCCGATCAGCATCGCAGCTCCTTGCACGGTCAAAATAGTTAGCATCCAGGACATCAGCGGAGAGTTGGCGACCAATCCCTGAATTCCTTCCGCCTCGTAAGCCGTAAATTTCAGTGCGCCGACCCATAATAAAATAATAACCAGGCCGTAGCGAATAATGTTCGCACCGATATTTTCCAGGGTGTAGCCCAAGCCGCTCGCATTCGACGGTCCATTAGTCTCCATTCTAGTTGCCATTATTATTTTCTCCTTATTTGGCGGTCCGCCTATGTGAGGCTAACCGCCGGAGCAAGCCGTCTCGTGGGGCGGAACTCTCATCCGCCTCCCCGTTACGGTTTCACGCCCATTTTGTCGGCTATGCTTTTAATCATATCCAGGTGCATTTTCAGAGTGGGAAGAGTCTTTGTGGCAAAGGCCTTGACGTCCGCGTCGGCGGCGGTTTTAGAAACGTTTTCGAAGGCCGCGACATCTTTTTCGTGGGCTTCGATCATCGCCGTCACATATCGCTCGTCAAAATCCGCGCCGTTGAGGTTCGATAATTCTGTCATCACTTCTTTATGCGTCGGCAGCACATCGGGCGGCAACGTGACCTTTTTCAGTACCGCCAACTGTTTCAACTCATCACCCGCCATCGAATGGTCTGTAACCATTTTTTGCGCGAACGCTTTAACATCGGCGCTTTGCGCTTTTTGCGCCGCAAGTTTGCCGAGTTCGACCTCCGCCATTCCGCCGGGAGCGGCTTCATTCATAAAAGCAAGGTCGCCGCCGGTAACCACCGAATCGCCTTTATCGCTCGCCGGTTTGGCCGGGTCGGTTTTTACAATCGGTGCGCTGTTCGCCGTGCTGTTGTTGCCGGGCGGCGCGGATGTTGACGAGCAAGCCGCACCGAGCGCAAGCAAAATGCCTACCGATAACAATAAAACGCGTGTTTTTATTTGATCAGTCACTGTTTCCTCCCTTTGATTCGATGGAATAATTTCAATCGAGACCGTCATAACAAACCGCGTCCGATGCTTTTTTAGGCCGGCGGCATTCTCGGCATTCTCGGGTCGATCGGTTCTTCGAGATCCGCATTGACGCCCGTCGAATCCTCCGCCGTCCACGCGTCTTCCGGCGAACGATCGTCGACGGATTCTTCCTGCGCATCTACAATTGCCGCCTTATCCTCCAGA
>Ga0136617_10004078_pt1 | contig 13058 bp, 17 predicted proteins | sample AntDrymUQ3222106_2_FD_129672 | JGI IMG/M metagenome (GOLD analysis project Ga0136617, IMG submission 129672) | Polar desert sand microbial communities from Dry Valleys, Antarctica - metaG UQ322 (21.06) | ecosystem: Environmental > Terrestrial > Soil > Desert | place: Antarctica: Dry Valley...
AGAAAAAATTTCTAATGCTCAACAACAAGGTGCATATGGTTCGGGTACTGCAATGCTAGGAACCAACTTGGATAATACCGTGATAATGATTGTTATCATGACTGTTATTATTGGTGGGGTTGCTGGCGCATTCTTTGTAGCTGGAGGCAAGGGCAAAGGTAAGAAAGCAATGCACGTATCACATGATGGTAGCACCTCAGGTAGTGGCAGATTTTGTACCAGTTGTGGCGTTCAAGCGGGTGAATCACAAAAGTTCTGTGGAAACTGCGGAGCTAAAATCTAATTTTTTTTACTAACCTTTATACGGTTTTTATTGGAAAATAATGGCTATTTCCGGTAAAGTTTATAAAGGATGAACTGATAATGTAATTGTGAGCACCCAAAATAGCGCTAATAATTCCAATAATGCTGATAACACGGATAAAAATGTAAACTCTTATATTAATATGACTGAGCAAACAATGGAAAAAACACTTGATGCAATCAAAGAAAATATGATTAAATCTATAGATGAGTATGTTAAAATACAACCAAGATTTTTACAATCTGTCTCTGATTTTCAATTGGATTCCATACAATCAACTAAAGATGCTATAAATAAAACTATTATTCATCAAAAAAACTTTATAAGGGAATTTGTAAATGTATCTCAATCCCAGCCTAGTGAAACTTATCAAAAACTTTTCCAAAAATCAAATGAAAATATTGATAATTTCGTTAGGGCATTCAATGCAGGTAACAATTATAATTTTGACACAATTGATAATACTAGAGAAAATATGAAGCTCTATAATAAAGCAATCGATGCTTTTACTGAGTATAGCACAAATACTTTTAATACATGGCTCTCATTTGCCAAATCATTCTCAATTCAAAGATAATCTTTACTTGTATTGTCTTTGTCTTTATTCATTTAAACTTTTAAATCCTCAATCTATTTGTTCTCATTATATTGTTAATTACATGTAGCAAATGTAAAAGAGACCCTTGCGTGTTTAAGAGAGTCTATTCAGGAGAGTTTTTGTGTAAAGCCTGCTTCGTGCAGTCAATAGAGCATAAAACGTTGAATACCATCTCAAAATATTCTATGATTAGCTATGGGGAACAAATAGCTGTAGCAGTGTCGGGAGGAAAAGATAGCCTTACTCTTTTATCTGTTTTAAAAAAAATTTTAAAAAAAAGTAACCGTAATGATATCATAGCAATAACTGTGGATGAAGGAATAGAGGATTATCGTGACGAGTCTATCTATATAGTGGAGAATCACTGCAAAAAAATTGAAATCCCTTTTAAGATCTTTAGCTACAAAGAATTATTTGGCATAAGTATGGATGAGGCAATGCTCAAAAGACCTTCAAGGAAAACTAGTTCTTGTTCCATGTGTGGAACTTTTAGGAGAAGGGCAATTGATATGGCGGCAAAATCTGTTGGCGCCGATGTAGTGGCCACCGCGCATAATCTGGATGATCATATCCAAACATTTATGATAAATTTGTTTTCTGGCGACATTGATAGGATAGGGTTAATGCACCCAACCTCCACACCTCTTGAATATGATGGTGGGTTAAAAAAAATAAAACCGTTCTTGGAACTTTATGAAAATGAGATTGTTTTTTATGCATTTAATTCTGAAATTGAGTTTCAGGCAGATGAGTGTCCATACATGAACGAAAGCATTCGATCTGATTTTCGTACATTTTTCAACGGATTGGAAAAACTCCATCCTGGGATAAAGTATAATTGTTATAGTTCTGTCAATAAGCTTTCCAAATTAATTCATAACGCCCATCAACAAAATTCATCTCCGTATGTAAGAAAAACATGCCTTAAATGCGGTAATATATCCAACAATGAAGTTTGCTCTGTTTGCAAAACAATTTTTTTATTAGAAACAAAATGACATAAAAATTAGAATTGATTTTTTTTATCTTTTTTGGAGGATTGCCACCAATCAAGATATTCCTCTTTTTTTTCATTCCTTTCCTCGCTTTTGTTTAGTTTTTCTCGTAATTCCTCGATTTTTTCTCTAGGGGCATAAAGACCGCATCCTCTGCAAATGAAATTTTTTGTAACTGAATCCATGTTTAAACTTCCTCCACATTCAGGGCAAATATTCGCCAATGCTATAATTATAAAAGAATTATACAAAAGTGTTTTGTATCTGGGTATTGCTGTCTTTTTGTCAATATGCGTTATCATACAACAAACCTTTGTTATTTTATGGATTTGAGTTATTAGTTACAAACAAAAACTCTATCTCGACACATGGACTTTTATCTTCATCCCATTAAGATGGTCAGTTCGCCCATCGAAAGCCATGTGTCGAGATGTTCTAATTAATTAAATCCTGACTATATAGATTTGTCCTAATCGAAACTAATATTTTCGTTTTCTGCATCTAGTATCACTTCTTTGCTGTGTGTGCCTCTTTCGCCATAATGGTTTTTTAATATCTCATAGTTGTTTTTTTCTATGCATACTAATGGTATATTTGATATTGCGCATCCAGATGCGGTTGTAATATCAACGGAATTTGTACAAATTATTCCATTTGGAGCTGTATTGTTATTTTTCAATGAAAAAATAGTATATGCTCCAACACTGCTTCCAATAGCGTTAGGAAAGACTAGAATGTTGTTTTTCAATGTTAGGTTGTTTAGTTTGTGATTTGTGTCTGTTATCTGACCCGTTTTTAGATTTAGCATTGCAAGAAAGTTTATTGGCTGATCGGAAAATAACAATTTCCCCCTTGTTATCCCACCAACAATCTTTTTGCATTTTATCCTCAATTTGTTTTTCCCTATACCCTACTGCCATATATTTTAATTTGAATAATCTTTTACAATTGTTTTTACATCTTTTAATGCTACGGATATTTTATTTGATGTCTTCATATAGTATGCTGCTTTGACGCTGTTTGTCACTATGCTGTCATAATTTTCTTTATTTATTAGGGGTGTAAGACATGTGCATGCATCACAAATGAATTCTACCCCTGATTTTTGTAGCATTGATGCTATTCCGAGTTCTTCTGATTTGTTGAATACTGATCGTGGACAAAAAATTTTACAGGGTTTTGTAAACTTTTTTCCTTCCATTAGCGTGGAAATTTTACCGATCTCTCCCAAACCCAGCTGAGGGCTTCCAAATGTGATTATTTGGCCATCTTCTGACGTATTTAGTTCGTCTTTTGTTTTATTAAACTCCTTGTCACCAAAGCTTATTTTTTCATTGTTTTTGGATGATTCTTTAATCTTAAACATTCCACAGGAACCAGAGGTTCCTATTCCTGCTGATAGTGATTTAATGTTCCAAAAGTCTGTTTTTTTTGGTATATTGCATAACCCAGTACAGCTTTTTTTCATTGTTTTTCCAATAAAATAACCTAATAAACCATAATCTAATTCGTTCTCAATTCTTGACTCGTTTACTATTTCTGCAGTTGGGTCCCTATACTGTTCAATTCTTAGATCCGAGTAGGGGGCCTTCCCTACAATTGCGCTGGCAAGAGCACTTAGTGCACTTTCTTTATTGGTTATTAAGTTTAGATGTGAGTTTGCTAAAACTGCTGCGTTGCTCTCTGCAAAACTTACTTGAGTGCTTGCTTCTGGAATTGGCAATATCTCATATGGAATACACGAAAAAGTCGGTGTAACCCCTATCTTTTCGTAATATTTGGTTATTTCAAATTGTTTATCAATAAAGTCTTGTGGCAAATCTGGTAGATTTCTTCTATCAAATCCCATTGGATTCAATGATGATTTAACCCTTACTCTGCCATCTTCACTTATTTTTCTTAAAAAGTTTAACCCGCTGTCTCCAATGGTGTTGTAATTAACCCCCGAAATATGTGCCCACTGAATTGGTATCAGATTTTGAGCTTCTGTTGCTTCTCCTATTGCAACCAAAATTCTATAGGCCATGGCGTTGGCTTCTCCATATTCTCCAGAAATTGCTTTTTCCTCACCACGAGTAAGTTGCATTATTAAGTGTAATCTTTTATGTTCTTGTGTATAATTGTTTTATAAATATTATAATCTGCTCATCTCTTATAGAGATTTATAAAAACATTCCTTTTTGATGCCACTTGAAAAAAATTATGGTAAATACAGCACATTTTACACCTATTACCCCACCATTTTTTTTGATGACATAAAAATAATAATAATTGCCAAAAGATGTTTCTAAATGTGTTATGGATTATATGGTTCAATCTGTTCAAAAAAGGTTTTAAATTCTGAGATTTCCAATCTTATCTGATTTGTAATTCATATTCAAAATAGAATTTACTAACAGGGATCAGTCCATCAACATGTGGATTTTGTCTTTAAAAAACTATAAATTTTGCCTTGGCTCTAGGGATTGCCAGTGGTGGTGTTTCTAAATAATAAAACAGGACATTATGATGATACAAGATATTTTAAATTCGGCTATGGATGTGCTGAAATTATAATACAAAAAAACTTTATACAATATAAATTTATACAATCTATATTAATATTACATCCGAATAATGGTTGAGTGTGGAACAAAATCGAATAAACGTGAATATGTGCATTAATAAAACCGCTATGGTGTTACTCTTGACATTGTTCTTGGAAATAACACCACATCTTTGATGTCCTCAAAACCTAGTATCCATCTTAAAATTCTCTCTATTCCAAGCCCAAATCCTCCATGGGGTACTGAACCATATTTTCTAAGATCTAAATACCATTGGTAGTCTTTGGGCTCAAGATTGGATCTTAGAATTCTACATTTCAATTTCTCCAAATTGTCTTCTCTAATTCCTCCACCTGAAATCTCTCCATATCCATCCGGTGCCAATAAATCAACTGCCATTCCAGTTTTTGAATCTTTATCGTTTTGTTTTACATAAAAAGGTTTAATTTCTAATGGATAATTGATGACAAATATGGGATTATACTTGTCTTTTGTTAATTCTCTCTCTGACTCTATATTCAAATCGTCACCCCATTCAATAACACGGTTTTTGTCCCCGTCTTTGATTTTGCAATCTTTGGATTTGAGTATGTCTATTGCTTTGTCATAACTCATTTTCTCAAACGGAATTGAAATTCTTTCTAGTTTTGTCCTTGAATTTGTATTCAAAAAGTCTAGTTCTGCCGTATTGTTTTCTATAATCTTCTCAATTAAGTTGAAAATTAGTTTTTCTTGAATGTTGATAAGGTCATCAAAGGTTATCCATGGTGCTTCTGCTTCTAGATGTGTAAATTCTGCAAGATGCCTTATTGTCCTTGATTTTTCTGCTCTAAATGAGGGTGTTATACTCCAAACTGGACCCAAACAATAAATCATTGATTCTAAATAAAGTTGGGAACTTTGTGATAGATACGCTATATCCTCAAAATATTTAACCTTAAATAATGTGGACCCTCCTTCTACCGCACTTTTAACTATTATTGGGGGGGTAATTTCCATCCAATTTTCCATATAAAACCAATCCCTTGAATATTTTAACAAAGAATTTCTAATTCTCCCTATGTTAATCATTTTTCTGGTTCTTAAAGACAAATGCCTGTAATCTAGAAGTGTTTCTTCACTTTGGTATTCACCTATTGGGTAATCTGTTTCTGCGATATTAAACAATGCTATTCTATCTACCTTTATTTCGTATCCATCCTCTGGAGCCCTGGAATCTTTATTTAATATGCCTGTAATTTCTATCGATGATTCTATAGTTAAATTTTCACATAATGTTGAAGGACATACAATTTGGATAATATCGCCGCGATCGTCTCTTAAGATGATAAATGTCTTTTGTTTTTGTTTTCTTAATCTATGAATCCAACCCTTTAATGTGGTGGTTCTTCCAATATTACCCTCGGTTTTCAGATCTGCTATTCTCTTAAACAATGGTTATACAATAAAATATTTATTATATTTTTATATCTGTTATATAAATAAAAAGCATAACCTATAGCCATGAGTTCTGCGGATAAATGTTCTATGGTGTTGTTTCTTGTGTTTTTAAGCATAGTAAAAGAGTGTCTTTAGGACTGGGTTTTTCAAATAAATGGGGTCCACAACTGTCAAATCAACTTACCCGTACAATATATTTAAAATTCTTGATGTTTATTATACAGTTTTATAGTCGTCATACCTTTAACATCAAACTGTTCGTTTTGATGGTTGATATCGTCTATAAAAAATTATCAATACCATAAAATTATAAAAATCACTAAAACATACCTATTAGTCTAAGTGTTGCTCTGTTTTTATTTTTTAAATATGTATGTAAAATGGATAAAATGAAAAATCGAAGTCGCCTAGAAATAATAGCTATGATTTTAGAAACTGTCGGAGATAGTGGTGCAATACAAGCTAAAATTATGTACAAAGTATACCTTTCTTTTCTCCAAATGAAAGAGTATTTGTCTCAGATAATGCAGCATGGATTGATCATTCATGATGATCGAGCTCAAATTTACAGAATAACCGACAAGGGACGACGATTTCTAATATTATATAAGCAAATGACTGAATCAATTACAATGACAAAACCTATATTGTAACCCTTTTTATTTGGTATATATAGGTATTTTTGTCTTGAAATATAATTTATAAATCAGCTTTTTTTTATATGCTGTTGTGATTTTCGATACTGGTATTTTACCTGGAGAATTATCCAACAATTCCTTTAAAAAGATCATTTTACAAAAAAATGAAGAAATAGTGGTTGGTAAACTAAATAATAAACTATTTGCTTTTAATAATGTATGCCCCCATAAAGGTGCATCCTTATCAAAAGGAAACCTACATGGCGATAATATAGTTTGCTATATGCATGGTTATGAATATAATGTATTTACAGGGAAATTGGAAAACATGAAATCATGGAAAAAGGATGATACTTGGACGGAGCAAGTATCAGCTTGGAGATATTCCGACGATTTAAAAATTTATAATATTTATGAAGAAAACGGAAAAATATTGATAAATCTAACCTAATTATCTTTTAATTGGTTTTGTCCTACTCTGGAACTGAGTCGCAAACAATCTTTCCGTTTTCTATTTTAATAAATAAGAATCTGTTGTCCTTAAAAATTAAAGTTAGTTCGTTGTTAGTGTCTTCAACATCTAGTAATTCTTGCCCTTTGATTCCATCAAACTTAGCCATGTGAAAAAACTATTGTGAGTTATATTTAAATTAAGTTATATTTCTGAAACTTGTTGATTTGTAATTTCTATTTCTTCTACATTTGATTCTTTTGTTATTTGATTTTTTTCTATATATTCATGCTTTCCCCATGATACGTTAATTGTAACTGATATCTTGTTTTTCCCTTTTTTTAATTTGTCTGTTCCTATTTCTAAATCTTTTTGGAAATCAAACAATAAATTTTTTGCTTCCACTTCCTCTAGAGGATAAAAAGGGCTTTCTTCTTTTACAACTGTTATCCATACCCTGTGCTGAATCTTGGGATTTCTGGTCCAAAATAAGATGGCCTTTCTCAATAACTTTTTTGATTCTATGATTTGCCCATTATTTTTAATATCTAGGTTGATTATTAATCTTAGTATGTTATCATATTTGTCATAGGCTTTTTCCCAATTTTTCTGGGTAAATATTTCTCTTATCATACCTTTGATGCTGAAGTTCAAGCTTAAGGCAATTTTATCACCTGTTGATTTTTCTTGTGATTTTTTTAAAACTACGTTATTGATAAAACTTTCATCTTTATTCACTTTAGACAATTTATATACTGAGAAGGTATCATTTATATCCTCAATATGTAGTTGTCTTTTATATATGCATGCTGAAGTTACACATGCAAAGGATAAAGAATTAGAATTTAGGATACTTGATGTAGATATTTCAGTTTTATATATTATTCAACACGAGATACAAAAAAATGACGATGTCAAATTTGCCGGAGTAATACTAAAACACCCTCTTATTCGAGAATATATGCTAAAAATATTGACTACTAAAAGTGATCCACAAAAATCTCTTTTTGAGTCTGTTGATTTAGCTGTACAATATACAAATGATCTTTCAGGTATGTTAAAATTAACCTTGGGAAATTAAAATTTAAATTAGTTGGATGATAATATTATAATGATAGTGGTAGTGATTATTAAATGAAGTTTTGTCCGAAATGTGATACCCGAATGAGAAACAAACCCGAAGAAAAAATACTAATATGCGTAAAATGCGGACATAATGTTGATAACGAAGTATCAAGTTCTGTTAACTCGGGCAATATTGTTGAAACTGTTTCTAATTATGGTTATTCTGAAAACACTTTAAAAATAATGGATACGGATAAACCTATAGAAGCCTTACCCACAACTAACATCGAATGTCCCAAATGTTATAATAATTTGGCGTTTTGGTGGATGTTGCAAACAAGATCTGCCGATGAAGCTACTACTCAATTTTACCGATGTACCAAATGCAATCATACTTGGAGAAATTATTCATAATTATGATTATCCTGATTCTGAATATTCCGTCTTTTTTGTTATTCAAATCCATTTTCAAAATCGGTCAAAATGAATAATTTGATGTTTTCAGCAAAAACAAAGTCTCCTGACCAATGGAAGGTAATAACTTCAGCTATATCTACTTTGGTTGATGAAGCGACATTTGAAGCGACTGCAGAAGGTATTTCGTTTAGAGGTATGGATCCTTCACATGTTGCGTTGATTGATATTTTTTGGCCCAATTCTGCATTTGATAGCTATAAATGTGATTCTGAATTAAAATTTGGTGTCAGAATTTCTGAATTTTCTAAATTGATTAAGCGCACCGATAAAAAAGATGAACTTGAAGTGTCCATTAGCGATGAAGATATGTTGCAAATAAAAACAATTGGTAGTTATAAGCGAGAATATAAAATGAGGCTTATTGAAAGCGCATCCGCTGCTGCCACCCCATTACCTAAACTATCTTTTAGTTCAAAATTGGTATTATCCTTGTCTTCTTTTGATAAAATTTTATCAGACATAGAGGTCGTTTCAGAATATGTCGAAATTTCCTCCTATTCTGATAAAATAGAATTTTTGGGAAAAAGTGATACTGGTGAAGCTGACGTAATTATGGAGCCCAATAGCGAGGGTCTAGAGGAAATTGAAGTCAAAGAAGATTCCAAAGCAACATATAGTCTTGATTATTTGTTAAAGATTGTAAAATCTATAAGTTCAGTTGGGGTATCTGCCGCAATTGAATATTCCACTAAAATGCCAATAAGACTTGAGTTTAGAATAACAAATATCGGAAGAATTCATTTTTATCTTGCACCTCGAGTTCAAGATTGAGAACTATGATAACAAAAAAGTAGAATAAGAAGAGCTTGAGTTGAGATTTACAAAATAAACTTAAAATAGTTATTAATACTTTAGTCTTTTTTAAATTACAAATAGATACGTATGAAAATAATAATGAAATTTGGTGGTTCCGTTCTGAATGAACCATCAAAATTAAACAAGATCATCAAAATATGCGCGTCCTTTAAAAATACCAATGGCGTTAAAAATGATATAGTTTGTGTCGTTTCTGCTTTATCTGGTGTAACTGATAAAATTTTATCATTGACCGGTCCAATAATGAAAGGCAACCGTGATGCAATCAAAATCTTTGTAGATGACATGAGAATCATTCATATAAACTTAATAGAGGAAACAATAACAGATAAAGTATTACGGCTTGAAGCTAAAGAAATTGTTTTAGGCATTATAGATGAATTTCAAGATATATTAGATGGTTTGGTTTTAATTTCGGAAATAACTCCACGCTCATTGGATCATGTTTTGTCTTTCGGGGAGAGACTATCCTCTCCAATCGTTTGTTATTCTTTACGCAATGAAAAATTAAAATCAGAATATTATACGGGTAAAGACGTTGGAATCGTTACAGATTCTAACTTTGGAGAGGCAAGACCTTTAATGAATACCACCAAACTTAGAGTAAATGCCAAACTTCTTCCATTACTTCAACAAGACGTAATACCTGTTATAACGGGGTTTATTGGTACTGATCAACATGGGCATATTACAACATTGGGTAGAAGTGGTTCTGATTATACAGCTACCATAATCGCGTCATGTATCAATGCAAATGAGGTTTATTTATGGAGTGATGTTGACGGCTTGCTTACTGCTGACCCTTCGATAGTGGATAATGCTCGGGTACTTGATGAGATATCATTTACAGAAGCTGCTGAAATGGTTTTGTTTGGCGCGAAGTATATTCACCCAAGGGCTTTGGAACCTGTTATGGACTCTAACATACCTTTGAAAATTCGGAATGCATTCAATTTATCACACCCTGGCACGACAATTACACATGATGTAAAAATTTCTGATAATTATATCAAATCGATAATTGCAATAAGAAATACAGCTTTATTGGATGTTGGGGGTGGAGGCATGGTGGGATCCCCCGGCACTGCTGCTATTATTTTTGATACCCTAGCTAAAAATAAAGTCAATATTATGATGATTTCTCAAGGTCCGTCAGAGTCTAGTATTTCTATGGTGCTTAACAAGGCTGATTTAGGTAAAGCCATTGCGTCCTTAGAGCTAAAACTGCTTGGCAAACTGATAAAACATTTGAGTGTCCAAGAGGATGTATCGATCGTCACTGTTGTGGGTTCGGGTATGCGTGGAATTAAAGGAATAGCCGGAAAAATCTTTACTTCTGTAGCGAAAGAAAATGTAAATGTAATAATGATTGCACAGGGTTCATCAGAATTAAATCTGGCATTTGTAGTCAGGGACGTAGATTGTGATAGAGCTGTAAAATCCCTTCATAAAGAATTTGGTTTGGATAAAACACAATAAATGATAATCTTGTTTTCTCTAATCAATAACTTTATTATTCTTCATTAAATGTGCATAAGTGTACCTTTCTCTTCTCTCTTTGTACCTAATTTCTTTTTATTGCTGCCTATGATGCTAAAGAAAAAAATAAATGAAATACATTTAGTATTTTTAATATGAGCTTGGGAAAATTATTTGTTGTTGGTGTGGGCCCTGGTCATCATGATCATATGACCTTTCGCGCTAAACAAGTTATAGAAGAAAGCAAAATCATTGTAGGATACGAGACATATGTTTCCTTGATAGGTGACCTCATTGAAGGTAAGGAGGTATATCGATATCCGATGACCCAGGAAGTTGATAGAGCTAATCAAGCTATTGAATTTGCTGAAAAAGGAAATATTGTGTCATTGGTTTCTTCAGGAGATCCAGGAATATATGGAATGGTTGGTTTGATATATGAGATATTGGCAGAGAAGGGTTGGAAAAAAAATAATGGAATTTATGTTGAATGTGTTCCAGGGGTTTCTTCCCTTAATTCCTGTAGCGCATTAATAGGGTCTCCTCTAATGACTGATTTTGCAGTTGTTAGTATGAGTGATCTCCTTGTGCCATGGGAGATAATTGTAAAAAGAGTCGAAGCAGCTGCATTAGGTGATTTTGTTACTGTAGTTTATAATCCATCTAGCAAAAAAAGAATCCATCAATTACAGGATGCTAGAGATATATTTCTAAAATACAGAACACCTGAAACCCCTGTAGCTATAGTTAAAGGTGCATTTAGGGAAAGCCAATCGATAGTTATTACGAATTTGGAAAAAATGCTGGATTATCCTGATATGATGGGCATGATCACAACTATTATTATTGGTAATTCCTCATCTTTTAATTATGATAACATGATGATAAACCCCCGTGGTTATAGATCAAAATATCAATTAATTAAATAAATTCTCTCTCTTTTTTTTAGTTATCTATAAATTTGTTATTTTATTTATCATTATAATAAATTGTCTGATACTGCTTTTACCTATGGTAATGTTATATTACTCTATTGTATTTTTGATAAAGATAAAAAATCTGCCTCCTTATTATCTACTTCATCGCCATCACCTAAAGAAGAAAAAGAAGATAAAGGCCTTAATCGTGATCTTATAAATATTCCCGACTACATCATAGGAAGGGTAAATTTATGTATTGAAACTTTTAATGTCATTATGAATTCCAAACCTGATAAACACCATACCTCAATTGTAATAATATCTAAAAACGATCATACTAAAGAAATTAAACAAAAATTAATTGCAGGCGGTATATCGGAGCAATATTTAGAATATGATGGTTCTTCAAAAAATATTGAATCTGCTTTTAATCGTGTCCTTAATCAAATAACAAAGCTTACTAATCCTCCATGTATTTATTTTATAGGCTCCGTTTGGCAAAAGGACATTTTTGATTCTATAGTTATTTCAAAATTTAAGGGATATAAGGTATTGTTTGAGGGTGCATTAGATAACAGGCCATTTGATGTTGTTCAAAAGGAAAAGCGTTTGGAAGCGCCAAAAAAAGGATCCGAACATTATAAGCGGAAAATAACCAATAAATCTATTGATGCATTATTAAATTATATTTTTCCAAAAAATAAAAGCAAAAACAACATCAGTAAACCATAATATTTGATTTTTTCTTATTGTTGAACTTATGTTAATTGGAAAAGTTTAATATCTGAACAAAATGATATCAAATATAACGCGGTCATCGTCTAGTTTGGTTAGGACACTGGCCTTCCATATACAAAGTATGGAGAAAGCCCGTAACCCGGGACCTTGTTTACATAACAAATAAGGCGGGAATTCAAATCCCGGTGACCGCATTAACTATGGCAGTTCATATACTTTCATTGGTTTATCTGTTATACACAAGTTGAGTGCAGTAGCTGACAATTATATAATAAGACTAAAGGCCACACGCACAGCTATTGATATCGATAATGATGTTGTGAGATGCTTTGTCTTTAAATTCGCCTTGGAGCCTAAATCCCAAAGTCAGGAAAAATGTGGAGATATAGAAAAAGGAGGGTTGCATGGACTTGTCAGTTAAAATTTCGACTCTTTTAAACAAGGTTGATTCATTGGAGAACAAAGAGAATGCATCCATCATTATGGATTTCTACAATTATGTGAGTGAGAAAGGCTCATCCGAAAACCACAAAATCAACAATCTAAAGGTGATTATCGATTATGCCAAGTATCTTGGGGATGTTTGTTTAT
>Ga0136617_10004079_pt1 | contig 13058 bp, 14 predicted proteins | sample AntDrymUQ3222106_2_FD_129672 | JGI IMG/M metagenome (GOLD analysis project Ga0136617, IMG submission 129672) | Polar desert sand microbial communities from Dry Valleys, Antarctica - metaG UQ322 (21.06) | ecosystem: Environmental > Terrestrial > Soil > Desert | place: Antarctica: Dry Valley...
GCGCGCACGCTGGCGGAGTTCCTCTTCGGCGACGAGGAGGCGATGATCCGGATCGACATGTCGGAGTACATGGAGAAGCACGCCGTGTCCCGCCTGGTCGGTTCGCCTCCGGGCTACGTCGGGTACGACGAAGGCGGCCAGCTCACCGAGGCCGTGCGTCGCAAGCCGTACTCCGTCCTCCTGTTAGACGAGATCGAGAAGGCCCACCCGGACGTCTTCAACATCCTCCTGCAAATCCTCGAGGACGGTCGCCTGACCGACTCTCAGGGCCGCACGGTGGACTTCCGGCACGCCATCATCGTGATGACCTCGAACATCGGGGCGTCGGAGATCGCGCGCAACACGCCGCTCGGCTTCTCGGTCGGAGACGGCGACCAGGGAATGACCTACGAGGACATGAAGGGCCGGGTGATGGGGGAGCTCAAGAAGGTCTTCCGCCCCGAGTTCCTCAACCGTATCGACGACGTAATCGTGTTTCACAAGCTGCAGAAGGAAGAGATCAAGCGCATCGTCGATCTCCTGCTGCTGCGGATCCGCAAATCACTGGCCGATCGGGAGCTGCAGCTCGAGCTGTCGGAGGCCGCCGAGGACTTCCTGGTGGAAAAGGGCTGGGACCCCTCGATGGGCGCCCGTCCGCTACGCCGGGCGATCCAGCGCTACATCGAGGATCCGCTGGCCGACTTCGTCCTGCGCGAGGAGCTCACGCCTGGCGGGACGGTCATGGTCGAGCCGCCGGCCGAGGGTGAGGAGAACACGGAGATGCGCCTCACCGTGGTCGTGCCCGAGAAGCAGCCTGTCGGCGTCGGAGCCCGCGAAGAGCTGGAAGCCGGCACGGAGGTCATCGACGAGCCCAGCGGCGCGTTGGACAAGCCCGCGCTGGAGGAGCCTCCCGCCGAGAGCTGAGCCCGGAGGGCGCCCCCGGCCCGGGGGCGCCCCACTCTCCGGCGGTGCCCGCTACCATGGCAAGCCCAGCAGGTGACGACGCTCGCGTGCCGCTGCACCCGAGATGAACGACCACATGCTCGAGGGCCCTACGACGGCCGGGATGACCTCCGTCGGCAATCCGCGCGGCTTCGCGGGACCAGCCACCGCCTTCGGGCGGCGGTTGATCCCGCGGAGAAGCCGAACGGTCACCCCTCGGATCGTCTCGTTGGCGTAGGCGGAGCTCGGGCTGTTCGAGATGAGGACGGCGAGCGCGACGCGGCGGCGGCCCCGCTTGAGGAGCGCCACCTGGTGGTCGACGGCGTTCGCGCCCGGAAACCAGCCGCCCTTGAAGTAGAGCGTCCATCCCGCGGGGCGGGCCCGACCGACGCCCCAACGCTGGCCGGGGATGATCGACCGCAGAAGCCGCATCGCGTACGGGCGATGGCGACGGGCGACGCGGTCGTCGATGCGCTCGAAGAACCGGGCCTGGTCGGCGGCGGTGATCTGGCTGCCGCCCCACACCGGGGAAGGCTCGAAGGTACGCATCTTCGCGGCGCCGGCGAGCCGGGCGAGCCCCTGCACGCCGACGATGGCAGACACACGGTTTGCGGCCAGGTTGTCCGAGTAGCGGATCATCGGCCCGAGCAGCGCCAGTTCGTCGCTGTTGAGCGGGCGCTTGCGTACGTCGGGCCGGTTGAGGTAGGCGACCAGCAGCATCGCCTTGACGACGCTCGCGCTACTGGCTCGCCGCGTGCTGCGAAAGCCGGTCGCCAAGCCCGGTGCGCGCATCGCGAACGAGACGACGCCGCTGCGCTGCTTGGCGTATTCGCGGGCCACCGACACTCCGGGAGTCCAGGTCTCGGCGGTGGCGGGCGCCGATGCCCAGCCGACCGCCGCCAGGGCGGCGATGAGCAGGAGGGGGCGGGCGCGACGCACCCGCTCAGGGTATTCGCGTCCCGCCGCCTGAGTGCGACCGTCGTGTGACGAGACTTAGAGCTCCGTACGCAGGACCGTGCCGTACACGAGGCAGAATGCCGCAGGTTGCCCGCGGCCGTCCTGGCGCACGGTGCCGTTGACGAGCACGCTGCTGCCACCACCGGTCTGGATCTGATACTCGAAGGTGTTCGAGCCGCCGATGGTCAGTGACGCCACCGTGGCGTTGGCCAGGGCGAGGATCGCGGAAGGCTCGACGCCCTTGGTCTGCGTCACGTTGATGGTCTGCCCGGACTGGTTCGCGAAGGACACGTTCGAGATCGGGTCCTCGACGCCCGGCTTGGCGCTCTGGTCAGCGCAGGTGACCGAGAGCGTGCCGATGCCGGAGACACTCGCGACGGGCTGCTGCGCGCCCGTGGCGTTGTCGACGACCTCGAAGGCGCGACCGAAGCTCTGCGCGCCCGCGACGTCAGCCAGGAACTTCGACGGGATCCTGCCCTTGTCCCGACCACGGCGCTCGGTGGCGACGACCTCCCCGGCGGCGCGGCTGAGCGACGTGCCGGCCGCCACCGCGTCCTTGCCATCGACCTTGCCGGCGTTGCGGGCAAAGGAGACGGCTGCGACGCTCGTGCCTCCAAGCGCGACGAACAGGGCGATGCACGCCACGCACATGGCGGGCGACGGCCGCCTGACCTTGACCTTCATGATGCCTCCCGTGTGGATTTTCGACAACCCTCTCAAAACCGGCGGAAGGCAAACAGAGCGCTGACCATGGATGAACGACGGAGCGGCGATTCGACGCGGGTGATACACGCGGGCATCCCCCCGGCTGCACAGGGCGAGCCTTTGCTTCCCGGCCCGGTGCCCGCGGCGCCCTACCACCTCGCGGGAGCGGCCGACGCATCTCCCTACGCCTACGCCCGAGATGCCAATCCGACGTGGACGCACTTCGAGGCGGCGATGGGGGAGCTCGAAGGCGGCCACGCCGTCGTGTTCGCTTCGGGCATGGCCGCGATGGCTTCGGTCGTGCTCGCGCGGCTTCGCCCCGGGGACGTGTTGATCGCGCCAGGCGATGCCTATCCCGGTATCCGAGGCCTGGCGGCCGACCGGCTCGAGCCCACCGGGGTCCGGGTCCGTCTCGTACCTACGGACACCCGGGCCATCGTGGAAGCGATCGGAGACCTCGAGCCGGCCATCGTCTGGGTGGAGACGCCGTCGAATCCGCTGCTCGACGTCTGCGACCTGGGTGCCGTGGCCCATGCCGCGCACGCCGTGGGCGGCCTGATGGCGGTTGACAACACCCTGGCCACTCCGCTGGGCCAGCTTCCGCTCGCGCAGGGCGCCGACTTCTCCATGATGAGCGGCACGAAGAGCCTCGCGGGTCATTCCGACCTGCTCCTCGGGTGCGTCGCCGTGCGCGACCCGGCGCTCGCGGTCGGGCTGCGCTCCTGGCGCAGCCAGGTGGGTGCGACGCCCGGGCCCTTCGAGACGTGGCTGGCGCATCGCTCGCTGGCCACGCTCGAATTGCGGCTCACCCGGCAGAGCGACAATGCCCTGTCCATCGCTCTGCTGCTCGAGGCGCGCGACGACGTCGCCGACGTCCGACATCCCGGCCTTCGGAGCCACCCCGATCACGCGATCGCCGAGAAGCAGATGCTGCGCTTCGGCGCGCTGCTGGGATTCACGCTGCCATCCGCCGCCGCGGCTCAGAAGTTCTTCGCCGGCTCCCAGCTGGTGGCCGAAGCCACGAGCTTCGGCGGCGTGCACTCGACCGCGGAGCGGCGGGCACGCTGGAATACCGACGCGGTCGAGCCGGGTTTCATCCGCTTCTCGGCGGGCTGCGAGGACCTTGAAGATCTGATCTCAGACGTCGAGGCGGCGCTCGAGGCCGCCATGGGTGGCTCTTGAACCTCAACCCCTGCTGGTGAGGGGGAAGGGAGTTCGGAGACGGTGTGAGGGTCACAATGCCCCCCGAGAGGGTTCGGCCGCCGCATGGCGAGAATTTCCCGGCCGACACAACAGCCCACAGGGGCGAACACGTCCGCCGTGGGGCCTAGGTTGGTCAATCCATGGCACGCCCGGTCACCCGCTTCACCTGCTCGCAATGCGGCCACGAATCGGCCAAGTGGCTCGGTCGTTGCCCTGGCTGCGAGGAGTGGAACACGCTGACCGAGGAGGCCACCGCCAGCGGCGGCCGAGCGAACGCCCGCGGAGGCGGGTCGCCGCGTGCGCGCGCCGCGCGCCCGGTCGCGCTGGCCGACGTTCGCGCCCACGAGGTCGCCCGGCTGAAGACGGGCATCGGCGAGCTCGACCGCGTCCTCGGAGGCGGGCTCGTGCCCGGCTCGCTGGTGTTGCTCGGCGGCTCGCCCGGAATCGGCAAGTCGACGCTGACCTCGATGGCGCTGGGCAACCTCGCCGGCGCTGGGCACCGCACGTTGTACGTCTCCGGCGAGGAATCGGCCGCGCAGATCAAGTTGCGCGCCGAGCGACTTCCGGGTGCGGCCCTGTCCGTCCCCGTCCTAGCCGAGACGGATCTGGACGTCGTGCTCGCCACCCTGGAGGCGGAGCGGCCCGAGGTCGTGGTGATCGACTCCGTCCAGACGCTCGTCGCGTCAGAGCTCACCGGGGCGGCGGGCTCGGTCGGCCAGGTCCGCGAGGTGGCGGATCGCCTCACGCGGCTGGCCAAGGCCCGGGGTATCGCGACCGTCCTGGTGGGGCATGTCACCAAGGAGGGCTCGCTGGCGGGCCCGCGGGTGCTCGAGCACCTCGTCGACTGCGTCCTGCAGTTCGAAGGAGAGCGCGAGCGGTTCTACCGCACACTCCGCGCGCTCAAGAACCGCTTCGGGTCGACCAACGACGTCGGGGTCTTCGAGATGCGCCAGGGCGGACTCGTCGAGGTCGCGGACGCGTCCGCGCGCTTCGTGGGAGAAGCGACGCGGGCGCCGGGAAGCGTCGTGCTGGCCGCCATGGAGGGGTCCCGGCCGCTGCTGGTGGAAGTGCAGGCGCTCGTGTCCCCGTCGGAGATCGTCCCTCCTCGCCGGGTGTGCACCGGAATCGATCGCAACCGGCTCGCGCTCGTGCTCGCTGTGCTCGGCCGCCACGCCGGCATCGGGGTGGGCAGCGCCGATGTCTTCGTCAACGTCGCGGGAGGCGTGCGGGTGGATGAGCCGGGCGCGGACCTGGCGGTCGCGCTGGCGGTCGCGAGCGCCGCCCGAGGCATGCGACTCGGAAGGCCGGAGAGTCCCGTCGCGTGCTTCGGGGAAGTGGGTCTGACGGGCGAGCTGCGCTCGGTGGCGCACGCCGACCGGCGCCTGGCGGAAGCTCGCAAGTTCGGTCTCGCCCCGGTGGTCGGCCCGGAGTCGGTGACCCTCAAGGCGGCGATCAAGGAGGTCCTGCCAACCGCCCGGCCGGTGGCGGCTTGACAGGCGTGCAGGGTCAGATTTCGCGTGCCAGCGCCCAATCCGGCAGCTTAGGCAAACATAAAGGTTGCTAGAATGAGGGAGTGACTGCGCGATCCGGCGAGGAGCACTCAGACCTCGAGGCGCGGCAGGAGCCCCGACTTGTGAAGGCGCTGGAGATGGTTGCGCCCGGCAGCGCACTGCGCGAAGGCATCGACAACATCGTCGACGCGCAGACCGGCGGGCTGATCGTCATGGGTGACACGGATGAGCTCGCGTTCCTCTTCTCCGGCGGGATCAAGCTCGACATCGACTACTCGCCGGCAATGCTCTACCAGCTCGCCAAGATGGACGGAGCGATCGCTCTGAGCGCCTCTGCGACGAAGATCGCGTGGTGCAACGTCCAGCTCATGCCGGACCCGACCATCCTCTCGTCCGAGACGGGCACCCGCCATCGTACGGCCGAGCGCGTCTCCAAGCAGACCGAGGCGCTGGTGATCGCTGTGTCACAGCGGCGCGACGTCGTGTCGCTCTACGTGGACGGCTCGAAGTACATCCTCGAGGACATACCGGTCGTGCTGGCGAAGGCCAACCAGGCCCTGGCCACCCTGGACAAGTACCGCACGCGGCTCGATCAGGTCTCCACCCGCCTCACGGCGCTCGAGTTCGAGGGCGGCGTCACGCTGCACGACGTCCTCACCGTCCTGCAGCGTGCGGAGCTCGTGACACGCATGGCTGTCGAGATCGAGCGCTACATCGTCGAGCTCGGCACTGAGGGTCGCCTGATCGAGATGCAGCTCGAGGAGACCATGGTCGGCGTCGCCGGCGACAAGGCCGCCCTGCTGCACGACTACCTGGCCGAGCCCCTCGAGGACACGTTCGCCATCGCCCAGGACGGCATCGCCCGGCTCCCGCATCAGGATCTGCTCGACTTCGGTCGCCTCGCCGAGTTGCTCGGCTACGACCGCAAGGTCAACACACTCGATTTCTCCGTATCACCCCGTGGCTATCGAATCCTCGGCCGCATCCCGCGGTTGCCACGGCTCGTCGTGCAGAACATCGTCCGCGAGTTCCGCGGGCTCGACGAGATCCTCGCCGCCACCGACCCCGAGCTCGAGGGTGTCGACGGCGTGGGCGAGATCCGTGCGAAGGACATCCGCGAGGGTCTTCGCCGGCTGCAGGAGATCAACCTCGTGGACCGCTACCTGCAGACGTAACCGTGGCCTGAGGAGGACACCATCACTGATACCGTCGACACGCAGTACGAGGACATCGAGATCACTCGGGAGACCGAGCACATCGATTACGAGATCGGCGACCACGTCGTCTATCCACACCATGGCGCCGGACAGGTCCTCAAGAAGGAGTCCAAGGACATCCTGGGGGAGAAGCGCGAGTACCTGACCATCAAGATCCTGCACAACGACATGACCGTCATGGTTCCGTGCGAGAACGCCGGGAAGGCGGGTCTGCGCCGCATCATCGATGAGGAGACCGTCAAGAAGGTGCTCGCCGTCCTCACCGACGACGTCTCCGAGATGCCCAAGAACTGGAACCGGCGCTTCAAGCACAACCGGGACAAGATCAAGACCGGTGACATCTTCGAGCTGGCCGAGGTCGTCCGCAACCTCGCGCTGCGCGAGCAGGACAAGGGCCTCTCCACGGGAGAGAAGCAGATGTTCACCCGCGCGAAGAAGATCCTGGCCTCAGAGCTCATGTACGCCCTTGAGCGGGGCGAGGACGAGGCCGAGGCGCACCTCGACGAACTGCTGCTGAACTCGGGCAACGAGAAGCTGGCGGCGGCCGCCGCCGAGCTGCTGCCCACGGCCTAGAAGCAGATGGAGGTGGCGGCGGTCCTCGTGGCCGCCGGAAGTGGCGAACGCCTTGGCGCCGACCGGCCCAAGGCGTTCGTCGTCGTGGGGGGCCGCCCGATGCTCGAATGGTCGGTCGCGGCGATCCGGGCGGCCGGCATCGAGCGAATCGCCGTCGCGCTTCCACAGGGTCAGTCTGCCCCCGCAGGGTGTGCCGGCGTCCGCGGCGGCGCCACGCGATCGGAGTCCGTGAGGGCGGCTGTCGAAGCGGCGGGCGGTGCGGAGCGCGTAATCGTGCACGACGCCGCCCGTCCCCTGGTGGAGCCGGACCTCTTCACGCGCTGCCTGGCAGCACTGGATGAGGCCGACGCCGCGATCGCCGCCGCGGCCATGACCGACACGGTCAAGGAGGCCGGCGCCGACCGGATCGTGTCAGCCACGCTCGACCGCTCACGCCTGTGGGCCGTCCAGACCCCTCAGGCCTTCCGCCGAACGGCGCTCGAGCGCGCGCTGGCCTGCTCGGAGGACGTCATTCGCGCGGCGACCGATGACTCGATGCTGGTCGAGCGGCTCGGGGGGGTCGTCCGTGTGGTGGAGTCGACCCCGGCCAACTTCAAGATCACCACGCCGCACGACCTCGAGATCGCCGAGCTCCTGCTCGGCCGGCGGCCTTGAGTACCTTTGAAGCGTGCTGACCGACTACCACGTGCACCTGCGTCCGGACGAACCCGACGCCACCCCGGAGCGCCACTTCACCCAGGCCAACGCCGAGCGCTACAGGACCGTTGCCGAGGAGCACGGCGTCACCGAGCTGGGGGTGGCCGAGCACGTCTATCGCTTCACGGCCGCGCTCGACGTCTGGCAGCACCCGCTGTGGCGCGAGTTCGCGCGCGACGACCTCGACGCCTACTGCGAATGGGTGCTGGAGGAGACCGACCTGCGGCTCGGCATCGAAGCCGACTTCGTGGCGGGTCGCGAGGACCAGATGGCCAACCTCCTCGACGGCCGCCCGTGGGACTTCGTCGTCGGCGCCGTCCATTTCCTGCGCGACGCCTCGCTCGACACGGAGGACTTCTCCGTCTGGAAGACGGGTGTCTCGGCGGACCGGGTGTGGCGGCGGTACTTCGAGACGATCGCCGAGGCCGCCCGCTCGGGCCTTTACGACGTGATGGCGCACCCTGACCTCGTGAAGGTCTGGGGCGCGGAGGCCCCACGACCGGAGGGCGACCTGCGGCGCTTCTACGAACCGGCGGTCGAGGCGTTCGCGGAGGCCGGAGTTGCCGTCGAGGTCTCCACGGCCGGCCTTCGCAAGCCGGTCGGTGAGATCTACCCCGCCCCGGGGTTGCTGGAGATGGTCGTGGACGCAGGCTGCCCGATCGCGCTCTCGAGTGACGCTCACCATCCTCAGCAGCTCGCCCACCGGTATGACGACGCGCTCCAAGCGCTCGACGCCGCCGGCGTACGGGAGCTTGCCGTCTTCGAGAACCGCGAGCGACGCATGGAGCCGCTCGGGTGAGTCGCACCGGCATCGGCATCGACTCCCACGCCTTTGCCGACGGCCGGCGGCTGGTCCTCGGAGGCATAGAGGTGCCCTCCGCGCGTGGTCTCGTGGGTCATTCGGACGCCGACGTGCTCACGCACGCGATCGTCGACGCTCTCCTCGGTGCGGCCGGGCTCGGCGACATCGGCCAGCACTTCCCCGACACGGACCCGGCATTCGAGGATGCCGACTCCCTCGATCTGCTGCGCGCCGTCCTGTCAGACCTCGAGCACGCCGGCCTGCGCGCGACCCATGTCGACGCCACGGTGATGATGGAGCGTCCCAAGCTTTCACCGCACCGCGACGCCATCCGGGCCCGACTCGCCGGCGTGCTCGGTCTCGAGATCGACCGCATGAATCTCAAGGCGACCACGGGCGAGGGGATGGGGTTCGTGGGGCGTGGCGAGGGTGTGGCGGCGCTCGCGGTCGCCACCCTCGAGCCGAGGACCTAGGTCGATGCGCGCGATCCGGCTGCACGACACGCGCGTCGGGAGGGTCGTCGCGCTCGAGCCGCGCGATCCCGGCCGCGTCGGGATCTACGCGTGCGGACCCACCGTGTACTCGCGCATCCACGTGGGCAACGCCCGAGCGTTCGTGGTCCCGAGCCAGCTCAAGCGCTTCCTGGTTCGCGAGGGCTACGACGTGACCCTGGTGATCAACGTCACGGACATCAACGACAAGATCTACACCGTTGCCGGGCAGGCCGGGAGGGAGTCCGACGGACTCGCGCGTGAGATGACCGCTCACTATCTGGCGGACACCTCTCGGCTCGGCCTCGGACGCCCGGACGCAGAGCCGCTGGCCTCGGAGACGATCGGTCCGATCGTCGAGCTGATCTCAGAGCTCATCGAGCGCGGCCACGCCTACGCCGCCGACGGCGACGTCTACTTCGCCGTGCGCTCGCTCGCCGCCTACGGCGAGCTGTCCGGCTCGAGCGTGGACGCGATGGACCAGGGGGAGGGCGTCCAGGGCGCCGAACGCAAGCGCGACCCTCTCGACTTCGCGCTCTGGAAGGCCCACAAGCCGGGCGAGGACACCGTCTGGGACGCCCCGTGGGGCCGCGGGCGTCCCGGGTGGCACATCGAGTGCTCGGCGATGGCGGAGGAACTGCTCGGCCTCGAACTGGACATCCACATGGGCGGCACCGACCTGATGTTCCCCCATCACGAGAACGAAGCCGCGCAGACCCTAGCCGCGCGCGGACGTCCGCTGGCCCGGATCTGGATGCACCACGGCATGATCGGGCTCGGAAGCGCGGAGAAGATGTCGAAGTCCGAGGGCAATATCCGCCTCCTCGGCGCCGCTCTGGACGAGGTGGGGCCGGACACCCTGCTCATGTACTTCTCCGGAGGCCACTATCGCCAGCCCGTGGCCTATGACCTCGAACGCCTCGAGGAGGCGGCCGCGCGGGTGGCCCGGGTGCGCGAGGCGGCGCGCAAGCTCGAACCAGGGCAGTCGCCGGCCGATCTCGAGCCGCTGCACGCAGCCTTCTTCGACGCCCTGAGCGACGACTTCAACACGGCACGGGCTCTCGGGGCCGCCTTCGAATGGATCCGGGAGGCGAACCGGCGTGGTGAGGGCGTCGGCCAGGCTCACCTGCGTGAGATGCTCGACGTTCTGGGCCTAGGTCACCTGCTCGAGACAACCACCGCGCGGGTGCCGGCCGACGCGGCGACGCTCGCCTCGCGGCGGGCCGAGGCGCGCACCCGGCGCGACTTCGCCGAAGCCGACCGCCTGCGCGACGAGCTGCGTGGGCTGGGCTGGGAGGTGCGCGACGGATCGGCAGGCCCGGAGCTGGTGCCGGTCGAGTGATCATCTACGGCCGCAACGCGGTGCGCGAGGCGCTGCGCGGCGGCCGGCGGCGCGTGCACACCGTCTGGGCCACGGAACGCGCGGCGCGGGAGGTGGCAACCACGATGGCGATCCACTCCGCCTCGCCGAAGGAGATCGAGTCACGGTGCGGATCGGACGGCCACCAGGGGATCTGCGCCGAGGTCGACCCCTATCCGTACGCCGACGGCGCCGCGCTGCTGGCGGAGAACGAGCCGTTCCTGGTGGCACTCGACGAGATCACCGACCCCCAGAATCTCGGGGCGGTCTGCCGCTCGGCGGAGTGCGCCGGCGCCTCTGGGGTGATTCTGCCCGAGCGCCGCGCGGCGGAGGTCACCCCTGCCGTCTGCAAGGCCTCTGCCGGTGCGGTCGAGCACCTGGCAATCGCACGCGTCCGCAACCTGGCGGACTTCCTCATCGCCGCCCGGGCGGCGGGTTGCTGGAGCTATGGCGCTGCGGCGCAGGCGACGGTGGCATACGACAAGCCTGACTATCGCGGAGGGGTCATCGCGGTGCTCGGGGCGGAGGGTCGCGGGCTCCGTCCGCGGGTTGCGGCAGCATGTGACCAGCTCGTCTCGCTTCCCCTCCTGGGAAGGATTGAATCGCTCAACGTGAGTGCCGCCGCGGCGGTCATCTTGTACGAAATGTTGCATCAGCGACTTGACACGTCCACATAAGCGTGTCACAGTCGCCTCGACTCAGGTTGAGCTTGAGGGTGAGATCGTGACCCGAAGGCTCGACGAATAGGCGCCAGGGGAGGAGTGCGTCACGATTTCTTCGCGAGCACGTGCTCGGGGAAGGACGATCCGTGGCTCCAATCTCCCATAAGTCTCAAGCTGCACTTCAGCTTGATGACTCTTACCTGCTGGCACTAGCCAAGCAGGGAAGCCATGACGCCTATGAGCAGCTGGTCCGGCGTTACTACTCGTTCGTGCGCCTCAAGGCCTCCTCGTACTTCCTGATCGGCGGAGACAGCGACGATCTGATCCAGGAGGGCCTGGTTGGGCTCTACAAGGCCATCCGCGACTTCCGCACCGACCGCGAGTCGTCGTTTAGGAACTTCGCGGAGCTGTGCATCACCCGACAGATCATCACCGCGGTGAAGACCGCGACGCGAAACAAGCACACGCCGCTCAACGGGTACGTGTCCTTTTCGTCCTCACCCGCTGGAGCGGCTGAAGGCGAGGCCACACTCGACGAGGTGCTCGCCGGCTCGACCACTCACGATCCGGTCAACCAGGTCATCTCCTCCGAAGAGCTGCGATCGCTGGTCGCCTGTCTGTCGACCGTGCTGTCAGAGCTCGAATCGCGTGTGCTCTCGCTCTATCTCGACGGACATTCCTACGCCGCGGTCGGAGGGCTCCTCGGCTGCGACGCGAAGACCGTCGACAACGCCCTGCAGCGGGTCAAGCGCAAGGTCGGCATGCACCTGCGCTCACGCGACGTGCTGCTGTAATCCAACCCATGTCCACCGGCCTGATCATCGTCCTCGTCGTCCTCGTCCTGATCGTGATGCTCGCAGTCGGCGGCTCGATTGCCCAGCGCAGGCGGATGGATCGCAACCGCCCCGCCTTCGAAGCGCACCTCGACCAGGTCAACGAGGACCTGGCGTTGGCTCGCGCAGAGGACCGGGGGTGGGAGCGCTCGACGCTTGAGGCCGCGGCCCGCGATGCGCTAGCTCGCGAGCGTCCGCAGGAGGCATCCCAGGCGGAGCTCGCGCTGGTGCGGATCGTCGATCGACCCGGAACCGACGAGGACAAGGCGATCTTCCGTGTCGACGCCGGCGGGAAGGAAGGGCAGCTGACCCTGGGCCGCCAGGGCGACGCCTGGATCCTCGAGACGCTGACCTAGCCTCCTAGGCGGCCTCCTCGTTGCGCGGCCGGCGGTGGTCGGCCTTCTGGACGATTTCCACGATCGCGTCGGAGTCGTCGACGATCTCGATCCGCGCGACGTCCTCCGGTTCGATCTTGCCGCCCGCCAGCATCTGCTCGCTCAGCCAGTCGACCAGCCCCGACCAGTAGCTCGACCCGACGAGCACGATCGGGAAGTGCCGGATCTTCTGCGTCTGGCGAAGCGTGAGGGCTTCAAAGAGCTCGTCGAGAGTGCCGAAGCCGCCGGGATACACGACGAAGGCGCTCGCGTAGCGCACGAACATCACCTTGCGGGTGAAGAAGTAGTGGAACACGAGCGGGGTTCGAACCCAGGCGTTCAGGCCCTGCTCCATCGGCAGCTCGATCCCGAGGCCGATCGAGCCCGCGCCGACCTCGACGGCCCCGCGATTGGCCGCCTCCATGATGCCCGGCCCACCACCCGTGATGACCGCGAACCCCTCGTGGCCCAGCCGGCGGGCGATATCGCGCGCGGCATCGTACTCCGGATGCCCCTCGGCGGTGCGCGCGGAGCCGAAGATGGAGACGGCCTTCCCGACGTGCGCCAGCGCGTGAAAGCCGAAGTGGAGCTCCTCGGCGACGCGCTCGACCCGGGCTTCGTCGTCGAGCTGCGAGAAGATCGCCGAGGTACCGGCTTCGAGCAGCTCCTCGTCCGACGAAGTGGGCTGACGGGCGTCAGGAGCCATCGCAGTGAGCGTCGGCGACCTTGAGCACCATCACCGCCCGGTCGTCC
>Ga0136617_10004081_pt1 | contig 13056 bp, 11 predicted proteins | sample AntDrymUQ3222106_2_FD_129672 | JGI IMG/M metagenome (GOLD analysis project Ga0136617, IMG submission 129672) | Polar desert sand microbial communities from Dry Valleys, Antarctica - metaG UQ322 (21.06) | ecosystem: Environmental > Terrestrial > Soil > Desert | place: Antarctica: Dry Valley...
GACGGGGCTTTGCGGGATCACCTCCCCGCCGCCATCCTCGTAGGGACGACGGGCGAGATCGTCGAGCGGCTCGGACAACTCTCTGAGGCCGGCGTGCAGCGGGCGATGCTGCAATGGCTGGAGGTGGACGACATAGACGCCCTGGAGGCTATGGCGCACACGGTCCTGCCGCAACTCACAGCGGGTTGAGGAATGCCCATTCCTCAACCCGCGCTGGTCAGCAATTCAGCCAGTCAGCTTCTTGTTTGCCGTTTGCAGGGTGGCGGGACGACCCCGACGAGTAGATAATGGCGCGATGGCAGATCGCGCGAAGCTCATCGGGTTCAACCACGTAGCCCTCGAGGTCGGGGATATAGAGGAGGCACTCGAGTTCTACGGCCGCCTCTTCGAGATCGAGTTGCGAGGACGCGGACCCAGGATGGCGTTCATAGACGCTGGAGACCAGTTCATCGCCATAGCCGAAGGCGAGAACCGCTCGCCCGACAAGCACAGGCACATCGGAATGGTGGTTGACGACAGGAGGGTGGTCAGGCGGGCACTCAGGGAGCTGGGGGTTGAGATCCTGCCTGGCAGGGGCCTTGATTTCCTCGACCCGTGGGGCAACCACTGGCAGGTCGTTGACTACTCGGAGATCCAGTTCACCAAAGCGCCCGAGATCCTCAGTGGCATGGGCCTCCAGGGACTGAAAAAATCAGAGAAGGCGCTGGAGGAACTGCGCAGAAAAGGCCTCGCCCCCGGGTGAGTCCGCAGAGAGAACCCGAGTCTTTGCGCCGGCCGCCACCGAGAACAAGAACCGGACGCTGAAACCCGAAGGCGCCGCTGCGGGTTGGGCGGATCGCGCGGATGACCACAGGGTGCGCGAAGTACAGCGACGAAGAAACCAAGAGAAGACCCGACAGGGAAGCCGGGCCTTCTAACGACAGTGATGCGAACCTACGAGACGACTAGCCTCGTTAGGCGCCTTTCATCGCTCGTTCACGCTGCAGTCATGCGCCGTACCAGAACCAGCGCGACGACTCCGGAGCACGCAAACAAGATGGCGACCGTCACGGGGAGCCAAGCGCTACCACCGGTGTCTGGCAGCATGTGCTCCGGCGCGGAAGCGGCGGCACTCGCAGAAGCGCTCGCTGTCGCGCTTGCGTCCGTGCTCGCGTTGTCCTGCACCAGCAGGACGTCCAGACTGTCGGCATAGACGGTGCCGACCGCGAAAGCGCTGTAGACTCCGCCCGAGGCCAGCGCGGCATCGGGGACCGTCAAGACCGTCTGGTGCGTTCCGGCGGAATTCACGTCGAGCGTGTAGGTCCCGGCGGGCACCTCGGCGTAGGGACTATCCTCTGGGAATGCCAGGTCCGTGACCAGAGGGTCGCCGCCCCTGGGAACCACGTCGACGGGCCCCGCGTCTGGCGAGGCGTGGATGACACGTACCTTGGCGTTACCCGCGGAGGGAGCCCTCAGGTCGTCCTGGTAGACCTGCGCGGTTATCGAGCCGTCGGTGACCAGGCCCACAGCCGCTATGGTGTAAACGCCGTCGGCGGCCAACTTCACTGGCACGTCGATGACCGGTGTCGAGGTGTCACCCGAGGCGTAGACAGTAACCTGCTGCGTACCGGCAGGGAGCGACAGGTATGAGGAGACGGTAGTGTAGGGGACAACGGTGAGCGCTGGCTCACCGTTGACGTAGACGTCGACGTTCGGGGCGTCGGGCGAGAGGTGGGCCACCCGCACCTGAGCATCTCCACTCCCCTGCGCGAGGGCCGGTGCGGCCAACGCGAGCGCCGCAAGCAGCGCCAGCCCAAAGATGAATACCCTGCGAAAGTTGTTGCTCAACATTAACCTCCTTGTAGATCAAGCTTACATGCTGCTGCGATGATCGAGAACACTCGTGTCTCACATGTCGCGTTAGTCGCTCATTACACATCACCCCTTGACGCTTGGGCGTTTATGCTGCTGCACCCGGGTTTGAGAAAGTCTCACCAGGTTGTCTTTTCGACAGCCGCGGGGTAACGGATATCCTGCGGTTCCGTACCTCGATGAGACCGGCGCGCTGAAACTCGCTCATCTCCTTGGAGACGGCCTCCCTGGTGGAGAAGATCATGTTCGCCAGGTCCTGGTGCGTGAGGCGTACCTTGAGGGTCGTGGCCGAACCGTCGGGCTCTCCGAAGCGCTCGCCCAGGTGCGAGAGTAATGTGGCCAGGCGCGCCGATACCTCCCTGTTCAGAAGACCTCCGATCGTCTCCTCGGACTGCCTGAAGCGCTCGGAGAAGGTAGAGAACAGCTTCAGGGCAAACTCCGGGCGGCGCTTTATGGCTTCTTTGAAGACAGACTTTCGCACCACGGCAACCCGGGCGTCGGTGACCGCCTCGGCGAAGGCATTCTGGCGGGGCGTCTCCTCAAGGCTAAGTTCGCCGAAGACGTCCCCCTCCGCCAACAGCGCGACCGTAGCCTCCTTGTAGTCGCCGTAGATCTTGTACAAGCGCACCGTGCCCTCTAGCAACACGTGAAGGTGACCATCCGGATCGCCGGGGGCATAGATGGTCTCCCCGGCCCCGAAGCGCCGCTCGGCCACCCGGATGCCCGCCCTCGCAAAATCCTCGAGGCAAAGATGAGGCTGCCCCGCGGCAGGCGCAAGGGCCTCGACGTAGTGGTTGAACATTATGGGCGCTCTCCTCTCGAAACGTTGAACCTCGTATCGCACATCACGCTGGCCCTTTCCTCGTATGACTAGAACGAGTATGGGCCGGGAGCGTCCGGGTGCCATCGGATTTTCCGACTAGCTGTGACCGGGTAATTGGGCCCAGGATCTTCGTCCCAGTTCGTCGTGGGTGGAGCGGCGTTCGCCTGGTTCGCGGCGCCGATGACGCTGCCTCTGGCGGGCGCCCGTTACGAAGGTGTATAAAGTAGAGTAGGCACCGTACGTTGGTTTGATAGGCGACTTGTAGCGGGTGGGATCGCACATGAGGGCAATCTATGGATGGTCCTGACAGACTGCGGTTGCTCGAAAGGGCGGTGACCGCCAGCACCAACTCCATCGTGATCTCCGACCCTAACCAGCCGGACTACCCACTCGTGTACGTAAACCCTGCCTTCGAGAGGACTACTGGCTACGCCTCCGAGGAGGTCTTGGGCCGCAATTGCCGCTTCCTGCAGGACGAAGACCGAGACCAGCCGGCGCTCGGAGAGCTCAGGACGGCTGTCCGCGAGGGGCGCCACTGCACCGTTGTGCTCAGGAACTACCGCAAGGACGGGACACTGTTCTGGAACGAGCTTAGCATCTACCCCGTCCGTGATGAAGAGGGACGTATGACCAGCTTCGTCGGGGTCCAGAATGACATTACCGAGCGCATCAGGGCCGACGAAATCCTTTCGGAGATCCGTCGGGCCGAACGTCGCAGGATAGCCCGGGATTTGCACGACATAGTACTCCAGGACCTCTCGGGCGCGCTTCAGTCGTTGCGGCACCCACCTGCAGGCCAAGAGATCCGGGACAAGTCTCGATTTCGAAGAGGAACTCGGGGCCCTCGGGCGGGCGAGCTCGGGTCTGCGCAGCGCCATCTACGACCTGAGGCGCGAGAAGGAGCGGCCGTTCCTGGAGTCGGTCGAATCGTTGGTGGAGCTGAACCAGCAGGCCACACCCGAGCGCGAGATACGATTGGTCGTCGAGGAAGGGTTCGATGTAGGTCTCTCCGGAAAGGAGAGCGTAGAGTTGTTGCGCGTACTGCAGGAGGCCCTCACAAACGTAAGGCGTCACTCCGCAGCGAGGAATGTCGAGGTGGGGTTGCGGACGGAAGACGAAGCGATTCTGATAGAGGTCGCCGACGATGGTCGGGGCTTCGATCGCGGGTCGGGTAGGGCAGGTGTCGGGCTCTCGGCCATGCGTGAGCGGGTCGAGGGTCTGGGAGGGGAGATCGAAGTGAGTAGCCGACCCGGCCGGGGCACGGAGGTTAAGGTCAGGATTCACCCGGGGGGCGGTACTCCAGATCCCGGACGTCTATGACGCCTTCCCTCACGGCGTAGATCACCGCCTGGGTCCTGTCGAAGATGTGCAGCTTCCTGTAGATGTTGGAGGTGTGGTTGCGTACCGTTTTCTCCGAGATGCCCAAAGAGTTTGCTATCTGCCTGTCGCTCATGCCATGGGCCAGGGCCTTGATGACTTCGAGTTCCCTCTCGGTCAGCGGCGGAGCGAGATGAGTATCCCCCGCGGGCCTGCCGCCCTCGAAGGTGTTGAGCATCTTCTGGGCGAGGTCTGGGGCGACTATGGTATCCCCCGCATAGACCGTGTGGATCGCACGCGAGAGATCCTCGGGTTCTGAGTCCTTTAGTAGGTAGCCCTGCGCGCCCGCCTTTATGCCCTCGAAGACGTGCTCGTCTTCTTCGTGGCCCGTGAGGATGACTACCGCGGTCTGCGGCAGAAGATCCTTGATCTCGCGCGTGGCGCTGATGCCGTCCATCTTCGGCATGGAGATGTCCATCAGGACGACGTCCGGCTCTTCCTTGCGGCAGAGCGCGATGGCCTCCTCGCCGTTGTATGCTACGCCTACCACCTCGACGCCGGGCAACATGTCTACGAGGCCGGAGAGACCCTTCGTGAAAAGCCGCTGGTCGTCCACTACCGCCACGCGGATGATATCTTCGCCTACTTTGTTCAAATACCTCACGCCCTTTGCCGCTTCGAATTCCGGTCCGACTCTAACTGTATCCGCTGTCCACCGAGCGTGTCACAGATGAACCGGTGGAGATCCTAAGTACTTCGCCCCTTGAATGATCGTCAGCGCGGGCAGCGTTGTCGACGGATTTTTGGACCACGCCAAGCTGGGTAATTCTGGGTAGGTCATCCGACCCATTGTGCGCATGTACTATTAAAGCCAGAAGATGCGGATCTGCCAGCTGCTCTTTTCGAGCTGCGGCCGACAGAGAGGAGTGGCGCGATGACCCTTACGATCGGTACTGGACCGTTCGGTGATCAGGGCGAGAAGACGTTCAATTTCGAGGTGCGTGCGCCAAGAGACCACGTGCTGTTCTTCGAGGATTCTCCGCGCCGGGTGCGGGTAATGTTCGCTGGCGAGACCGTGGCTGACAGCAGGCGGGTAAAGCTCATGCACGAGAAGGGATACCTGCCGGTCTACTACTTCCCCAGGGCGGATGTGCGGATGGACCTTCTCGAGGCCACGGACCACACGACGCACTGCCCTTTCAAAGGCGACGCCTCCTACTGGTCGGTGCCGGTTGGCGACCGCGTCGCGGAGAACGCCGTGTGGGGCTACCCGGAGCCCATAGACTCTGCCCCGCCGCTCGCGGGCTACCTGGCGTTCTATTGGAACAGGATGGATCATTGGTATGAAGAGGACGAGGAGGTCTTCGTCCATCCCCGAGACCCCTATCATCGCGTTGACGTCCTGCAGAGCTCCAGGCACGTCAAGGTCCTCGTCAACGGGGAGGTCGTGGCGGAGACGGATCGTCCCAGGATCCTCTTCGAGACCGGTCTGCCGCCTCGCTACTATGTCCCTCCTGAAGACGTCCGTTACGACGTACTGCTCCCTAGCGACAAGAATACGCAGTGTCCCTACAAGGGGATTGCCTCTTACCACTCGGTGCAGGCTGGCGGTGAGACCAGGGAAGCAGTCGTCTGGTATTACCCGAACCCCATACCCGCCGCCGCCGACATAGAAGGCCATCTGTGCTTCTTCAATGAGAAGGTAGATCTGGACGTGGACGGCGAGGTGCAGCAGCGGCCGCAGACGCAGTGGTCGTAGCGAATTACGCTCGCAGCTAGCCCCCCTGTGCCGCAGGTGCGGGGAGCGTATACTGGTCCGTGCTCCGTGCGGGCAGCCGATGCGTCTTCATAAGCGTGTCCCATCGAGACGGAATAGGACCCTTGCGCCGGCGTGCCGTCCGTGCCGAGGGACGAGGCTAGATAGAAGATGTGATCGTCTGGGAAGGTGGAGAGAGGTGCTTCGGGAGACTGGCACGGCTGAAGTCAACGGCGCACGGATCTACTACGAGTCCGTGGGAGAAGGGGAGCCGCTGGTCCTAGTGCACGCGGGGATCGCGGACAGCAGGATGTGGGAAAGCCAACTCGCGGCCTTCGCCGACAGCTACCGGGTGATCCGCTACGACATGCGGGGCTTCGGAAGGACGGCGATGGTGGAAGGACCTTTCTCCCACCACGAGGATCTGCGCGCCCTGCTCGACGCTCTGGGCGTCGAGCGGGCGCACCTCGTAGGCTGTTCCATGGGCGGCGGGGCAGTGCTCGACTTCGCGCTCGAGTACCCGCAGAGGGCAGGGAACCTCGTCCTGGTGGGATCCGCCGTTGGCGGATTCGGGCCGGACTTCGATCCCCCGAAGGAGTGGGACGAGCTCGTCGCTGCCGACGAAGCAGGGGACCTTGAGCTGGTCTCCGAGCTGGAGGTCGGGATCTGGGTCGTCGGCCCCGAGAGATCCCCTGACGAAGTCGATTCCTCCGTCAGGAATCTCGTCTGGGAGATGAACCTGATCGCCCTCAGAAACGAAGCCGCCGGGCTTGGCGAAGAGTGGGAGCCGGAGCCGCCCGCAGCGGACAGGCTCCCTGACGTCCAGGCCCCGACATTGCTGATAGTCGGAGACGAGGACCAGCCGAGGGTCTTCGCCGCAGCCGACCTGCTCGAGAAGGAAATACCTAACGCGCGCAAGGTCGTTATGCACGGCACGGCCCACGTGCCCAACATGGAACGGCCTGAAGAGTTCAACCGGCTCGTGCTGGATTTCCTGCTCATGTAGCTGCGAACCTCCTGGTCCTAAGGCTCGCACACTGGGGAAGGAACTTTCGGGTGGCTGGCGCGTAGTATGTGAGCATGTCAGGGACGAGGAGGTGACGTATGGCCGGTGAAGACGAGCTTTTCCAGATGGAACTCAACCTGCATCCGAACGAGGCGTCAGGGCTACTGACGATCGGGAACGAAGAGTTGCTCGGGGAGCACGGTTGGGACCTCGGGTTCTGGGCTGTCCTGGATGAGGGTGAGATCGAGGACTGCATCGCGGCCATCGGCCACCGTGGCGGCACCCCCGACGACGAGGGCTGGGAGATAGAGCGGCTGCGCGCCGAGGTGAGCGGCGCCACTGGCAAGACTGAGGACGCAGAGGCGATCACCCGCGACGACAGCACGGGCTACGTCTACATCCTCGGCTCCCACTTCGGCAGCAAGGACGGGCCCCTCCAGCCCAAACGCGGCTTCGTTGCCCGCTTCCGTGAGGCCGAGGTCGGGCACGTCACAGAAGACCCGGCGATGGAGCTCGAAGTCTCCCGCCGGAGCTTCGTCCTCCATCGCATCATCAACGATGCCCTCGAAAAAGTCGGCCCTGGACTGATCCCACTTGGCGAGCAGTCCCACAAGGCGCTTGTCGAGGCGACCATCGAACGCGGCGAGAAGGAGAGTAAGAAGTGGGCTGGCCTCGTGCGTGAGGACGACTACCCGATCAACATAGAAGGCGCGGCCTTCAGGGAGAACGGAAACCTCCTCCTCGGCCTCCGCTTCCCAACAACCGCAGAAGGGCGCCCGATCCTGATCGAACTCGAAGGCATCGACCGCCTCTTCGACCCTGGCGACGCCCTCCCTGAAGTCCGAGGCTTCTGGACGGCCGACGCCGTCGGCAACGATGGCGAGATCGCCGGCGTCCGCGACCTCGCCCTCCTCGGGACGGGAGAAGGCGAGGAGCTACACCTCGTAACGGGCAACGTCGACAGCCGTGACAAACAGAGCGTCCTGATCCAGGACTACCCTGGCGGTAGGGGGACCGTGGCCACCCACTTCCGCTGCGTACTTCCCGAAGATGCCCACTCCGGCTCCCTCACAGCCGAGTTCGTCCGCGAGTTCCCCAGCCTACCGCGCATCGAGGGCATGTCCGTCACACCAGAAGGCCGCACCTACTACGTTACGGACGAGGACGAGGGTGTGCATTTGCGCCTTACTCGACTCCTGGTGGGCTGACGTTTGCTGTGCTATGAGCGTACCTCCGCCTTCAGAGACTACATTGAGGCGGCGTCTTCGAGGATCTGCTCAGCGTGGGTGTCCGGGGTGACTTCGGGGTAGACCTTGGAGATCCTGGCTTCCGGGTCGAGCAGGAAGGTGACGCGTCTGGCCGTGCCCCGGTCACCGAGGACTCCGAGAGTATCGGAAGCGCGGCCTCCCTCGTCTGAAAGGAGCGGGAAGTTGAGGCCGTACTTTTCGCGGAACTCGCGGTGAGATTCGGGGGAGTCCAGCGAGACGCCGTAGACTTGTACACCCGCCTTCGCGTAATCGTCCATGCGGTCCCGGAAGGCGCAGGCTTCCTTCGTGCAGCCTGGGGTGTCGTCCTTGGGGTAGAAGTAGAGGACGGTCTTCTGGCCCGTTAGCCCTCCCGTACCGAAACGTTCCCCGCTCTCTGTCGTGAGTTCCAGGTCGGGCAGTATCTCGCCTTGCTGTGGTAGGTCCGGCATCGAAGCTCCTTCTTGGTGATGTCTGCTTGCAACTCTACGATGTTACCCTGGCCCGTGTAAAAGAAATCATTCTGGACAGAGGAACGTCCGATGCACCGTGGACAGGCGGTGGTCCGCGTTGCATAGTTACGGGGAGACGAGGTCGTCTCCGGCGGGAGAGACGTTGCGGTATAAGGATTCGGCAGAAAGACTCTCCGGTAGGAGGCTCAGACGAGCCTTCTATCTCGTGTTGCTCGCGGTAGTGATCGGGCTGTGTATCTCGTACTGGTCGTGGGTGGACGCGCAGGCGCGCGCGATCGTGGTGATCTCCTCCGTCCTCGACGCACCGGTACTCACGCCCGCCGTCGAAGCCGTGGGCGAAGATCCACGCTTCTCGGACGCGCGTGTCGCGGGGAACCCGTCGCTCGTAGTGAGGCCAGCGGGGGAGGGATCGTGGCCGGCTATATTCCTGGTAAACGGGACAGTGCAGGAAGGAAGGAAACTACCGGAGGTGCGGAATCTGGCCGAGGGCTTCGCGCGGGCCGGCTACCTCGTGGTCGTGCCCGACCTGCCTGGCCTGACGGAGGACAGGATCACACCTCAGACCGCCGACGCTGCCACGCAGGTCGCGCGTGAGATCTCCGGCAGGCCTGAGACCGAAGGCGGAAAGGTGGCCCTCGTCGGGGTCTCGACGGGCGCCACCCTCGCCCTCCTGGTCGCCGAGGACCCCGCAATCATAGGAAAAGTCTCCGTCGTCGCAGGCGTAGCACCCTATTCAGACATCCGTACCGTCCTTAACATCGCGACGACCGGCCATTACCGCCGGTCCGACGGAGAGCTGGTCCGCTACGAGGCCAACCCCTTCCTCTCCTACGTCGTAGCCCGCTCGCTCGTCGCCACCCTGCCGCCGGGCGAAGACAAGCGTACGCTCTCGGCCGAGCTCGAAAGGGCCGGCCGCGAGAGCCCACGTCCGCTCTCCGACCTCCGCTCGCGGCAGACGGGCGACCTGGGAGCGGACGCGGGGAGCGTCGTAGGGCTGCTCGGGAACCGTGACCCTGAACGTTTCGACACGCTCTACGCGGCGCTACCTGACGAGGTACGCCACGACCTCGAAGAGCTCTCACCGCTTGCCGGCACGGGACGGATACGTGTCCCGGTCGAGCTCGTCAGTGGTCCCCACGACAAGTTCTTCCCTCCCTCACAGTCGTATGGGCTCGCGCGCATCGCGCCGGAGCGCAGGGTCACGGTCACCGGGGCGCTCGACCACGCCAAACTCGACGTCTCACTGGGAGATATTCCCGCCTTCGCAACCTTCGACGCTTTCGTGGTCCGCTCGCTTCGCACAGCCCGTACCCAAGACTAGACCAGCAAGTCAGCTTCTTGTTTTCGCTTACAGTCGGTCCAGTGCTCCGTACAGGAGCCTGAAGAAGCGTTCGCGGTCCAGTTCGACGCCAACCTCGGCGTTCGGTGCCATGCCTGTCACGCCGTAGAAGTCGCAGACGGTCTCGCCGCGGGTGAGATCGCTCTCGCACTCGATATCGACCCGCATCGGGCGTGTCTTTAGCAGGCCGGGTTCGAGTACCGCAGCGACGGCGACGGGATCGTGCAGTGGCGGGGCGTCGAAGCCGAAGACGCTCTCGTAGGTGGTGGCGAAGAAATCCAGGAACCCGGCCACCACATGTCCAACCCTACCCGTGGCCCGCAGCCGCGCCCTCTCGCGAGGACCGGCGCCGGCCTGGTGCGTTACGTCGAGGCCCGACATTGTTATGGGCAGACCGGACTCGAAGACCTCGCGGGCCGCCTCGGGGTCGACGTAGATGTTGAACTCGGCGGCCGGCGTCGTGTTGCCAAGGCCCATGCTCCCGCCCATGAGGGAGATGCGCGCTACGCGGTCCTTCAGGCCGGGATGCTCGCGCAGGAACGCGGCGATGTTGGTGAGCGGGCCGACAGGGATGAGGGTGACGGGCTCAGTAGAGGCCCTTAGGGTGTCCGCGATCAGGGCCACAGCCCCACTTTCGTCGGGCTCGAAGCCGGCATGGGGGATTTCCTCGGGTCCGTCCAGCCCGCTCTTGCCGTGTATGTCCTCGGCCGTGTGGAGCGGCCTTTCCAGGGGTTCCGGGGCGCCAACGCCGACGGGTACGTCCGTGCACCCGACGAGGGAGAGCACCCGCAGGGCGTTGCGCGTGGTCTTCTCGATGGTGACGTTGCCGGCGACGGTCGTGACGGCGAGAAGGTCCAGATCCGGGTGGCCGCAGGCAAGCATCAGGGCAACGGCGTCGTCGTGGCCGGGGTCTACGTCCAGGATCACAGGCTTCGGACTCACTCTCGCTCCTCTGCACTTTGCGGTCTGCTGGAACGTTATCTGTTTTGGAGTCCTGCGTACAGCCATGATAACCACCTTGTGATCCCGGCTCTACCGTGCCCGGCGTACGATTCGGGGCTGACGAAGCGGGGTTCTGGCCGTAGAATAGCCTTATGCTTGGACGTTACGCGGAGCTGAAGGCGCAACTTCCGCCAGAGACGATCCTCTTCTACCAGGTCGGGACGTTCTTCGAGACCTTCGAGGAGGACGCAAAGAGGATTTCGCAGGCGCTCTCGATCCGGCTGACGAGCCGCGAGGCGGCCGGCGAGGGCCGCGTCCCGCTGGCCGGGGTCCCAGGACACGCGCTCCAGGAGCATCTGGCCACCCTGCTCAGAAAGGGCTATTCCGTCGCCGTCGCCGAGCAGCGGCAGCACCCGACGAAACCCAAGCAGTTCACGCGTGAGGTCACCCGTACTCTGACACCTGGCACCGTTATAGAGGACAACGTCCTCTCCGCGGGGCAGGCTAACTACCTGGCCGCATTCGTCGTCAGGGACGGCCGGGCCGGCATAGCCGTCGTCGAGGCTTCGACCGGGGAGTTCACGGGCACCGAGGTCCCCGAAGAGCAGCTCCCCGCCGAGCTGGAGCGGTGGTCGCCGCGTGAAATCGTCGTCCCCGAGCGGACAGCGGCCGAGAGACTGCCTAAGGTTCGTGCCGCCGTAAGCTCAGCCCCGCGCTGGACGTTCGAGCCTTCCGCGGGAGAGCAGGCACTGAGGAGGCACTTCGGTGTCTCAGGGCTCAAGGGATACGGGCTCGATGGGCGCCCGGCGCTCGCCGGCGCCGCGGGGGCTTTGATCCAGTACCTAGCTTCCCTGCGCGGCGGCGGCCCGCCTGAGCAGGTGGTGACCTTCCGTCCTTACGACCCTGGTTCGGGGATGGTCCTCGACGCAGCGACGAGGCGCAACCTTGGCCTGGACGATCTGGTCGAGACTATAGACCGTACCCGCACGCCGATGGGCCGGCGCGCTCACAGGCGCTGGCTGGAGCGTCCCTTGCTGGAGGTTGACCGCATCAGGCAACGTCTCGAGGCCGTCGACGTGCTCGCCGGAGACTACATGCTGCGTGAAGAGGTGCGCGAACATCTGGGACGCATCCCCGACGTGGAGCGCATCGCCACGCGCATCGTCAGGCTTTCGGCCTCGCCCAATGATCTGCTCTCGCTCAAGGGTGCGCTGGAGGAGATCGAACCTCTAAGGGAGACGCTCGAGCCAGCGTCGCAGGGCTCCTCTCTGCTCTCGCGGGTGTTGGGGGCGATGGAAGAGCCGCCAGGGGTAAGGGAGCTTGTCGTTGCTGCGATCTCCGAGGAGAGCGATGAGATCATACGCCAGGGCTACTCGGGGGAGCTCGACGAGGCGCGCGAGTTCAGGGACGGCGCCCACGATTGGCTGACGCGCTTCGAGGCCGAGGAGCGGCTCAAGACGGGCCTGAAGACCCTAAAGGTAGGCTACAGGGACGGCGAAGGCTACTTTATCGAGGTCGCGGGCAAGGAGACGAGCGCTGTCCCCGATCGCTACCAACACCGCAAGGCGCTCAAGCACAACGCCCGCTACGTAACGGTGGAGCTAAAGGAGCACGAATCGCGGATGCTCGGGGCCCGCGACGAGGTCGAGCGCATCGAGCGCGGCATCCTCGTCGAGATACGCGCCGCCGTCAAGGAGGCCGCGCCCGAACTGCAGAAGGTCTCACGCGCCATAGCCGTCGTCGACGTGGTCGCCTCCTTCGCCGCTGCGGCGACCGAGTTGCGCTACTGTCGCCCCGAGGTCACGGAAGGGCGGGGCCTCCGTATCTCAGGCGGAAGGCATCCCGTCGTCGAGCATAACCTCGAGATGCCTTTTGTCCCCAACGCCTCCGAGGTGAGCGGGGACTCGCGGCTCCAGATCATCACAGGCCCTAACATGGCCGGCAAGTCCGTCTACCTCAGGCAAGTGGCCCTCATCGCCCTGCTGGCCCAGACCGGCTCCTACGTCCCCGCCGACGAGGCGTCTCTTGGTGTCATCGACCGCATCTTCACGCGGGTAGGGGCCGAGGACAGGCTCGCGAGCGGTGAGTCTACCTTTATGGTGGAGATGACAGAAGCGGCTAGCATCCTGAACAGCGCCACGGAGCGCTCGCTAGTCATCCTTGATGAGGTAGGGCGCGGCACCTCGACCTACGACGGGATGAGCCTCGCCTGGGCCATCGCCGAGTATCTGCACGACGACGTGCAGTCCCTCACGCTCTTCGCCACCCACTACCACGAGCTGACGCGGCTCGTGGAGATGTTGCC
>Ga0136617_10004082_pt1 | contig 13056 bp, 16 predicted proteins | sample AntDrymUQ3222106_2_FD_129672 | JGI IMG/M metagenome (GOLD analysis project Ga0136617, IMG submission 129672) | Polar desert sand microbial communities from Dry Valleys, Antarctica - metaG UQ322 (21.06) | ecosystem: Environmental > Terrestrial > Soil > Desert | place: Antarctica: Dry Valley...
GCGGCTCGGTGCCTGGGTATCCGGGCTCGCCGTGGTTTTAGTGATTCTGTTGGCCGCGCTCTACGGACCTGCTTTCAAGGCCGCGGCTCGCGTACCCGGCATGGACCGCGAGCTGGCCAGACTCCGGGCGGAGAACGCAAAAGTACGCGAGCTTTCGGCGGCGCTCGACAGCGCCGAGTCGCGATACGCCCAGGTCCGGCAGATGATGGGTGGCGAGATCGTGCCAGATCCGTTGACCACTACATCCCTGCTGCCGGTCGCCCCTCCAATCAGAGCACGCCTGGCCTCCTCACCCCTCAGGCTGAGTGCTGGCCTCGGGGTGCCGCAGTACTGGCCGCTCGATGAAACAGGATACCTGACCCGGGGTCAGATTAAGTCCGGCGGCCGCGACGAGGCCCATCCAGGCCTCGACATTGCCGTTCCGACTGGAAGCATGGTCAGGGCTTCGGGTGGAGGAGTGGTTCGGGAGACAGGTGACGATCCAGAGTACGGGCACTTTGTTCTCCTGGAGCATCCCGAAGAATACCAGACCATGTACGGACATCTATCGCGCATTTTAGCGACAGCGCGCACAACAGTGTCGCCAGGAGAGGTTATCGGGCTCTCCGGCAATAGTGGGCGCTCCACTGCGCCCCATCTGCACTTCGAGATCCGCCAGCGGGGGTCGTCCCTGGACCCCCAGACCATGGTTAAGGAGGGGCGTTGATGGGGATCTTCAGCAATGCCGCGCGGGACGAAGAGGGAAATGAGCTCAAGCGGCGCCGGTCTGATCAAATACCCTTCTCTATTATCGCCAGCGACATGACAGTAATAGGTGATCTGGAGACAGAAGGTGTGGTCAGGGTGGAAGGAAGAGTCCGCGGCACTGTGCGGGTTGGGGCACAGGTATTGGTTGCCCACGGTGCTGTCATCGAGGGCGATTTGCACACTCAGGAGGCTGTAATAGCCGGCCAAGTGAGCGGAGCCATTCACGCTCGTGAACGGGTCGAGCTACAGGCCACGGCGATGGTTGCCGGAGACATCCTCACACCGCGAATCTCTATCATCGAAGGTGCGCGGGTCACCGGCGAGGTGAAAATGGACTCCGCCGCCCGGGCTGATTCAGCGGTCAATTCCCCACAATAGTTGATAATTCAGCTAAGTGTGTGGAAATAAAAAGTTTGAGTTACAAACTGACCACGAGATGTCTCCAAGCTGTCCTGTCACTGGCACATCTCGCGTGCTTTTCACCAGTGCCGTCAGGAATGCGGGTCGGGCTCATCACACCCGGATCGGTTGCGGATGCTGCCTGGAATGCCGCCGCCTACCAGGGGCTCGAGCGGATCCGTGATACTCTTGGCGTCCGGATCAGCCATATAGAGGCCCGTACCCCGGCTGACCAGACCGAGGCGCTCCGCACTTATGCGGCGCAGGGTTACGACCTCGTTATCGCCAATGGCTTCGAGTTTCAGGATGCGGCGGAGCGGATCTCGCTCGATTACCCCAAGACCGTATTCGTGGTTACGTCAGGGCGGCGAGCCCGCGCCAACGTCACCCCGCTGATCTTTCGTCTGGAGGAGGCGAGCTATCTGGCGGGGATGGTGGCGGGCGGCCTGACCCGTAGCGGCGTCATCGGCTTTCTAGGAGGGATCGAGCTTCCTCCCATAGAAGCTGCCTATCAGGGTTGGGTGAACGGGGCCAGGGCGGTAAATCCGAAAGTCGAGACCCGGAAGATCTACCTGAACAACTTCGACGATGCCGCTGCGGGCAGAGAAGCAACGCTGGCGCTGATGCGGGTCGGCGCGGACATGTTTCACCACAATGCCGATGCCGCGGCGCTCGGCCTGTTCCAGGCCGCTAAAGAGAAGCCCGGCGTCTTTGTCTTCGGGGCCAACGCGGACCAGTCGAGGTTGGCACCGGGTCGAGTCCTCGGCAGCGCGGTTATCGATCTAGCCCACGCCTTTCTGTTGGTTGCCTCCGAGGTGCGTGCCGGCCAGTTCACCCCCCGGGTGCAGGTCTTCGGACTCCAGAGCGGGGTGGTGCGCTACGTGTCGAATCCCTTGCTGGACAGCCTGATTCCGGCGCGGTTGAAGACCCGGATGCGCGCCGCAACCGACTCCATCCTGGCAGGGACACTAGTGGCGGCCGCCCGCCCGCCTGCCATGGAACGCTGAGCTATGGCCGCGGGTGTTCCGTTGGGCGAACTGGTCAGCTACCTGAACGAGTATCTCAGGATCAGGGAGATACCCGATGAGGCGAACGCGGTCAACGGCCTTCAGGTAGAGAACAGCGGACTGGTCGGAGGAATCGTGGCCGCGGTCGATGCATCCCAGGCAACCGTCGACGGAGTGGTCGCAATCCTGGAGCCGGGGAGCCCGCCGCCGCTCCTGCTGGTGCACCATGGACTGCTGTGGGACGGGAACATTCCCGTGACAGGCCGCAGGTACCGACGGCTGGCCGGACTTCTGGACCACGATATTCCGCTGTACTCAGCGCACAGCCCTCTCGATGTCCATCCCGAGGTGGGCAACAACGCCGTTCTCGCCGAGCGTCTGGGGATCGGGGTGGAAGGGTGGTTCGGCAATTATCGCGGTCTTCCCATTGGAGCCTGGGGGCACAGCCCGGCCAGTCTGCCAACCCGGGAGGCGCTTGCTCTGGAGCTCGACCGCGTGCTTCACACATTGAAAGGCAGCGCCACACTAATCGCCGGAGGGCCAGAGAAGCCCACCCGCATTGGAATTATCACCGGCGCTGCCGGCAGCATGATCGCTGCTGCCCGCGATGCGGGTCTGGATACTTTCATTACCGGGGAGGGCCCTCACCATACCTATTTCGATGCCATGGAGTGGGGCCTCAACGTGATCTACGCCGGTCACTACGCCACAGAAACCCTGGGCGTTCAGGCGTTGGCGTCGCATCTTGCCGACCAATTCGATCTCGAGTGGGACTTCCACGATCATCCGACCGGGCTCTGATGTGACTGCGGTGCTCGAGCTCGCCGGCATCCACAAGAGATTCGGCCCCGTGCAGGCGTTGCGCGGGGTCGATTTTACCCTGCAGCCGGGAGAGGTGCACGCGCTGCTCGGAGAAAACGGCGCCGGAAAATCCACCCTGATGCACGTGGCCTATGGGCTGGTCTCCCCTGACGCAGGCAGAGTCAGCACCGGTGGCGCAGCTCGGCGGATATCCAGCCCGAGAGTGGCTCGGTCCCTGGGGATCGGGATGGTGCACCAGCACTTCACGTCCGTTCCTGCCCTGACAGTCGCCGAGAATGTGGCGCTGGCCGCGGGCTGGCCGGTGGTGCCGCGCGAAATCCGCGAGCGGACCCAGCGATTGACCGGGCGGATGGGCATGACCCTGGACCCGGACCAGCGCGCCGGCCGCCTCTCGGTGTCGCTCAAGCAGCGTCTGGAGATCGTCAAAGCGCTCGCCACCGACGCCACGATCCTCCTCCTCGATGAACCAACCGCCGTACTCGCCCCCCCTGAGGCCCAGGATCTAATGCGGATGATCCGGGACTTCACCCGCTCGGGTGGATCCGCGGTGCTGATTACTCACAAGCTGGATGAAGCGCTGGAGGCCGCCGACCGGGTGACTGTGCTGCGACAGGGCTCGGTAACCTTTGCCGGCCCGGTGGCAGGTCAGACGATGGAGTCGTTGGCCTCCGCCATGATCGGCGGCGATCCTGCTCCACTCACCGATCGGGGGGTCGCGAGAAAACTTTCAACAGGTCAGAGAGCCGAAGCGATAAGGTTCGACGCCCTCGAGCTCTCGCGTGAGAGTGGCTACGGCATCGCTCTCCGTCATGCCACCCTGAGCATCCGGGCGGGGGAAATAGTGGGAGTCGCGGCGGTGGAGGGGAACGGTCAACGGGAGCTTTTGCGTGCCGTTGCGGGCCGCATCGTGCCGTTGCGCGGCAAGCTGCACGTGGTGCAGCCGGTGGGGTTCATCCCAGAGGATCGCGGGTTGGAGGGGCTGATCCCCTCGTTCACCATCACCGAGAACGTGGTCCTTGGATTGGGAGGCGAAGGTCCCTGGATTCACGGCAGGAGGATCGCGTGGGCTGAAGCGGAGGCCAGGACAGGGGAGCTGCTGCGGGACTACAACATTACGGCTCCGGGGCCGAACACGCGGGCAGCCGCTCTCAGCGGCGGTAACCAGCAGAAGCTGGTGGTGGCGCGCGAGCTGTCCCGGGCTCCAGCGGTGATCGTCGCCGAGAGCCCCACTCGAGGGCTCGACATCAGCGCGGCGGCCGCCATTCATGGCAGGCTGCGATCAGCGGCTGCCGCTGGCGCCGCGGTGCTCTTTCATTCGGCCGACCTGGACGAGGTCCTGGAGCTGGCCGACCGGGTGCTCGTAGTTACCCGGGGCGTGATCACGGAGGCCGCCGCTGGTGCCTCGCGGGCAGAGATCGGCGCCATGATGCTGCGATCCGAACGAGATCTGTGAGTGCCCTGGGCTGGGCGGCGGCAGCGGTAGTACTCGGCCTCGCCGCTCTTGCCGTTGGTCTCGAGGCCGCGGGCTTCGACGCCCCGGCTGCACTGGGAGCGCTCTGGCTGGGAGCCTTCGGCTCCTGGGATGCCTTCACCTCCTCGACACTGGTACGAGCGGTACCGCTCATACTCATCGGACTCGGGATCGCGATTGCCTTCCGGGGCGGTGCGTTGAACATCGGAGCCGAAGGTCAGTTCTATGCCGGAGCAATCGCGGCCACCTGGGTGGGCCTATACATCGGGGGCCAACCCGCGGCGATCGCCGTGCTAGCGCTCCTGCTCGCTGCCACTGGCGCTGGACTCTGCTGGGTGCTCGTACCGGTCTGGCTCAAGGTCCGGTTCGGGGTCGTTGAGGTGATCAGCACGCTGCTGCTGAATTTCGTGGCTCTGTCGCTGGTGAGCCTGATGGTTCAGGGGCCCCTTCAGGAGCAAGCGCGCATCTACCCACAGAGCGACCCGATAGCCGAGGCCGCCCGGCTTCCGCTGCTGCCTGGATCTCGGCTGCACGCGGGGTTCGTGATCGCGGTACTGGGCGGGATCCTTCTCTGGCTCCTCTTCGCCAAGACGCTCTGGGGTTTTCGGCTTCGCGCCGTGGGCGTCGGTCCTCGTGCCGCTGAGATCAGCGGCCGGATCGACAGTCAGCGCATGGGCGCCGTGGCCCTGCTCCTTTCCGGTGCGGTCGCCGGGCTGGCCGGTGGGGTCGAGGTGAGCGGCGTGACCTATGCCCTGTTTCAGAATCTCTCACCCGGATACGGCTTCACCGGTATCGCGGTAGCACTCCTGGGTGGATTGCACCCCCTGGGGGTAGTGGTAGCGGGAATTCTCTTTGGCGCCCTTCAGGCCGGCGCGGGAGCGATGCAGAGGGAAGCTGCGGTGCCCGCGGTGGCCGCATACGTCGTCGAAGCAGTCGTCATCGTTGTAGCGCTCCTCGCCACCGCCCCCCGGGGTGGGTGGACCAGTCTCCGGGGGGTCGTGAGGAGACGGGTGATTCCGAAGGCAGCACGATAATGGACGTCCTGGTGCTCGCCGGGGGATTTCTGGCCGCTGCCGTGCGAGTGGCCACTCCCCTGATGCTTGCCGCCACCGGTGAAACGGTCACGGAGCGCTCAGGGGTGATCAACCTGGGGCTGGAGGGAATGATGCTCGCCGGGGCGCTCGCGGCGACCCTCGGGGCCACGGCGTGGGGCCCTTGGAGCGGGGTGGTCTGCGCGATTCTGGCCGGCATGCTGCTGGCGGCTGTGTTCGCGCTTCTGGCGGTAGGCGCTCGCGCCGACCAGATCATATGCGGCACCGCAATCACGCTGGCGGCGATCGGACTTACCGGCACCATCTACCGTCAGGTCTACGGAGTGGACGGGGCGGGTTTGACGATCCCGACGCTCCCCCCGATTGCTATACCGGGGCTGGCGCGCATTCCGGTCATTGGCCCCGCACTGTTCGATCAGCCGGTACCGACCTACCTGGCGTTTTTGGCGTTGCCGGCTGTATGGTGGGTGCTCTTTCGTACCCGGCTCGGTCTCGCTTTGCGCGCCACGGGCGAAGCCGCGGAGATGGCCCGCGCGATGGGTGTCAGGACCAAGCTCATCCGCTCGGGAGCGACCATCGTGGGCGGCGGGTTCGCGGGCATGGCGGGGGCCAGCCTGGTTCTGGCGCAGGTCGGCTCGTTTGCGGAGGGGATGACCGCGGGGCGTGGCTACGTGGCCATTGCCATCGTGGTGCTGGGTCGCTGGCACCCAGTGGGCGCGGCACTGGGCGCCCTGTTCTTCGGAGTCGCCACTGCGCTACAGTATCTGTTTCAGACGCTGGGCGTGAACGCGCCTTATCAGCTGTTTCTCATGCTGCCGTATCTCTTGACGCTACTCGCGCTCGCCGGCGCGGTAGGACGGGTTCGCGCGCCAGGCGATCTCGGGAGGTAGAGGGACGCGGAGCCCTCAGTGACCGGCCGCCGCAAGCGCATCCCGCGCCGCGACAATCATATCTCGCACTCGTGCCTTGAGAGCGGGAACATCGCCAAGGCCGAGACCGGTTGTATCCACCGGTTGAAGCACGCGAACCTCCGCAACCGATCGCCCGAAGCGCCAGTCGTGCTTGCGAAGCGCGGTGCTCGTGCCCGATACGGCTAGCGGAAGGATGGAGACGCCGGCTTCGACCGCGAGCCGGAATGCCCCATCCTTGAACGGCAGCAGCTCGGCGGTTTTCGAGCGGGTGCCTTCCGGAAAGATCATGACCGAGACCTGGTTATCGAGCACTTTCCGGCAGCGAGCCATGGCTTCGATGCCACTGGAACCGAAACCACGCTTGACCGGTATGTCGCCCACCAGCCACATCATCCACCCCAGGACGGGAATACGAAACAGCTCGGCCTTCGAGAGCCATTTCATTTCCCAGGGAAGATGGCTGATCAGAAGAATGTCGCTGAACGACTCGTGGTTGGAGACTACGACAAAAGGCTTTCGTGGGTCGGGCGGCAATGTGCCGGAATAGCGGAAATGCCAGAGCGGGTTCAGAAAGGCCATCGTGGGGGCAATCTTTCGGAAGATCGCTCCGGAGATGTATTTCCCCCTGTCAAAGGGTGCGCTGAGCAGCCGGGCCACGACGACAACCGGAAACCACAGCACCAGGCACACAACGAGAACCAGCCAGGCCCAGAGGGAGATGATCGTTTGCCAGAGTAGCGGCATGTTACCTTGATCCTTAACAGCGTAAACGGTGAACAGTAAACCGGCAGCGGGAAGGTCGGGAGCGACCCGCGAGCCACAGGGAAACGGACGCGCCAATGAACATGCCCGAGACCGACCCACCACCGGCGCCAGCGGAGACCGGTGGGGACACGGAGGAGGCTCATCGACCCTCACTGCTGGGAGACAACGCCGACGTCCGGCACGTTTCCCTGGTGCTCCTCACCGTGCTGGCCGTGCTCTCGACGCTGCATTTCGCGCAATCACTTATCCTGCCGATCGTGGTGGCGATCCTCCTGAATCTTCTCCTTAGCCCGATTGTACACCTGATCCGCAAGTACGCCCGGATACCCGAGCCGCTCGGTGCCGGACTTCTGCTCGTGGTGCTCCTCGGCGTCGTGGGGTTCGGCGTCTATCGCCTCGCGCCCGCCGCGAGCGCCTGGGTGGCTCGCGCCCCGGAGAGCATGGCCACGTTGCAGCGACGGATCCAGCCACTCCGCCGGTCGGCCGAGCGGGTCACCCAGGCGGCGGAGCAGGTCGAGCAGGCCACGGACATGGACAAGAAGACGCTGCAGGTAGAGATCAAGGGGCCCAGCCTGACCGCGCAGGTCTTCGGCGGAACGACCACGCTCCTGAGCGCCGCCATGGTCGTGATTTTTCTGACCTACTTCCTTCTGGCGTCGGGTGAGCTCTTCCTGCAAAAACTGGTGGGGGTACTCCCGCAGCTCAAGGACAAGAAAACCGCGGTGCGTATTGTGCGCGAGACCCAGTCACAGGTCTCCCTGTACCTGTTGGTTACCACCTTGATCAACACCGGGGTTGGGGTGGCAACCGGTGTGGCGCTCGCTCTGGTGGGCATGCCCAACCCGACGCTCTGGGGTGTGGTGGCAGCCGTGCTCAACTTTGTGCCCTACATCGGCGGCCTGGTCAACACCGTCATATTGACATTGGCGGCGTTTCTCACCTTTGAGGACATCAGCCAGGCTCTGCTCGTACCGCTTGTGTTCACCGTCATCAACATTCTCGAGGGCAACTTGATCACCCCCATGGTTCTGGGACGGCGGATGAGAATGAACACCGTGGCGGTGTTCATAGGGCTCATCTTCTGGTGGTACCTGTGGGGGATTCCGGGCGCTATCCTGGCGGTGCCGATGATGGCTACGATCAAGATCGCGTGCGACCACATCGAATCGCTCGCGCCGATCGGCGAGTTTCTGTCCGAGTAGAACCGGGATCAGGTGAGCGGCCTATGAGAGCCGATGAGAGGACGGACGGGGTCAGGTCTCTGACGGTGGCAGAACGGGCTCTGATGGAGGCAATCCCTCTCCAGGTTGACCCGGCACGCGTGCGTGTGTACCAGGGTGAGTGCCTGGGCGCGGCGGGCTGGTTCCGCCACCTGGTGCTCGGAGCCAGCAGAAATCGGGCGGTGGCACTGGGGAATCGCGTGTTCCTGCCGGACCGCTGCCACGGCGACCTGGCTGTGCTTGGGCACGAGCTTACCCACTGTGCGCAATATCAGGCGTGGGGGCCGGTGGCCTATTTCGCACGCGGTATAGCCGCGCAATTGAGGGATCTGCTGCATCGCAAGCTCGGCCTCAGCTCGAGCCCCTACCTGTATCAGGTGAAACCGGACAAACCGTTCACGGCGTATGGCATGGAGCAACAGGCCCAGATGGTGGAGGACCGCCTCCGAGGATACGGAACGGATCACCCCATGCCGTCCGCCTGATCGATCGATTCCTGGTGGACGTGGTCCTCCGAGTCAGGCATCTTGTCTTCCCAAAGCGCCAGGACGTTTCCGTCGGGATCGGTTATCATCGCCATGATGCCCCACGACTGCTGCGTCGGCTCGGTGGTGAAGCGCACACCCCGATCATGCAGCTCGCCACAGAAGTGCAGCAGATCCGGCACGAAGAGGGTGATTCCGGTATGGCGGCCCACCAGGGACTTGGCCTCCTGATGCACCGCCGGATGCACGCTGATGTGCGTCTCTCCCTGCAGAAACTCCGCCCCGAAAGAGCCCTGCTTCGTCAATGGAAGTCCCAGCTTGTCGCGGTAGAATTCCACCGCGCGGGCAATGTCATTAACGAAGATCGCGATACTGTGCAGAGACGGGGGCGTTTTCACCGCAGGAGATCCAGGACGAGCCTGGTGACAAGGATGCCGACAGCAACTGCACCGGCCAGGAATACGAGGAGAACCCCGCCGAGCAGTATGAGGCTCCGCCAGCTGCCCGCCTTCGCGGCGGCCGGCTGCTGCAAGTGCTCCTCGAGCAGCTTCATGTTCCTGACGTTCGATTTCCAGCCCGCGTCGAACAGATCGCCCAGGAGCGGAATCCATCCCACGATCGTATCGATCGCCACGTTAGCGACCATCCGGGTGACAACCGGTTTCGGAGCGCCCAGACGTGAGGCCTGGAGAATGAGATATCCGGAGAACACTGCGCTCACCGCATCGCCCAGGCCGGGAACCAGTCCGATCAGGGCGTCGAGTCCGAACCGATACTTGGTGCCCGGAACGGTGAAGGCGTTGTCGAGCAGCCGGCTCATTGTCCTGAGACGCTCAACCTGAGGCGGCTCGTGGGTGCCGACGATCGGGGGAGCGGTGCGCGGCGTAAGAGGCTTGTTCATCACCGAATAGTAAGGCGGAGGCTAGAAAAAGCGCCGCACGAGGTAGAAGATCAGATTCAGGACAACAGAAATCACAATCATCGAAGCGAACGGGATGTAGACCCGCATCGTATCCCGCTCGATCCGGATGTCACCCGGAAGGCGGCCAAACCACCCAAGACCTCCCAGCGATACCAGCAGCCCTATCAAGGCGAGACTCAATCCAAGCGTAATCAGGACGGGCCCAACCGACGGCGTGCTCACGAGACGTAACCGTGGCGGACGGCGTGGATGAAGTCGGTATATGCCGGCACCATCCCGGCCGCACGCAGGTTGGTTGCGATCTGGCCCCGGTGATAAGCGGAGTGAATCGTGACGTGGGTTAGGATGTCCTCGACCGAGCTGGTCCAGGTGTCACCCTTCGAGTTGGTGTAGGGAACCGTGCCGGAGAGCGCTTCCGCATGATCGTCCAGGTAGGCCGGCCAGCTCCGAGACAGCTGGGCCAGCTGCTCGCCGCATTCTTCCAGGCCGATCTCGGGCCAGACTGCCAGTGAGGCCGGCTCCTGCCGCAATCGTGCCAGCCACACGCATTCGGCGCCCACGATGTGGGCCATCCACCGCAGGCTTCGGTCGGGTGGCCTGGCCTGCCTCAGCGAATCCAGCGTCTCCTTGTTAGCCCAGCCGTCATACTCGAGGAACCGCCGCAGGTGACGGATCATCCGGAGCTCGCCGTTCCCGCCGAGCGGAACGCCGCCCGGAAATTCCGCCGCATGCCCTCCCGGCCGGGGCGCGCCAAAGGGGTGCCCCCAAATCGTGCGTCAAACTCCTCGTCGGTCATTTCCTCGAAGAGATCAGGATTCACCGCCCCGAGTCCGAGACTCGGCTGGAATTCCCGGACGTCGGTAGGAACCGCAAAGCGCTGGTTCCAGGGACAGACGTCATTGCAGATGTCACAGCCAAAGGCATAGCCCTCAAATCGGTCGGCCAAATCCTCCGGGACAGGGCCTTTCTGCTCGATCGTGAGATAGGAGATACACCGGGTGGCGTCGAGCAGTCGGGGCGCCACGAAGGCGCTCGTGGGACAGGCGTCGAGGCACCGGGTGCAGCTGCCACATCGATCCACATGGAACGGATCGTCGGCCTGAAGCCGGAGGTCGGTGAACACCGACCCGATAAAGAAGAACGACCCGGCATCGGGACGAACCAGCATGGTGTTCTTGCCGATCCAGCCCAGCCCCGCCCGCTGGGCCAGCTCGCGCTCGGGCACCGGGCCGGCATCGGCAAACGTACGGCTCAGAACGGCGCCGTTTGCCCTCAGATATTCCGCGAGCCGGCCGAGACGGGCACCGGTTACCTGGTGGTAATCTTCACCCCGAGCGTACTTGGCTACCCGGGGAGCGGCTAAGTCGTTCTCGCCGTCTGGGTTGTAATAATTGTCGAGCACCACGACCACCGACCGCGCCTCGGGAACGATCCGCTGAGGCTCCTTCCGCCGGGCGGCTTGCCGGTGGAGGTAGCGCATGGTTCCCGCGTATCCTTTGGCGAGCCAGTCATCGAGGCGGTCGGCGTAGGCGCTCGGGCCGGGATGGGTGATACCGCACGCCAGAAAGCCCAACTCGCTCGCGCAGGCCTTGACCGACTCTTCCAGGCTCATGAGGCTCTCGCGGTACTGGCCGGGCTGGCGGAGGCCGCGACCGGCTCAGCCTCCATGGTGATGAGCCGTGCGCCACGTCCGAACGTCAGGTAAGACCACGCCCACTGAATCATCACCAGAATCCGATTACGGAACCCGATCAGGAAGAAGATGTGGACGAACGTCCAGATGAGCCAGGCAAGGAAGCCCGCGAAGTGAAGCTTCCAGATGTCGGCCACCGCCCGGCCGCGGCCGATGACCGCCAGTTGGCCTTTGTCCCAGTAGTGAAATGGGCGCCGGGCGCGTCCCTTGAGGTCGCCCACGATGACGCGCGCCGCATACTCACCCATCTGAATGGCCACGGGGCAGATACCCGGCAGCGGCCCGCCTTCCTGATGGTTGAACAGCGCGGCGTCTCCCAGCACGAACACCTCGGGATGCCCTGGCACGCTGCAGTCCTGCTCCACGACAACCCGACCGGCGTTGTCCAGCGGCGCCCCGAGAGTCCGCAGTAACGGGCTCGCCACGTTGCCGGCGGCCCAGATGACCGTCCTGGTGGGGATAGTCCATCCCGCGGCCACAACCGATCCAGGGCGGATATTGGTAACCAGGGTTTCGGTGCGCACCTCGACACCGAGGCGGCGGAGCTCGAGCTTGGCTTTGTCGCTCAGACTGGGAGGGTATGACGGAAGCAGGCGCGGCCCGCCTTCCAGCAGCAGCACGGTGGCTTCACCCGGATCGATGCGGCGGAAATTGCGGCGGAGCGCGAAGCGGCGGAGCTCGGCCACAGCTCCGGCCATTTCGACTCCGGTTGGCCCACCGCCAACCACAACAAAGGTGAGATGAGCCTGGCGGCGCACCGGGTCAGGGTCTCGCTCAGCCTTCTCGAACGCTACGAGCACCCTCTGCCGGATGGCCAAAGCATCGTCGATGCTCTTGAGTCCGGGGGCGAGTTGCTCCCAGTCGTCATGGCCGAAATAGGAGTGCCGAGCTCCGGTTGCAACGATCAAATAGTCGTAGGTGAAATCCGCGCCATCGGTGAGCACCACTTTGCGAGCCGTGGGGTCGATCGATTCGACCTCGCCCAGCAATACCTCGGCATTGAACTGATCGCGTAGCACCGACCGGATCGGCGCGGCGATATCGCTGGGATTGAGCGCCGCCGTGGCCACCTGGTAGAGCATGGGCTGAAAGAGATGGTGGTTGCGCCGGTCGACTACCGTAACCCGCACCGGCGCCCGCTTCAGCGCCTGGGCGGCGTACAGCCCGGCAAAGCCGCCGCCGAGAATGAGGACATGGGGCGTCTCAGGCCCCCCCGCCCGTTTACCGCTCACCTCTCACCTCACAGACCCATGGTCTCGCGCCGCCACCGGGCAAAGCGGATGACGTCGTCCAGCGGAGGGACCGCGTCCTCGTCGGCATAGGCCGTGTACATGCGCCAGCGAAGGTAGGTCCGGTCCGGCAGTGGGAGGTACGGGGCAGCTGCCCACCACCGCCGCCGGCGAAACGCCCACGCCGTTCGCAGGAGGTCGAGCCCCAGCCGCGGACTCAGCAGCCCCCGCCACGCGAGCCGGCCCGTGAGCGACAGCCAGGAGCGGGACATGCGCCAAGTATAATTGGTATATTCCGCTCCCCATGACTCTCACAGCGGCCCATGACAAATA
>Ga0136617_10004083_pt1 | contig 13055 bp, 10 predicted proteins | sample AntDrymUQ3222106_2_FD_129672 | JGI IMG/M metagenome (GOLD analysis project Ga0136617, IMG submission 129672) | Polar desert sand microbial communities from Dry Valleys, Antarctica - metaG UQ322 (21.06) | ecosystem: Environmental > Terrestrial > Soil > Desert | place: Antarctica: Dry Valley...
ACGCACGCCGTGTCGGACCTCGGGCCGTGGCGCCCGGAGCAGATGACACTCTGCGTCGTCGTAACCGCGATCAAGCGTCAGCTCAGCAAGAAGACAGGCGGCGAGTTCGCGCGGCTCACGATCGAGGATTTTTCGGGCTCCGCCGAGGTACTCGTATTCCAGGAAAAGTGGGCGGTGCTCTCGGATCAGGTGCGCACCGATGTTCCGCTGCTCCTCAAGGGCGCGTACTCGAGGCGCGACGAGGGCGGCGACAATCCGATGTTCATCGTCGACTCGGCAACCAGGCTGGCGGAGATGCGAACCAACGGACAGGTGACCGTGGCTATCGATATCGTGAAGGGCGTCTGCACCGCTGGCGTGCTTAGTGACGTGAAGGCGATTGCCGAATCGTATCCCGGCCAGGCTCCGCTGGAGCTGCGCTGGAGCGATGGGAACGGCAGCCAGGCCCGCCTGCGCTCACGCTCGCTCACGCTTGCCGCTGATGGTGCGGCGCTGACCGCGCTGCGCGATATTCTCGGTAGTTCCGCCGTCCGCCTTCAACGCGGGAGCTGAAGCATGGCAACTGCGACTGGTCTTGAATTCGAAAAGCCGATCGCCGAGCTCGAAAAGCAGATCGATGAGCTGAAGAAGATGGCCGGTGACCGGCAGCTGAGCGTCGCCGAGGAGATCGCTCCTCTCGAGCGGAAGCTGGTGGACCTGCGCGAAGAAGTGTACCGGAATCTCACGCCATTCCAGCGCGTGCAGGTCGCCCGCAACAACAAGCGGCCCTTCACCGCCGACTACATCAGGCTTGCGTTCACCGATTTCATCGAGCTGCACGGCGACCGGGCGTTCCGCGACGACCCGGCGATAATGGGCGGATGGGCGCGTCTCGACGACGACACGGTGATGGTGATCGGGCACCAGCGCGGGCGCGACACGAAGGAGCAGCTAAAGCGCAATTTCGGCATGCCGCACCCCGAGGGTTACCGGAAGGCACTTCGGCTGATGAAGCTCGCCGAGAAATTTCATGTGCCGGTTGTGACGTTCATCGACACACAGGGCGCGTGGGCGGGGCTGGGAGCGGAGGAGCGTGGGCAATCTGAAGCGATCGCGCGCAACCTGTACGAGATGAGCCAGCTACAGGTCCCGATCGTCGCGACGGTGATCGGCGAAGGCGGCTCGGGCGGCGCACTCGCCCTTGGCGTGGCCGACCGGGTGCTGATGATGGAGAACGCCGTGTACTCGGTGATCAGCGTCGAGGGATGCGCGGCGATTCTGTGGAAGGACGCCAAGAGTCCGGAGATACGCGAAAAGGCGGCGACCGCGCTCCGCATCACCGCTCCCGAGCTCCTCGAGCTCAAGGTCATCGACGAAGTGGTCCCCGAGCCGCGCGGCGGCGCTCACGCCGATCACCAGGCGGCCGCAACCGCGTTGCAGGGAGTGCTATGCCGTCACCTCGAGGAGCTGCGCAAGATGCGACCGGAAAAGCTCGTGCGCCGGCGCCGGCAGAAATTCCTGCGCCTTGGACAGTGGGCCGAGTAGCAATTGGCACATCTCGTCGAAGTCGCCTTCAAGGGCAACCGTAAGGAATTTTTTCTCTGGGATTATCCCGATGCTCCCCCGCTCAATGCGGCGGTGATCGTGGACGTCGATCGCGGCGAGGATCTCGGATTCATCCACGCCATCGGCGACCTGGCTCAGAAGCGAAATGGCGGCTGCGCGCACGGCTGCGGAACATCGCTCCCGGACAGGAAGGCGCTCCGACTCGCGACCGCGCGGGACCGCCTTCAGTCTGACGAGCTCAACCGTCTCAACGAGGAGGCCCGCCGCAAGGCGATGGAGCGCGTGCGTGCCAACGGCCTCGGCATGAAGCTTTCCGACGCCGAATGGCAGTGGGACCGGAAGAAGCTCACGCTGTATTTCACGGCCGACAAGCGCGTGGATTTCAGGAATCTCGTTCGCGATCTGGCGTCGCTGTTCCGGACTCGCATCGAGCTGAAGCAGATCGGCGTTCGCGATGAGGCAAAACGGCTCGACGGCGTGGGCCGCTGTGGGCGCCGCTACTGCTCCGCATCGTGGCTCCCCGAACTCCGGCCGGTCAACCTTGGCGTTGCAAAGGATCAACGACTGTCACTCAATCCGTCGCAGATATCCGGCGCGTGCGGGAGGCTGATGTGCTGCCTGCGGTACGAACATGAGTTCTACGTGCAGAGCAGGAGGCGTTTCCCCAAGGAAGGAAGAGTCGTCGCTACGTCGCTCGGTGAGGAGAAGGTCGTTGCCATCGACATCTTTCACGAGCGCGTGACGCTGCGGACGGTAGAGGGCGAGGCGCGCACGCTGACACTTGCTGAGTTCACTTCCGAAGTGGGTAGCGGCCCGGGACCCGGGGAGGTTGCCGTACATGCAGAGGAAGAGCACCCGGCCGAGGCCATCGCATCCGACGAGATTTCGCCTGAGCTGCTCTACACGGCCGAGCATCCGATCTTTTCGTCACGTTCAGCCGAGTTGATTCCCGAGAACCCGGCGCCTTCCGATGCGGGTGCCGCGGACGCCGCGAGCCGGCGCCGCCGCGGGCGGCGGGGGGGTCGCCGCGGCAGGAGCGGTACCGACGATTCAGGCGCAACCGGACCGCAGTAGTTGGCTCGTTACTATCTCACATGCGCCATCGATTATGCGACCGCGCGGCCGCACCATGGCCACGCCTTCGAGAAGATCGGCGCGGATGCAATCGCCCGCTATCACCGCCTGCTTGGGGATGACGTCCATTTTCTGATCGGCATGGACGAGCACGGCCAGAAGGTGGCACAGACGGCGGAGGAGCGATCACTCACGCCGCAGCAGCTCGTGGACGAAGTCTCCGTCGCGTCCGAGGAGATCTGGAAGAGCCTCGGGATCTCCTACGACCAGTTCATCCGCACCACGAGCGCGGCGCACAAGGACGGGGTGCAGCATCTCATCGAGCGCATCTTCGAGCGCTCGCCGAACGATTTTTACGAGAGAGCGTATGCGGGCTGGTACTGCGTCGGCTGCGAAGCGTTCAAGCAGGACAGCGAAATCGCGGATGGAAAGTGCGTGCTGCATCCCACGAGGGAGATGCAGTGGGTCGAGGAGAAGAACTGGTTCTTCCGCCTCAGCGCCTACGCCGACAGGCTCAAAGAGCTTCTCTCCGACGACCGCTTTCTGCAGCCCCGGTCTCGCCGGAACGAGATGCTGGGCCTGCTCGCCTCGGGGCTCGAGGACGTCTCAGCCAGCCGCGCGCGCTTCTCGTGGGGCGTTCCCTTCCCTCGCGTCGGGACATCAGGCGAGCCGCAGACTACGTACGTGTGGTTCGACGCGTTGCCCAACTATCTGACGGCGACAGGGTTCCCGGAGAAGGGCTTCGAAGAGCGCTGGCCCGCCGATCTGCATCTCGTCGGAAAGGACATCACGAGGTTTCACGCGCTGATCTGGCCAGCGATTCTGCTCGCCGCCGGGCTCGAGCCGCCGCGGCGGCTGTGGGTTCACGGGTTCGTGCTGGTCGCGGGCGCGCGAGTGAGCAAGTCGGCTGGCGGCAATGTCGAGATCGCGGAAGCGATCGCGAAGTTCGGCGCCGATGCGTTCAGGTATTTCCTGCTGCGTGAAGTGCCTTTCGACGGCGACGGAAACTTTTCCTGGGAGCGGTTCGAGGAGCGCTACAACTCGGACCTCGCCAACGGGCTGGGCAATCTCGCCAGCCGCTCGATATCGATGGTGGAGCGTTACTGTGGCGGAATCGTCCCCGCCGCTCGGCCCAATGAGATCGACGCCGCCGATGCGGAAGATTATTCGTCCTACCATGCATCGATGGGCGAAAAGGGCTTTCTGCTGCACGAGGCGCTGAAGTCCGTTTGGCAGACGGTTGCGCGCGCCAACGAGTTCGTGGATCGCCAGGCGCCGTGGAAGCTGGCAAAGAATCCAGCCGACAGGGCGCAGCTGGAGGCGGCCCTCGCTTCACTCGTGCGTCAACTCGCCCGGCAGGCGGTTCATCTCTTTCCCTTCGCTCCCGGGAAAGCGGAAGAGCTATGGGCGTCGCTCGGCGCGCCCGGAAAAGTTGCCGATCAGCGCTTCGCCAGGCTCGCTTCGCTCGAAGTGACGGGCTGGAAAGTGCGCAAGGGCGCCTCGCTATTTCCGAAGCAGGATCCGGGGCCGTCGAGCGCTAGTGACGGGTAGTGACGGCAATAACGCCGCTCATGTTTCCGGTCCCGAACTTGGTAGTCGCTTCCCAGGAGCGATAAAGCCGGATGCTCGAAACCTGAGACGCCGGTATCGTCCTGAGCGTGGAGAGCGGCCCGAAATGCTGGTCGTCGATGAAAACATTGGGATACGCGGTCGACGCACTCTTCGAGAATCCTGTTTCCCCGCGATACGTGAGGAAGTTTGCGCGCAGTTTTTGAATCGCTTCGTATGCGGTGCCCGCTCGCGAAGCAATGATTTCGTCTTCGGTGATGAGCTGGGAGTGGTTGATCTCTCCGGGTCCGAGTCTGGGAGGCGAGCAGGCCAGGGCGACGAGGAGGGTGCAAGCAGTGAGCGAGCGCGCGCCGGTCATAATATTGCCTCCGCGGTAACTCCCGCGTTTGGGGACTGAGAGAAAGTCATTCACGGACCGGTCCTGCGCCAGTCCGGAAGAAAAAGCCGGCCCGGGAGTTTCCCCGAGCCGGCTTTTTTACATCAAAAGATCATCCTTGCATCGGCGCGTTATGCAGTGCACGCCGGGTTAGTGGTCAGGCCGCGCGCATTCAGTTCGCCACGAGGAATCGGCATCGCCGCATTGAACGGATCCGTCGGCAGCTCCCTCCGGAAGAAGTTGCTGTTCAGGCGGCCGTATGCGCGGAGGTCAACGAGCCGCTGCGCACCCTCGAACAGGAGCGAGAAGCGCTTCTCGTACAGCACGGCATTGATCGCCGCGGTCTTCGAGGTGAAGACAGGGTGCGGAGCCAGGCCATTTGCGGTGCGCACCGTGTTGATATCGGCGGTTGCCGCGGCGAGCTGGCCGGCCTCGATCTCCGCCTGCGCGCGAAGCAGGACGAGCTCCTCGTCCTTCATGATCGGAATGGGCAGAGCCTCGTTGGCCGCAGTCGGAACGGCTCCGGCGAGCGTGATCGTCGTGGAGAGTCCACCGCCCGTTAGCGTAGAGCGGCTTACAATTTTCGCCCCGCGGGTATCGCCCGCCTGAACGCTGTCGCGCAGCAGCGGGTTGAGACCAATCTTCGAATCTGATCTGGGATTCTTGAAGTCCTCCGAGCCGCCGGGAACGAAGCGATAGTACGGTCCAACGGGAAGCTGCGAAGCCGGCACCGCACCGGGGCCCGCACCGAGAGCCTGCGTCAGCTCATTGATGGCGGTCTGGAAGAGGGCGGGCTGTGGAGCGGTACGGTCGAGGCCACGATAAAAATTGACCTTGCCCTTTAGCCCGCGGTTGAAACGGACCAGGTTGCTGACCTGGTTGTAGTCGCGACCAAATCCCGTGAAGCCAGTCGGCAGCGTGAACGGAAGGGCGGTGGAACCACCGGCCGCGGAGAAGTCAGCGTTCGCGCTGTCGAGCAGTGCGGCGATGAAGCTGAGCACCGCCGTCTTGCAGCGAATGTCCGTGACCGCCGAGGGGTCATCGGTCTGGATAGGGATGCCAACGGTGTCCCGCAGCTCGATCAGCCTGTAGTAATCGAGCGCTTTCATCGTGCGGAAGAATCCTCTCGCCGCATTCGCTTCTGCCGCACTGAACTGAGTCGCGTCGGGCTTTTCGAGCGCGAGCAGAATTGTGTTCGCCGATCGGATGGCAACAAAGAAGTCGGTAAATCCGCCGCCGCCGGCAAAGCTGCCGGGGTCAGGGTTGCCGCCCAGCGTCTCGCTTACAAACCGCGGCTCCGACGCGTCGATGCGATACACATCGCGGGCGTAGATCGCCGGAAGGACGAGATACGCGAGGGAGCCGAAGGCGGCACGGTCCTGCGCGGTTACGCCGGTCGCCAGCTGCTGGAGGGAGATGCGTGTCAGGCCGCCGCTCAGCGCGTCCACCGTCGGCGCGTCGATCGGATTGGTTATCGGGTTGTCCTTGCACCCCGCGGCGATGAGCACCACCGCGAGGGCAATCGTTGAATATCGCTTCATGGTATTAATCGCTCTGGATTAAAAGGTGGTGTTGATCGTCAGATAGAACAGGCGGCTGGGCGGATAAGGAGTGACATCCTGGAAGCGACCAAGCGGCTGATTTCCGAAGTTCGAGACTTCGGGATCAAGCCCTGTGTACTTCGTCCAGGTTGCCAGGTTCCTGCCGCTGAGCTCGATGCGAGCGCTCTGAGCCCGGCCATTGAACATGCCCGAGGTCAGCCCAGCCGGAAGCTCGAAGCCAACAGTGAGCTCGCGCAGCTTTACGAAGCCGCTCGGCTCAACGTACGCGGCGTTGCCCGCCCGGAAGCTGTTGGAGCGCGCATTGCCCACCGCGGTATCAGCGCCAAGTCCTCCGTCGAAATAGGCATTGGTGAGGTTGATTCCCAGACCGCCCTTTCTCCAGTCCACGAGCGACGCAAGCCGGATCGGGCCAAAAGTGAAGTCGTTGCTGAACCCCATCTGGTAATCAGGGGCCGAATTGCCGACGAACGCCAGAATACGGTTTGCTGAGGCGCACGATCCGGTCGAACTGAGCGCCTTGCAGCCATTGATGGCCTGCAGGACGGTGATCAACTGGCCCTGTTGAACGAAGGCGTTGCCGAACCGGCTGCCGAACGATCCGCTGATCGGAATGAACGGCGGCACGGGTAGACGGGTGACCTTGCCCTTGTTGCTGGCGTAAGTCGTGTTCGACACCCAGCTGAAGCGCTCCATCTGGATCGGCGTCATGCCGAGCTCGAGCTCGGTGCCGTGAGTGACGATCTGGCCGCCGTTGATCGACTGGCTGGTGAAGCCTGTGGAAGGCGCAATCGAAGCCTGCAGAATGAGATTGTCGATCTGCTTGCGGAACTGTGTTGCCGACAGCCTCAAGCGGCCACCGAAGCTCGTCAGGTCCAGGCCACCCTCGATCTCGCTTGCCGTTTCCGGCTTGATCTCGGGGAAGCCTTTCACCGTCGACGCGCGAAATCCGCTCACTCCCTCTTCGATCAGGGTACTGAGGAATGTGTACTTGCCACCCTGCGGCTGGTTGCCGGCGCGGCCGTATGCAAGACGCAGCTTCAGCTCGTCAATTCGCGTCGGGATGAACGGGACGCGATACGAGGCCGAGAATTTCGGGTAGGCATACATTTTTTTTGCATCGCCGTTGTTACTCGATCTCTCCGCGTTGACGCCTGCAGTAAGGAAGAGGCGCTCCCCCAGCGTGAGGAACTCTTCCTGCGCGAAGAGCGAGAAGAACTTGTTGATGCCCTGCCCTTCCGTGGTGAAGATCTGAGTCGCCGCGGAGACGTTTGTAACTCCCGGGAACACACCGCGGCCGGTGTTGGCGACGACATCCGAATTACGACGGCTCTGACCGAATCCAGCGGAAGTCGTCGCAGTAAAGGCGTTGGTGATCATGCGGTGCGTAAGCGAACCGCCCAGGTTGGCGCTGAGCACGTTCGCCTGGCTGTTGACGATGGTACCGGGAAGGGCGTTCACCTGTTCGATGAAGGCCGTCGCCGGAGATATGACCTTCGCCTGGAAGGAGTAGCTGTCGACGCCGCCGCGGAGGCTGAAATCGAGCGACTGGCGCTCCCTGGCGAGCAGACTGTACTGGCCGGACGCGCTGCCGATCAGACGGTAGACGTTCTCCGGGGTCTTGATGACCTCGGCATTCTGAAACGGGTTGTTGTTGCCGACGAAGGTTGAAGGATTCTTCGGAAAGCTCCCGTCCGCATTGCGGCGCAGCTCGATGAACGAGGGCGTTCCCGAAAACGTCGTATATGGGTTGATGCCGGTGTTATCGTTGCCGCTGACGCCGCGCTGAGTCAGCGAGTGGATGAGCTCGGTGTTGGCACGGAGGGTCAGCCGTGTGCCGAACTGCTGGCCGAGGTTGGCGCGGAGCGACTGCTTGTTGTAGAAGTCGTTGCGCACCAGGCCGCCGTCGTGCTGAACGAGACCCGAGACGAAGAAGGTGGTGCCGGCGTTACTGGCCCCACGGACCGAAGCGATCGTCTGATAGTTGAAGGGATTCTCGCCGTAAAACTCCTGCTCGTAATCGTGGCACTTGTTCGTGGCCGCGTTGAACTCATCAACGCCCGTCGCCGCGTCAATATGCCCCGCGTCAACCTCGGCCTGCACTTCTGCAGCAGATCCGAAGCAGCGAAGGCCAAGCTTGTTGGAGATCGCGGCCGTCCCGAAGCGCTGGGAGATGTCGAGCGTGGTCTTTCCCGCCCGTCCCTGCTTGGTAGTGATGATGATAACTCCGTTCGTGCCGCGCGAGCCGTAGATCGAGCTGGCCGAGGGACCCTTCAGGATCTGAATGTTTTCGATGTCATTCGGATTGATGTCCGCGGAACGATTGACTCTCTGATCCTGCGCCGACGGGAAGTTGCTGCGTGCGGACTGCGTGATCGCGGTAATGCCGTTGGCGATGGACGAGTTGTCGACAATCACGCCGTCGATGACGTAAAGCGGGCCGAACGACGCGTTGATGCTCGACACGCCGCGAAGCTGGATCTGGGTTCCACCGCCCGGAGCACCCGAGTTCTGGGTGATCGTGGCGCCCGGAACCTTGCCCTGCAGAGCGTTGTCGAGTGTCTGCGTCGGGACGCGGTTCAGATTCTCCGTGGAGATGACCGTCACCGAGTTTGCCGCGTTGACGCTGGAGACGGTGGTCGCCGTGCCGGTCACGACCTGAGTCTCGAGCTGGAGGACGTCGCGGGTGAGACTGGCGGCAACTTCACTGGTGCCAGCCGGTACTTCGATATTTCTCTGGGTGTACCCAATGCGACGAATGCGAAGCGTCGCTGGTCCGGCGGGCACGGTCAGGGTAAACCTCCCCTGCTCGTCAGTGTACGTGCCTAGAGTCGTGCCGGCGACACTGATGCTCGCGGATGCGAGGGGCTCATTGCTGCCTTCCATAGTCACACGACCATTGACACGGCGGGACTGTGCGAAGGCGCTTGTGCCAAAAAGCGCGAGCAGCAGCAGTGAGTAGAGGAACGAACGGATTTTGTGCACGCCTTTCTCCAGCGTTTGGGATGGACTCGCCCTGTCACGTCAATGCAACAGGACAATCGCAGACCGGTAACGGGCCTGCGTTTACTTCACATACTGTATCTACGCCCCTGCACGCGGGCCTGTCAATAGGAATCGCCATCATGGGACGGTGGATGCAACTGTGCAGCCTCTTACCTCGCGACTCCGTGCTGGGATATAAAAAAAGCCGGCTCCTCAGCCGGCTTTTTTGTGTCTAGTTCTGCAGTCCGAGCCACATTCCGGAGTTAGGCCCCTCCTATGGGGCTCGCGAGGCGGCCGGAACTCCGGGGGCCGTACCCGCCGGAGCCGGACGATTGGCCGTCCCGAAGTCCACGCGAGGAGGCGCCTCGCCGCCCGGGGCGGCCTCGAAATAAGTTCGCGCCGAGGCGCCGGTAACCTTGGCTGTCAGCGCCTGCGGGAACGTGCGGATGTAGGTGTTGTAAGTCTGAACGGCCTGATTGTAGTCGTTCCGCGACGTCGCGATTCTGTTCTCGGTCCCCGTCAGCTCATCCTGCAGGCGAAGGAATCCCTGGTCGGCCTTGAGCTGCGGATATGCTTCAGAGATGGCGAGAAGGCGTCCAAGTGCGCCCGTGAGACCCGCATTGGCGGTCGCCATCTGCGCCGGATCTCCGGTCTGGATTGCGCCCGACAGGCGGGACCGCGCATTCGCGACCTGGGTGAATACGGCCTCTTCATGCTGCGCATAACCCTTCACAGTCTCGACGAGGTTCGGCACGAGATCAGCGCGCCGCTGGAGCTGAACCGAGATCTGCTGCTTGGCCGTTGTAGCCTGCTCGTCGTATTGCTGGATCTTGTTGTAACCGCAGCCCGACAGCATGAGAGGAGCTAGAGCGATCAGGAGACGACGTTTCATTACTGTATCCTCTGGTGTAGAAATGAATCGGGGCGGTTCCGCCCGGACGGTAATTTACCCACGAAAGCCGTTGAGATAAGCCACCAGCCTCTCCATCGCACCGAGATACGCCTCGAGCAGGGGCGCCGCCTCGGCCTTGTGTATCTTCTCGCCGCCCCGCGATGCGGCAATTACGCGCACGAATGGCGCCGCGTCGAACCCGGCCCGTTCAGCCACGGCCCTCGTGAGTGCTTCGTAATCTTGCGAAGGTACGATGCCGAACAAACGCGCCACTCCCCGGAACACGACCATGAGCGAGCTCAGGCTTCGCTCGAGCGTCTCGCGGTGCAGCGCGTTGTCGCCGCCGGCGCCCATCGTCGCCTGTCTCAGGCGAAGCAGCTTGCCCATCGCCTGCTGCTCGACCTCGAGCCGCAGATCCTCCGGCTTGACGGTGATTCCTTCGCACGGCTCGTCGCCGTACAGCACGCGGTGGCGCTCGAGAATGTCGGCGTACTCCATCGGAAAAATGTCAGCCGACGAAGTGAACTCCTTCGACGTGAACGTCATCGGCGGCGGATTGCCGGCGTCCGCCCACGCTTTCGATACCGCCGAGACGGCGCGAAGCCGGTCGAGCGGGAGCGAATCGACAACCACGAGCACGTTGTAATCGGACTTCTTCGCGTTGTGCTCACCCGCGACCGCCGACCCGAACAGCACCACTGACCGCAGTCCTTCTCCGTAGGCGAGCTTGAGCTGCCTCACGAGTTCATCGAGTGTCATCGTGCTCCCTGATTACTGGCCGTCGCGCCTGCGCGCAGAATTTCGTCACCAGCTCGACCCGCCGCCGCCGCCGCTGAACCCACCGCCGCCGCCGAATCCGCCAAAGCCGCCACTGCCACCAAATCCGCCACCGCCCCAACTACCACTGCTCCCGCCGCTCCATCCGCCTCCGCCCATGGGGACGAAGATCGGGAGACAGCCTCCGCAGCCACCTCGACGTCCACGGCGGCGTCCGCTGCTCAGGATCATCAGGACGACGATGAAGATGAGAAAGAGAAGCTGTGGAGGAAATCCGCCCCCACCGCGCCCGGACGAAAAATCCGTGGCAGGCTGTGGAAGGGAGGGCGCAACCAGCGCCGTATCCAGAACGAAGTTGAACTCCTTCGCGAATTCCTCTGCCGTCCGCAGCGTGACGAGCTCGAGACCGGTGTCGTAGTCCCGCTCGCGGAACGCCGGCGTCGCTTCACGACAAATTGTGCCGGCGTCTCCGTCGGTGATGAAACCTTCGGTCCCGGCCCCAGTAGCGACGAAACAGTGGCCGCGACCGTCCTTGCTCGTTTCCTTGGGCACGAGCAGAATGACTGCGCCCGCGTTTCTGGTCGGATCGCCGGGATTTCCGATCTTTCCCAGCTTCCACTGCCTGCCGATGAGAAGCGCAACCTCCTGTACGTCGCGTGTGCCGATGTCAGGCAACGTGACGATCGTCATCTCGCCTCTCGACTTCGCCCGCACATCCTCGGCGATGCGCTCCATGCGCGCGATGGTGGCGGGCTGCAGCACTCCGGCGAAATCGTTCACGAGCCCGGTCGGCGCGGGAATCTGGATTCCCTGCTGTACGACGAAGAGAAGCAAGGCTGCGCGCGTCATCGCATATGCCTTGAGCGATGGGAGGAAACCAAGCAGAACCACGTTGAAGATCTTTCCTCCGCCCTTGATTTAGGGATTTGAGAAGCGAAGTATTTAGCGGATGAACCTACACTGCGTCAACCGCGCGCTCGCGCGTTCTCTAATGCTCGCCGGACTCGCGTGCACCGGCGCAAAACCGCCGGCAGGCGGAGCGGAAGCAAACACTGCTGCCCGGCGCGACACCGCCTCCATCGCAACGACCGCGCCTAAGGCGGACCCGCGAGTTGCACGCGCGGATCTCGCGCGCATCCAGGGAGATTCCGTGGCGAAGGTCTGGGTAGTCGAGATCAGCGACTTCCAGTGCCCGTTCTGCAGACAGTGGCACCACGAGAGCTACGAAGCGCTGCGTGACGAGTATGTGACGACGGGGAAGGTCCGGCTCGCCTTCGTGAACTTCCCGCTGTCGCAGCACCTGAACGCATGGCCCGCATCCCAGGCCGCCATGTGTGCGGGCGAACAGGGCCGCTTCTGGCAGATGCACGACGCCATCTTCGCGAATCAGGCGAGATGGGCCTCGGTGTCATCCGTGGACACTCTCTTCACGTCGCTCGCCCGGGGCGCGGGCGTCGATATCAAACGCTGGCGCGACTGTCTCTCGTCGGATGTGATGCGCCCGCTGATACAGGCCGACCTGGACCGCGCGACCAGCTCCGGAGTGCGGCAGACGCCGAGCTTCATCGTCGGCAACCGCCGGCTGGCGGGGGCGGTACCGATGACCACGATGCGAGCCGTCCTCGACTCGGCCATTGCGGAAGCGCGTTCAGGCGCTCGGCGACCCTAGCACGCCAGGCAACTCGTGAATTCGCTGCTGCGGATTCCGTACGCAGCGGCAGGTGCCGCGGCGCGCGGCCTCGCCGGCATCGTTCCCGATGGCGAGTCCAAGCTGCGAAAAGGACTGCACGCGCGTCACGATATCGTCGAGAGATACCGGGCATGGGGTGATGCTCACCGCGACCTCTCGCGTCCGCTCCTCTGGATGCACGCGCCGTCGGTCGGCGAGGGACTTCAGGCGCTTCCGGTTCTCCAGCTTGTGCGCGCGCGCCGGCCCGCGGCGCAGATCGCCTACACATTCTTCTCCCCGAGCGCGGAAACCTTTGCGCGCTCGCTCGACGTCGACTTCGCCGATTATCTGCCGTTCGACACCTTCTCCGATGCGGTCGAGATTCTGGCGGCTCTGCAGCCTTCGGCGCTCGTTTTCAGCAAGCTCGACATCTGGCCGGCGCTGACCGAATCAGCGGCCGCCGCGTATGTCAGGGTCGGTGTCATCAATGCGACTCTTTCCGCGACCTCCGCCCGTCGCGGTGCGCTCGCGCGACAGCTGCTCGGCGACGCATACGCGGTTTTGGACCGCGTCGGGGCGATCAGCGAGGAGGATGCAGGCCGCTTTCTC
>Ga0136617_10004084_pt1 | contig 13055 bp, 11 predicted proteins | sample AntDrymUQ3222106_2_FD_129672 | JGI IMG/M metagenome (GOLD analysis project Ga0136617, IMG submission 129672) | Polar desert sand microbial communities from Dry Valleys, Antarctica - metaG UQ322 (21.06) | ecosystem: Environmental > Terrestrial > Soil > Desert | place: Antarctica: Dry Valley...
CATGTACGAGACGTTGGTCGTTTTCAGACTTCCGAGCCGATGAGCGCCCGAGAACAACCTTCGATGCACGCTACCGGCGGGAGAGACCAACGCGCTCAGCCCAATAGTCAACGCCCCCGTACCGATTTACCGCGAGATACAGCGGGGTCCGGCCAGCCTCTTTGAATTCAGCGACGGAAGGCCACTGGCTGCGATTGGCGCAGAAGACTTGGAGCTCCGCTTGGATGCGCTCGGGCGTCCAAGAGCGCGGGCGACCTCGACGATCATCGCTGCCGCGCGCGAAGGCGTATCCTGTTCCAGAACCTCCGCGTAGCCGGCGGACGATGCGTTTTTTCACGAGGTCGTCGAGGTCTCCTAGCGCGACCGTCCTTCGGACGCCGGCAGCGTCCTGGTAGTGAGCACGCGTGAACTCTCGCACTCCCTGGACTGCGAGCGCGCTAAGTCCGCGCTGCTGAGAAGGCTTTAGCTGGACGGGTCCAGAGCTGCTGAGGCCGAGCCGGTTGAGCTGCTCGACCTCCGCTTGGACACGCTCATACTCCTCAGCTAGCAGCTCATCCGGAATCACCGCACGGCCTTCGCGCCACGCGCCCTCGTGGTGCGGTTTGAAGTCGGATTCTTCGCGGCCAAGGCGCCGCATCAGGACGCCATGTAGCTCAAGCAGCAGCGGGTTTGAAATCTGGAGGGTCCCGGCGTCCTGGCGATCATCGAGCCATTGGAGCGCCTCGACGTAGTTGACGAGCTCGATCTTTGCCGTCGTGCTGGCGTCAAGCTCGTGCGCCGCGGCGCGCTCCGCCTCGATCAGCGGGAGCTCATTGCCCTCAATCAGCGTGGAATAGTGAACGGTGCCGGCTAGCGCGGACGCTCGCATCTGATCGGCCGCAGGGGGGATGATCGCGGCGGCCCGGATGGCGCCTAACGCGCGCTCGATGCGCCCAAGCTTTGCCACGACGGCGGGTCCGTAGCGGGGAAAATTCGCCGAGAAGGGGATCGGCTCAATATCAGAAGTCGCTGCCGACATTTATCAGAACGATAGTGCTGATCGTCAGCAGCTAAGAGGCGGACTATATTTCAAAATGCGCTACGCCTAAAAGATTCTGTTTTGCAGGAGGTTTGTTGACGCAGATCAAAATACCTACCGCGCTGTGCGATGTCGATCGTGACTCGGTGCCGCGTATCAGGCGGTCGGCGATCACGTGCAGCGTCTCTCGCTGCACGGCTACGCCAACGAACCGCGGGCAGGCGCCATGATGCTCGACCTGATCAAAAAGCCGCGCTCGGCTGACTGACGCGATACAGCGCCTGCTCCGCCTGCCACGCCTGCATCGCCTCCGGGAACCCCCGACGCCCCTGCCGGGTGCGTCGGCGCCGCGGTCCGACCCCCGGAATGTCTGGCGGCTACACCACAAGGAGCAGCACAAGAGCACGCCCACGTGTATTCCGGGGGCGGACCCGCGGCGTCGACGCACCCGGCCACCAGCGCAAACGGGCCCCGCGCCGAGCTACGAAGGCGTCGGCAAAGGATCCAGCACGAGGAACACGTTCGCGTCCTGGTTGCCGGTCGTCAGGCTGAACTTGAAGAGATTGGCGAACGTCAGCTGCTGCACGGCGGAGGTATTCGGGGCGGTCGCGATCGTGTCGGGGTTGGGCACCGGCAGCGGCAGCGTCGTCTTCAGCGGGCGCGCGAGCTGGCCGGCGACGTCGCCGCGGCCGAAGTGCAGCGCGATCGAGGGGTCCTGCCCCTTGGCCGGCGGCATGAAGACGACGACGTGCTCGATGTCCTTGAGGTCGTGGAAGGAGTACAGCGCGAGCTCGAGCGCCTCGCGCCGCAGCAGCATGGCGCGCTCGTTCGTCGCCTTGCCCTTGGCGATCGAGCACTTCTCGCCCAGGCCGCACATGCGAAACAGCACGCCCTTGCCGTCGAGGATGCTGATGTCGCCGCCGTCGGCGACGGATTCGCGCACGGCGATCTTCATCGGCAGGTCCTGGAGCTCCAGCGGTCCGCCCGTGACGGCAACGAGCTGCTCGCCCGTCGGCATCCGGTACTGGCGCCCGACGTAGTCGGCGATCTCGCGCGCCCCGGTGTCGAGGCCGTCGCTCGAGGGCACGAAGGCCGCCCAGTTGTTGCCGGTGGCCTTGCGATCGCCGCTCGTGGCGGCGAACACGAACGCGAGCGCCGTCGCAGCGACCGCGACGAAGATGAGCGCGCCTGTGAAGAACTGAAAGCGTGCGGCGTGCCGCACGGCCGGCGGGCGGGCAGCGTCGCGCTTGCGGCCGCGCTCGCCCTCCGCGGGCGCCGGCTCCTCGGTCACGACCGCGCGCACGTCGGGCGGTGGGGCCCGCCCGCTCACAGCTTGGGCCAGATCGTCTCGTCGGTGTACTCGATCTCCGGCTTCGCAAGCCGCTGGCGATCGAGCAGCGACGTCACCTCGTCGCCGTAGAGCTCGCGCCGCTCGACAAGCGTGTCGGCGACCGCCTCGATCTTGTCCTTGTTGAGCTCCATCAGGCACCTTGCCGTGAGATACGCCTGCCCGAGCAGCTGCGCGGCGGCGCGGCGCTTGCCCGGGTCGCTGAGCACGGACGCGATCGGATCGGGCGCCATGAACCCGTCGGACATCGAGCGGTTCATGATCTGCGCGCCGATCTTCTCGAAGCGCGCCATCAGCTCCTCCTCGCGCTCGGCCTGCTTCGTCCTGGGGACCTTGCCCTCGAGGTCGATCGGTTCCGGGCCCATGCCGCACATCCCGACCATGTAGGCCGACAGCCGCGTCGCGGACCGGACGTCGCCGCCCACGCCGGCCGAGTTCTCGCCGTAGAACACGTGCTCGGCGGCCATCGCGCCGAGGACGTGGATGAGGGTCGCCACGTGCTCGGAGCGCCAGTGCGAGAAGCGCTCCTCCTTCTCCATCGCCTGATGGTGCCCGAGCGAGTCGCCGCGCATGCGGATCGACAGCCGCGTCGAGAGGTCGCCCGGCTTGTAGACGTGTGAGGCGACCGCGTGGCCGGCCTCGTGGATCGCAACGGCGCGCGTCTCGGCGGGCACGTACTCGATCCGCACCGCGGTGCCGGACTCGATCGTCGTCATCGCCTCGACGAGGTCGACCCAGCCGAAGCCCAGCCGGCCCTCGGCATGTGCGTACGTCAGCGCCATCGAGCAGACCTGCTCGATCATCGCCGGCGAGTAGCCGTTCGTGATCCGGGCGATCTCGTCACGCCGGCGCTCGCTGTCGAGGTCGGGCTGGTGGTCGACCTTCCCCAGGTACAGGTTGAAGATGTCCAGGCGATCGTCCTTCGTGGGCGTGCGAAACCAGATGTGACGGCCCATCCGGCCCGGACGGATGAGCGCCGGGTCCAGGCGCTCGAGCGGGACGTTCGTGGCCCCGATGAAGTAGATCTGCTCCGAGCGCGGCTTCGGCGCGCGCAGCCGCAGCGGCACCGAGCCGAGCTTCTGCGGTATGACGTACATCGCGTCGAGCAGCGTGTTGAGCTTGCGCGTGAAGAAGCGGCGCATGAACGGCGGCTCGTCGACACCGTCCATCTGCACGAGCAGCTGGTTGAGGGCGAGCATGCCCCCGCCCATCATCCCGCCCGGCATCATGAACCCGTTGAGCCGGTCGTTCATGCCGCGCCAAAACGGCGGCAGGGCGTCCACGCGCTGCGGCGCCCGCGCCTCGAAGAGCCTGTCGCGCCACGCGCGGTTCTCGACGATCAGGTCGCCCGACGACGTCAGCGCCCCCATCGGGCCGTGGAACTCGAAGTCGTGGAACGACGGCATGCCGCCGTTCGCCGGCCTCATCCCGCCCGCGAACCCGCCGTCGAGCGCCTGGCGGCGCAGGCCGACGGCGTCGATCTCGTCGATGAAGATGATGCACTGGCCGCCCCACTTACGGGCCAGGCGCCGGGCCCGCCCGATGAGGATGAGCACGATCACGACATCCATGCCCATGAACGTCGAGGCGAAGCCCGAGCCGGGCATCATCATGATCGGCGAGTTGAAGCTCGTCGCGATCGCCTTGGAGAGCATCGTCTTGCCGGTGCCGGGTGCGCCGATGAACAGCAGACCGCGCTCGGGCTTGCCGCCGGCGGCGCGGAACTCCTCGCCGGACTGCCACAGCGAGATGACGCGCGTGACGTCCTCCTTCGGCTCGGCCTGGCCGCGCACGTCGTCCAGCCGCACGCCCCAGTCCGCATCGCCCGGCTCGTAGGCCTTCATCTGCTTGATCCCGAAGAAGACGAGCGGCCCGAAGAGGATCAGGAAGTTGAAGAGGAACAGCATCGGGAACAGGAACAGGTACGGCAGGAAGTTCACGAGCAGCGCGGGCAGCGTGGTCGTGAGCATCGAGAGGGTGTCGCCCAGCGACGCGGGGCCCGAGGACGCGCTGTGGATCTGGTTGATGATCAGCAGCACGACGAACAGCGAGCCGAGGGTCCACGTCCAGCGGCGCCACTTCGTGCGCCAGTACCAGACCCGCCGCCGCGCGACGACGTCCTCCTCGAGCAGCGGGAGCTCGGCACCGTACAGGGACGCCCGCGGGATGAAGCGGTGGGCGACGACGTCGACGAGGCCGCGGAACGCGATCACCGACAGGAACGTCACGAGGAGGGCCCAGCCGAGCGGCCAATCATGCTGCAACGCGAGGTAGAACAGCGTCGCCGGGCTCGTCAGGACCGCGACCACGGTGGCAGCGCGCGTGAGCTTGCGCCACTCCGTCGCGAGCTCGCGCGACTCGTCGCTGAATGTCGGGCGCGGCTTGGGCCGGTCCTCTACGTAGGACATGCAGCTACAGGGTACGGCGCCTGTTCGCCCGTCGCGACGGACGTTGGTCGAGTCTGATTTGGCCCGCGTGTCAGGGTGTCAGCCGGATCGGCCGTTGGGCGCGAACTGCGCCGTGATGTACGGCTCGAGGCCCGGGTCGAGCACCACGAGGACCTCGTCGCCCGGCGCGATCACCGTATCCGGCTTGGGCACGAAGCCGGCCTTTCCGCGCGGCAGCACCGAGATGATCAGGCTGCCGTCGGGCAGGTCGATCTCCGACACCCTGCGGCCCGCGGCGGGCGCGCCCTCGGTGACCTCGACCTCGATAATCTCGAGCTTCTCGTCGGGCAGGTCGAGCAGGTGGACGAGCCCGTGGCCGGGGACCTCGTGCTCGATGAGGTTGAGGATGAGGTCGGTCGCCGAGACCGCGGGCTGGATCCCCAGGAGCTTGAAATGCTGGAGGTTGCGGGGGTTGTTGCAGCGGGCGATGATCCGCTCGCAGAGGTACTTCTCCTTGGCGACCTGGCAGATGAGGATGTTGTCCTCGTCGTCGCCGGTCACCGCCACGACGAGGTCGGCGCGCTGGATCCCGGCGCGCTCGAGCACCCACAGCTCGGTCCCGTCGCCGTACTGGACGGCGTGCTCGAGCTCCTGCTCGATGCGCAGGTAGGCGCGGCGCTCCTGCTCGACGAGCGTGACCTCCTGCCCATTGCGAATCAGCTCGCGCGCGAGGTTGAGCCCGACCTTGCCGCCGCCCACGACGATGACGTACATCAACCCTGCGCCGCTTCGAGCACGGCCTGCTCGAACATCGCGATCCCGAGCTTGACGGCGCAGATCGTGTGCAGCCCCTGCTCGGCGTACCAGTCCGAGCGCGCCGGGTCGAGCACGCGCACGATCACGCGCGGCACGCCGAAGCGCTTCTGGGCGATCTGCGCGACGAGGATGTTCGTGTTGTCGCCGCGCGTCGCGGCGATGAAGATGTCGGCCTCGTCGATGCCCGCGGCGAGCAGGGCGTCGATCTCGATCGCGGTGCCGACGGTGAAGCGCCCGCCGGCATCCTCCCACGAGGTCAGCTGGCCGGCGTCGAGGCGCTCGTGCGAGAGCGGGTCCTCGTCGAGTACCGACACGGTGTGGCCGGCGGCGAGCGAGGACTTGGCGACGGCCGCACCGACCCGGCCCGCCCCCACGACGAGGACCATCATCGCGAGCGTCCGCGATCGGATTCGCCACGGGCCATCGGCGAGCAATGGCGGGCTGTCATGGGCCGGATGCTAGACCGTCTTGGCGTCCGGCAGCGCGCCGTTGTGCGGCGGTCGCCGGTGGCGTACATCGTCGCCCGTCCTCGCTACGGAGTCGGCTCGCGCTCGCGCTCGCGGTCGTTCGCGGGCGGCGCGGTGAGGATCACGCGGCACCGCGCCTTGCGCACGACGTGCTTCGTCGCGTCCCCGATGAAGTTGTCCAGCGGGCCCCCGATCCCGCCCAGGCGGGCACCGCCGCGGATCCGCGAGGGCTCCTCGGCGGCGAGCACGATCAGCTCGACGCCGCGCCGCTGCGCCTCGGCCACGATCGCGTCGCCGGCGCGGCGCGCGCGGATCGTCGCCGTGGCGACCTCGACGCCGACGTACTCCTCCCCGACCGCCTTGGCGCGGGCGAGCGCGGCGCGCGCCTTCTTCAGCTGGGCGTCGGGCAGGCGCGCGTCGAGCGGCAGCTCGAGCGGGACCTCGAAGATCCAGATCGCCTCGATCGTCGCGCCGTGGCCGGCCGCCTCCTCCGGATTCTCGGCGGCGGCCAGCCGGCCGGCCGTCTGGATGATGTCGTCGTCGAGCGCCGTGCCGAAGACCGGCACGAGGATCGAGCCGTACTCCGCGCGCGGCGGCTCGGAGCGCAGCGCCGCCTCGGAGACGACGACGCGCTCGCGGATCGGCATCCCCGCCTGACGCCGGTAGCCGACGTAGAGCGCCACGCCGATCGCCATCCAGACCATCCCGATCGTCCGTGCGCCGCCGTGAAAGCCGAGCAGGCTGATGATCCCGCCCAACGCCATCAGCGCTCCCAGCACGGCCGGCAGCGGCAGGTCGCCGCCGCCGATCCGCACCGACAGCGGGACCCGGTACGGCCGCTCGCGGTCGGTCTCGCGGTAGCGCAGCACGCAGATCGAGACGTGCGCGAGGAAGAACGCGAGCATCGCGCCGAACGCGTAGATGCCGACGAGGAACTCGAGGTCGCGCGGGACGATCAGCGCCGACGCGAGCACCGCCGCCAGCGCGATCCCGACGTACGGCGTGGCGTAGCGCGGGTGCAGGCGCCCCATCGCGCTGGGGATCTGCCGGTTCGTCGCCAGCGAGTACGCCAGCCGTGAGAGGCCGAGCATCGCCGCGTGCGCCGCGACGATCAGCGTGAGCGTCGCGAGCGCGGCGGTGACGTAGCGCAGCGTGTCGGCGAGCCACGGCGGGTCAAAGGACGAGATGATCGCGAGCACCGGCGCGTCGAGCGCGTCCCCGGTCAGCGCCGATGCGCCGGGCGTGATCGGCAGCGCGGTGACGGCGACAAGCGAGATCCCGACGTAGATCACGAGCACGGACGCCGCCGCGCTGGCGATGAGCCGCTTCAGCCCGCGCCTGCTGACGCGGACCTCGCCGGCGAGCCCCGCCGCGGACTCCAGGCTCGTCAACGCGACGGTCGAGACGGTCAGCGCGAACAGGACGCCCTCCCAGCGCGGCGAGGTGCCCAGATCGATCGTCGTCGTCAGCGCGTCGATGTCGACGACGAGCACCGCCCCGAGGACGACGATCAGCAGCTGCAGCACGACATCGGCGACGGCGAGCGCGGCGACGGGCTCGATCCCCCGCCCGGAGAGCCCGCGGACGTTGCGATAGGCGACGTAGGCGACGATTCCGAGCGCCACCGCGAGCTCGGGCGCGCCCTCGCCGAGCGGCGCCCAGAACGCGGCGAGGTAGTTCGCCGCGACGAACGCCGTCACGGCGATGAGGATGAGGAAGTCCAGCAGCACCGCCCAGCCGGCGATGAAGCTCCACAGCTCGTTGAAGGCGTAGCGCGCGAAGACCGTCGAGCCCGCGCGCTCCTGGTGCATCGAGGCGCCCTCGACGTACGTCATCGCCGTCAGCACGAAGAAGATCCCCGCGCCGAGCAACACGAACGGGGTCAGGCCGAGCGCGTTCTCGGCGATGACGCCGAGCGAGAAGTAGATCGCACTCGCCAGCGACGTCCAGACGATCGCGAACAGCGCCGGTGAACCGAGGCCGCGCTGGAAGAGCGGGCTCATGTGGCCCGCCGGGTGAGCCACAGCCGGCCACCGCCGGCGACGACGAAGAGGAGGCCGAGGATCGTGCCGATCGCAAGCGGCCCGCCGCCGTTGGCGAGCGTCACGGCGAGCATCGCGACGCCGAGCACGACCATCGCGGCCGACAGCACGAGCGAGCTCGCGCGGTGGATACCGCCGGGCTCAGGCATGCGCCGGCTCGGACTCGATGATTACCCGGCACGGGCGGTCGGAGAGCACGGTCTCGACGGTCTTGCCGAACAGCGTCGTGCCGGTGCGCGGCGGCAGCGGCATGACGATCGCGACGGCGCGCAGCTCGCGCGCCTCGTCGACGATCAGGCGGCCGGCCTGACCAGGACGCACGCGCTCCACGTGGCCCGTGACACGGCGGCCGCCCTGCAGCCGCGCCTGTTCGATGACGGCGCGCGCCGCGAGATCCTCCGCGGGCAGCACGGCGTCGATCGGCAGCGCCTGCGGGACGGTGATCGTCACGAGCACATGGATGCCGCGGCGCCGCCGCGCCGCGAGCTTGGCGGCGGTCGCGATCGTCTGCGGCGTGAAGTGGCGCGCGTCGAGCGCGACGAGCACGGAGTCGTACTCGGCCTCGTGCTCGGTCACCGGCTTGGGGATGACGACCTTCGCGGTCGTCGTCAGGTCGAGCCCCTGGCTGCGCCGATACACGATGAAGATCCCGATCCCGAGCGTCAGCCAGACGACGCCGCCCAGCGTCACATAGACGTTCAGGATCGTCACGACGGCGAACGAGATCGCCGTCCCGATGCCGCCGAAGACCGCGAACAGCGGCACGTCGCGCCCGCCGATGCGGAGGTTGCCGGGCCCGCGGTACGGGCGCGCGACATCGGGCGCCTTGGAGCGCAGCACGATCACCGACACGTGCGCGATCGTGAACGACAGCATCGCGCCGAACGCGTACATGTTGCCCAGGAACTCGGCCTGGCCGGGCAGCAGCGTGAGCATCGCGATCGCGCCGAAGATGATGATTCCGAGCCAGGGCGTGCCGTAGCGCGGATGCAGCCGCCGCAGCTGGTCGGGCAGCTGGCGGTGAATGCCCATCGAGTACACGAGGCGCGAGACGCCGATCAGGCCGGCGTTCGTCGCGATGAAGAGGATCGTCGCCGCGAGCAGGCCGACGTAGAGCTCGCCCGCGCCCTGCAGCGGGCCGAGTTCGATCGCCTTCACGACGCCGAGGATCGGATCGCCCGCGAAGCCGCCCTCGTCCTCGGGCAGGCCGAGCAGCGTCTCGTAGGAGCCGGTCTCGTCGTTGAACGTGGCCGGCAGCGCCGACAGCGCGACGGCCGGCAGCGTGAAGTAGATCGCGAAGACCGCGAGCCGCACGCGGCTGATCGCCGCGGGGATCGTCGTGGCCTCGTCCTTGGCCTCCTCGGCGAGGTTGGAGATCGTCTCGATGCCCGTGTAGGCGACCATCCCGATCGGGATCGCGAGCAGGAAGTCCGACCACGTCGGCGCGACGCCGAGCTTGACGTTCGACGTCAGCACGTCGACGTCGAGCACGAGCACGATCCCGATGATCACGAGCAGCAGCTGGGTCATGAAGTCGACGACCGCGAGCGCGATGTTCAGCCCGGCGGACTCCTTGACCCCGCGCACGTTGATCGCCGCCAGCGCCGCGATGATCAGCGCTCCGGCGATGATGTCGGCCGGAGCCGAGCGCAGCGGCTCCCAGAACAGGCCGCCGATGTAATGCGGGACGAAGAACGCCGAGATGGCGACCGTGATGACGTAGTTGAGCATCTGGCCCCAGGCGGCGAAGAAGGACCAGAACTCGTTGAACGCGTGGCGCGCGAACGACGACGAGCCACCGGCCTCGGGGTACATCGCGGTCGCCTCGGCGTACGTCGCGGCGGTCCAGAAGAAGATCACCCCGGTGATGACGAAGACGACCGGGGTCAGGCCGAGCGCGAGCGCGGCGACGAGGCCGAGCGCGTAGTAGATCGAGGAGCCGACGTTCCCGTAGGCGGTGGCGAAGAGCGCGTTGACCCCGAGAACGCGCTGCAGTCCGTGGAGCCGACGCTCTGCCATCCGCGGCGGGAGTCTACGCCGAGAGACCGCGTGGTCTGGCGCGGCTGTGACGGTCCGTCACAGCGCGCCGCACCGGCACGCGCTACGTCTGCTCGACGAACTCCAGCAGCGCCTCAAGCGTGACGTCCCAGCCGAGCGTGTCACCGCCGCCGGGCAGCTCCTCCTGCCAGTCCAGCCCGAAGTCGCGGCGGTCGACCGTCGCCGACAGCTCGAGCCCGGCGCGGTTCTCGGGGCTCAGCAGGCCCGGACCGGGCAGGCCGATCCTGCCGGTCGCGGCGACCGTCTGCGTGTGCCCGTGGATCGACAGCTCCCCGCCGGCGGCGATCGCGCGGCTGTCGTCGCCCGCGATCTCCGACACGGTCCAGCTAACGTCCGGGAAGCGCGCGGCGTCGAGGAACTCCGCGGACAGCATGCGCTCGCGGATGACGGGGTTGTTGAGGTCGAGCGATGCGACCGGCACGCGTGCGACGAGCGTGCCGGCGACGACGTCGAGCGTCGCGTCGATCTCCCGGAAGCCCGCGCGGTAGTCACGCGCGCCGAGATGGCGCACCTTGAACGTCACCGACGAGAACGGCGGGTCGGCACGCCAGATCCCGCCGCCGAGATTATCCTCGAGGAAGCTCACGGCGCGGACTGTAGTCGCCGGACGCGCGCGGGCTCGTGCAGCCGCGACCGGGGCGGCCGGGCGGACCGTTTGACACACGGGATAGCGTCAATGGCATCATGGTTTCGCCTGGCCGCGGCTCGCACGCCCCGGACTCGCGGACCGCCCTTTCAGAAACGGAAGGGGGCCTTTCGTGGCGCGCGAGCGACCGACAGCCTCCCAAGTCATGCGGACAGCGACGTGCCTCGATGCGGTCATCACCGAGGAGTGCGTGCCGCGATTGCGCGGCGTCTCGCATGCGTTCGGATTCTTCGTCGCGCTCGCAGCGGCGGTGGTGATCGTGGCGCTCGCTCCGGGTGGCAGGGCGACGACCGCGCTCGCGGTGTACGGCGCAGGTCTCGTCGCGGTATTCGCCGGCAGCGCGCTCTACCATCGCTGGCCGGGGCCGATCCGCTTCAAGCCGCTGCTGCGCAAGATCGACCACAGCATGATCTTCGTGTTCATCGCGGCGAGCTACACGCCGCTCGGGGCGATCCTGCTCGACGGCACGATCGGTTGGCTCGTGCTCGTCGGCGCGTGGACTGGGGCCGCGCTCGGAGTGGCGTTCTCACTGGGCTGGATCGAGGCGCCGCGTGCGATCGTCGCGGGTAGCTACGTCGCCCTGGGGTGCTTCGCCGTGATCGCCGTTCCCCAACTGCTGCGCAGCCTCGACCCCACCCCGCTGATGCTCTTCGCCGCCGGCGGGATCCTCTATTGCGTCGGCGCGATCGTCTACGCGCGCCAGCGGCCGAACCCCTGGCCGCGCACCTTCGGCTTCCACGAGGTCTTCCATGTTCTCGTGATCGCAGCCGCCGTCACGCACTACATCGCGATGATCGGGTGGGTCCTGCCCGCCGCGAGCGCCTGAGGCGACCGCGCCAGACGAGTACCCCGTCCAGGTGGCTGCGCAGAAACGCAGTCAGGCGGCGAGGAGTTCGCGAAGCTCGGTAGTCCCGGTCGCGCTTCCAGCGTCTTCGGCGCGGTCGAGCACGTGCCTAGCGATCCGGCGAACGAATCGATCCGAACGCTGAGCTTCGCTGAGACGGCTCAGCGTGGCTACAGCATCGTTCGCGTCGACGTTGGACGCGGCGCGGTGGAGCTTGACTTGTGCGGGTCCGCGCCAGTCGGCGACCTCGTAGAGGCGCAGCGCGTCCTCGCGCGCGGGCTCGCCGCCGTCGCCGCCGAACATCGCGCAGTAGCTGCGAGTGTGGTGCATGGTTTCTTCGGTCCAGCCGAGCACGGACAGCTTTTCGCGTGTGATGTCGCGCGGTAGCTGCCCGAAGGTCCGCTCAAGCTCTCTGAGAACGTCGCTCGCTGCCCGCTCGCGGCCAAGCATCGCCAACGCCTGCGCCTTGGAACCGAGCGCGTCCATGCGGCCGGCGCAGGGCGCGCTCGTGGCGCTCAGCGCATCGCCCGCGAGCCTCACTACCTGGGCCGGGCTGTACGCGCCATAGAGGCCCTGCACAGCGGCATGACCCGTCACGTATGCGGTCAGGTGCGGATCGGCTGCGCTCGTGGCAGCGACGCGGGCTCTGCGCCACCAGCGCTTCGCCAGAGCAGTGTCGCCGTTACTGACCGCGATACCCGCCACATACGACGACAGCAGCGCGATCGTGCGCTGCGGTCCTCCAGCAGCGTGCAGGCGCTTGAGGTCGGCTGCCAGGCCCGGCAGCAACGCGGCGCGGTCCGGCGCGGTCATCAACTCGTAGCCCCAGGCGTGTCCGATGCGGTCCCAGTCGTTCGCGCTTGCGCGTGCTGCCGCTTCGGGACCCAGCAGGACCACCGACAGGCCCAGCCCGATGAAAGCCCTACGTCTCACGTCATCGACCTCCTGCGATGAGCGTAGCGCTTCGCGGCGCGCGGTCGAGCGTTTCTGACGGGCGATCTCACGCTCGATCAAGACGGCCGGGTAGAGCGCCACGAGCCGACCTCCTGCGTCCAAGACCCGATCGACCGCTACGACGAAATGGTGGCTGACCGTGCTCTTGGCCAGCTCCACGTCCGAGATGTGCCCCGGCGTGTAACCGATCCGCCGCGCCAGCCCGTGCAACGTCAATCCCTCTGCCATCCGGCAGGCTCGGATCTCAGCGCCAAGCCGAGCCGCGGCCGAAGCGTTGGGATCGACTGACTTAGGAGGTCGGCCGCGCGGCACGAGCGCGACCCTACCCGCCACGATTTTTCAGGCTCTACTAGCGTACGTGTTCAGGTCGGGTATTTGCAGGGGTGTCGCATCGGGGAGCGTAGTTGTGGAGCGTGGAGCTTCGGCGCGAGGATGCGGAGCGGGTCGCGTTGGCGGGCGGCGAGGCCGCGCGGGA
>Ga0136617_10004085_pt1 | contig 13055 bp, 12 predicted proteins | sample AntDrymUQ3222106_2_FD_129672 | JGI IMG/M metagenome (GOLD analysis project Ga0136617, IMG submission 129672) | Polar desert sand microbial communities from Dry Valleys, Antarctica - metaG UQ322 (21.06) | ecosystem: Environmental > Terrestrial > Soil > Desert | place: Antarctica: Dry Valley...
GGGCGCGAAGGAAAAGCTTGCGCGCGCGGATTGCTGTAAGGCAGCGCAGCAATTGCTCCGCTGGCCAGTAAAACGGTGCGGCGGTCCATGAGTGTCTCCGTTATCGTTATGTGAATGAGTATAGGCACGGACTCATCGAATCGTCGAGGACGACTGGTATGAACCCCTATCTAATCGTAGTAGCGCTTGTCTGCTTTTCTTCTTGCGCGATTCCATCAGCGAACGCGGCCCCGTGCTTGGTCGTGACATTGACCGGTACGCAGGGCGGTCCGCCGGCTTTCAACGGGCTTGCCGGCTCCGGAACACTGGTGCGTTACGGTGACGACGGCAATGACTGCGGCAATGTCAAGCTGCAGTTCGACGCCGGTCGCGGCACCAGCATGCGGCTGTCGCAGATCAGCGTGCAACCCGGGCAATTGAGCGCAATTTTCTTTACCCATGTGCATTCCGATCACACCGACGGCTTCGGTGACCTGATGCAATTGCGCTGGTTCTACAACTCCGAAGGGCCGCGGATCGACGTAGTTTGCAGCTCGGACACTGCATCGCCGCGAGGCTTCGCCCTAAGTTGCAACAAGTTCGCGATGCATATCGGCGATGCGTTTCTGCAATCCGGCGAGATTGCGCAGCGTCATTCGGAAAACGAAAAGCGGCTGCCGCGCGGGCCGTCCGGCTTGATCAACGTCGTCACGTTCGAGCCTAGGAATGAGCCGCAGGTCGTGTGGTCTGCGGGCGACGTGAAGGTCAGTGCGATTCGCTCGATGCATATCGCCGGCCACGCGTCTTATCGAGTCGACACGCCTGCCGGCAGCGTCGTTGTCGGAGGCGACGCGAGTAACGACGTGGCGGCACCGCCGCGAGCGTCTTCGACTTCGGATCAAGTCGAGAGACTAGCGAAGGGAGCCGATGTGATCGTGCACTCGACGGTCCATCCGGTCATGGCGCCGGAACGAGGTAGCGGAATGCCGTCCAGTAGTTTTCACCGTCAAAGCACAGCCGGCGACCTGGGAGCGATGGCGAAGCGAACAGGAGCCAGGCATCTGATGTTGACGCATCTGATTCCGTCAATCGGGGCAGAGCGCCATGGTGGCTGGAAAGTTCCGGGCGGTCCGCTCACTGCCGACGATTACCGCAAGGCAGTTGAGCCGAGCGGATTTGCCGGAAATCTTGTCGTCGGAACCGACCTTGCGAGTGTTCGTCTTCCGGCTACGGCTGCACAACGTTAAGGAATTCGTTCAGCGTCGCGCTGAACGCCGCCGGCTGCTCGATCACGCTTAGATGTGAAGCGTCAGGCAGCACGACGAGGCGAGCTCCGCCGATTCGATCGGCAATTGCCTGCGACATCGTCACAGGCGCCCCTTGATCGAGTGCGCCGGCGATCACCAAAGTGGGCACCGAAATCTGCGACAGCCGCGGCAGCGTGTCGACGTTCATGACCGCGTGGCAGCAGCCGATGTAGCCATCGGAATCGGTTGCCAGTAAACGTCTCCGAAATCGGGCGACCGTTGCCGGCGCCGCGGCGCGAAACGCTTCGCTGAAATAGCGGCCGAGCACCGTGTCGGCGATCGCCTGCATGCCGCCCTTGCGCACCGATTCGATCCGCTGCTGCCACATCGGCTTCGCGTCGGGCCCGTAGCCGCCGCTGGAGTTTGCAATCACCAGCGCCTTCACCAGCGCCGGATGGCGCAGCGCGATCTCCTGCCCGACCATGCCGCCCATCGACAGGCCGATCCACACGACCGGTTCGCGCGCGGCTGCGTTGATGAATCGCGCTGCGTCGTCGGCGAGTTGAGCCAACGTGTATTCGCCGGGCGGCGTGTCGGAGTCACCGTGGCCGCGATGGTCGTAGGCGATCACGCGGTGAGTTGCCGCGATCGTGGTGGCAAGCTCGTCCCACATCGAGAGATCGCAGCCGAGCGCGTGACTCAGCACGATCGTTTGCGTCGTCGCGCTCGGTTGGCGCGGCTCGCGCACGGTGTAGTGCAGCGCTGGTTTATCGGCAGTCCGGCCGCTGCGTCCGGCGCCCGGATGTGCGACTTCGAACAGATCCGCGTGCGCGAAGGCATCCGCCGTTACGTCGCCAAGCTCGCGCATGATTTTCTGCGCATGCGCGAACGCGGTATTGGCCGCGGGGACACCGGCGTACACGGCCGATTGGATCAGCACCTCCTTCAACTCATCGAGCGTCAGCGCGTCGCTCTGCAGTGCCGCACGCACGTGAATCTCGAATTCTTCCCAGCGGCCCAGAGCGATCGTGATCGACAGCACGATGATGCGGCGCGTGCGCTCGTCGAGCCCTGGCCGGCCCCAGATTTCGTTCCACGCGAAGCGCGTGATGAAGTCCTGAAAGTCGACATTGAACTGCGTTGCATTGGCCAGCGCACGATCCACCCACGCATCGCCGAGAACGCGGCGGCGGTGCGCGAGGCCGCGCTCGATATCGTGACGGTAGTTGTCTTTGCTCATGGCGGTTCCCGATGAAGCGCTTCGCGCAGGTGCGCCAGACGCTGGCGCGCCAGATGCGCGCAGTGCGCGGCCGCCGCGTCGACGTCGAAGCAGCGTTGCAATTGCCCGGCATCGACGCTATCGCGCAGCGCGGAGTCGGAGGCGAGGCGCGCCCGAAGGACCGCTTCAAGCGGCTGCGACGCGGCGGCCTGAAGCGTCAATTCTTCCATCAGCGCATGCGCGCGGTCGCGGCCGATGCCGGCGGCGAGCAACATCGTTGCGGCTTCGCTGAACACGAGGCCGCGCTGCGCGTCGATGTTGCTGCGCATGCGCTCCGCGTCGACATGCAGGCCGCGCATTGCACCGGCCAACGCATGCAGCGCACCATGCGCACTGAGAAACAGGTTTGGCCATTCGGCGACTTCCGCCTGCCAGTTGCCCAGGCCGCGCTCGTGCTGTTGCCCCATTGCAGCGAGCAGCGCAGCAGCGTAATGAGGCGTGCGCTGCGCGGCGGCCAGCGCCGACATGGCGGCGACTGGATTTTTCTTGTGAGGCATCGCGGAAGAACCACCGCGTCCGCTTGCCATGGGTTCGGCGAGCTCGCCGACTTCGGCCTGGCACATCAGCGTCAGATCGGTTGCAATCTTGCTGAGGCCTCCGACGAGGACGCTCACCTCGAGTCCGAGTCGTACCCATTCGTCGCGCTGTGTGTGCCACGGCGCAGCGGGCGGCGTCAGTTCGAGTTCGGCGGCCATGCGCTGAGCGATCTGCGGTGCGCGTTCGCCCATCGCGGCCAGCGTGCCGACCGCGCCGCCTAGCTGCAGCGCGAGTGCGCGAGCAGCCTGCGTGCGCAGCCGTTCGCGCGCACGCGTGAGCGGCGCTGCCCATCCGGCGACCTTCAGGCCGAAGCTCATGACTTGTGCGGGCTGCAGCAGCGTGCGCGCAAGCATCGGGGTCGCGGCGTGTTGTTCGGCGAGCGTGAGCAGGCTCGCCAGTAAATCCTGGAGATCACGATCGAGCAGCGCCAGCGCCTCGCGCGTTGCCAGCACGAGCGCGGTATCGATCACGTCCTGACTGGTGCTGCCCCAGTGCACGAAACCGGCCGCGGTGGAATCGACCGCTCGCACTGCGAGAGTCAGCGCTTTCACGAGCGGTATGGCGACGCTGCCGGCGACGCGGCCGTCGGCAACGATCGCCGCGAGGTGGTACTTCTCGGCGCGGCAATGACTCGCAATCACGCAGGCCGCGTCGGCGGGTATCAAGCCTTCCTCCGCTTGAGCACGTGCCAGAGCTTGCTCGAAGCGCAACATCGCCTGCACCAGGGCGGTGTCGCTGAAGACGTCCGACATGTCCGATGTTGTCAGCACCGCGTCGAATAGCGTTGCACTCATCAGGTGTAGTCGAAGAACACCGTCTCCTGACCGCCCTGCATCCAGACGTTCCATTCGTACCGGTCGAGTGCCTTCTTGCGCGCGATCAATGTTGCACGCCGCGCCTCGGGCACCTGCTGCAGGATGGCGGAGTGCGCGAGACCGGCATCGTCTTCGAGAACCACCGCCGTGAATTGATGAGTGACGAGTCCGCGCGCAAACACCGTCACGTAGAGCGCCGGCTCACCGTTTCCACGCACGACTGGCGCGGTCAAATCAAAGCGAAATTCGCCGCGCGCGCCGCTCGCCACGCGCCGGAACGCTGGCATTGGCTGATCGCGTTCGCGCGCTGCGGAGTCTGGCGCCCACGCTTCGAGCACGGCGTCGTCGATCGGCTGGCCCGCGCCGTCGTAGATCGTGCCTTCGACGGTCAACGCCGCACCGGACGGCCGCATCGCCTGTGTGGCGTCGAATGCCCAGCGCCATCCCTCGTGCGGAAACGGACCGATCGTTTGCGACGACGTGAGGCCGGTCATGTTTTTCACTAGAGACCCAACGGCGTCGCGGCACGCCCACGCAGCACGATGTCGAACGTGTAGCCGAGCATCACGTCGCCGACCGACTCTTCAATCGAGAATTGCGCCACCAGCGACTGTCGCGCACGCTCGTCGTAAATGCTGTTGAATATCGGGTCGAGCACGTGCAGCGGGTCGCCCGGGAAGTACATCTGCGTCACCAGCCGCTGGGCATAGACGTTGCCGAACAGCGAGAAGTGAATGTGCGCGGGCCGCCACGCATTGGGATGGTTGCCCCACGGATACGCGGCCGGCTTGATCGTAATGAAGCGGTAGCGGCCGTTCTCATCGGTCAGAAACTTGCCGAAGCCGAAGAAGTTCGGATCCAGCGGAGCAGCGTGCTGATCCTTGCTGTGAAAGTAGCGGCCGGCGGAGTTGCACTGCCACACCTCGATCAGCGAATGCGTCACCGGCAGCCCGTCTTCATCGACCACGCGCCCCGTCACACCGATCTTCTCGCCCAACGGCACGCCCGCACCCTGCGCCGTGAGATCCGCGTCGAGCGGCTTGACCAGCGCCAGAGGAATTTGAAACGCGGGCAAGCTGGCCGCCGGCGCTCCGACGCGCAGCGCGGATTGCAGCGGGCCGCGCAGCCGCGTCGACTTGTACGGCGCGTGTACCGGCGACGGATAGACACCCTGCGCGACCGGAGCAAACTTTGTTGACGTCATCCGCATTCTCACCTAGATTACTTAGTCTGCTAAGTATTGTGCTAAACGTCAAGCATGTTGACCTGCGAACAAAACGAGCTACTGTGCCGGGTCGAAGGCGACGCGCCGATGGGTCAGTTGATGCGCCGCCATTGGACACCGATTTGCCTGCGCGAGGAAGTGAGCGAGCCCGACGGCGCGCCGGTCAAGGCGCGCGTGCTCGGCGAAGATCTGGTCGTGTTTCGCGACACCAAGGGTAGCGTCGGCGTGATGAGCGAGCGCTGCCCGCATCGCGGCGCGTCGCTGGCGCTCGGCCGCAACGAGGACTGCGGGCTGCGCTGCCTGTATCACGGCTGGAAGATGGACGTCGAGGGTAACGTGGTCGAGATGGCGTCGGAGCCCGCAGCCAGTGCAATGGCACAGAAGGTCAAGCATCGCGCGTATCCGACGCACGAGTGGGCGGGCTTTGTCTGGGCCTACATGGGGCCGCGCGAATCAATGCCGGCGTTCAAGCCGCCGGCGTGGGCGCCGACCGCCGATGCGCGCGTCAGCATCGCGAAGGCGATCATCCCGTGCAACTGGGCGCAGATTCTCGAAGGCGCGATCGACTCGGCGCACAGCTCGAGTCTTCATTCCTCCGACATGGTGCCGGCGCGTGTCGATAGTGCGCAGGCGACCGACAAGACGTGGCTGCGCCCGTCGACCGACAAGGCGCCGCGCATGCAGGTGCAACGCACAGCCTATGGCTTCCGCTACGCCGCGCTGCGCCGCCCGCTCACGAATGCCGCCACCAACGAATATGTGCGCTCCACCGTGTTCGTCGCGCCGGCCGCGGCGCTGATTCCGCCCAACAATCTGTACAACGTTGCCAATATCAACGTGCCGATCGACGATACGCACACGGCGTTTTATTTCATGTGCTGGGGTCATTCGTCGCAGACACCCGAAACCGAGACGTGGCGCAAGTTCCTCGGGCAGCGCCTCGGCGTCGATCTCGACGAAAGGTATGCACCGCTGCGCAATATCGGCAATCGGTTCTGGCAGGATCGGCAGGCGATGAACTCGGGCAACTTCACCGGCATTACCGGATTTCCGAATCAGGATATCGCGATGTGGGTGACGATGGGGCCGATCGCCGATCGCACGCAGGAGCGTCTCGGCGCGAGCGATGTGGCGATCGTCGAGTTTCGCCGGCAGATGCTCGACGCGGTCGAAGCGTTTCAGCGCGGCGAGCCTGCGATCGGCACGGGAGAGTCGGCGATCGATGCGAGCGTGTGCGCATTTCAGGCGATCGTTCCCAAGAGCACCGACTGGCGCACGTTCGAAGCGAAGTATGTATGGGCGTCGGAAGACTCGAACGCACCGGCGCTTGAGGCGTCGTATTCGGTCGCAGCGCAATAGCGGGCGAGCAGACGAGTGACCAAACTGCAGCTCTCTGTGGCGATGGGCGACTACGACCGCACCCGCGCGCTGCTCGACGGCGCGGTGCAGATCGACGGCGTCGATCCGGTGTACATGACGCTATCGCCAGAAGAAGTTTTCTTTCGCGCGTTTCGCAATGCCGAGTTCGATGTCAGCGAATTATCACTCTCAAGCTACTTAGTGAAAGCGTCGAAGGACGAAAGTCCGTATGTGGCGGTGCCGGTGTTCTTGTCGCGCGCGTTCAGGCATACGTCGATCTACGTGCGCACCGACCGCATCAAGCAGCCGCAGGATTTGAAAGGCCGCCGCATCGGCGTGCCCGAATATCAGCTGACTGCCATCGTCTGGGCGCGCTCGATCCTGCAGGACGATTACGGAGTGCGGCCAGAAGACGTGACGTGGGTGCGCGGCGGGATCGACACACCGGGACGGCCGGAAAAAATCAAGCTGCAATTGCCGCCGAACGTGAAAATGGAAAGCGCGCCGGAGGGCGACACCATCTCGGCGATGCTTGACCGCGGCGACATCGATGGCTTTATCGCGCCGCGCCCGCCCGGTGGCGCCGCTGCGAAAAATCCGAACGTCGGCTGGCTGTTTAGCGACCCCACCGCGATCGCCAAGGACTATTTCAAGCGCACCGGAATTTTTCCGATCATGCACGTGGTGGGAGTGCGCCGAAAACTTGCCGAGCATCATGCGTGGCTGCCCGGCGCAGTGTTCAAGGCGTTCGAACAATCGAAGGCCATCGCGACAGATAGATTGGCGGATACATCAGCAACCAAGGTCACGCTGCCGTTTGTCGAGGAACAGTTGAAGGCCGCGCGCGAAACGATGGGAGACGACTACTGGTCGTACGGCGTCGCGCCCAATCGGCGCACGCTCGAAGCTTTCGTGCGCCATCACCACGCGCAGGGACTGTCGGCGCGGCTGATGTCGGTCGATGAGATTTTTCATCCGGCGACGTACGAGTCATACAAGGTTTGAGAGTTACCAAGAAAACAGGAGACGCACATGAGGCACATAAGGTTTTTGGCGTTCATCGTCGTCGCGGCATCGGTGCTGTTCGCCGGCATGGTTTCGGCGCAGCCGTATCCGAACAAGACGATTCGCTTCGTGGTCCCGTATGCCGCAGGCGGGCTGCCCGACACGGTGGCGCGCGCACTGTCGATCCGGCTGTCGGAAGCGCTCGGCCAGTCGGTGGTGGTCGATAACCGCCCGGGTGCGAATGGCGCAGTCGCAGCATCCAACATCGCCGCCTCGCCCGCGGACGGCTACACGTTCCTGGTCACCGACGGTTCGATGATGACGATCAGCCCGCTGCTGTCGTCAAAACTGCCGTATGACCCCGCAAAGGATTTCGTGCCGGTGTCGCTGATTGCACAGTCGCCGCTGTTCCTTGCGGTGCATCCGAGCGTGAAAGCCAACACGCTCAATGAACTGGTCGCGTTGGCGAAGGCCAAGCCGGCGGCGCTGAACTACGGGTCGTCGGGCATCGGCAGTACTCACCATTTATCTATGGAAGCGATGAAATCCGGCTTCGGTATTTTCATCACGCACATCCCGTTTCGCGGCAGCGCTGCGTCGGTGCCGGCGATGATCGGCGGCCAGGTCGAGATGGTGTTCTCCGCGTATCCGTCGCTGGCGGGCTTCGTGAAAAATGGGCAAGCCAAGATACTGGCGACGAACTCTGCCAAGCGTTCGAACCTCGCGCCGAACGTGCCGGCCATCTCTGAGAGTCTTCCCGGGTTTGATTTCGCGGTGATCGTCGTTGTGATGGCGAAGACCGGCACGCCGCCCGACGTCATCGCTCGCATCAGCAGTGAGGTGGCGAAGATCGCAAAGCGCCAGGACTTCATCGATCAAATGCAGATTGCCGGCATCGACACCATCGGCGGCGACCCGGCGGCCCTCGCGAATGCTTTGCAGGAAGAATCGCGCCGCGTCACCGTGGCCGCCAAGCGTGCCAACCTGAAAGCTGAATGATCGAATCGACGCCGATCAATTTCGACCTATTCACTGCAGGCACAGGCGTCGCGGCGTTCGTTGCGGGAGGCACGGTCAAGCGAACTCTCGGAGTCGGCCTGCCGCTCGTGACCGTGCCGATATTGTCGCTGGCGGTTTCTGTTCCGCTCGCTATCAGCCTCGTTGCAGTTCCAGTGCTCCCATCGAACGTCTGGCAGGCTTACGACAGCGGCATTTCGATCGTCGGCGCACGCCGTTTCGCATCGTTATCCGTGGCGTTGGTCGTGACCACGCTGCTCACGGTTCCATTGACACTGGCGATGTCCGCGCGCGTTCTGAATGCAATCGTTGCCATCGTAGTGATCCTCGCGGTGATACTGATGTCCATACGCGTGAAGATCACCATTTCAAAACAGCACGAAAAAATCGCGTCGCCCGTGATCGGCGCGCTTTCAGGCGTGATGGGCGGCGTGTCTTCGCTGACCGGCCCGATCATCATCAGCTACCTGATGGCGCTCAAGCTGAGCCGCGAAGAATTCGTCGGCAGCATCGGCCTGATTTATCTCGCGGGCGCGCTCCCGCTGTACGCGTCGTTCGTTGCCTATGGGCGACTCGGCGCGGAAGAACTGGCGCTGTCTGCGGCGGCGATGACCCCGGTCGCAGTTGGACTGGCGAGGGGCAAGGCGCTGCGCGGCCGGCTAAACGAAGGGGGGTTCCGGCGCATCCTGCTCGTCTTTCTTTGCGCGGTCGCAGTAGCGCTGTTGCTCAGATGATGCCGTTGCGGATTGCCGCTGCTGCCGAGGCGGCCGAGGGCATACGGTCGTTCGAGCTGGTGCAGCCGGATTGTTCCGAGCTGCCGCCGTTTACGCCGGGGTCGCACGTCAAAGTCCAGGTACCGAACGGAGTGGTGCGCAAGTATTCGCTGTGCAACGCGCCGAGCGAGCGCCATCGCTACTTGATCGCCGTCAAGCGCGACGCGAGCGGGCAGGGTGGATCGATGAGCCTGATTGATGGCGCTTCGATTGGCGACACGCTGCCGACGTCGGTACCGGACAACGCGTTTCCGCTGAACGAATTCGCGCGCAGTTTCATCTTCATCGCCGGCGGCATCGGCATTACGCCGATTATGTCGATGATCCGCTCACTCGACGAGATGGGGCCGCCGTGGAAGCTCTACTACTTCACGCGCTCGCCGCAGACGACCGCGTTCATCGACGAGTTGACCGCCTCGGAGCTGCGCGGCCGCGTGACGATGCATCACGACCACGGCGACCCGGCGCAGTCGTTCGACCTGTGGCCGGTGCTCGAGCGCCCTGGCTCTGCGCACATCTACTGCTGCGGCCCGCGCATGTTGATGGAATCGGTGCGCGACATGTCGGGGCACTGGCCGCACGCCAACGTGCACTTCGAAAGTTTCGACGGCGCCGGGCCGCCGCGCCCTGACGACGCGCCGTTTGCCGTGCGGCTGGCGAAAACCGCACAGACGTTCGAGGTTCCGGTCGGCAAGACGATTCTCGAAGTCCTGCGCGAGGGCGGCGTCACGATCGCGTCGTCGTGCGAAAGCGGCACGTGCGGCACCTGCAGAACCGGCTTGCTCGAAGGGCAGGCGGACCATCGCGACACGGTGCTGATGCCCGAAGAGATGGGCACGCAGATCATGGTCTGCGTGTCGCGCGCCAAATCGCCCGAGCTCGTGCTGGATCTGTGATGCATCGAGCAGTGCGGCTCGGAGTCAGCGGCCTTGGGCGCGCCTTCACGCTGATGTTACCGACCTTCATTGCAGACAAACGCGTCGAGCTGGTCGCCGCGTGCGATCCGCGTGAGAAAGCGCGCGCGCAGTTCGCCGCCGATTTTGACGCGCCCGTATACGCCAGCATCGAAGAGCTGGCGAGCGATGCGTCGGTCGAAGCGATATACGTCGCCAGCCCGCATCAGTTCCATGCCGAGCACGCGCGCGTTGCGGCCCAACAAGGCAAGCACGTGCTGGTCGAAAAGCCGATGGCGCTGACGCTGGCCGAATGCGATTCGATGATCGAGTCGTGCGGCCGTGCGAGAGTGCATTTGATCGTCGGGCACTCTCACAGCTTCGATACACCGTATCTGCAAGCGCGCCGAATCATCCAGAGCGGCGCACTCGGCAGCGTGAAGATGATCCACGCTCTGAACTACACCGACTTTCTGTATCGACCGCGTCGCCCGGAGGAGTTGCAAACGGACGCCGGGGGCGGCGTCATTTTCAGTCAGGCGGTGCATCAGGTCGACGTCGTGCGGCTGCTCGCAGGGAGCAGAGCCGTTCGCGTGCGTGCGAGCGTCGGCGCGTGGGACGCAGCGCGGCCAACCGAAGGCGCTTATTGCGCTTTGCTGTGGTTTGACGACGGAGTGTTTGCGTCGATGACGTACAGCGGCTACGCACACTTCGATACCGACGAGTGGTGCAACGGAGTCGGCGAATTGGGCGCGCCGAAAAGTGCCGACGATTACGGCGGCGCACGGAGGCGATTGGGCGGCGTCCAATCCTCAGCAGATGAAGCGCGCCTGAAAGCTGCAGCCACGTACGGCGGCCCCGATTACCGAGCGCCTGGCGTGTCGAGCGCGAATCGCGCGCCGCGCGTACACCAGCACTTCGGGCCCGTGGTCGTTTCGTGTGAGCGCGGCGACGTACGGCCGTTGCCGGATTCGATCGTCATTTATGGCGATGATCGGCGCGAAGTCCACCCGCTCGACCCTCCGGCGGTGCCGCGCTTCGAAGTCATCGACGAGCTTCACGCGGCTATCGTCGATGAACGGCCGCCGCTGCACGATGGTGCATGGGCACGCGCAACGTTGGAAATCTGCCTCGCGCTGCTGCAATCGGCACGCGAGCAGCGCGACGTAACGCTGAACGGCTGAGCATGTCGAAGTCGGCAGATGCGCGGGGGGACGAAGCCTTACGAAGCGTCCTGAAGCATTGGCACGAAGCCGTGCCCAACGACCGGATGGCGCACCTTGTCAAGGACGTCACGCGCGCCTTCCTGCGGTCGTTGCAGGCGCGTCTGGCGCGTCACAGCGTGCCGATGAGCCATTGGACGTTTCTGCGCATTCTGTGGGAGCGCGACGGTTTGACGCAGCGCGAGCTCAGCATCGAGGCGGGGCTGATGGAGCCCACCACGGTGATCGCACTGCGCGCGATGGAGTCTCTCGGCTACGTCACTCGCAAACGCATGAACGAGAATCGCAAGAACAACTACGTGTTTCTCACTGCGGCGGGGAAGCGACTCAAGAAAGTTCTCGTGCCGCTGGCCGAAGATGTGAATGCCCTGGCGCTGAGCAGTCTGAGCCAAAGCGATGTCACCATCACTCGGCGGAGCCTGCTGAAGATGATCGACAATCTCGCGCGTGACGAGCAACTGGCCGGCACCGACCAGCTGCCGAGGAACGCTCGATCGAGATCACCGCGCAGCAAGTCACACTAAAGATGCTCTATCGAGCGCGCGTAGTACATCAGCAGCGCGGTCTCGCCGGAGTTCGTGCTGTAAAGCCCGGCCGATTCATTGACCAGATGCCTAAGCGTCAGCATGCGCAGGCCCGCGCCCACCGCGTAGTCCCAGTCGCTGCGCGGCACGTATACGTGAGCGCCGCGCGCCTGCAGCTGCTCGACCTGCGCGCCGACCTGCGATTTGATTTCCATTTCGCTGAGCGCGGCGCCGCCCTTTGCTGCCAGCAACACGCGCGCAACCAGCGGCACGGGCAACACGGGAATCAGGCGCCCGATTTGATCCATCAGATGCCGGCCTAGGGCACTAACTTCGCGCATCCGATCCTCCTTGGAGAGTTTGCGAAAGTCGATGCCGTGTTGTGCGCAGTAGCTCTTCGTTGAAATCGGTGTGCCGAAGTTCACGCATGCATAACCGAAGCGGTACCACTTGCTCCGCAGTACGAGCCAGAGTTGGCTGAAGACGAATTTTGATGTGGTCAGCAATGCTTTCGCGGCTCCCAGCTTTTTGGCACCGGCATTGCCGGCCGACAGCTGCGTTCGATCTTCGAGTACCCGGTCGTAGTTCAATCCAAGCGGGACGAAGACCAGATCGCGCTCACCGTCGAGCGAGAAACCGCGCAGCATGTATTCGAGTACGCCAAATTTCGGCGAGCGCATCCGCCCGTCTCGGGTCAGGCCTCCTTCGGGGTATACCGCCTGCGTGACGCCGGCTTCAGTCGCTAATGCGATATAGCGCTCGAGCACGCGCCGGTACAGCTCGTTGCCCGAGCCTCGTCGCACGAAATACGCGCCCATCGCGCGGATCATCTGTTGCAGCGGCCAGATGCGTGCCCATTCGCCCACCGCGTAAGACAGCGCCGCTTGCTCGGCTGCCAGGTGAGCGGCAAGGATGTAATCCATGTTGCTGCGATGGTTCATCACGAACACGACGGTCGAGTTTGGCGGCACTGCGGCCAAGCCGGCTTCGTCGGAGTATCCGATGCGCACGCGATACAGCAGGCGGCTGACCTTTCGGCTCAGCCACGCGCCGATTCGAAAGTAGAAGTAGGCATTGAAGGCGGGCACGATCTCGCGCGCATAGCGGTCGACGATCTGATGCACAACGTCGCGCGGCATCTCGTTGGCTTGCGCGTGCGCAGTCGCCGCCTGCTGGACC
>Ga0136617_10004086_pt1 | contig 13054 bp, 12 predicted proteins | sample AntDrymUQ3222106_2_FD_129672 | JGI IMG/M metagenome (GOLD analysis project Ga0136617, IMG submission 129672) | Polar desert sand microbial communities from Dry Valleys, Antarctica - metaG UQ322 (21.06) | ecosystem: Environmental > Terrestrial > Soil > Desert | place: Antarctica: Dry Valley...
CAGCTCAACGTCGGCGGCAACATGGACTTCTACAACATGCTCGAGCGCGAGCGGCTGGAGTCCAAGAAGATCTCCAAGACGAACGCCGTCACGTCGATCATGGGCCACGAGCTCCCCGCCGACGACGTCTACATCGGCCCGTCGGACTACGTGCCGTGGCTCACGGATCGCAAGTGGGCGCACATCCGCGTCGAGGGCCAGGCCTTCGGCGACGTGCCGCTGAACCTCGAGATGAAGCTCGAGGTCTGGGACTCGCCCAACAGCGCCGGGATCGTCATCGACGCCGTGCGCTGCTGCAAGCTCGCGCTGAACCACGGGCTCGGCGGCCAGCTCGACGGCCCGTCCTCCTACCTCATGAAGTCGCCGATGAACCAGCGCCCCGACGACCTCGCGCACACGGCGACCGAGGACTTCATCGCGACGTACACGCGCAAGCCGGGAAGCGAGCCGAAGGGCGGTACCGCGGACGGCGCGGTCGAGAAGGCCGCGGTGGAGTCGCCCGAGTCGTAGCGGGCTCCGCCACGCAAGCGGCCCGCCGTTGGGCGGGCCGCTGGTCGAATCGTCTGCTGCTCGGCGTCAGCTGATCGACGACGCCTGAACCGCAGTCATGCTGATCGCCTCGTAGTTGCCGGCGGTCGCGGTCGTGTTGCAGACGATCGCCGCCGTGCTGCCGGAGGCGGCAGCGGTCAGCGTCGGCGAGGCGGCGCCGACTCCGAAATCGGTGCCACCGCTGCCGAGGGTGTCCCTCGCGATGCCGTCGATCTGCAGGGCGCAGTTGAGATTGGCGGGGTCGAGGGTCCCGGTGTTGTTGACGATGAACTTCGCCGTGACGACCCAGTTGCCGCCGCCCGGCAGCGTGATGCTCTGGATCGTCTGGTTTGAGCCCGTCTGGATCGTCGGTCCCGAGACGGTGGCCTTGTAGACGGCGGCCGGGGCGCCGGCGGGACCGGGATCACCCTTGGGCCCCTGCGGGCCCGCGGCTCCGGGGGAGCCCGGCGCACCCGCCGGCCCCGCCTTGCCGGCCGGGATCTGCCCCGGCTTGAAGTCCTTGCGCAGCAGCGTCTTGTCCTTGACGGTCTTGGACGTCACGCTGTTGGCTGGCAGCTTGATCGCCGCGTAGCTCGTCCCGCTGAGCGCGACGACCAAGGCCATCGTCGACGTGACGTTCGCGTAGCGACCTCTGCCGAAGATCGGTTTCATGCGTTCGGCCCCCTTGCCGTGTGGACGTCGACGGCGCGCCCCCGGCGTCACTCATAGCTATGTCCTTTGCGACCATAGCTCGGCGGTGACGACATCGTCTACTTTCGGTGACGACATCCCTACCTTTTTCCGCCGCTACCATTCTACCCGTCTTCTCATCACCATTTATGTGGTCTGCAGCCCGGCGGGCGGTCCGCCGCTGGGTATCCTATGGCGCGTGTCCCACGAGACCACACCGCGCACCGAGCAGCAGCCGCAACCGCCCGCGCCCGCCGCCGCGACGCTCGCGGCGCTCCTCCTCGACGCCGCCGGCCGCCACCACGGCACGGCCCTGCGCTACCCCCACGGGGACGACTGGCGGCGGATCTCCTACCCTGCGCTGGGCGAGGGGGTCAAGCAGATCGCCAAGGGCCTCATCGCCCTCGGCGTGCAGGCCGGGGATCGTGTCGCGATCCTCTCCAACACGCGCGCCGAGTGGACGCTCGCCGACTTCGGCGCGATCTGTGCAGGCGCCGTCGTCGTCCCCGTCTACCAGACGAACTCGCCCGAGGAGTGCCACTACGTGCTCGAGCACTCGGGCGCGATGGCGATCTTCGTCGAGGACGACGATCAGCTCGCCAAGCTGCGCGAGATCCGATCCGAGCTGCCCGCGCTGCGCCACCTCATCGCCTTCGAAGGCCAGACCGAGGACGTGCTCTCGCTCGAGGCGCTGCGCGACCTGAGAGGCGAGGTCTCCGACGAGCGCCTCGACGAGCGCCTCGACGCGATCGCCGAGGACGATGTCGCGACGATCGTCTACACCTCCGGCACGACCGGCCCGCCGAAGGGCTGCGTGCTGACGCACGCCAACCTGCGCTCGGTCGTCGACATGGTGCGCCAGCGCCTGGACATCAGCCCCGGCCAGGACGTCCTCTACGTCTTCCTCCCGCTCGCCCACGTCCTCACGCGGGTCGTGCAGATCTTCGGTATCGATAGGGGGGCAGAGCTCGCCTACTGGCGCCGCGACCCGAAGCGGATCGTGGAGGACGTGGCGGTCCTTCAGCCGACGCACCTACCGTCGGTTCCGCGGATCTTCGAGAAGATCTACACGGCGGCCAACGCGAGGGTCGAGCAGACGGGCGGCCCGCAGCTCAAGCTCTTTGAGTGGGCGTTCGGCGTCGGGCGCGCCGTCCGCGCACGCGAGCGCCGCGGTCGCCGGCCGGGGCCCGTCCTCCGGGCCAAGCACGCGATCGCCGACGCGCTCGTGCTCAACAAGGTGCGAGCGCTCTTCGGCGGGCGCCTCAAGCTCGCCATCACGGGCGCCGCGCCGATCGACGAGGAGATCCTCGCGTTCTTCCACGCCGCCGGTGTGCCGGTGCTCGAGGGCTACGGCATGAGCGAGACGTCCGCCGTCGGAACCCTCAACACGCTCGCCGAGCACAAGCTCGGCACCGTGGGACGACCGCTGCCCGGCTGCGACGTGCAGATCGCCGACGACAGCGAGGTGCTCATGCGCGGGCCGAACATCTTCACCGGCTACCACCGCGACGAGCAGGCCACGCGGGCGGCGCTCCACGACGGATGGCTTCACTCCGGCGACCTCGGCGAGGTCGACGCCGAGGGCTACCTGCGGATCACGGGCCGCAAGAAGGACCTCATCATCACGTCGAGCGGCAAGAACATCTCGCCCTCGATCATCGAGAGCGCGCTCGTGCAGTGCCGCTGGATCTCACAGGCCGTGGTCTACGGCGATCGCCGCCCGTACCTCACGGCCCTGCTGACGCTCGACCCCGACGAGACCGCGGCACTCGCCGACAAGGTCGGCGCCCACGATCGCGACAGCGCCGCGCTCGCCGCCGACCCGTCCGTGCGCGCGGAGCTGCAGGCGGCGGTCGACGAGTGCAACAGGCGCTTCGCGCGCATCGAGCAGGTCAAGCGCTTCGCGGTTCTCGACCGCGACCTCTCACAGGAGCACGAGGAGCTCACGCCGACGCTGAAGGTCAAGCGCAACGTCGTGTACGAGCGCTACGCCGATCGCTTCCGAGAGCTCTACGACGCGAGCAGCTGAGCACCCGGCCGAGCGGCTATCCGAGCTGGACCGAGGTCGAGCACGGCCCGGCCTGCGAGGCCGCGAGCTGACTCGTGCCGGCGTAGCTCGACGAGACCGTCCAGGTGCCGAGGTCCTGCCGGTCGCTCGTCGTCACCGAAGCGGTCCAGGCGCCCTGCGCGTCGGTCGTCGCGTCCACCGCCTCCGTGGGCGTCACCTGCGTGTTGCCCACCACGCGCGTCGGATGGGTGAACGTCACGACCACGGTCGAGCCCGCGGGCGCGCCGGCGAGCGTGCCGTTGACGGAGACCGCGGTGGGCGTCTGGCCGTTGAACGGGACGGGGGACGGGCACGTCTGCGCCAGCGTCGTCGGCGCGGGCGGCACCCCGCCGACGCCGAACCGCACCGGCGCCGCACCGTCGGACTCCAGCGCGACTGTCAGCTCCCCGGGCTTGGGCTCGCCGTCGTTGAACGTCGCCGGCACCTGGACCGTCCCCTCGCCGGCGATCGCCTTGCCGATCACCTCGCCGTTGCGCAGCAGGCTGAACGGCTGGCCCGCCAGCACGGGCGGGAGCGTGATCTCGACGTAAAACGGCGGCGGGTCGCCGGGGTTGGGCGGCGAGAGCTGCTTGTAGGTCGCCTCGAAGACGACGGGGTCCAAGACGATCGGTGAAGTGCCGCCACCCCACATCTGCATCGACGGGTCGCCGAAGTAGTGCCACAGGTACAACTCGTTGCGGGTGCTTGCGTCGGCGGCCGGCGGCGCCAGCCCGGCGAGCCGGAGCTTGCCGTTGATGAGCGCGTCGCCGGTGCGCTGCTTGGTCACCGGGCCCTCGCCGGGGAGCACGCTCGGCAGCAGTCCGTCGATGAAGCCGAGCGCGATCTGCGAGTTGTGCCAGGACGGCGAGTTGCGCGTGTCGCCGAAGACACCGACGGCGCCGCCGCCAGAGTTGACGAGCGCCTCCTGGGCGAACGACGTGTCGTCCAGGTCATATGCGGCGCTCGCGCAGTCGATGCCGAAGACCACCGGCAGGTTGGCGCCGTTGGTCAGGGCGCCCGCGTCCGCGGTCGTGAAGAGCCGCTCGCCCCAGCCGTCCGACCAGCCGTGGCCGCGATGGACCACCATGAAGCGGCCCGCGTTCCACGCGGCGCTGACGCCGGCAGCGTCGCCGTCCCAGGCGAACCTCGGCCGCCTCAGCGAGACCGGCAGGTCCGTGCCGTCGTTGAACTTCTGCGGGTTCGTGGCTGGACCGTCCTGGTAGATGCGATCGACGGCCACCCCCCGGCCGATGAGGCCGGTTCGCACCGTCTCGGAGAACTGGATGAACGTCCGGTCCTCGCGGCCGTCGTTGACCTCGCCGGTCTCGTCGGTGTCCTGGAACCGGGCAGCGAGGAGCGCGCGCGTCAGCATCGCCCCCGCCGGCGGGCGTCGTCTCGTAGGCGATGATCTTCGCCACGGCCGCGTCGGCCTGGGCGAGGTCGCCGGCGACGATCCGGCCGACGGCGACGTCCGGCAGCTCGTCGCCGTCGTCGCGCATCGAGTACTGCAGGTCCGACGGGATCCCGTTGATCGCCGAAAACGTCGGGACGAGGTCGTCGTCGCCGACGATCGTTACGTAGCTCGGATGGATGCAGGACGGCGCCCTCAACCGGCTGCGGACGAATGCCTGGATCTCGCCCGCCGACGAGCCGACCTGGCCGGCGCCGGCGCCGGTCTCGCGGACAGAGGCGCGCAATCCCGCCGCACGCCGCGCATCGGCGAACGTGTCGGCGGCTGCACGTGTCGCCGGGTTCGTGATGACGAGCATCTCCTCGCCGCAGGGCTGGACGACGATCGAGCGCCTGGTGACCTTCTTGATGAAGTCGGCGTTCAGCAGGGCCGCGAGGACGCGGTTCTGCGGCGTCTCCCACGGTGAGCCGACCTGATCGCTGAAGGTCTTCGTCCCGCCGTCAAAGGTCACGTCGACGTCGACCGACGTCACGACCTTGAGCGTGTCGGTCGTCGGGTCGTACTGCGCCGCCGGCACCTGGAGCGCGCCGATCTCGAGGTCGCGCACGTGACCGAGCAGCGCGCCGCGCGCCGACGCGGCGGGCGTGAGCCCCCTCTTGCGGTACGCCGTCGGGTCGACCTCAAACGGCTGTGCCGCGAACGGCGCCTGGAGGAAGTCCGGGGGCAGCGTGACGACCGGCGGCGGCGCCTGGTCGACAGAGTCGGGCTGGATCGGGTAGACGTCGACGCCGTCGATGGTGATCGACGTCGTCCTGGCCGCCTTGACGCCGAGCGTGGCGCCGGCAGGTACGCCGACGAGGCTGCTGGCGACCGGGATTGCGGGCGTGCCCGGAGCGCCCGGCGCGTCGGTGTTCGGCAGCACGAGCTTCGTCCACGCCTGGCCACCGCCGGTCTGCGGCACGAAGCGCAGCTGCGGGAGCCGCACGCGGACGCGCATCCCGTTCTCGTCGCTGCGCAGGACGCTCGTCTTCGTGCTCGTCAGGTCGCTCGGGGTGACACCACCGCCGCAGCGCTTCGTGCGCGTGTCGGCCAGCAGCCTGCGGCTCGCGGTCATCGACGACGTGCCGAGGCCGGCGAGCCGCTGACGCAGCGCGTTGCGGCGCGACCTGCGCAGGCCGGCGCCGCCGAGCTTCGCCGACCTCACGGAGCGGCGGTAGCTCGACAGGTCGCTCACGGCGGCGCAGGGGCGCCTGAGCGCCGTGCTGCGCGCGCGGTGCGCGTGGTGCAGCAGCCGCGCGCGCTTGGACGGCGTGACGGCGCCGCGTGGCAGCGCGGCCGTCTGGCGCACGACCGACGCCAGCGCCGCGGCGACCCTCGGCGACTGCTTCGGTGCTGCCGCGGGCGCCGTCGCGCTTCCGAGAGCGACGACTGCGACCGCGAGCGTCGCACCCGCGTCAGCCGCCGCGCGCCTCCGTGCTGCTGCTGTCGACATCTGCTCCGCCTCCCCCCCCGCCCGATCGTCCATGTCGCCGCCCCGTCTGCCGCGCGACTGGCTGCGAGCATAATCAGGGCCGCAGGCCGCGCGGGTTTTGTTTTCGGTGCGTGCCTTTGCGCCCATTCGGCATGGCTGCGCGCCCGGTTGTGCAGGGCAAACCAGCACACGCCGTCTCGTCCGTATCCTCAGGGCGTGCCCGTAGAGCGCCTCGCGATCGCGCACGTGACCCCGTATCCGTGGGGCGGCGGTCGCCACGAGATCACCACCTACGTCGAGCGCGTGACGAACGAGCTGGCTGGCCGCGGACACCATGTGATCATCGTCGCGCCGTCGCGCTCGCAGGATGCGGTGCGCGAGACGCGCCAGGCGATGCTCGCCGCGCGCGAGGATCCGGCGTCGTTGCTGCCCGAGCCGGGCGCGCCGCCGCGCGTGCTCGCGGTCGGCGACGCGCTGCCCGACCTGCCCGGTGCCCGGCGGCGCGTGCCCGCCCTGCCGGTCGATGTCTCGCGGACGATCGAGGACCTCGTGACGATCGTCCCCCTGGACATCTGCCACGTCCACGAGCCGTTCGCGCCGTCGACGTCGAGCGCCGCGCTGCGCCACTCGCGGGCGCTGAACGTCGGGACGTTCCACGCGCCGACCGAGCGCCTGCTGTCGACCCAGGTCGCGCGCAAGGTCGTCTCACTCGTGCTCGGCCGCCTCGACGCGCGCACCGCGAGCTTCGTCACGACCTGCGGGCTCATGCAGCATTACTTCCCCGCGGACTACCGCGTCCTGTCGCCCGGCGCCGACCCGCCGCTGCCGCGCCCGCACGACGGGTCGGGACGAATTCACATCGGCTTCGTCGACGACGAGGAGCGCGCCGCGCTGAGGCTCTTCCTGCGCGCGCTGCGCAAGCTGCCGCCGCGGGCCGACTGGGACGTCACCGTCATCTCGGCGCGCGGCCCGTCGAGCAGCACGCCGCTGCGGGCCGACCTCCAGGAGCGCGTGCGCTTCCTCGAGCCGGAGGAGCTGGCCGAGGACGAGGCGCTCGCGCGCCTGGACGTGCTCGTCGCCGCCTCCGACGGCGCCGCCCCGGCGCCGACGCTCCTGCTGCGGGCGATGAACGCCGGTGCGGTGCCGCTCGCCTCGCGCCTGCTCGTCTACGAGGAGGCGCTCGACGACGGCGAGCGCGGCCTGCTCTTCGAACCGCGCGACGTCGACACCCTCGCTGCGCAGCTCGCGCGCCTCGTCGACGACCGTGCGCTGCGCGAGCGCCTGCGCGCCGCCGCCGCGCCGCTGCGCGAGCGGCTGACCTGGCAGCACGTGGCCGACGAGCTCGAGGACGTCTACGGCGGGGTCGTCGCGCGTCGCCACTCGCTCACCGGCAATCCGGAGCTCGCCGCCCGCCTGCGCACCCGGCCGCGGATCGACGTCGACCTGCACATGCACACCGACCATTCGCACGACTGCGCGACGCCCGTCGAGGTGCTGCTGGCGACAGCCCGCGAGCAGGGCCTCGGCGCGATCGCCGTCACCGACCACAACGAGATCTCGGGCGCGCTGGAAGCGCGCGAGAAGGCGGCCGAGTTCGGCGTCAAGGTCATCGTCGCCGAGGAGGTCAAGACCGCCGACCAGGGCGAGGTCATCGGCCTCTTCATCGAGGAGAAGATCCCGCGCGGCATGACGCTCGCCGAGACGGTCGCCGAGATCAAGCGCCAGGGCGGCCTGGTCTACGTGCCGCACCCGTTCGACCGCATGCACGCGGTGCCCGACTACGAGCACCTGCTGGCGATCGTCGAGGACATCGACGCGATCGAGGTCTACAACCCGCGCGTCGCGATCGGCTCCTTCAACGAGGAGGCCGAGCGCTTCGCCGCGAAGTACCGCATCCTCGCCGGCGCCGGCTCGGATGCGCACGTCGCGCCCGGCCTGGGTTCGGTGCGTGTGCGGATGGCGGACTTCGACGGGCCGGAGGAGTTCCTCGAGGCGCTGCGCGAGTCGGAGATCACGACGAAGCCGTCCTCGCTGCTCTACGTGCAGGCGCTGAAGTTCCTGGAGACGAAGGCGACGCCCTCCGGGGCGCGCGCGGCACGCCGCGAGCGGCGCGTGCGGCGGGCGACGCGCAAGTCGTGATGCACGCGCAGGGTCGGCCGTCGCGCCCGTCGAAACCACGGCCAGCCATGCCTGCGACCGACGACGAGATCCGCGAGAAATACCTCGAACGGGCGATCCGCGAGCTCAACACGTTCACGCGCGAGCTGCAGGCCTGCCCGCACTGCCCGCGCGGACAGCTCATGCCGGTCCTCGGCTCCGGCCACCCGCAGGCCGACATCCTGCTCCTGAAGCACGCGCCGATGCCGGCCGAGATCGAGGAGGGCGTCGCCTTCTACGGCCGCGCCGGCGCCGCGCTCATGAAGGCCTTCAAGCGGCTGGCGATCGACCCGCTCGCCGTCTACGGGACGCTCTGCGTGAAGTGCCCGGTGAGCGACACGGCGCTCGCCGATCCGGGCTGCGTCGGCCGGCTCGTCGAGGAGCTCGCGATCGTGCAGCCGAAGATCGTCGTCGTCATGGGCGAGGAGGCGCTCGCCGTCCTCAACGACCTCGACCTGCCGCTCGCGCGCCCGGTGCCCGCGCAGCCCGGCGAGGTGCGGCCCCTGACGCCGTCGATCGAGGCGCTCTACGTGCCGAACATCGACGAGGCGCTGGACGAGGAGACGGCCAAGCGCGCATTCTGGTCGGCCTTCCGGGTGCTCGGCGAGTGGTACGCCGACCTGCCCCCGTACTGAGCCGCCGGCGCCGCCGCCGCCGTCCGGGCCCGGGAACGCTCGCGCTCGGAGCGCCGCTCGTGGCGCTCGCCTACTTCCTGGTCGCCCCCGCGCTCCCGGCGCTGCCCGCCGGCGACACGGGGATCGCCGTCGCCGGCACCGTCGGGCTGCTCATGATCGCCGCGAGCACGCTTGCGCTGCTGCCCGCCCACGAGACGCTCATCGGCCCGTTGCTCATCGCGCTCGGGTCGGGGCTGCTCGTCGGGGCACTGGACGCCGCCGGCGCCGGCGCCGGCGCGAACGTGGCCGAGGCGCTGCTCGCCGGCTCGATCGGGCTGCTCTTCGCGCGCTGGCTGGCGACGCCCGTCATCGCCGTCGCCGTGCCGCTCTTCGTCGCCGCGGTCGACGTCTGGTCCGTCGCCAGCGGTCCGTCGTCGCAGCTGCTGGTGAACGGCACCGACGTCGTCGACCCGCTGAGCTTCGACGTGCCGGCCTGGGGCGGGATGGACAGCGCCGGCCATCTCGGCCTCTCCGACGCGCTCTTTGCATCGATGTTCGCCGCCTGGGCCTGGCGCTACGGCTTGCGCCGCACGGCGACGGTCGTCGGCCTGACGCTCGGCCTCGTCGCGTCGCTCGTGATGAGCCTGCTGGTCGACCGCGCGATCCCGGCGCTGCCGCTCCTCGCGGCCGGCTACCTGCTACCGAACCTCGACCGCATCACGGCGCTGCTGGACCCGGCCGAGGCGTGATCAGCTCTGCGGCGCACGCCACGCGTCGAGGAGCCTGACGCGCGTCGCGGTCTTCAGCACGGCGTTGGAGTAGATCCGCGCGGCGACGAGGACGAGCACGGCCGTGCTCGCCAGGAGCACGGCAACCGACAGCGCGACCTGCGCGAGCGGCATCTCGCCCGCGATGAGGCGCACGGGCGCGATCATCGGCGCCGTCGGCGGGACGAACGACAGCGCCGTGGCAAGGCCGCCACCGGGGTCTTCGATCGCAGCGAAGGAGAACAGGAACGCGCCGACGAGGACGATCGTCAGCGGCCCCGTCGAGTTTGGACGTCCTCCGGGCGCGGGACGAGCGCACCTGCGACGGCGAACAGGCACGAATAGAACGCGTAGCCGAGGACGAACCAGGCGAGCACGACCCCAAGCGCCCCGACGGCGTCGCCGGCGAGCTCGAGCGTGCCGGTCGCGACGGCGAGCGCGGTCGCCACGACCCCGATGAGCAGGAGCTGGCTGAGGGCGACGACGCCGATGCCGACGATCTTGCCGGCGAGCAGCTCGCGCGGGCGGATCGTCGCCAGCAGCACCTCGACGATCCGCGAGGCCTTCTCCTCGACGATGCCGGACGCGAGCCAGAAGCCGTATGCGATGAGCTGGGCGTAGAGCAGCAGGACGGCGACGAACGCGAGTGACTGCTGCTGGCCCGAGTTCGTGTCGACGGCCTCGAGCGGGCGCACGGGCAGGGGCGGGGGTGGCTGCTCGCGCAGGCGCAGCCGGCGTGCGCCCTCCTGCAGCGCAACGCCGAGGTTGTCGTCGAGCTCCTCGCGCACGACGATCGCGTCCGCCGCGTGCGTGATGCCGGCATCGGCGTCGCCGGAGCGCACGGCGCGGCGCACCGCCGCGTCGTCTGAGGCCCGGACGATCTCGATCCGCGCGTCGAGCGAGCGCGCGGCCGGCTGCGCCGCGCGCGCCAGCCGTTCGGCCTGCGCCCCGGCGACGGCGACCTTGTACGTCTCGGTGCCGCCCAGCCCGATCGCCGACGGCACGACGATGAACGCCGCGAGGATCGCGAGCGTCACGAGCGTCGAGATGAGCAACGAGCGCTCGCGGAGGCGCTCGACGATCTCGCGCCGCGCGACGAGCCTGATCGTGGTCCACCCGTCGTTCACGACTGCGCGCCGTTGCTCGTCGGGATGCACGGGTCGTCGCTCGTTCTCGCTATGCCGCCACCACCCCGCGGAACAGCTCGGCGAGCGTCGGCTCCTCGCGGGCGAAGTGGCAGACGCGGCCGGCGGCGCGAGCGGCGTCCAGCAGCGCCTGCTCGTCGGCGCCCTCGAGCGCGACGAGCACGCCGCCATCGTCGGAGGAGACGACCCGGACACCCTCGACGCGCTGCGCCCAGTCCGCCGCAGCGCCCCGCACCACGACGCGCCATGCGCCGCCGCCGCCGCGAGCGCGCAGCTCGGCGACCGTCACGGCGGCGACGAGACGCCCGTCCTTGATGATCGCAACCGTGTCGCAGAGGCGCTCGACGAGCTCGAGCTGGTGACTGGAGAAGAGCACGGACACGCCCTTCGCCGCACGCTCGCGCAGGACCTCGCTCATGACGTCGACGCCGATCGGGTCCAAGCCCGAGAACGGCTCGTCGAGAACCAGCCCCACCGGGTCGTGGACGAGCGCCGCCGCGAGCTGCACGCGCTGCTGATTGCCGAGCGAGAGCGCCTCGACGCGGTCGCGGGCGCGCTCGGCGAGTCCCATCCGTTCGATCCAGCGCGCGGCAGCGGCGCGCGCGTCGGCCTGCGCCACTCCATGCAGGCGCGCGAGGTACTCGAGCTGGTCGGTGGCGCGCATCTTCGGATACAGGCCGCGCTCCTCGGGCATGTAGCCGAACTGCGCGCGCGTGGCGGCGTCAACCGGCCGCCCGTCCCAGCGCACCTCGCCGGCGTCCGCGGCGAGCACGCCGAGGACGATCCGCATGGCGGTCGTCTTACCGGCGCCGTTGGGGCCGACGAAGCCACAGATGGTCCCGTTGGGCACTGACAGGGTCAGGTCGTCGAGAGCCACCACCTCCCCGTAGCGGCGGCTCACCGCGTCGAGCTCGAGCACTGCCGCCGCAGCCTACAAGGCTGCGGACCCGCCCTACGGCACGAGGATGATCTTCCCGAGCTTGCCGCCGGCCGCGAAGTGGTCGTAGGCCGCGGCGACGTCGTCGAGCGCGAAGGTCTCCGCGACCGGCACGCGCAGCGCGCCGCGCTCGAAGAGCGGCAGGGCCTGGCGCTCCAGCGCGCGCGCCGTGGCGGCCTTCTCCTCCAGCGGCCGGGCGCGCAGCGTCGAGGCCATGATCCGCGCGCGCTTGCCCATGAGCGCGAGGAGGTTGAGCTCGGCCTTCGCGCCTGCGCCGACGCCGATGACGACGATCCGCCCGTCGGTGCCGAGCGCCTTGAGGTTCGCCGGCAGGTTCGGCGCCCCGACGAGCTCGAGCACGACGTCGAATGGTCCCTGCTCCTCGAAGCCCTCCGGATCGATGACCTCGTCGGCGCCGAGCGCGGCGACCGCGTCGCGCAGGTCCGCGTTGCGCACCGTGGCCGTCACGTGCGCGCCGTTCGCGTGGCCGAGCTGGACCGCCGCGGTGCCGACACCGCCGGCGCCGCCATGGACGAGCAGCCGCTCGCCGACGCGCAGCCCAGCCTGTGTGAACAGCGCGTCGTGGGCGGTCGTGAAGACCTCGGGCAGCCCACCCGCTGCGGGGAACTCGACGACATCGGGTACCGCCATGAGCTGGCGCTCGTGGACCACCGCGAGCTCGGCCTGCCCGCCGCCGCCGACGATCGCCATGACGCGGTCGCCCTCCTCGAACCGCGTCGCGCCGGGCCCGAGGCCGGCGACCTCGCCCGCGAGCTCGAGGCCCGGGATGTCGGGCGGGCTTCCCGGGGGTGCCGGGTAGCGGCCCTTGCGCTGGAGCATGTCGGCGCCGTTGACCCCGGCGCCGCGGACACGGACGAGCACCTGGCCGGATCCCGGCTCGGGATCGGGGTGCTCCTCGACGAGGACCTCGCCGTCGCGGATCGTGGCGGCACGCACGGCGGGGAGTCTAGAGCGCGAGCCGCGATGGCAGCGAGCGGTGGTTGCTCCTAGGTCAAGGAGACGCGGCTGTAGGGCCTGTTGCGGTGAACGGTGAGGGTGGCGCTCGGGTGCGACCCGAGGATGCTTCAAGGACTGAGATTTCGGTCACCTCACCGTGGATTCTGTGCAAGTTGGGCGCTTTGCTCCCCTCGCACGATCGTGGCTGATATCACCGCGGGCGTCTATTGAGCCCTGGTTAGGCGGCGTAGGTGACATGCGGCGCCTTGAAGTAGTTGCTGACGATCGGGCGTTGGCGTTGGCGGCGGTGCAGGAAGCGGCGTAGCTCGG
>Ga0136617_10004089_pt1 | contig 13048 bp, 7 predicted proteins | sample AntDrymUQ3222106_2_FD_129672 | JGI IMG/M metagenome (GOLD analysis project Ga0136617, IMG submission 129672) | Polar desert sand microbial communities from Dry Valleys, Antarctica - metaG UQ322 (21.06) | ecosystem: Environmental > Terrestrial > Soil > Desert | place: Antarctica: Dry Valley...
GCAGTTCTGCGTGCTGAAGCCATGCTGGAGAGCCGCGCTGCAATGCTCGCTCTTGCCACGCTGCTTCCTCCGAATATCGACAAGTCTCGTCCGCTCGAGTTGAACCTTCCAGCCATTCGCGCGCTGATGGCGGCAAGAATTGCAGACTCGGCAGCGTCCGTTACGCTCGAATCGAGGGCCGACATCGCGGCGCTGACGCTCGAAGGCCGCGCCGCTGCTGCCGATGCATCGCTTGCCCGCCGGGATCGCACACCAGTTCCCGTCTTTGCGGCGGGAGCCAAACGCGAGTCAGTTGGCGACGCGCCAGCACAAAATGGGTTTGTTGCCGGTGTGAGACTTCCGCTGCCGCTATGGGATCGGCGCGCCGGAAACGTAGAAGCTTTCAACGCGGAGGCGCGGCGCCGAACAGCGGAGGTCACATCGTTGCGACGCAGGGCAAGTCGCGAAATCGCCGAAGCTGCCGACGCACTCCGCACGGCGGAGCAGCAGCTCGGAGCAATGACTCCTCAGATCACGGAAGATGCAGCGGCGACTCTTCGCTCCGCGCAGGCGGCTTACGCCGAAGGAGAGATCTCGCTTCTCGAGTGGCTCGATGCGACCCGCGCATACCACGAAGTCGAAGCGGGTTTCGTCAATCTCCGCTCTCAATATGTCATTCGGGCAGCAGCGCTGATGCGGGCCGCCGGAACCATGCTGACCCAGGATAGAAAGTGACAACTCCGTTAAACAGGACGACCTGTCGAATGGTCGCCGTCGTCTCGCTGGTCATCGTTGTATCAGCGTGCAAACAGCCAGGCGCCGCAACGGCGGAAGCCAAGCCTGCCGGCGGCGCGATCACCCAGTGGACCGACTCGACAGAGTTGTTCATGGAGCATCCGGCGCTCATTGTCGGCGCGCCCGACAAGTTCGCGGTTCACCTCACGGACATTAACGATTTTGCGCCGCTTCGATCGGGCAGGATCACACTGCGCTTCCACCCTCGCAGCGGAGGTGAGCCGGTGGTTGTCGTACAGGACGTGCCGCGCTCGCCGGGAATCTACGGGCCTTCGCCCGAGTTCAAGCGGCCGGGCATTTACGATCTCACTCTGCTTGTGGAGAGCCCGCAGGCACGTGACAGCATCATCGTCCCCGGTTTGCGGGTCTTCGCAACCACAAAGGAAGCACCCAAGGAAGAGGGCGATGACGAAAGTGGAATCCCTTTCCTCAAGGAGCAGCAATGGAAGACGCCCGGCTTCCAGACTGAGTTCGCGAAACGTGGAAGCGTTCTCGAATCATTCCAGGCATCGGGCCAGATAGTACCTGCCGCCGGCCGCTTTGCTCAGGTGGCTGCTCCGATCTCCGGCCTGATCGACGTCACGAGCGTCGCCGCCTCGCCGTCTCCTGGTCAGCAGGTACGCAGAGGACAGGTGCTCGCGCTGCTCACTCCATCGCTCGGAGAGGGCGGCGCGTCTTATCCCGAAGCGCGCGCACGTTTGAGGGAAGCGCAGGACGAGTATGAGAGAGCGAAGCGTCTCTTCGCCGCCGAGGCCGTTCCCCAGCGTCGTGTTCGCGAGGCCGAGATTCGTCTGCAGGCGGCACGCGAGTCACTGGTCGGATTGGGGGGAGGAAGCGGCAAGGTTGCAATTCGTGCACCCATCAGCGGCGTCGTCACTGAACGTCTGATAGTACCGGGCAGTCGTGTCGATGCCGGTGCGGCGCTATTCACGATCGTCGATCCGTCCGTCGTGTGGCTGCAAGCGAATGTCCCGGCCGCACAGGCATCGCTTATCGGGCAAGCTTCGAATGGTTCGTTCGAGCTCGAGGGATCGCCCCGGATTTACCGGGCGCAGCGAATGGTTTCGTCTGGAAGTGTCATCGACTCGTTGTCTCGCACCGTCGCTGTCATCTATGAGATCGTAAACCGCGACGGCTCGATACGTGTCGGGTCAAATGCTCGAACCTCCGTCGGCACAGGCCGCCAGGTAACAGGCGTCATTGTTCGGAAGAGCGCCATTCTCGACGAGAACGGACGGCCCGTTGCATACGTCCAGCCCGAGGGCGAAACATTCGAAAAGCGCGACGTCACCCTCGGCGGAAGTGAAGGGGGGTACGTGCTGGTCGTATCCGGAATCAAGGAGGGTGAGCGCGTTGTGACCGGCGCTCCGTACCAGGTACGGCTCGCTTCTCTCTCTACATCGGTGCCCGCCCACGGTCACGGGCATTAGGGAATTCGAGAGATGCTCAACAAACTGATCGCCCTGTCGCTCCGTAACCGTGTGCTGGTGATCGCGGCTGCCGTGATGATGCTGGCGGGTGGGGCCTGGACCGCGTACCGCATGCCGGTGGACGTCTTTCCCGACCTTACGGCTCCGACGGTAACGGTTCTTACCGAAGCACATGGCATGGCGCCGGAAGAGGTCGAGAGTCTCGTTTCATTCCCTATCGAGACGGCAGTCAATGGATCGACCGGCGTGAGGCGCGTGCGTTCGTCCACGGCGCAGGGAATCTCGGTTGTCTGGGTCGAATTCGACTGGGGTATGGAGATCTTCCGCGCCCGCCAGATCGTCGCGGAAAAACTGCAAACCGTCGCGGCGTCGCTGCCCACCGGCATTTCTCCACCCGTTCTTGCTCCCGTCTCATCGGTGATGGGCGAGATCATGATGATCGGCCTCACCGGCCCACAAGCGCCCGAAGAATTGAGAACTGTCGGCGACTGGACGATTCGCCGAAGGCTTCTGGCAGTGCCGGGTGTCGCCCAGGTAATCCCTATCGGCGGAGCGGTCAAGCAGTACCAGGTAATCGCCGATCCGGCGCGCATGTCCGCGACGGGAGTGAGCCTCGAAGAGGTGGTCCGTGCCGCCGAGGGATCGAATCAGAATGCGTCGGGCGGCGTGTACATGGACAAGGGTCAGGAATATGTGATTCGCGGCATCGGTCGCGTGCAAAGTGCAGAAGACATCGCAGGGACCGTCGTCGCCGTTCGCGGAGGAGTGCCGGTCATCCTCGGTCAGGTCGCTGACGTGAGAGTCGGAGCAGCGCCGAAGTATGGCGATGGCTCCGTCAACGCGAAGCCGGCGGTTGTGCTTGCAGTGCAGAAGCAGCCCGGCGCCAACACGCTGGAGCTCACCGAGCGCATAGAGCGAGAGCTGGCGGAGATACAGCGAACGCTTCCACGCGGTATGAAGGTGGAGGCCGATCTCTTTCAGCAGGCAGACTTCATCAGCGTTGCCGTCACGAACGTGATCAAGGCGCTGCGTGACGGCGCGATCTTCGTCGTAATCATCCTCTTCCTTTTCCTGTGGAACCTGAGGGCGACAGCGATCTCCATCGTCGCAATCCCTCTGTCGCTCGTCGTCGCGATCTTCGCCATGAAGCTGCTCGACATCACCATCAACACCATGACGCTCGGCGGAATGGCAATCGCCATCGGAGCCCTCGTGGACGATGCGATAATCGACGTCGAGAACGTCTTCCGGCGCTTGAAGGAGAACCATCACCTGCCGGCCGGCGAACAGCGCGCGCCGCTCACCGTTGTCTACGAAGCGTCTCGTGAAATCCGATCGTCGATCGTGAATGCGACGCTCATCATCATCGTCGTTTTCCTGCCTCTGTTCTTTCTCGGAGGAGTCGAGGGGCGGCTCCTTCGTCCCCTGGGTTTCGCGTACGTCGTGTCCATTCTTGCTTCGCTGCTCGTCGCCGTCACCGTCACCCCCGTGCTCTGCAGCTATCTGCTTCCGAATTCGAAGGCCGTGCAAACCGAATCCGAGAGCCGCCTGGTGCACTGGCTCAAGCTTCGATATGCGCGAGTTCTGGACACCGTCACCGCACATCCGAGGCGTGTGATCGCTGGTGCTGCGGCGGCGTTCGTTCTGACTCTTGCTTCGCTTCCTCTGCTTGGATCCTCGTTCCTTCCGGAGTTCAACGAGGGTGCATTGACAGTCAGCGTGGTGACGGTTCCGGGAACGTCACTCGCCGAGTCGAACGGGATTGGCGAAAGAGTAGAGCGGATTCTCCTTGCGAACAGCGCGGTGAGGAACACCGATCGGCGGCAGGGAAGGGCCGAGCTTGACGAACATGCACAGGGAGTGAATGCCGCGGAGATCGATGTGACGCTCAAGAAGGATTTCGAGAAGGAGAAACTCTTCGAAGAGCTCAGAGACGAATTCTCCGCGATACCTGGTACGAGTGTCACGATCGGCCAGCCCATCGGGCACCGCATCGATCACATGTTGTCGGGGACGCGGGCGAACATCGCGGTGAAGATATTCGGTCCGGATCTCTATACGCTGAGACAGGTTGGCACGCAGGTCCAGAACGCGATGCAGTCGGTGGAAGGCGTCGCCGATCTCCAACTCGAGCAGCAGATGGACGTTCCTCAGCTGCGCATCGAAGCCGACCGAGCCGCGCTGGCGCGTTACGGCATGACTGTAGCCGCGCTCGCCGAGGCGATCGATGTCGCCTTCAACGGTGAGGTGGTTTCCCAGGTACTGGAGCAGGGTCGCAGCGTCGATCTCGTGGTACGCTTTCCCGAATCGTTGCGATCGAATGCGGAGGCGATCGGAAGCGTGATGTTCGATACGCCGACGGGCCAGCGCGTGCCGGTGTCACAGCTCGCGCGTGTGGTGACGGACATGGGGCCGAACACGGTGTCACGTGAGAACGTGCAGCGAAAGATCGTCGTCCAGGCGAACGTCGCCGGCCGCGATCTCGGCAGCACCGTAGCCGACATCCGCAACACCGTTGCGGAGCGCGTCTCTCTTCCCGCGGGATACCATGTTGAATACGGCGGGCAGTTCGAAGCGCAGGAAGAGTCGACGCGAACGCTCGCCGTTCTCTCGCTGATCTCGATTGCGGCAATCTTCCTGATTCTGTTCGCCGAATTCAGATCCGCGCGTACCGCGACTCTCGTGATGGCGAATCTGCCGTTGGCGCTCGTCGGTGGCGTGATTGCGGTCCTGGTCACCGGTCGCGTGGTCAGCATCGCGTCGCTCGTCGGATTCGTGACGCTGTTCGGAATCGCCACGAGGAATGGCATCCTGCTTGTCTCTCACTATCGCCAGCTGCTGGCGGAGGGAGCGCCATTCGAAGAAGCGGTGAAGAGGGGATCGCTGGAGCGCATATCGCCGATTCTGATGACCGCATTGACCGCTGGTCTGGCGCTTATTCCTCTCGCGTTTGGGGGCGGAGAGCCTGGAAACGAGCTTCAAACGCCAATGGCGATAGTGATTCTTGGCGGGCTGCTGTCGGCGACCGCTTTGAACATGCTCGTTTTACCTGCGCTGTACTGGATGTTCGGCAGTAGGACAGTCGAATCGACGGACGTGGTAGTACGAACATCCGGCGTATCAGCCGGGCCGCGTCTCGAGGTTCAGCCCGGATGATGACTTTCCGGCAGCGGTGAAAGCGTTACTGTGCGGCGTCGACAGGTGACTCATGAACCCTCAGCCCGATCACAGCAACTGATGATGATCAGCGCGTTTCCGACGAGCGACGATCGGTTACGCATCTGGATCCGCGTGAGCAGCGAAGCCACCTTCCCAGCGGCAGAGGCAATAGATGAATGCCTGGTGCGCGCCCGAAGGAGTCTCGTGCACTTCTTCGTCCGTCGCGACCACAACAAATCCGGGCCCAAATTCGGTATGCAGCTCGTCGGACGAATAGCGGCAGACCTCGAGACCGCTGCATCGCTCCGGTCCATCTGGTCCGAAGGTCGACACCAGCACGTAGCCGCCGGGTCGAACCGCCAGCTTTACCTGTGACACGTAGGCCGCACGATCGTGAGCGTCAGTCAGAAAGTGAAACACGGCTCGATCATGCCAGACGCCGTATCGCGCTTCGGAAAATTGCGCAGTGCGTACATCAGCCTCTATCCACCGCACGCGAGCTGAATTGTTGCCAAGGCGAGCGCGTGCGGTTGCAAGCGCGGCCGCTGAGAGATCGAGTATCGTGAGGTCGCTGTAGCCCGCGTGTAGAAGATCGTCCACAAGAACTGACGCTCCCCCGCCGACATCTATGACAGGCGTCGTGAGATCGGAGGCGACGCGCCGTACCAGCTCGAGAGAGCGCCGCGCCGTGGGCTGATACCAACTGACGGCATCCGCGGATTTCGTGAGATAGACGTTTTCCCAGTGACGTTTCGAATCCACGGTCATCCTCTCAGCGCGACGGCTCTTCGGTTACCACTGCAACAGACAAGTCGCTACGGTGGCCGCCTTCACCCAGCCTTGTGATTCTGCCAAGGATTGTTGGCACGCGCAGCGCTCTGAGGTCTCGTGGCCCAGCGGATCGTTCTGAAACGTGATGCGGTCTATTCCGAAATTTGTCGCGCAAGGTGCTCCTGAATGTACTCAGGATTACTACGGGCTGGCCGCCGTGCACATTCATTTCAAGACCCGCACGCCCGCTGGGTCGGCGCTGGCGGACAATGCCGCCGAAACCTATGAGTTCACATCACAGCTGTTTTTCGACGAAGCGCTCAATGATCGCGTGTTCAGGCAGGCTGCATATGCAGGCAAGGGAACCCGGGATGTCCGTAACGCCAACGACGGAATCTTCCGCCAGGCCGGCGACACCCTTCTGCTGGCAGTGGCTGACGCCGACCGCGGTTACAGAACGACGTTCGACATCGCTCTCGATCTTTCGAATGCGGAGACGGGGAAAGCGGATAGAAGCGGGAGACCCGGAGACCGTCGCGGACCGCCTCCTCCGCGAGGCGAGCGTTGAGGCCGATTGATTCAGTCCCTGTAACTGAACTCATCCGCCAGCAATGCTGACAGGGAGGTGACTCTCCCCATACATTCCCGTGCTGTGACAGACCTCCGCGAAATCCTCGACCGCGAAATTTCGGACGCGTACACCATTCAGCGCGAGCTCGGCGGCGGAGGAATGAGCCGGGTGTTCCTGGCCACCGAGAACCGGCTCGACAGACAGGTGGTCATCAAGGTTCTCCCCGAGGACATTGCGGCGGGAATCAGCGCAGAAAGGTTTCGACGCGAGATTCAGCTGGCCGCCAAGCTGCAACATCCGCATATCGTGCCGGTTCTGGCGGCAGGCGAAATATCGGGAAGGCCGTATTTCACCATGCCCTTCATCGAGGGCGAATCACTGCGGCAGAAGCTCGATCGGGAAGGGGAGCTTCCCCTGTCCGCTGCCGTTCGACTCCTCCGCCAGGTCGCGTCGGCACTCGCATACGCGCACAGAAATGGGATAGTCCACCGGGACATCAAGCCCGACAACGTGATGATCGGCGATGAATACGCCCTCGTCACCGACTTCGGAGTGGCCAAGGCCCTCAAGGCCTCAGCCGTTGCGGGGGATGACGGCTCGTTGACGACCACGGGGGTAGCGATAGGCACCCCGGCCTACATGGCACCGGAGCAGGCTGTCGCCGATCCGAATGTCGATCACCGGGCAGATATCTATTCGTTCGGTATCCTGGCCTACGAGATTCTCGCCGGAGCGACACCATTTGCGGGCAGAACGACTCAGGCTATTCTCGCCGCTCACGTTGTGGAGACTCCCGAGCCGATCGACAGGCGCCGTAATAACCTCGCTCCCTCGTTGTCGAAGCTGGTGATGCTATGTCTGGAGAAGAGACCTGCGGATCGACCTCAAACGGCCACTGAGATTGTATCGACACTTGAGCAGTCTGAGCAGGCGACAACCAGTGGGTCAGCACTACCGCTTCCGGGTGCGCCTCCGCGGAATCGCCGAAGAGTACTTGCTGTGGGAGGAGCACTGTTCACCGTTGCACTGGCGGTCGCGGCCTACGCTATCGTCTTTCGCGCACGGGGCGCCACCGCGGGCGACGAGGTGAGGTCCGTTGCCGTGCTGCCTCTGGTAAACATTGGCGGCACGCAGCAGGACGAATACTTCAGCGATGGGATGAGCGATGAGCTGGCGAATGCGCTCAACAAGATTCCCGGACTTCGCGTCGCGTCCCGCACATCTTCGTACACGTTCAAGGGTCGCAAGGATATTGACGTTGAAGAGATTGGACGACGCCTCAACGTGCAGGCAGTGCTTGAGGGTACAGTGCGCCGCGCCGATGGAAGGCTGAGGGTGACGGGACAGCTCACGAGCACCAGCGACGGACTCTCCATCTGGTCGGACAGCTATGACCGCGGTACGAGCGATGTCTTCGCGGTACAGGAGGACATAGCCCGTTCCATTGCAGATGCACTCAAGCTTCGCCTCATCCGGGTGGGCAGCGTCGGTGAGCGATCCACGACCGGCACGGAGAACCTGCAAGCGTACGACTCGTATCTTCGGGGGCGCTATTTCTGGAACGCGCGGGGCGCGGGCAATTTGAGAACTGCCATCTCTCATTTCGATAAGGCAATTGCCGGCGACCCGAAATTCGCCAGAGCGTACGCCGCGCGCGCGATAACCTACGCTCTTCTTCCTCAATATACCGACGATTCGCCCGCCGACGCCCCTGAGAAAACCCGCGCTGATGCCAGGCGAGCTCTCCAGGCAGACAGCACTCTCGCCGAGGCGTATACCGCGCTAGGCCTGGCTTCGGTGAATGCATGGGACTGGAAGATGGCGGAGTTGTCATACCGCAAGGCGATTGCACTCGAGCCGGAATATCCAACTGCCCACCAGTGGTACGGAGAACTGCTCTATACCACGAGCCGTCTCAATGAGAGCGTGGCCGAGACCCGGAAGGCGAAAGAGCTCGATCCCCTGGCACCGATTCTTGCCACCGCACTTGGCTACTCGCTTGTTGTGGCGGGCAGGTACGCCGAAGCGCTTACGGAGCTGAAGCGCGGTATCGAGCTCGCCCCCGACCTCGGCGTGCTTCACGCGATGACTTCTCTGGCGCACCTTTTCGCCGGCGATTCCGCCGCCGCCCGCGCTGAGATGGAGACTGCCGTCAGAAACGACCCCGAGCTTGTGCTGCGCCAGGGCCAGTTGGCTTTCGTTTACGGAAAAACGGGCGATCGGTCAAAGGCACTCGCGGTTGTGACGAAGATGAAGCGCGGAGGTGCATCCGAGAGCAACCATCAGGTTGCTTTCGCTATCGCATACCTCGCGCTTGGAGACACTAGCAAGGCTCTGGATCTGCTCGAGCAGGCCGTGGAACGTCACGATATCGGTCTGCTTACAGCAGCCTCGCTTCTCGATGACCCAACTTACGCGCAGGTGCGGGATGATCCGCGCTTCGTGAACATAATCGGCAGGATGGGACTTTCTCCGTATCGCAAATAGGCTGGGCGGATGCGCCGGTCCATCCGGACGCATCGAAGATATCACAAACACGCGTGAAGCTGGCGACTGTCGCTTCGCAATCCCACCTTACTGTTTCCAAACCCGGGAAAATGGAATTGCCTCCGATGCGTCCTCTGTATCGATCCGCGATGATCTTGTTGGTGGCGAGTGCACCGCTTATCGCCACTACATCCTGCCGGCCCGCCGCCGGCGGATTGATGCAGTCTTCGGCCGCGCGCGGCAGTGTCGCTCCGACCGTGCAGGCAAACGACAATCGGTTGCCTGCCGGCACGCTTCGCGACGGGACTCTGAGAATCAACCTCATGATCTCCATGGCCCGGTGGTACCCGGAAGCGGAGGGCGGGCCCTTCGTCGATGTCGCCGCATTCGGCGAGGAAGGGCGCCCACCCCAGATCCCAGCTCCGCTTATCCGGGTTCCGCTCGGAACTACCGTCGTCGCGACGATCCGCAATTCGCTTTCCGATTCGACGGTCTACGTTTACGGACTCGTCGCGGCTGAACCCGGCCAGGCGACTTCTCGGAGTGCCTCGAAGTCGGCGGCAGACGCCATCGTGCTCGGACCTGGTGAATCGCGCACTGTCAGATTCGCCGCGGGTTCACCGGGTACATACCTCTATCACGCCACGCTTGGATCCGTTAACAGGTTCGTTCTTCGGCCGCTCCCGGCGGAACTGCGTCGAATGGGTGAACGAGAGCAGCTGTCCGGCGCTCTGGTAATTGACTCGCTGAATGCTCGCGCTGACCAGCGCATTTTCGTCATTAATACCTGGGCCGGCCCTGAAGACTCCGCGGGTTACAGAAGGACGTTGACGATCAACGGAAAATCGTGGCCGCACACGGAGAGGATTGACGCGACGACCGGCGATAGCCTGCGCTGGCGGATCGTCAACGGCAGCGCGCGCAATCACCCAATGCATCTGCACGGTTTCTACTTTCGGATTGACTCGCGCGGGACGGGCCGAAGCGACACCACTTATGCGCCGGCAGACCGCCGCCTTGCAGTCACTGAAGCCCTGAGTGCCGGGCAGACGATGTCTATCACGTGGAGCCCGGAGCGGCCGGGCAATTGGCTGTTTCATTGCCACACGTTGTTTCACGTAACGACTGAAGCGCGTTTGACTTCAGTTGGAGACACCGCTCACGCCGGGCATGGTGGCGATCCGCTCGAGCATATGGCCGGACTCATCATCGGAATTTCCGTTCGCCCGTCTGAAGGATTTGTCGCCTCGCCTCGCGGTCCCGCGCGGCAGCTTCATCTATTCGTCAATGAAGGAAAGCCTCGCGGTGATTCACCACGGGCGATGAGCTTTGTACTCCAGCAAGGGGGTAGGCCGCCCGCGACAGACTCGATGGAGATTCCGGGCACCGTTCTGGTTCTGACGCGAGACGAGCCCACTGATATCACGGTCGTCAACCGCCTCGCCGACGCCACGGCGGTCCACTGGCACGGCATTGAGCTCGAGAGTTTCTCCGATGGAGTCGCCGGGTGGAGCGGCGCGAACTCTCAGGTCGCATCGATGATTGCGCCGGCGGACTCATTCGTTGCCCGTTTGACCATGCCCCGCACCGGAACATTCATATATCACACGCACCTCAAGGACCTCGAGCAGCTCACCTCAGGGCTCTACGGCGCAATCGTGGTGTTGAAGCCGGGCGAGCGCTTCGATCCATCGAGAGACCACGTGTTCGTCGCCGGCTGGGATGGAGAGACGCCGGCGAATAACGTCGTCGTCAACGGCGACAAGACTGCGCCCCCGATGGAGCTTGCCGCAGGCGTCACTCATCGGCTGCGGTTCGTGAACATCAGCCCCGCTGTCGCGATCTCCGCCAGCCTTCGCCGCGATTCCGCCGTCGTGAGCTGGCGCCGGCGGGCGAAGGACGGAGCCGATCTGCCAGCCAGTGCCGCCCGAATTGTTCCCGCGCTTCAGCGGCTTGAGGTCGGTGAGACGTTCGATGCAGAGTTCACGCCTCCCTCGGCCGGGGTATACACGCTCGCGATTGCGGGAGGCCCGGCCGCCCCGCACAGGTACGTGAGGAAATTAGTCGTGCGATGACTTGGCCAGTCCACTGTTGGCACGGAATGTCTGTCTCGTTTTCGCAGGTAGCCACGAGCTGCCGATAGTTTCTCCGAAGAGATTCAGCGATGAGGTGTTCCCGCAACCGACAGCGGCCCCGTTTTGCCGATGTTGCTGAAGACAACGACCACTCGAGCTTCCTGGCTTCCAGTATTGCGCCCTCGGATGGCCGTGCCGGCGGGGATGACCGCAACATCGCCCGCGTGCAGCTCGTACGTCTTTCCATTCAGCACTGCGCTCACGCTTCCCTGCTCGACGATCATGTTCTCGTCATAGAATGGATGATGGTGTTCCGCGATCTCAGCGTTCGGGGCGAGTCGCAATACCTGGACAACGGTGCGCGAGCTCTCGTGTATGGTTGTCCGGGTCATCGCTCCAGTCTGCGGGGCGGACGCCTGGCCGCTGTTGCTCACACGGACGGGAGCCGGCAGGGACGCAGGCTCAGACGACGAGCCGCCGCATGCAGTCAGTACGACACACGCCGAGACTGCCCAGGCTGGAAGTGTTTTCATGCGTGTGACCCTTTTGTCGAGGTTAGATAGCAGGGAAGCTCCAAACATTGCCCATGGCGGAACTCGAAATAAGACATTTGCCATGTCCTGTTAGTCGCAGGGGGCAATTTGCGTTTGATGCGTCGAAGGCTCAAGCCTTACCTTGCCGTTCATCCCTGAGCATACTGGCTGAGACGGAAGTCATAGGACGCCGGCCCTGCTGGACCTCCTTTACCCCCGACATAGAATGTTACGTTCATTGCTTCTATGTATTGCAGTGGTGACTGCGATCGGCTGTGCGTCCGGTGGCGCACCGTCCCGGTCCTCAAGCGACAATGCGGATTCGTGGTTGTACGTCTGGACCGCGTCCGCCGACACAACGCGCCGCGCCGCATTCCTCGTTCAGTTTGACCTTCGCGAAGGATCCCCGACCGCCGGAAAAATCGTGCGGGTCGTGAATGCAGGGCCCGCATCGCGCGGAACGCATCATTCCGAACACAGCATGCCGGCGGACGGACTCCTCTTTGCCGACGACTTCGGACTCGGCAGAACGTTCGTGTTCGATCTCAACGATCGGTCCAGCCCGCGATTGCACTCGTCGTTCACGACGGCCGGGCCGTTCGGCTGGCCGCACTCCTATGTGCGCCTGGCTTCGGGCAACCGTCTCGTCACCTATCAGTTCCAGTCGTCGAAGTTCAACCTTCCGCCTGGGGGCATCGCCGAAGTGCGGGCGGATGGAACCACCGTCCGCTGGGCAGCAGCGTCGACCGCCGGAGTCGATGACAAGGAGATCACACCCTACAGCCTCGAAGTGATTCCGGCGCTCGACCGCGTTGTCACGACCAGCACGAGCATGGTCGAGGACACGGGTGTGGGCCTTCAGGTGTGGCGCCTGTCCGACCTCAAGCTGCTGCACACGCTTCGCATCCCGGCGGGAACTCCGCACGCAACCCATGCCGCGGACACGATGCCGCATCACCTTCTTCCAGGAGAGCCGCGCCTGCTTCATGACGGGAAGACCGTAATGCTGGCAACGTTCACCTGCGGACTGTACACGCTCACGGGAATCGACACCGATAGTCCGCGCGTCAACGCTGTCTATACTTTTCCCGGTAAGGATTGCGCGGTTCCTGTGGTGATCGGGAAGTACTGGCTGCAGACCGTTCCCGCGCTGCATTCGGTGCTCGCACTCGACGTATCCAACCCGTCATCGCCACGCGAGGTCTCGCGCATTGACCTCGGAGCGTCGACCAAACCACACTGGATGGC
>Ga0136617_10004090_pt1 | contig 13048 bp, 13 predicted proteins | sample AntDrymUQ3222106_2_FD_129672 | JGI IMG/M metagenome (GOLD analysis project Ga0136617, IMG submission 129672) | Polar desert sand microbial communities from Dry Valleys, Antarctica - metaG UQ322 (21.06) | ecosystem: Environmental > Terrestrial > Soil > Desert | place: Antarctica: Dry Valley...
GTTCTTCGGCGGTCTGACCTACAACAGCCATCCCATGGGCTGCGCCGCCGCGTTGGCCACCATCGCGGTCTACGAGGAGGACGGCCTCATCGAGCGGGCCAGGCGCATGGGCGATGTCATGCGCGGCCACCACCAGGCGCTCTACGAGAAGCACCCCAGCCTTGGCGCGGGCCGCAACATCGGCCTCTTCGGCATCCTGGAGCTGGTGCGCGACCGCCAGACGTACGAGCCGATGGCGCCCTACAACGGAACCAGCGACGAGATGAAGGCCGTGGGCAAGCATCTCAAGGACAACGGCCTGTACACGTTCGTGCGCTGGAACACGATCATGACCAACCCGCCGCTGACCATCTCGGAAGACGAGCTGGCCGAGGGCTTCGCCATCATCGACCGCGCTCTCGACATCGCCGACCGGGCCGTCCAGGCTTAGGGCCGGTCCAGCTCCCGGAGGACCGGCTCCAGCGCCCGGATGGAGTCGATGGTGATGGGGTCCAGCACCAGCTGGACGTGCGTGATCCCTTCCTGGGCGAAAGCGCGAAGGGCGTCGGCCATCTCGGTCGGGCTGCCCTCGAGCGGCTGGATCGTCCGGCCCTTCCCGGAGCCCTCGACTCGACCCTGCCCACCCGGCAGGCGGGCCAGGATGGCGACCGTCCGCTCGATTGCCTCCGGCTGACGCCCCACCTCCATGGCAGCCTCATCGACCAGCTCGCGGAGTGGCGCGATGCCGGCGGGTGAGTTGCCCGTGTCGGCCCACCAGACGTTCCAGGCCTGGACATGGGGCAGCGCGATGCGCAGCATCCGGGGCCCCTTGGAGCCGATCATCAGCGGCGGGCCACCGGGTCGGGGGCCGCGCGGCAGCAGCTCGCAGTCACGGGCTTGGTAGTAGCGCCCGTCGAAGTCGATGGCACCCTCCTGGAGGAGCGTGCGGATGATGGTGAAGGCCTCCTCGAAGCGGTCGATGCGGTGGTCGTACGGGAAGCCATAGGCGCGGAACTCGGTCTCGTTCCAGCCTGCCCCCAAGCCCAGGATCAGCCGTCCTCCGCTTATCTCATCGATGGTGGCGGCCTGTTTGGCGAGGAGAGCCGGGTTGTGGAAGTTGGTGCAGGCCACCAGCGGCCCGAACGCCACTCGCGAGGTGACGGCTGCGATGGCGGCGAGCAGCGACCAGGCTTCCCACGGGCCCCGCGGCTGCCGGTCCGACCAACGGTAGAGCAGGTGCTCGCCGACCCAGACCGAATCGAAGCCGAGGTCCTCGATGGCCCGGACCATGTCCAACAGCTCGCTCCAGCGGACATCGCGCTCGACCTCCGGCAGTTGGATGCCGACCTTCACCAGCCGAACCGTAGGCCAAGATGCAAGCTGCGCAGCGAACTCATCGGTCCTCCTCGACTCACCCCGGGTTTCGGCCGTATTGTGGGCGCCGCGCCAGCCGCTCGTCCACCATCTGCCCGAGCATGGCGAACAGGAACGAAGAGGACGATCGATGTTCATGATCGCGAATCCGGTCGCTGCGGAGTTCAACCTCGCCTACCTGCTGGGCCTTCAGTCGGTGTGGTCGAGCGTCTGTGAGATCGCTTCGACGATGTGAACTGCTCGGTGTTGGTGACCGTGCAGGGAAACGGGATGGGCCGAGTACGCGGCGGAGGCAGCGCTCATGACGCCCCGATCCGGTCGACCGATGGATGAGGAAGGCACTTCCGGCGCGCGCGGCCCCGCAGCCACGGGCCACGAGCGTGATCGGGGCGACGCCGGTCGGCACGCGGCGCTTGGCCGGCTAGTGCGCACCATCAGCGGCATCGCCTTGTTCTTCCTGCTCCTAGCCATCGTCTGGGAAGGTTTCAAGCTCTTGGGCGGCGACCCGTGGCGCTACCCGGAGATCGGCTTGTTCCACGATCCCCCCATGCGCATCCTCCAGGCCAGCGACCGCCAGCTGCCGCATCTGTGGGACATCGCGGCGGCGCTCTTCCAGCCGGTGCAGCGCAACCAGGCCGAGACCCTCGGCCAGTTCCTGGTCGGGGCGGCGATCTTCACCTGGCAGGAGGCCGCCATCGGCTTCATGCTGGGAGCGCTCATCGGGCTCGTGCTGGCCTCGATCTTCGTGCACTCGCGGCTCCTGGAGCGCGCCTTCGTGCCGTACGTCATCGCCTCGCAGACCATCCCCATCGTGGCCCTGGCGCCCATCATCGTGGTCGGCTTCGGCAGGGGGCTGGTGGCGGTGGTCATCATCGCCACCTACCTCACCTTCTTTCCCGTGACCATCGCTGCGATGCGCGGCCTCTCCTCGCCCGATCCTCGCTCCATGGAACTGATGCGCTCGTACGCGGCATCGCGCTGGGAGGTCTATCGCAAGGTCCGGCTGCCGGCGTCCGTGCCGTATCTCTTCACGGCGCTCAAGGTCGCCGCCACGGCGAGCATCGTGGGCGCCATCATCGGGGAGGGTCCCGGTGGCGTGCCGGAGGGACTCGGCCGGGCCATCATCAACTTCAACCAGCAGTACATCACGGGGCCAGAGAAGCTTTGGGCGACCATCCTCATCGCCGCCATGGTGGGCATCGCGTTCTACCTCATGGTCCAGCTCGTCGAGTCGCTCACGCTGCGCGGGCGACGCGCGGCACGCCCATGAGTCGACGGGGCGCACTCCCAGGCGACCGACCATGACCACCGAGAAGCCGGCACGGTCCACGGTCGATGAGGCCGGGCCGGCAGTCAGCCTCGACGGCGTGAGCAAGATCTTCCCTGTCCGTGGCGGCGGCGAGACCGTGGCGCTCCAGGACATAGGTCTGGCCATCGCGCCGACCGAGTTCGTCTCGCTCATCGGCCCGTCGGGCTGCGGCAAATCCACGCTGCTGCGCGTGATCGGCGACCTCATCGAGCCTTCCTCAGGCACGGTCATGGTCAACGGCAAGCCGGCCCAGCGGGCAAGAGCGGATCGGGACTACGGCATGGTCTTCCAGGCGCCGGTCCTGTTCGAGTGGCGCACGGTGGAGGCCAACGTGCGCCTGCCCCTGGAGGTGATGGGCCTTGACCGCGGCCAGCGCGACGGCCGGGTCCGCGAGATGCTCGACCTGGTCGAGTTGGGCGGCTTCGGCAGCCATTACCCGCATCAACTGTCCGGTGGGATGCAGCAGCGCGTGGCCATCGCCCGAGCCCTGGCGTTCCAGCCGGCGCTGCTGCTGATGGACGAGCCCTTCGGGGCACTGGACGAGATGACCCGGGAACGGCTCAACACGGAGGTGCTGGGCATCTGGTCGCGCACCGGCACGACCATCATCTTCGTCACTCACTCCATCCCGGAGGCCGTCTTCCTCTCCACGCGAGTCGTGGTCATGAGCGCACGGCCAGGGCGCATCACCAACGTCATCGACATCGACCTGCCCCAGCCGCGCAACGAGCAGACGCGCGAGAGCGACCGCTATTTCGAGCTGGTGACCGAGGTGCGCGAGAGCCTGCGCGGTCGAGTCGCGGCCTCACCTGCGAGGGCCCGCGCCGAAGGCGGCATCGGATGAGTGCCGCAGGTTCCCTGGGGAACGTCGCGCCTGGCCGGCTGGCGTGGGGCCGGTCTCTCGGCGCGGCGGTGCGCCAGTACCTGCCTGCCACGGTGGTGCTGATGGTGGGCCTCGTGGTGTGGGAGCTGGCCACGGCCGGTCCCGGCCGTCGGGTGCTCCCTGCGCCGTCGGTCATCGCCAGCGCCTTCGGGGAAGAGGCGGACCTGCTGCGGCGGGCCGGGACCGCGACCTTCATCGAAGCGCTCGGCGGCTTGATCCTGGGCACCGGGCTGGGCGTGCTGGTGGCCTTCGCCACGGCGCGTTGGGTGACCGCCCGCGAGGTGCTGGTGCCCATCGCTATCGCCTCGAGCGCCATCCCGCTCATCGCCGTCGCGCCCATCCTCAACAACTGGTTCGGGGTGCTGAACCCGATGTCCAAGATGGCCATGGCCGCGCTGCTGGTCTTCTTCCCCGTGATGATCAACGTCACGCGCGGCCTGGTCGAGGTGCAACCAGCGGCGCTCGAGCTGATGCGTTCCTACGCCACCTCCGACTGGCAGGTGCTCTTCAAGGTGCGTGTGCCGAACATGCTGCCGTTCTTCTTCACGGCGCTGAAGATCGGCACCACGCTGGCCTTCATCGGGGCCATCGTGGCGGAGTACTTCGGTGGGACCTCGGACGTGCTGGGCCGCGTGGTCATCACGTCGATGAGCAGCGGCAGCTTCGACGTGGCCTGGGCCGGCATCCTGCTTGGAGCGGCCGGCGCGATCCTCTCCTACCTGGCCGTGGCCGTGGCTGAGCGGCTGATCATCCCCTGGTATGCGGCCATGTTGAGCGGCGGCCGCACATGACCGGACCGCGCTCGCAGCGGCCACGCGTGTGACCTGCCGCAATCGGTTGCGCTATGGTGCGTGTCGGAGGAGGAGGCTGGATGCGCGCGCGCGACCCAGAAACGCCGCGCGGCGCGATCGAGCCCGACAGGCGAGCGGCGGCGTCGCGCGCACAGTGAGGTGGATGGATGGGCACTAGGAACAGGTTTTGGGCGGGCCTCGCGATGGCCGGTCTCCTCGGGGCTGCCTGCAGCGCCGGTACGGCCGCTCCCACGAGCGCACCGGGCAGCGCGGCCCCCAGCGGAGGGGCACCGAGTGGCGGCGGGGCTCCCAGCGCGCCAGCGGCGATGACCGAGGTGGCGCTGCAGCTCCAATGGGCACCGCAGGCTCAATTTGGGGGCTACTTCGCGGCGCGCGACCAGGGCTTCTACGAGGAAGAGGGCCTAGACGTCGAGATCCTCGACGGGGGACCGGACGTCATCCCGCAGGTGGTCGGCTCCGAGGAGAACGGGCCGGAATTCACCATCTCCTGGGTGCCCAAGGTCCTGGAGGTGCGGGCCGCCGGGCAGTCGGATCTGGTCAACATCGCACAGATCTTCCAGCGCTCGGGCACGCTCTCGGTCGCTTTCGCGGACGCCGGCATCGACTCACCGGAGGACTTCGCGGGCAAGAATGTTGGTGCCTGGGGCTTCGGAAACGAGTACGAGGTCATCGCCGCGGCGCGAGAGGCTGGGCTGGAGCCGGGTACGGACTTCACCCAGGTCACCCAGCCCTTCGACATGAGCTTGCTGCTCAACGGTGAAGTGGACGTGGCCGAGGCCATGATCTACAACGAGTACGCACAGGTGCTCGAGACGGAGGACCCGGCGACGGGTGCGCTCTACCAGCCCGACGACCTGACCGTCATCGACTACAACGAGGTGGGGACGGCCATGCTCCAGGACGCCATCTTCGCGCGCGAGGCGTGGCTCATCGAAGAGGGCAACGAGGACGTCGCCGAGCGCTTCCTGCGGGCCTCCTTCCGCGGCTGGATGCACTGCCGCGAGAACCCGGACGACTGCATCCAGGCGACCGTGGACGCCGGCTCGACCCTGGGCGAGGGCCACCAAGCCTGGATGATGAACGAGATCAACCCGCTCATCTGGCCGTCTCCTGACGGCATCGGGGCCATGCCCGAGGACACCTGGCAGCAGACGGTCGATATCTCGGTGGAGGCGGAGATCATCCCCGCCGCGCCCGATGAGACCGCCTACCGGACGGATCTCGCCGAGAACGCTCGAGAGGGCATCGAGGGCGACGTGACCGGCGAAGGCTTCACCAAGGGCACCGTCCAGGTGACCCCCGGCGGCGAGTAGCGATCTCCCAACGCCGCGTGTCTCTACGCGTCGCGCGCGGCACCCAACGCCGCGTGTCTCGATGCGGCGCGCCCTCGATGCGGCGCCGCCCTCGATGCAAGAGGCCGTTCCCGCTGGGGGCGGCCTCTTCACTTATGCGGTGGCGAGACCATGGGCGGGACGACCCGGCGGTGTTCCGTCGGCCAAGTCCTCGGAGATTCAAGCGGTACTGACGATCGGCGGTCAAGCGGGCGGTAAGGTCCGGCGCGCCGTCGCAGAAGGCGGCGAAGAGTCCCCAGGATCGACGCGTCACCCGGTCGAGCGCTCATGCCGGACCTTCTCGTGCTCAGGAAGGACCCGTCCAGACCTGCCCTCTGGTCGTGGCCGGCGTCTCATTCGTCCAAGGCCGGCGCTTAAGCCAGCGCTAAGGCCGTTTTGTCAGCCTTGCTTACATGGGCGGACAGAGGCGAACCGCGGCGGAGATCAGAGGCCAGCAGGTGGCGATGCTGACGTCAGTCGCGCTGGGCAGGTCGGTCCGTTCGGCTCGGCAGCGCAGGCGTTTGACCCAGGCGGCGCTGGGCGCCCGCGTCGGCGTGAGCCACGCTCGCATCGCGCAGCTCGAGGGAGGCGAGGGCAGTGGTGCGCCGCTGGGGCTGTGGTTCGCCTTGGCAGAGACGCTGGGCAGACCGTTGCGCGTGGAGTTCGGCCGCGATCCCCAAGATCACACGGCAGACGCAGGACACCTCGCCATGCAGGAGCTGGTCCTGCGACTCGGCCGCCGGGCCGGCTACACCGGCGCCTTCGAGCTGCCCAGCCGCCCCGCCGACCCATCGCGGTCCACTGATGTGGGCCTTCTCGATCGCCGGCGACGGCGCCTCGTCCTGGTGGAGTGCTGGAACTCGTTCGGGGACCTTGGCGCCTCGGCGCGCTCCAGCGACCGCAAGCGGGCAGAGGCAGAAGCCGCGGCCGTGGCACTCAGCCCGGATGACGCCCCGCTCCAGGTCGGTGTCTGTTGGGTCGCCCGCGACACCAGACGCAACCGCGAGCTCTTGGCGCGCTATCCGCACATCATCGAGAGCCGCTTTCCCGGCTCGTCGGCGGCCTGGGTCCGAGCCCTCACCCAGGGCGGGCCGCCCCCGCGGGAGCCGGGCCTTGTCTGGTCAGACCTGCACGCCACGCGGCTCTTCGCACGCCGCCGTCCAGGCGCCTGATCTTCCGGCGCACGGCGGAAGCAAGGATCAGGCCTCCTCGGCCATCGGCTCCAGCAGTGCCGCTCCCAGCCAGCGAAAGGTCCACTCCTCGGCCATCGCCCGGTTTTCGCAGAAGACGATGGGCACCTCGGGGTAGCGCACCTGGACGCGGGCCAGCAGGTCGGGCAAGAAGCCCTCCGGCACGTGAGCATGGCGCAGCCGCTTGGCGTAGCCATCCTTGACCACCACAGCGGCGCGGAAGAGCGAGGTCAACTTGGCCAGCTCGAACACGAAGGAGCCGTTGGACAGAGATCCGGCCAGGTCGTTCATGGACTTCCGCTCCACGCTGGTCACCACCGACCATCTGCGGCGCGCACGGCATAGTCGCCGGCCAGGAGTGCCGCACGCTCGACCTGCGCCTGCGGCGCGCGAAGCGGTAGCCGTACTGCTCGCGCGTGTCGACCACGATGACGAGCTCTCGGCCCAGCTCCCTGATGCGGCGCCCGGGGATGCGCGCTCCGGGCCGTGCCGTCGACGCCACCTTGCGCGTATGCCAGAAGATGCCCTCACGCCCCGTGGGCAGCCGCGCGAACACGAACTGGGAGCGGTTCTCGCGGGCCCGATCGAGCAGCAGATCGGCCGCCGGACCGCGCCGGCGGCACTCGAGCACGCCACGTCCTCCACGCTGTCCGGCTGTGCCGGCAGCTCTTCGCCGCGATGGCAGTACACGCGGCTGGTGCGCGGCCATGTGTCGCGCGCCTTGAGACGAGGCCGCCGCCCAGCGGCAGGAGCAGGAGGTACGGGAGCGTGCTTTCGGGGCCGGGTTCGGGGTTGCGGGCGATCATGGATCGCACGCTGATGACGATACGCTCTCGCGGGCGGTCGTGAACCGCCCGAGTCGGGTCGGGGCATCGCTCGCGCTTGATTCGGTGTGGTATGAACTGGGAGCCGTGGACCGACAGATGAGGGGGACATCCCGTTGCTCGCACATACCCAGTTGACCACTCGACCCAGCACACGCTTCACCCGACGGGGCCAGGCGCGCCATGCCCTCGCCGGCGTGCTCGCCATAGCGCTCCTCGCCGTACCCTCCTCCGCCAGCGCAGCGACCTACAAGATCAAGGCCCTGGCCGATGACACCTTCTCGCCCGCGTCGCTCACCGTGAACCAGGGCAACCTGGTGAAGTGGATCAACAAGGGCGGCTACCACGACGTGGACGCCAACAAGCCGAGCAGCTACATCGTCACCAGCCCGCGCGCGACCACGGGACCGATCACGGAGCGGATCGCGGTGGCGGGCTCCTTCCCCTTCTTCTGTAGCGTCCACCTGCCCGGCATGAAGGGCAAGCTCAAGGTCAAGCCGACGCTGTCGCGCAGCGGCTCCACCGTGACCGTTCGACTGGGGCCCGTGTCCTCGAGCTTCCGCCACAACATCCAGCGACGGCGCGGCTCTTCCGGCACCTGGCTCAGCTCGACCACGACCGCGGGCCAGGACTCGAAGTCCTTCGCCTCCCTCTCCGGCGGCACCTGGCAGTTCCGGGCCAAGCTGGTCCGCGCCTCGAACCAGACGACCTCGGGCTACTCACCGGTGGTCTCCGTCAGCGTCCCGTAGCCCGTGGTAGCCGCGACACCGCGCTTCGTTTTCGTCGTGCTCGGCCGAGGCCGAAGCGCAGGCCTCGAGCGGGTCCGCGATGCGTCGAAACACTTCGCGCCACTTCCATTCGTGCGGCCTTGTGCGCCGGGCGGACGGCCCCGTGCCGGCGCGAAACGAACGGATCGAGGTACTTGTGCCCATATCGATCGGAACGATAAGGCCGGAGTAAACACCGCTTCGTATCTTCGCGGGCTGCCGCGGCGCCGGGCCCCGGGCGGCCCGTCCTCGAGTCTCTCCCCCGGCATCCCGCCCGGCGTGCGGACCGCGTCCAGACGTAACCACGTTACTGAGACCGGGTGGACACCGACGGTCGGGGCTGGGACCCTTTCGGCGCATGTCTCTCTCCACGACGTTCGACGTTGACGTACCGCCGGCGCGCGTCTTTGTGTTCCTGACCCAGCCCGGCAACCTCATCGCCGCGAACCGCAAAGGTCCGATCGTCGAACGGTCCGACGGACCCTTGGGCCTCGGCTCCTGGTTCGTGCTGGCGTTCGACCAGCTCCGTGCCCGGGTCGAGTACACGGCGTTCGAGCCTGACCGCAAGCTCGCTGTCTCCGTGGTGCTGAGCGGACGCGGATCTTTAGGCACGTCCAGCACTCAAGAGTTCGTCCTGTCCGAACTCGATGGCGGGTCGCGCACCCGCGTGGAGATCATCGCCCGAGGGCAAGGTGGTTGCCTACGATGGGGTCCGCTCGTCCGGGCTTCCCAGCGCGCAGCGTCGCGACGGATGCGGGCGCGGATGGAGGCGTGGGCGTCTCAGATCGACCCACGACCCGGCGGCGACCCGTGACACTTCGCCGCGGTCATGGGCGCTCGAACTCGCTGGCTCTGATCCGCGCTTCGACATGCACGGCTCCCGGAGCTGGGGCTGCTCGGGTTCTATGGACGGCGCGGTCGAGAGCGTCGGCCCCGGCGCCATTCGAGCTGGCGAGCACAGGGATAGCGCGGGATGCGGCGGGAAGTGTGACACGAGGGCGATGCCGCTTGGTCCGGTGGCCTCCACGCCGCCCCAGGCAGGCGATGGGCAACACGGCATAGTCTTCCCCGTCCCAGAATGATCCCGCTAGCCTCATGAGCCGTCGGAGAGGACACAGAGGAGGGTCGTAGTGGTCTTCGCAGAGCGACCGCTCTATCCGGCGACCACTCGCGCCTTCCGCCCGCGAGAACTGGTCGTCCACGGCGCCGTGCTATCGCTGGTCCTGGGGACTGTGACAGGCATCATCTGGCTGCTCGTCGGGGGTCGCGAGGCGAGCCAAGGTGGCTTCCTAAACGTCGCCCGCGACGACGGCGTTCTGCTCTACGGCGCACTCGCCCTCGCGTCGGGCGCTATCGGTTACTTGATCGGGCGGGGGCCTTGGCACGACCGATCCTTGCGGCCCCAGTTCGTCGTCATCGCCTTCGCCTGGCTCGTGGACGGCGTGATCCTCGTGGTGTTCGGGCGACTCCTGGCGGGAGAGCTTCATCCGCCGGTCGCCGCTCTTGCCTGGTTGGTGGCGACCGGCGCCGGTCTCCAACCCGTGGCGGCATCGGCCGGAGCGTGGTTCGCGGCTACCCGTCGCAGACAGCACCAACGCACCCTGGGAGCCAACGATGCCCGCTCTGGTTCGGGAGAGCCCTCGCGGAGAGGTGATGGAGCGACGACGTGCGCAGCCGACCCCCGCAGCCTCGTGACCTGACCAACACCGTCAACCACACGGATCGAGCAGAGAGGGAACCATCGTGTCGAAGGCAACGCCAGACACCTCGGCGCCGGCCTCGCGCCGCAGCGCGTCTGCGCCCGCCTGAGAGCGATGAAGGCCATCGTCCGGGAGGAGTACGGCTCACCCGATGTCCTGGAACTCAGGGATATCGACACCCCCGTCGCCAAGGACGATGAGGTGCTGGTGCGCGTCGGGGCGGCATCCCTGAACCAGGCCGACCTGGACTACCTGTACGGCAAGCCTCTGCTCACCAAGATGGGCACGGGGCTCCGCAGGCCGAAGAACCGTGCCCTGGGATTGGACGCGGCGGGGGTGGTCGAGGCTGCCGGCAAGGACGTGACCGCGTTCCAGCCGGGTGATGAGGTCTTCGGTGACCTGACCATGTTCGGCTACGGCGCCTTCGCTGAGTACGCCTGTGCGCCGAAGCGCGCATGGGCGCTCAAGCCCGACGGCATGACCTTCGAGGAAGCGGCGACCGTGCCGCAGTCGGCGATCCTGGCGCTGCAGCACCTACGGGGCAGTCGAAGGATCGAGCCGGGACACAGGGTGCTGATCAACGGTGCGTCGGGGAATGTAGGCCCTTTCGCCATCCAGATCGCGAAGGCATTCGGAGCACACGTGACCGGCGTCTGCAGCACGGGCAAGATGGACATGGTGTGCGGACTTGGCGCAGACCATGTCATCGACTACACCCGGGACGACTACACACGCAATGGGCAGCGCTACGACTGGATCGTAGACGTCGTTGGAAACCGTTCGCTGCTCGAGTGCCGGCGCGCCTTGAAGCCCAAGGGCACGTACGTCCTGGTGGGAGGCCCCACGAGTCGCATCTTCGGCGCCCTGCTCCTGGGCCCGCTGATCTCGCTGGCGGGGGACAGGAAGATGGGCCTGATGATGGGCTGGAAGCCCTTCAAGCAGGAAGACGTGGCGTACCTGAAGGAGCTCATCGAAGCCGGCAAGATCGCACCCGTCATCGATCGGCGCTACCCCCTGGCCGAGGTTCCGGACGCCCTCCGCTATCTGGAAGGCGGCCAAGCCCAGGGAAAGATCGTCATCACGATATGAGGCTCGGCTCGATAGGTAGACGTGATGGCCTGGTCGACCACGCGATTCAGTGACCGATGTCGAGGTCGCCGGCTTTGACGAGCCCGCTCTCGTAGGCGAAGACCACGACCTGGGCGCGGTCGCGCAGGCCGAGTTTGGTGAGGATGCTCGACACGTGCGACTTCACCGTGGCCGCGCCGATGAAGAGCTCCTCGCAGATCTCGCCGTTGCTGGAACCGCGCGCGACCGCAGCCACCACCTCGCGCTCGCGCTCGGTGAGACGCTCCAGGCGGCCGGACACCGCAGTGTCGACCGCCAGCCGCTCGGCGAACTGACTGACGAGCCGCCTCGTGATCGACGGAGCGAGCAGTGCTCCACCGTCGGCGACCGTGCGCACGGCGGAGACGAGTTCGGCGGGTGGGATGTCTTTGAGCACGAAGCCGCTGGCGCCGGCGCGCAACGCTCGGTAGACGTACTCGTCTGGGTCGAATGTGGTCAGGATCAGCACCCGCACCCCCCAGTCCGCCTCCGCAACGATCCGGGACGTGGCCTCCAGACCATCCATGTCCGGCATCCGGATGTCCATGAGGATCACATCCGGCCGATGGCGACGTGCCGTCTCGATGGCCTCCACTCCGGTCCCGGCCTCGGCCACCACTTCGATGTCCTCCTGGTGGTTGAGGACCATGGCAAGCCCGCCCCGCACCAGCGCCTGGTCATCGACCACGACTACGCGGATGCTCACGCCGGTCCCTCGCCGATCGGCAGGCGCGCCACGACTCGAAAGCCTCCATCGGCATGCGGCCCCGCGGTGAGACTTCCACCCAACAGCAGCGCCCGCTCGCGCATGCCCATGATCCCGTGACCCGACCCCGGAAGGGTGGTTGCAGCGTCTCCCTCATCGGAGACCTCGATGGCGACAGCGCCGTTGTCGGTGCTCAATCGCACCTCGCTCTGCGCACCCGGTCCGGCGTGCTTGAGCACATTGGTCAATGCCTCCTGGACGATGCGGTACGCGGATAGGTCCACCCGGGCCGGGAGGTCGGTCGGCACGTCGACCATCGTCAACGAGACGTCCAGCCCCGCCTCTTTGAACTGTTCGACCAGGCGAGCAACGTCTGCCAGGCCGGGCTGGGGTCCCAGCAACCCGCCATCGGCCTCCGGTCGAAGGACTCCGAGCAGGTGGCGCAGTTCATCGAGAGCCTGGCGGCCCGCGTGTTCGACGGCTTCCATCGCCTGCAGGGCAGCCTGTGGATCGCTGCCGGCGACGGTCTTGGCGGCGCCGGCCTGCACCGTCATCAGGCTCACCCGGTGAGCGACCACGTCATGCAGCTCCCGGGCGATGCGGGTTCGTTCCTCGGCCACCGCGCGGTGGGCATCGGCCGCCTGCTCACGCTCGAGCTGGGCAGCACGCTCTGCACGCATCCGGACCTGCCTGCCGATGTACCACACCCCCGACAGCACGACGATCCCGAACCCGACAGCCGCCGCGGTCACTTCACCGATGAGGTAGTCGAAGCCGAGCACGGCTAACGCGCCACCCAGCCCGATATAACTCCAACGCTCGTGGGTGGCATCGCGGCCGACGCTGTACAGGGCAACCAACATGGCGTAGCCGCCGGCCAACTCCGAGTAGCCGAGTTCCGCCGCCAGGCCCGTTGCCACCACGGTCACCCACAGCACGGCCAAGGGCTGGGATCGACGCCAATAGAGGGCGCCGCAGGCGACCGCGAGTAGGAACAGGGCGGCGGCGAAAGGAACATCGCTGACCGAGCGAATGGCGAGGTCGTCGTCGGGACCGTCGAATGCGA
>Ga0136617_10004091_pt1 | contig 13047 bp, 14 predicted proteins | sample AntDrymUQ3222106_2_FD_129672 | JGI IMG/M metagenome (GOLD analysis project Ga0136617, IMG submission 129672) | Polar desert sand microbial communities from Dry Valleys, Antarctica - metaG UQ322 (21.06) | ecosystem: Environmental > Terrestrial > Soil > Desert | place: Antarctica: Dry Valley...
GAGGTCTCCGGCGGCGTGCGCGCGCTCGACGGCGCCGTCGGGATCGCGACGCTGCTCGTCGGAGAAGACTACGCCGCGCAGGTCCAGCGTGCTCCCGCTCGTCGCGGCCGTCTCCCCCGTCCCGGGCGGCGTCGGCCCGATCACCGACGTCTGGCTGCTGCGCAACGCGCTCGCGGCGGCGCGGCTGGCACGCGGCGAGGCGTAGGGCTGGACAATGCCCACATACCGAGTATGCTCGCCTCTGGCATACCGAGTATGGAGGTCGCATGTCGGTCAAGCAGGGACTGCTGGCGCTGCTGGTCGAGGAGCCGCGCTACGGCGCGGAGCTGAAGTCGGAGTTCGAGCGGCGCACGGGCGCGACCTGGCCCCTGAACATCGGGCAGGTCTACACCACGCTGGCGCGGCTGCAACGTGACGGCCTGGTCGAGCCGGCCGACGAGGACGAGCAGCGGCGGCTGCGCTACCGCGTCACGGACGCCGGCCGCGCCGCGGTGGCCGCCTGGTTCGCGGCTCCGGTGCAGCGCAGCGCGCCGGCGCGCGACGAGCTGGCGATCAAGCTCGCGCTCGCGGTCACCGTGCCCGGCGTCGACGTGCGCGAGCTGATCCAGAACCAGCGCGCGGCGACGCTGCGCACGCTGCAGGGCTACACGCGGCTCAAGCGCGACCCGGCCGCCGACGGCGACCTGGCCTGGACGCTCGTGCTCGAGTCGCTGCTGTTCGCCGCCGAGGCGGAGATCCGCTGGCTCGACCACTGCGAGGCGCGGGTCGCGCGTGCTGCGACGGAACGTGGCACCGCCGCACCGGCAGCGGTCCCGGTCCCGGTGCGGGCGGAGGCGCGGCGATGAACGCGGTGCTCGAGCTGCGCGCCGTGTCGCGGACGCATGGCAGCGGGGCGGCGGCCGTCGAGGCGCTGCGCGAGGTCGACCTGACCGTCGGCGCCGGCGAGCTGGTGGCGGTGATGGGGCCGTCCGGCTCGGGCAAGTCGACGCTGCTGGCGCTCGCGGGCGGGCTGGACCGCGCGACCGCGGGCGAGGTGCTCGTCGAGGGGACGCCGCTCGCCGCGCTCGCTGCCAGGCCGCTGGCCGAGCTGCGCCGGCGCGCGGTCGGCTACCTCTTCCAGGACTTCAACCTGATCCCGGCGCTCACCGCGGTCGAGAACGTCGCGCTCCCGCGCGAGCTCGACGGGGCCAGGCCGGCGCGGGCGCGCGAGGAGGGCCTCGAGGCGCTCGCCGCGCTGGGCGTGGAGGAGCTGGCCGACCGGTTCCCCGACGACATGTCCGGCGGCCAGCAGCAGCGCGTCGCGATCGCACGCGCCGTGATCGGCGAGCGCCGGCTGGTGCTCGCCGACGAACCCACGGGCGCGCTGGACTCCGACACGGGCGAGGCGGTGCTCCGCGTGCTGCGCGCCCGCGTCGACGCCGGTGCGGCGGGCGTGCTGGTGACGCACGAGGCGCGCGCGGCGGCCTGGGCCGACCGCGTGCTGTTCCTCCGCGACGGGCGCGCGGTGGACGAGACGGGGGCCGCGGTCCCCGAGTCGCTGCTCCGGAGCGCGCCATGACGGGGCGGCCGGCATGATCGGGTCGTGGCGCGTCGCGCTGCGGATTGCCTGGCGCGAGGCGCTGCGGGCGCGCGGGCGGACCGCGCTCGTGTTCTGCATGGTCGCGCTGCCGGTGACGGCGGTGATCGCGATCGACACGCTCGCGCGCACGTCGGAGGTGTCGCCGCAGGAGGGACTCCACCAGGAGCTGGGCCCGGCCGCGGCGGTCGTGCGCGACGGCGGCGAGCGCGTGCCGCTCGAGCAGGACCCCGTCAGCGCGTATCCGCAGCCGCACGTGGGCGCGACGCGGCTGCCGCCGACCCGCGCCGCCGACGTGCTGTCGCGGCTGCCGTCCGGCGCGCGGCTCGCCGAGGTCCGCGAGGGGCAGGTGGAGCTGCGCACGCCGCGGGGCGCGCTCCTGGCCACCGCCCTCGGCGCCGACCACTCCGATCCGTTGGTGCGAGGCGTCTACCGGATCGCCGGGCGCCGTCCGGTCACGCCGGGCGAGATCGCGGTCAGCGCGCGCATCGCCGAGCGCGGCTTCCCGCCCGGGACGCGCGCGGCGCTGGGAGCGTCGGGCTCGGTGCGCGTCGTCGGCACGCTGCGCGGCCCCGTCGGGCTCGGCGAGCTCGCGGTGGCCGGCCGGCCGGAGACCCTGGGGCTGACGGGCAGGCCCGAGAGCTGGCTCGTCGGCAGCCGCGAGCCGGTCGGGTGGGACGCCGTGCGCCGGCTCAACGAGCTCGGGCTGACCGTCGTCTCGCGCGCCGTGGTCGAGCACCCGCCGGCGGCGGCGCAGGTCACCTCGACGGACGCCGCCGGCGCCGCCGTCCTCGCGCTCGTCGTCGCCATGGCGCTGCTGCAGGTCGCGCTGCTCGCGGGGCCGGCGTTCGCCGTCGGCGCCCGGCGCCAGCGGCGCGCGCTGGCGCTCTTCGCCGCGACCGGGGGCACGCCACGCGACGTGCGCCGCGTCGTGCTGGCCGGCGGCGTGGTGATCGGCGGGGCAGCCGCGCTGGCCGGTGCGGTCGGCGGCGTGCTGGCCGCCTACGCGCTGCGCGGGCTGGCCGACCCCGGCGGCGGGGTCGACCCCGGGCCGTTCGAGGTGCCCGCGCGCGACGTCGTGCTCGTCGCCGCCTTCGGCCTGATCAGCGCGGTCGTCGCGGCGCTCGCGCCGGCCGTCTCGGCGAGCCGGTCCGACGTCGTCGCAGTCCTCGCCGGACGGCGCGGCGAGACGCGCGGGTCGGGCCGCTCGCTCACCGCGGGGGTCGTCCTGCTCGCCGTCGGCGTGCTCGGCGCGGTGCTCGGCGCGAACGGCGGCGGCGAGCTGTCGGTGGCGTTCGCGGCGGTGCCGACGATGCTCGGCGCCATCCTCCTCGCCCCCGCGCTGCTCGAGCGCGCCGGCCGGCTCGCGCACGTGCTTCCGTTGCCCGCGCGGCTCGCGGTGCGCGACGCCGCCCGCCAGCGCACGCGCACCGCGCCCGCCGTCGCGGCGGTCGCGGCGACCGTCGCCGGCGTGGTGGCGCTGGGCATCGGGGCCGCGAGCGACGCGTCCGAGCGCGAGGCCACCTACACCCCGCAGGCCCCGCGCGGGACGGGCGTCCTGGTGGCGCCGGAGGACGGGGCGAGCGTGATGTCGCGCGTACGGGCGACGCTCACGCGGGAGCTGCCCGGCGCGCGGCGCACGCCGCTGCGGGGCGTGCCCGAGCCGGGCTATGGCTCGACCGCCACCGGGGAGTTCGTCGAATCGCTCGAGATCTGCGAGCCGGGCACCGGAGCGCGATCCTGCGCCAGCACGTCGTCGTACTCGAGCTTCGGCTCGCAGTACCTGATCGGCCCGGCGGCGCTGGCCTTCCTCGACCTGCCGCCCAGCACGCTGGCGCGGGCGCGGCGCACGCTCGCCGCGGGCGGCCTAGTCGCATTCGGCGATGCGCCGTCGCCCTCCGGGCGCGCCACCGTCACCAGGACCCGCAGCGTACTCGACACCAGCCCGGACGCGACGTCGGAGCGGGTCGTGGCCCGGGTCACCGTGCCGGCGCTGACGGTGAAGGCGCCTGCCGGCGGCTCCCGCGCCGCGGCCGTGCTCTCCGACGAGGCCGTGCGGCGCCTGCGCCTGCGATCCGCCCTCGTCTCTACGGTCGTCGACGGGGTGCCGATCGGGCGCGCGGCCGAGGAGCGGATCAACGAGTCGCTCGACGTGCTCGGCGACTCGACGTTCCTGCGGGTGGAGCGCGGTCCCGACGACAGCGACCTCCGGGGCGTCCTGGCCCTGCTGGGCGCCGTGGGCGCGGTGCTCGTGCTCGGCGGCACGCTGACCGCGACGCTGCTCGCCCTCTCGGAGGCGCGGCCGGACTTCGGCACGCTGCTGGCGGTCGGGGCGACGCCGGGCGTCCGGCGCGCCACCGCCGCGTGCTACGCCGGCGTGATCGGACTGCTCGGCGCGCTGCTCGGGGCGCTTGCGGGCCTCGTCCCGGGCATAGCGGTCGCGTTCCCGCTCACCGGCCGCCGCAGCGGCCGGCCGGAGGGCGACGGGCTGCCCGACGTGTTCATCAGCATCCCCTGGCCCCTGCTCGCCGCCCTGGTCGTCGGCGTCCCGCTCCTGGCCGCCGGCGGCGTCGCCCTGTTCACCCGCGCCGGGCCACCGCTGACGTACCGCCGCACCTGAAGAGGGACAGTCCCCCTTTGGGTTCGGCCGCCCGCCAGATTTAGAGAGGGACTGTCCCTCCTTAGGTTTCCTCGGCCATCCGCTTGATCGCCGCCAGTCGCGCGTCCCACTCGGAGGCCAGGCCGGCCATCCAGCGGGCCGTCGCGTCGAGCTGCTCGGTGCGCACGGTGTAGCGCACCTCGCGGCCCCGGCGGCGACCCTCGACCAGGCCCGCGCGGTCGAGCACCGCGAGGTGCTTGACCACCGCGACGCGGCTGACCGGCAGGTCGCCGGCCAGCGTCGTCGCAGTCCCGTCGCCGCGCTCGGCGAGCAGGCTGAGCACGCTGAAGCGGGTGGGGTCCGCCAAGGCGGTGAAGACCTCGGCGGCGGGCGCGTCGCTCAGGCCGCCACCCTCTCGGCGTACTCGGCGAGCTCGGCCAGCTCCATCGTCCAGCCCTCGGTGTTGCCCTCGCGGTTCTCGGTCCGCTGCTCATCGGAGCACGCCAGCGCGGCAAAGCCGCTCTCGACCACGCGCAGGCGCGTCGCGTCGCCGTCGGGCGCCAGGGTGAACTCGACGAGGGTCGAGTTGCCATCCACCGGCTCCTCGCCGGCGGGATCGCGGAACGGCGCCCAGCGGTAGGCGAAGCGGCGGTGCGGCTCGACCGCCTCGACGCGGCCGCGCGTCGTGCCGTGCTCGGTCCAGCGCATCACCATGGCGCCGCCGGGCCGCAGGTCGATCTCCGCGCCGGCGTCCCCGAACCACCGGCCGACGTGCTCGGCCTCGGTGAGCAGCGCCCAGACGCGCTCCACGGGCGCGGCGATGATGGTCTCTCGTTCGATCTGGTCCGCAGCCATGCGGCGAACCTTCCTGGAGGGGTTGATGTGTCACCGAATGGTTACACATTTGCCCGCCACGTGCAACCCCGAAGTTACACGATCGGCGTCGGCGGCTCCTCGCCGGCCAGCACCGCGACCACGTTGACCGCCGCGAGCTCGGCCATCGCGGTGCGCGTCTCGACGGTCGCCGAGCCGAGGTGCGGGACGAGCACGGCGTTCTCGAGGTCGACGAGCCCGGGATGGACGGCGGGCTCGTGCTCGAACACGTCGAGCGCGGCACCCGCGATGACGCCGTCGCGCAGCGCCGCCGCCAGCGCGGCCTCGTCGACCACGGGACCGCGCGCCGTGTTGACGAGGTAGGCGTCGCCGCGCATCCGGGCGAGCGCGGCGGCGTCGATCAGGTGGCGTGTCTCCGGCGTGAGCGGGCAGTGCAGCGACACCGCATGGGAGCGCTCGAGCAGTTGCTCCAGCTCGACCTGCCCCGGGTCCTCCCCCGGCCGGCGTTGCGCGTAGACGATCTCCATCCCGAACGCGCGGGCGCGCGCCGCGGTGGCGCGACCGATGGCGCCGTAGCCGACGATGCCGAGCGTCTTGCCGCTCAGCCCGCGCCCGAGCATGAAGTCGATCGACCACGCCCACGATTCGCCCGACCGGATCCGCCGCTCGCCCTCGCCCAGCCGGCGCGTGACGGCGAGCAGCAGCGCGACCGCGAGATCGGCCGTCGCGGCGGTGAGCACCCCGGGCGTGTTGGTCACGGTGACGCCGTGGCGCCGCGCGGCGTCCACGTCGACGTTGTCGTAGCCGACCGCGACGTTCGCCACCACCCGCAGCTGCTTGCCCGCGGCGGCGAGCAGCGCGTCGTCGACGCGGTCGTGCAGCATGGTCACGATCGCGTCGGCGCCGGCGACCGCCGCGTGCAGCTCCTCCGTCTCCAGCGCGCGATCCTCGCCTGAGACCCACACGTCGGCGCCGCTCCCGCGCAGCGTGCGCAGCGCCGGCTCGGGCAGTCCGCGGGTGACGACGACGCGGAGCACGGCGGGCACTATGCCAGCGCGGACGGCGCGCCGTCGCCGGAGACGAGGCGGCGGGCGATCGCGAGCGCTACGACCTCAGACCGCGGCGAGCGCGCGCTCCGCGGCGAGCACCGAGTCGAACGCCGCGAGCACCTTGTCGGCGGTCTCGATGGTCGCGTTGCGGCCCATGAGGCCGATCCGCCACATCGGCGGCGCGGCCGAGCCGAGGCCGCCGCCGACCTCGATGCCGTGCTCGGCCAGCAGGCTGGACTGAACCGCCTTGCCGTCGACGCCGTCGGGCACGCGCACGGCGGTGAGCGGGGCGAGCCGGCGGTTGGGCGCTGCGAGCAGCTCGAGCCCGCGCCCGCGGAGCGCCGACTGCAGGTGCGCACCGGCGGCCGCGTGGCGCGCCCAGCGGTTCTCGAGCCCCTCGTCCAGCACCCGCCGCAGCGCCTCGTGCAGCGCGTAGACGCCGAGCACCGGTGTCGTGTGGTGATAGACGGCCGGGCGATCGACCCAGTAGCGGCGCAGCAGCTCGAGGTCGAGCGAGAACGGGACCGGGGTGCGGCGCACCTCGATGCGCCGCCAGGCGCGCGGCGAGATCGCGACCGGCGCCATGCCGGGCGGCGCGGCGAGGCACTTCTGGGTGCAGCTGTAGGCGTAGTCCACGCCCCACGGGCCGACCTCCAGCGGCACCCCGCCGAGCGAGGTGACGCAGTCGGCCATCAGCAGCACGTCGTAGCCGGACAGGGCGGTGGCGAGCTCGTGCAGCGGATGCTGTGCGCCGGTCGACGTCTCCGCATGCACGACCGCGATCAGACGCGCCTCGGGGTTCTCGTCGAGCGCGTCCAGCAGGGCCGCGTTGGGGACGGTCTCGCCCCACGGCGCGGTCACGCGCACGACGCGGGCGCCCTGACGCTCGACGATGTCGGCGAGCCGGCGACCGAAGAAGCCGGCCTCGGCGACGATCGCGGTGTCGCCCGGCGCCAGCAGGTTGACGATTCCCGCCTCCATCGCCGAGGTCCCGGTGGAGGGCAGCGCGAGCACATCGCCGTCCGGCATCCGCCAGACGGCGCGCAGCATCGCGACGACCTCGTCGAGGATCGCGTGGAAGGCGGGATCGAGGTGGCCGAGCATCGGGCGGTGCATGGCGGCCAGCACGGACGGCTCGACGTCTGAGGGCCCGGGGCCGCAGAGCAGCCGGGTCGGTGGGTGCAGTGGAGGCGGAATCGGCATGGCGGCGGAGCGTGATGGCCATGGCCCTGAAACTCAAGCTGAGATTTTCGCCCCGACACATCGAGTCGTCTCTATCAATCGAGTGCGCTGATCGGGCCATGCGAATTCCCCTATGACGACTTGCGGTGCGGCGGCAGGCGCCCCACACTGCCTCGCCATGCCCAACGTGAGAACCCGCCTGCACCGTTCCGAGCTCGCCGTCCCCGGCAGCAATCAGCGCATGCTCGAGAAGGCGCCCCACATGGGCGCCGACGTCGTCATGCTCGACCTCGAGGACGCCGTAGCGCCCGACGACAAGGAGCGCGCACGCGGGCAGGTGATCACCGCGCTGCTCGACCAGGACTGGTCGAGCTGCTCGGTCTCGATGCGCATCAACGGCCTCGACACCCACTGGTGCTACCGCGACATCGTCGACGTGATCGAGCAGGCCGGCGGCCACGTCGACACCATCCTGATTCCCAAGGTCGCCTGCGCGGGCGACGTCCACCTCGTCGCCACGCTGCTGTCCCAGATCGAGGCCGCGTTCGAGCTGCCGCACGCGGTCGGGATCAGCGTGCTGATCGAGACCGCGCCCGGGATGCACAACATCGACGAGATCGCCGCGGCGTGCCCAGACCGGATGGAGGCGATGGTGTTCGGCGTCGCCGACTATGCGGCCTCGCTGCAGAGCCACACCACGTCGATCGGCGGCTCGACCTCGGCCTACTCGGTCCGCACGGAGGAGGGCGCGGAGCACTGGGGCGACCAGTGGCACTACCCCCTCGCGCGAATCGCGGTGGCGTGCCGCGCCCACGGGTTGCGGCCGATCGACGGCCCGTACGGCGACTTCGGCGATCCGGAGGGCTACCGCACCGCCGCCCGCCGCGCCGCCGTGCTCGGCTACGAGGGCAAGTGGGCGATCCACCCGTCGCAGGTCGCGCTCGCCAACGACGTGTTCACGCCGGACGCGGCGGCGGCGGACAAGACGCGGCGGATCGTCGCGGCGATGGCCGACGCGGCGCGCGAGGGCCGCGGCGCGGTCTCGCTCGACGGCCGGCTGATCGACGCGGCCTCGCTGCGGATGGCCGAGACGCTGCTCAGCAAGGTCGAGCAGATCGAGGCGCGCGAGCGCTCGCTGCCCGTGTTGACGGCGGCGGGCTGAGCGCGACCCTCAGGAGCCGACCGACGTCGCCGTGCGGTGGACCGCGTCGGCGCCGCTTGCAAGGCACGGCCGTCGGCCCCGTCTTCTATCGACGCGTCGGCCGGCTGACCGCAGCGCTGGCCTCGCCGAGGTGGCGGACGCGGTCGCGGTTGGACGCGAAGCGCATCGCCTCGTAGGCGACGAGCCCGACGCATACGACCGCGACGGCCGTCAGCCCGAGCAGCGCGTCCACCGTTGTGGCGGCCGGTATCAGGGCGACGAGGACGAGCAGCGCGACGACGCGCTGGCGGTTGACCGAGCCGACGTTGCGCAGGCGCAGCGCGACCAGGCCGACCAGGTAGAGCGCGGGCCCGCCGCAGAGCGCCACGGCGGGGATCAGCCCCAGCGGCTCGTCGACGTGGCCGAGCACCTTCTTGACGCCGAGGGCCAGCAGGACGATGCCGGCGATCAGGACCAGATGCAGGTAGGAGAAGGAGTCCCGGGCCATCGTGTTGCGCGCCCGGCGCGTCGACTGGGCGAGCAGCACGCGTGCGGCGACGAGCGCCACCACGTCGAAGTAGGCCCACCACAGCGCAGCGGCGACGGCGACGCCGAGCGCGCTGGCGGCGACGAGCCCGGCGTCGATCGGCAGGCCTGCCGCCCCCACGCCGAGCGCCACGATCGACTCGCCGAGGGCCACGATGAGGATCAGGCCGTGGCGCTCGGCGAAGTGCTCGGCGTGGACCTGCCACCGCTCGACGCCGCGCAGCGCGCCACTGAAGTCCACCGCGAGGGCCAGCGCCCAGCACGCCCCCTGGGCGATGCCGTCGAGCTGCGAGGCGATGACGAGCAGCAGCGTACCGGCGAGCGCCGTCGGCCCCAAGCCCAGCAGCGCCTGCCGTCGCACACCCGGATCGCCGGGCGCGAGGCTCGTCAGCACGATGTGGATGGCGCGCACGACGAGGTAGGCGAGCGCGAACGCCAGGCCGGACTCCCCGAAGGCGTCGGGCACGGCGAGCGCGACCACGAGCATCGCGGCCATCGCGACGAACATGAGCAGCCGTGGCCAGCCCTCCTCCGGATCGATCGCGTTGGTCAGCCAGGCATAGCCGACCCACGCCCACCACACCGTGGCAAGGACCAGCATCCCGCGCGCGAGCCCGCCCCAAGTCGGATCCTCGGCCATCGCCGCGGTGACCTGCGTGAACGCCAGGACGAACACCAGGTCGAAGAACAGCTCGAGCGGCGTGACGGGGTGCTCGACCTCGACCGGCTCGTCGGGCGCGGCGTCGCGTATCTCCGTCGCAGTAGACATATCGACCTCTGCGATAACTCGAACCGTGTCAGCCGAGGTTCGCGGTCCCCGCTCGCAGGCGGTGGCGGTCGATCCTAGCGTAGGTGTCCTGCCTCCCTCGGCCGCTTCGACACGAAGCTGGACACGGTTCGACACGAAGCTGGACACGGTCTCGCCCGGCCTGCATACTGCCGCGGCCGACGCGATCCCGGCCGGGCCGCTGTCGTGCTTCGAAGTCGCGGAGGGTCCGTCGGCACGGTAACGGGGAGGACGCTGTGGCAGGGCAGGCGAGGGCGGGCGTCACCGGGCAGACCGGTGGCGAGCACGAGGAGGAGGGGCTCCACCGGGGGCTCAAGACCGTCACATCCAGATGATCGCGATCGGCGGGGCGATCGGGGTCGGGTGGTTCCTCGGCTCCGCCACGGCGATCGAGCGGGCGGGGCCCGGCCTGCTCCTGGCCTACGCCGTTCGTCACGGTGTTCGACCGCATCGGGCTGCCGGCGGCAGCGGGGATCATCAACTTCGTGGTGCTCACCGCGGCGCTGTCGTCCTGCAATAGTGGGATCTTCAGCACGGGACGCATGCTCCTCACCTTGGCGCGGCGCCGCCACGCGCCGAGACGGCTCGGGCGAATCAGCTCGCGAGGCGTGCCGGCCGTCGGGCTGTTCGTGTCCTTCGTGGTCATGCTCATCGGCGTGGGGCTCAACTACTTCGTGCCCGAGAAGGCGTTCGCGTACGTGACGAGCATGGCCACGGTGAACGGCATCTTCACCTGGGTGATGATCCTGCTCGCTCACCTCGGCTACCGCCGGGCACTGGCTGCGGGCCGGGTCCGCGAGAGCTCGTTCAAGATGCCCGGCGCGCCCGTGACCAACTGGGCCGTGCTCATCTTCCTCGCGGTCGTCGTCGTGCTCCTGGCCTTCGACGACGACACGCGGGTGGCGCTCTACGTGGCCCCGTTCTGGTTCGCGCTCGTGGCCGCCGGCTACCTGTTCGCGCGGTCGCGCGGCGCACGCCACGCGGCGGAGGCGCCCGCGGGCTAGCGTGCGTCACAGCAGCTCTGCGATCGAGCGCGCCGCGCGCCCGGCGCCGCCGGTCTCGACGTCGAGGTAGTCGACCTCGCGGCCGATCTCGTCGGCGATGGCGTCGGCGATCTGCTCGGGCCCGTCGTGCTCGAAGTCCATGAAGCGCCCGGCGCCGTAGCGCTCGAGCCGGTGCCGGACGTGCAGGTTCTGCTCAAAGTGGTGGCGGAGCGGAAAGACGAGGAACGGCCGCTTGTTGGCGGTCAGCTCCATCGCCGTCGTCAGCCCGCCCTGGACGATCGCCAGGTCGCAGGCCGTGAGGTGGCGGTAGAGGTCGTGGACGTAGGCGCGGACCTCGAGCCCGTCCCGCTCGGCGAGCTCGCCGGGCGTCAGCGCGCCGGCGCCGGCTAGCGCCTTGTAGAGCCCGAGCCGGTCGCCGATCACGACCAGCGCGGCGTTGAGCGTGGCGCCGAGCTCGCCCACCGCCTGGTTGACGAACTGCTCGACCTTCGCCTCGTCGATCGCCTGCACCGTCATGGTCATCGTCCTTCCTCAAGTGAACCGGGCGGACGCGACGGTAGGCGGGCTCACCTCGCTTTGCATCAGGAGGGGGCTCCCGGGATTCGGCGAGCGCGTCGGCCAGTGCGGCGCGCGAGTCGATCGCGAGCTTGCGGTAGACGTGGCGCAGGTGGTAGTCGACGGTCTTGGGGCTGAGGAACAGCTCTCGCGGACGCCGCGGGAATTAGTCGCGCGATCCTGTACCGGCACTTCGAGTCCAAGGCGAACCTCTACCGAGCGGTGCTCGACCGGGCGCGCAGACGGCTCGCGGCCGTAGTCGGGGAGCCCGACTACGACGAATCGATCGTCGACAACCTACTCAAAGGGGCCTCGGACGACCCCGACGGGTTCCGCCTGCTCTTCACTCACGCCGCTCGCGAACCGGAGTTCCGCGCCGAGATGGACCAGTTTCACCGCTACATGCAGTCGGTGGCCCGTGACCACCTGGGCAAGACGATTCGTGACCCGGAATGGGCCGACTGGGCGGCGCATCTCATGCCATTGGTCACCGTCGCCGCCATCACCGCCTGGCTCGACGTCGGACAGCCAGAGCGCGACACCGCTTCAACCCGCATCGGCCGGGCCCTCACCGGCATCCTGGACGTCGCCCGATACGAGCAGAGCGACTGACTCGACGACCAGGTCGCTCCGTCCCGGCAGGGGATCCTCGGTGGAACAGCAACGAGCGTCTCGCGCTCAGAAGCTTCGATAGACGCGGCTGCGATGGGCAACGCGCAGGACGAGGACCACGAGTCCGGCGTCTCTGATCGTGTAAATGACGCGATAGTCGCCGATTCGGATACGCCACAGGTCCGGGTAGCCGACCAGCGGTCGAGCGCCGCTGGGTCGCGGATCGACGGCCAACGCGTCGACGGCCTGGACGATCCGACGTGCCACCGGTCTGTCGAGCTTGGCCAGCTCCTTGAGCGCCCTCGGGTCGTAGCGAACGGTGTACGGCCCGGGAGCGCTGCTCACAGTCCGAGCGTACGGGCCACCTCATCGGCGGGGAGCGCCGTCGTCCGACCGGCCTCGAGATCGGCCAACCGCTCCTGGGCGATGCGACCGTCCTCGGCGTCGACCATCGCCTCGTAGCGCTCGACGAGCTCGGCCGGCACGATGGCGGCCGCGCGCTGTTGCCCCCGGCCGCGGGTGACGTAAGTGATCTCGCCGCCGAAGGCGGCGCGGTTCACGGCATCGGAGAACTTGTCACGGGCCTGGCTGACGGAAAGCTCGGTCGCTTCGGTACTCATACGTCCAGTATACGCCAATCACGCCAACTTGGCCAGGTCGCCCTCCCGAAGGGGATCGGCTCCCGGTTCACAGGCGAGTGCGCCGCCGCTTCTTCATCGCTACGGGTGCCGATCGGTACATCGATCAACTCGTTGGTGCCTTGGCCGGTGAGGCTGTTGACGTTGTTTCCTTGCACGGTGCCTCGGTAAGGATGACGACGGCCGCGCCGTCATGGCCGGCAGCCGCCGGCCGCTACAGCGGCTGCTCGGCGCTCGCGGGCGGCTGGAAGCCCTCCAGGCTCCAGTCGCGATGCGCTCGGAGCAGCTCCTGCGTGTAGCCCGCGCCGGGACGCGCGAACACCTCGTCGACCAGCCCCTGCTCCTGCACGTCGCCGTGCTCGAGCACGAGCACCTGATCGGCGAGCGCGCGGACCACCGCCAGATCGTGCGAGACGAAGATCAGCGACATCGCGAGGCGCTCGCGCAGGTCGTCGAGCAACTCGATGATCGCCGCCTGCACCGAGACGTCGAGCGCGGAGGTCACCTCGTCGCACACGAGCAGC
>Ga0136617_10004092_pt1 | contig 13046 bp, 5 predicted proteins | sample AntDrymUQ3222106_2_FD_129672 | JGI IMG/M metagenome (GOLD analysis project Ga0136617, IMG submission 129672) | Polar desert sand microbial communities from Dry Valleys, Antarctica - metaG UQ322 (21.06) | ecosystem: Environmental > Terrestrial > Soil > Desert | place: Antarctica: Dry Valley...
AGATGACGACCCCCCTCGACAATATGGCCGGCGGCAAAGCGCTGACCGAACCGCGACGGCACGATCGGCCTTCCGAACCACGGAAGCCTGACCTGGCCCCCATGTGTATGCCCCGCAAGCGTGAGTTCGACGCGGGCGGGCACGAGCGGGAACACGTCCGGATTGTGGGTCAGCAGGATGATGGGGGCGCGATCGCCTTTCACAGCGGCCAGCGCCGCCTGAATATCGTGCGCGCCCGTCCACAGGTCGCTGATGCCGGCCATCCACACCGGGCCGGCCGTGGTCGCGAATTCTGCGGCGGTCTCCTCGAGAACGCGAATGCCGTTCTGCTCGAGGGCGTTCTCGACCCGATCGTGGTCCAACCACGCGTCGTGGTTACCCAGCACGGCGACGACACCGGCCGAAGCCCGAAGACGCTTCAGTTCGGCCGCGGTCTCTTCCGGAGGAACGAATCGGCCGCCCACCACTCCTTGAATCACGAGGTCGCCGAGAATACAGATCAAGTCGGGGCGCGCCTCGTTGGTGCGGTCGACGATCTCGCGGAGTTTGGCGATTCCATTGAACGGCGAACCCACATGAAGATCGGTGAGGATCGCGATCCGCAGCGGCGCCTGGGGAGCCCAGCGCAGCGTGATTGATTCCTCGTGGACGGCCAGACTGGCAGGTTCCCACCAGAACACCCACAGGCACAACGCGAGCACCGCACACACCGCTGCCCCCGCGAGCCGGCGCCACGTCCTCCAATGCAGTCGCATTCATTCCTGCTTTTTCCCGTGCACCTCGTCCCAGATCAGGACGCTGTGTGTCTCTTTGAGCAGCAGCGAACCGACGACGAACGTCAACGACGCGACCGCGATCGGATAGTAGAGACCGGCGTAGATGTTGCCCGTTTTCGCGATCACACTCAGGCCGATGAGCGGAAGCAGCCCGCCGAAGACGCCGTTGCCGATATGGTACGGGAGTGACAGCGCCGTGTAGCGGATCCTGGCCGGGAATGCTTCGACGAGATAGGCCGCAATCGGTCCGTAGACCATCGTCACGAAGATGACCTGGATGAACACGAGCAGGATGAGTTTCCAGGCGATCGGCTTGCCAAGCAGCTCGCTGAGGCTGGTGTACGGCAGCACTTCCGCGGCGGGTTGCAGCACACCGCCGACCGACGCCTGTGGAATGAGGCTGACGGCACCGGTGACGGGGTTGCGCTGTGAGATCGCGGTGACGACTCCGGATCCGGCGACCGCCTGCATCTGCCGGTAGATCGGAATATAGGACAGCGCCGCCACCAGGCAGCCGGCCATCATGATCCGCTTGCGGCCGATCCGATCGGACAGCGCACCAAAGACGACGAAGAAGGGCATCCCGAGGACGAGCGCGATCGCGACAATGTAAGCCGCGGACGTGTCGTGGACGTTGAGGATCGCCTGCAGATAGAAGAGCGCGTAGAACTGCCCCGTGTACCAGACGACTCCCTGACCCGCAGTGGCGCCGAACAGCGATACGAGCACCCGCCGCAGGTTCTCGCGCTCGGTGAATGCCTCCTTCAGCGGTTTCGCCGATGCCATGCCCGTGCTCTTGATGTGGCTGAAGATCGGCGACTCCTTCATGCGCAGGCGGATGTAGAGCGAGATGCCGACGAGCGCAATCGAGATGAGGAAGGGGACGCGCCAGCCCCACGAGCGGAAGTCCTCGGCCGACATCATGTTCTGCACGAGAAGGATCACGGCCAGCGAGAGGAACAGCCCGAGTGTCGCCGTGATCTGGATGAAGCTGGTGTAGAAGCCACGCTTGCCGTCGGGGACGTGCTCCGCCACGTAAACAGCGGCGCCGCCGTACTCGCCGCCGAGCGCAAGCCCCTGGAGCACGCGGATGATCAGCAGTATGATCGGCGCGGCGATGCCGATCGTGGCGTAGGTGGGCAGCACCCCGATGAGCGCGGTCGCGCCTCCCATGACGAGCAGCGTCACCAGGAACGCATACTTCCGGCCAACGAGATCGCCGATGCGCCCGAAGAACAGCGCGCCGAACGGGCGGACAACGAAGCCGACGGCAAACGTTGACAGGTAGGCAATCAACGCGAGCGTGTCGTTGCCCTTGGGATAGAACAGCGGCGAGATGACGGTGGCGAGACTTCCAAAGATGTAGAAGTCGTACCATTCGATCATGGTGCCGACGGCAGACGCGGCGATGACCCGGGGGATCTGATACTCGGGGACGGCAGCCACGTGTCGGTTCATCGGGCCGTCAAGCCTAACATCTCCAATGCGTTCTCGATGGCGGCGCCGCTGGCGGTGTTATCGAAGATGCACCAGGCCTCCGATCCGGCCTCAACACGCTGCAGGTCGGCAGCCCACTGCGTAATACGCTGCCGAGGATAACGCGACCAGTACTTGCGCGGCGAGCCGTGCAGACGGTAATACACGGTGCCGCCCCAGCCACCCGGCGCCTTTGCGAGCTTGATGCGCGACGGATCCGCTGCAACTCGTCCAACGCGGTTATCGACCATGAGACGCTCTGCCGCGTCTGAGAACCAGGTCTCATGTCGCGGCTCGCACACGATCGCACCCGAGTGCCGCTCGCGCAGGAGGTCGAAGAAGGTGCGGGCCACACGGGCGTTGTATGAGAGTGACGGCGGGAGTTGCACCACTAGTGGTCCGAGCCGGTCGCCGAGACCCGCGATCTGGTCGAGGAACTGATCCAGCAGCGGCCGAATCCGCCTCAACTCGGCTTCGTGGGTGATCGTGCGCGGCGCTTTCACCGCGAACCTGAAGTCCGCCGGCGTCATCGCCGCCCATTTCGCGTAAACGGCAGCCGCGTGCGGGCGATGGAAGGAGGAGTTTATCTCCGCGACCGGAAGCACGCGCGCATACCGCTGCAGGTGAGTGCCGGTGCCGGGAAACCCGTCCGCCGATGCGCGCGGGATGCTCCAGCCCGCGGTGCCGGTACGGATCACGATCAGCGGACGACGATCACGGCGGCAGCCGTGTGGCCGGCCTGGTCACGGGCCGTGATCTGGTGGCGGCCCGGGCTCAGCGGCCATTCGACCTTGCGGTCCGAGTCGGCAGCTCCGACCGCGCGTCCATTGACACTCCATTCGATGCGCCCGCGGCTGGCAGAGACCGCGCGCAGAGGGAGCGTCTGAAACTCGCGCCGAAGCGTGGGATCGATCAGATAGGTTGCACCTCCAGCCGGGCTCACGATCGTCAGCGCCGCAGATAGCACGTCCGCACGTCGCACGTCTGCACGTCGCACGTCGTCACGTCGCACGTCCGGCTGTACTCCCGCCCAGGCGCGATACTCCGGCGGCCAGATCGTCAGCAGTCCTTCGTCGGACCTGTGGTGCCAACTGCATGGAAGCAGCGCCCGTTCGGCAGCCGTCCACTCCTGTCTGCGGGTGGGACACCACGCGTTCGCCGAGAGCCCCGAGACCGTGCAGATCTCACGCTGCACGGAACTGCCGGTCATCTCTACGATCCGCTCGCCACCGTGCGCGGCCACGTCTCCGGCAACACGCCGCTCCGCGGCGAGCATGACGCCGTGGAAGATCGGCGCCGCGCCGGTGATACCGCTCGAGTTTCGCAGCGGCGTGCGGTCGAAATTGCCTACCCACACGCCAACGGTCACGTATTTGGAGTATCCGACCGTCCAGTTGTCGTGGTACGCCTGCGACGTGCCTGTCTTTACCGCGACGGGAAACGGAAACTCCAGGCTGCCCCCGCGCCCGAACACGTGCTCGCGGGCCTCGGCGTCCGAGAGGATATCGGTGATCCAGAAGGCGGTGCGTTGCGACACGATGCGCCGCGACTCCCCGGCCGGCGTGGGCCGAATCAGGTACGTTGGCTCGATCCATTCGCCGCCGCGGGCGAAGGTGGAATACGCCGCTGTCAGCTCGTCGAGCCGCACTTCGGCGTTTCCGAGGGTCAGACCCAGGCCATAATGCGACGCGGTCTTCTCGAACGTCGTCAAGCCGGCACGCGTCAGGAATCGCAGCAGCTTCGGAATGCCTATCTCGGAAGCCAGCGCCACTGCTGGAACGTTTTCCGATCCCGCAAGCGCAGCCCTCGCCAGCAGCGGCCCACGGAAGCGTCCGTCATAGTTGCGTGGACTGTAGACGATTCCCTCTTCGGCAGTGGGGAAACTCGACGGAATGTCCGCGAGAACGCTTGCCGGTGTGAACCCCTCTTCGAACGCGAGCGCGTACGTGAATGGTTTCAGCGCGGAACCAGGCTGCCGCGGGGCGACCGCGCCATTGATCGTTCCCCCTCGTGCCGCGTCTTCATAGCGGCCGGAGCCTTCCCACGCCAGCCACTCGCCGGTCGCGTTATCCAGCACGACCACCGCCACATTTCCCGCACCGTGGCGCTGCAGGGCGCTTCTATGGCTCTCGAGGACTCCTGCGACTTCCGCCTGCAGCGCTCGGTCGAGCGTCGTCCTGATGGTGGCGGGACGCGATTCAACGGAGGCAGCGAGCACCATCTCGACAAAGTGCGGCGCGCCGAACGGAGCGGTGGGGGGTGCCAGCGTCATCGTCTCGTCGCGAGCCTCGCGCGCCTGGGCCGGCGTCACCGCATCCGCCGCTTCCATGCGTTTGAGGACCGCACGCTGTCTCGACACGGCGAGATCGCGGCTGCGCCACGGATTGAACCGCGACGGACGCTGCGGCAGCCCGGCGAGAAACGCACTCTGTGCCGGCGTCAGCATGGAGGCGGTCGTCCCGAAGTAGGCGCGGCTGGCGCGTTCAACCCCTGCGATCTGGTTGCCATAGCCGGCGAGGTTCAGGTAGATCGTCAGGATCTCGCGCTTCGTGAACCGATGCTCGAGCCTCAATGCGATGACGGCTTCCTGGATCTTTGCCGTCCATCCGCGCGTGCGTCCCGGCTCGCGACGGTTCAGCAGCAGCTTGGCCGCCTGCTGCGAGATCGTGGAGCCTCCTTCTACGACGCTGCGTTCGGCGAGGTTCGTCTCGAGCGCTCGCAGCATCGCGATGGGATCGATTCCCGGATGCGACCAGAACCGGCGGTCCTCGGCGGCCACGGTGGCAGCGACGAGCATCGGAGGCAGTGTGTCGGCGCTCAACCGAACGCTCCGTGTTCCGTCGCCTGACAGCGCCTCGTAGAGCGGTTCGCCATTGCGATCGACGACGAGCGTGGAGGTTCCTGTTTCGTCGAGCAGGCCCGGCGGAAGCGGGCCGAGGCGGAGCCAGAGGGCGGTGACAATGAGGGCAGCCAGGCCGGCTAAAGCCGGCCTCCACCGACGCATCCTCAGGCCGGCTACAGTCGGCCTCCACCGCTTCATCGTTTGACCTCTATGACAGTGCTCTCGGTGCGGCCGAAGATCTCGGGCGTATACATCTCTTCCGCGCGGGCCGGGGCGGTTCGAAACGTTCCGGCCGTCGTGGCACGGGCGATGTAGCTGAACTCATGCGAGCCCGAACCGAGCCGGGTGGCGAACAGCTGCAGGCGATCGTCGTGGCGCTCGACGTGATCGAACCCGCCGCCCAGCCACCATGACTGCCAGTCCGACACCTCGCCGTCGCCACGCTGAACCGACTGGCGGTCCTGCGCCTGCGACAACGCCTGCGCGGTGGTGTTGAACCACGACTCGACCGCCTCGAAACCGGCAGGCAGGGGATCGGTCACCGCAACGAAACGCCGCTCTTTCGTCAGGGTGAAGGTCAGCGTCACGCGGACGAGATCTCCCGCCTGGTAGCCGGTCGCCGGTGGTTTCTGCCCATTCTCGACGAACGGTTCGTATCGCCGCTCGATGCGGAAGCCGGCGTCGAGCGGCTCGGGGAAGGTCCGGTCGACGGCATATCGCAGCCGCGCGTTGTAGAACAGCGTGCCGGTTCCTTCCCTCGTGAACGTGAGCGGCTTGACCGCGTCCCCCGGCGCCGACGCCGCGATCTGCGTGAGCGGGATCTGCTTCTTCGTCGCGGTCGTCGACCGCCCCTTGAACTCCCCGGCCGCGAGCTCCTGCTCCCCCAGCTTCACGATCGCGCGGAAGTTCGGCGCCTCGGGCTCGTACTTGCGGTAATAGCTCACGAGCGCCTGCATGGCGTAGGCGTTCTCCTGCGTATTCCCCCAGCGTCCGTTCTTGCGCGCCCCCAGCAGCCACCGCACCATCGGCTGAACAGGCGCCTCTGTCGCGCCGGCTTTCACCAGCGAGTTGAGAACGATCGCGGTCGAACGCGTATTCGAGCTCCAGAACCACGCGAGGTACGGATCATCGAGCTCTTTGACGTGCGCCGTGCCGGCCTCCGGCAGGATCGCATTGGTGAGCCGTCTTCGAATGTCTGTCACGCGCAGCCCGGTCTCCCCTTTCGCGACCAGCGCATCATGCAGATAGGCGAGGGCGAACACCGGCATCTGTTCCCGGTAAGCGTGGAGGCGGTTGATATTCGAATCCTGGTTTCTTCCTCCCTCGACCAGCACCTTGACCGCGAACGCCTGCCACGCCGTGTACGCCGGTCTCCAGCTCGCATTCACTGGAGGGGGCGTCGCCAGCTGCTGCTGCAGGTACGTGTATGCCCGGTCGCGCACGCCACGGTCGACGTCGTACTTCAAGTCGGAGGCGGTCTTCATGACCTGTAGCAGATACGCCGTGAGATACGGTGAGACCGTTTCGCATGACCCTGACCAGTATGCGAACCCGCCACTGTCGCATTGAAAGCGCTCGAGCTCCTTCAAGGCCTGCTGGACAGCTGGGCGCATCTTGGATGTGTCGACCCCCGGCAGCATGAATGCGTCACCGAGATCGGCCGCCAGCAGCATCGCCAGCGCGCGGGATGATTTCTGCTCCGCGCAGCCGTACGGATACTCGACGAGATATCGCGCCCCTTCGCCCAAACCCACGAGCGCCGTTGAAGACAACTCGAGATTCAGGCCACCGTAGCCGGGGACGGCACCGGAGGGTACGGCAAGCTTCTCGGCGGCGGATGCATCGCGAGCCTCCCCGTATGCCGCAACGGTTTCAGGGGAAAGCTGGACTTCGACCGGGATGACGTCTTCGAATGAGTCCGCTTCGTTTCCGATCCGGACGGTCATCTGCACGCGGGCGCGTCCAATCGCCTTGCCAGTCCCTTCGAAACGCACTTCGACGTTCCCACCAGGTCCTATCTTCACCTGCTGCTCCACAGCCCTGAAGGGCTGGCTTACGGGTGTCACGGGCGCGCCTGTGAGCGACAGTACGTTCGGATCGAGCGACTTCATCGTGATCGTCGCGGTGCCACCCGCAGGGAGCTGACTGCCGACGACAGCTCCGAAGTACGCGCGATCGCCAACGGCGAGAAACCGCGGGAAGCTCGGCTTGAGCGTGACGGGCTTGTTGGTGCGGACCTCGGCGTCGCCGGCCCCGAACCTCGAGCTGCGATCGCCGGCGACCGCCATGATCCGGTAGGTCGTCAGCGATTCCGGCAGTCTCACGTCGACGCTCGCGCGGCCATCGGCGCCGGTCGTCACCGACCCGAGCCAGAAGGCCAGCGCCCTGAAATCCTTGCGCATCGTTCCAGCGCCCGCGTCGGCGCCGCCGCCACCCCCCTCGGTCTCCCCCTTCGGCGTCAGGACCCGGCGCGAGATGATGCGCTGCCGGCTGTCGGCGTTCATCACCTGCAGCGCCTTGCGCACGTACACCGAACCGAGCACGTCAGGCGTCCGATAGGAGGTCAACGAAAGGACGCCGTAGTCGACCGCCCACAGCGTCACCTCGCTCGCCGTGCCGCGCCCCTGCTGGTCCTTCACGTCGACGCGCACGTTCGCCGTGCTGGCCGGACGGAACTCCTCCTTGTCGGCCGCGACCGCAACGGTCAACCGCTTCGTGCGGTCCTCGACTTTCAGTTCCGTATACCCGAGCCGGAACGCGGGCTTTCCGGGATCCTCTGCGGTCTTCTCGTCAGGCTCCGCGGTCCCGGACGGGGCCGGATCCGTTCTGCCTTTCACGAGAAGCACCGACACGAAGACGTTCGGGATGTCGTTTTCGGCAATCGGGACGGAGATCGACTGCTGCGTGGACGTCAGCGTGAACTGGCGATGGCTGCGGATCCCTTCGCGTTCGGTCGTGACGAGCGCCGTTGCCCGTTCCCAGGGAGACTGCACCATGATGCGCGCCGTCTCACCGGGCTTCCACGTCTGGCGCTCGGGCACCAGTTGCATCCTGTTGTGATCGAACCGCTCCCACGCCGTGTACCCCTCACCAAGGACGTAGAACGACGTGCGTGTCACCGCAAACCGGCCGTCCTCCCCATCGCCCCGCGCTTCGAGGACAAAATATCCACCCTGCTTGAACGGGATGTCGAGCGCCACAGGATCCGATGCCGTCGTGACTTTCCACGATCCGGACGGAATCTCTTTGCGCTCCGTGTCCCACGTGTAGAAGCCGCTCCCTTCCGCCCGGCGCACGCTCGTCCATTGGATCTGCGTCAGCGTCACGGTCACGGGAACACCCGCAACCGGCCGGCCGTCGAGCCCGACCGTCACGAGTTCCGTCTTCAATCCATTCTTCTGATCGAGGAAGTAGGACGGCCTCCTGATGCCGACGTACCACGGCGCAGGATGAACGACGAGGCTGGCGCGGTTGGCGATGTGCTGGCGCGAGACGTCCTCGACGTCCCCTTCGAGGCGGTAGACGCGTGGAATTCCTGCCTGCCGTTCGGTTTTCAAGTCGAGCAGGAGTCGCCCGTCGGCGGCAAGCTTGACCTGCTCCGACGCAATGAGACTCGGCTGGAACGTACTCTCGTCGTCCGGCTCGCCAACGAAGACCCAGCGGTCCTCCGGATACTTGTCGGTGATCGCCGCCGGTGCATCGAAACCCGGAGACGCCTGGAATTTCCAGGAGACGGGACGTTCCCCTATCGGTGCGCCGAACAGATACCGCGCGGTGACGACGCCTTTCAAGGGATCGCCGGCCACGGCGGCCCCTGCGGCGTTGAGCGTTACGTCGACGCGGAAGTCAGGCCGTCGATACGCGGCAACGAGAAACGAGCCGTGAACCGCCTTCTGATGCAGCCGGTAGTCATCGTCGGAGTCGATGCGCTCGCCGCCACGCCGTTGGGCGCCAGCGGGTGCGGGTCTGGGGCGGTCGCTCTCGAGCAGGGCCCGCAGGGAATAGTTGCCCAGCGACCCGTCGGCCGGCAGCGTCATCGTCCATTCGGCGCTGCTCCAGTTGTTGACGCGGATCGTGCGCTCGTTCACGACCCGGTTCTGGCTGTCGCGCACGGTGATGATGACCGGAGTGCCGGCGGGCAGCAGAACGACTCCCGAGGGGGCGTTATGCCGCAGGATCGCTTTGAAATGAATCTCCTCGCCCAACCGGTAGACGCCGCGATCCGTGAACACCGTGCCGCGCAGGAGCGGCGCCGCCTCCACGAGATCGATCCCGGTGCCGAATTCCCATGGGGAAATGCCCTCGTTCCAATCACTGCCGACGTACGCGATGTCCCCGTCCTTCTCGGCCATCACGATGAATGCGAACTGCCACCAGTTGTCCGGATCCCGCAACGGAGTTGACGGGGCCACGGCCACGCCGTCTGCCCCGGTCGTGCCGGACCAGTGCGTCGAGTTGTCGGGACGGACGATCGAGACGCGCGCCCCCGCGACCGGGACGCCGTTGTCGAGCCGCGTCACCAGTACCAGCGTGTTCTGCGGGCTGTCTTTGACCGTCAGGCCCAGGTTCGTGACCTGGACGAGCGACGCCTTCGTCCGCTGCGACCCGGCGGGCCCATACGTGTTCGCGCGCGGAATCGGCGTGCCTTCTCTGACGGCTGTCCAGAGGAGCCCTGTGCCGCCAGGCAGCACCTTCGAGAAATCCAGGCCATGGGACTGGACGCGGTCCGTCGCGGCGGGCAGCTTGCGCGGCACCGGCGGCGCAGGCGGCGTCAGTCTGAATCCTTTTTCCTGGAGCCGCCGGAGCGTCGGCATCAACTCGGACGGCTGAAGCCGGCTCGCCCACTGGGTAACGTTCTGGAGGTTCCTGGCGTAGAACGGCAATGTCGTGCCGCCGTCCTTCTCCCAGACGCCGTGCCCGTCACCGAAGCTCGTGAAGGCACGCAGGTGCCAGTTGTCGACAACCCCGAGCCATGGATAACCGAGTGTCTGCCCATCCGCCGACTTCATGTCGGCCCGAGCCGTCACGACGTACTTGCGATTGGGACGCTGCGCGTCGTACCCGACGTCTTCCAGCGTGAACTCCGGGGCCCGGTCCAGCGCGTATTCGGGCCGGGGCTTCGGCTTGTCCGCCTTTGCCACCGGCTGGGTCTTGTCGGTGACGTCCAGCACCGAAATTGCCGGGGCGATCGTCTTGAGGTCGACCTCGCTCGTGAGCTCGATCGGGTTGCGCTGATCCGGGTCGCATCTCTCCGTGCAGTTGAAGCCCGTGATGAAGAAGGCACGCTGGCCCTCGATCGTGTAGGTCTGGGTACGGCTCGGAGTTGCGGGTCCGTCGGGCGAGCGGAGCGTCCGCCCGAGCGTCAGCTTCACCCATCCCTCAGGAGGAACTGCCGACGCCGTTTCGAACACGACGAGTCTCGGGGACGGGGGGAAGTCCTTCTTGTTCCAATCGGTCGTCAGGCGCAATTGCACCGGTGCGCGCGATGCCGCCACCTGGCGCGTGGCCTGAACTTTCCGCTCGAACTGTTCCAGCGCCGTCGGGCTTGACGCCTTCAGCCGCGACAGCTGCTCGGCCGAAAACGACGGCGGGGCCCAGTCGTGCGGCTCCAGCGTTGCAGACAACGCGGCCGCGACATCGGCCGGGCGCACCGGCTGATTGAAGCGCATCACGACAACGATACGATTCGCGACCGAGCCCTCGCGCCGATACCACCGCGTTTCTTCCAGCGTCACCGTGGGTGTGGTGAATCGAAACGTCACCAGCTTCGCGAGCTTCCGTCCGCTCACGGCGGTTGCCGAGGTGTCCACCGTCACCTGGTAAGCCGTCGCGTGCGGCAGCGGCTGCTGCGGCGTGAAGATGAGAATCGTGCTCCCCGACCATCGGAATGTGCCGGCAATCGCCGGCGAGATCTTCACGAACGGCGCCGTGACCTTGTCGGGAACCCTGCCGAGCGCCACCATCGGTTCCGAAAACACGATGCGGATCTCGTTGCCTTCTTCCCGCGTCTTGAGCTCACCCTGTGGACCGGTGCTGACCACGGTCAAGGCAGCGTTCTGGGCGATCGCCACAGAGCAAACGCAGAGGAAGCACAGGAAGACAGAACACCGAACAAACAAAGAACGCTTCATGGGGGTGATCTCGGGCCACGGTGCAACACGGCATTAGACACCGTTTTGGAGATTGCGGATTGGCGAATTCTTTAGCGGCGCACCGCGTAGGAGAGAAGGACGCACTTGTTCTCGAGTGTCCTTACCGCGAGCAACTCCAGGTCAACCCGGCGCTTCAGCCCCGGGAATAGTGGAACACCTGATCCGAGCAGTACCGGGTGCGTATTCAGGACGACTTCGTCAATGACGTCGGCATCAAAGAGCGTGGCGGCGAGCTCCCCGCCGCCCATGACACAGATGCCTTTGCCGGGCTGTTCTTTCAGCCGTGTGACGAACTCGGCGGGATCCGCGGCTATCACCTCGAGTGACCCTCGGCTGCCTTCCGGCAGTGTCCGCGAGAAGACGATGTTCCTGACGCCTGGATAGCCTTCCTTCGGCGCCTTTTCGTACGTCTTGCGACCCATCAGCACCGTGTCGATCGTCTTCCAGTACGTCGCGGATATATCCGCTATCTCCTTCGTCCACTGCAGCCAGTCGACGCCGTGATCCGGCGCCGCGATGTAGCCGTCCAGACTGTTGCCGACGCCGAAGGTGACCTTACGCACGCCGCGAGTCGAGGATGTTGAGGAACGAGCGGCCCTGCAGTTCTTCGACGGTCAGACCGGTCTGCCGGGCCTCGTCGAGTGTCAGGGCTCCCGAGCTCAGGCCGCGGACGAAAAAGTTCAGCAGGCCCTGACCCGTCGCCGCGTCGTCGAACACGTCGCCAACGAGCGTGGCCTGGGCGGCCTTTTCGACGAAGTTCTTCAAACGTGCCGTCGCCGCGGGCAGGGCAGACAGAAAGAAGCTGTAAACGGCCGCGTAGCGGGTCGGCAGCTGCGCCGGATGGAGGTCCCATCCCTGGTAATAACCATTCACCAGCGAGTGCCGGACATCGTCAAAATGCGTTTTCCAGGCGCGGTGGACAGCCTCCGCGTTCGTGCGACGCTGGTCAGTGGTCAGCTGACGGCCGGCCGTGGCCCGGTGCGGAGCGACGGGCATGATGTTCGTCGCGCCGTCCGAGAGGCGGACGCCCGTCTGCGCAAGCGCCACCTGCATCATGTGTTTCGCGAAGTCACAGACCGGATGCCGCATGTGCTGCCAGGAGGCGGTGATTCCGCACAGCGCGGTGTAGTCGTAGGTTCCGAAGTGCGCGCCGGTCACCCGGCCACCGCCGGCGGCCACCAGCGGCCGAAGTGCCGAGGTGCCGTCCGGCGCCAGGATGGACTGGGGCGTTTCGATCATCAGCTCGAGCTTCAGCGCTCCCTTTTTCAGTTTCAGTTTCCGCTCGAGGACTGCACACGCGGACGCGACTGCCTCGACGTGTCCGGGCGCCATCAGCTTCGGCACCGTGACGACGAAGTTCGGAGGAAGCATTCCTCCTGTCGCCCGCACCATCGTGCTCACGAAGACGTCCAGCGTCCGAAGGCTGCGCGCGTGGAGCTCTTTCGACATCGGCTTGATGCGTATGCCAATGAATGGCGGCAGCGTTCCGGCTTTCAGACCCGCCGCCACCTCCCGCGCCGCGGACTCCGCGTGGCCGTCCTCTTCCGTATCAACGCGGTTGCCGTAGCCGTCCTCGAAGTCGATCCGGAAGTCTTCGATGGGCTCGCGACGGAGTTTGTCGACGATGCGCGCGCGGACGGCTGCGGCATTGACGTCCGCGCCGAGCCCGAGCGCACTGGCCAGTGCCTGAGCGTCCGGTGCGTATTCGTCCAACGCGGCGAGTGCAACTGCACCCAGCTTCGACGCGGAATCAGCCTTGAACAGGTGCGCGCCGCCATACATCGTGTGCACCGGCTGCCG
>Ga0136617_10004093_pt1 | contig 13043 bp, 11 predicted proteins | sample AntDrymUQ3222106_2_FD_129672 | JGI IMG/M metagenome (GOLD analysis project Ga0136617, IMG submission 129672) | Polar desert sand microbial communities from Dry Valleys, Antarctica - metaG UQ322 (21.06) | ecosystem: Environmental > Terrestrial > Soil > Desert | place: Antarctica: Dry Valley...
TCTGATTTTTAGGGTTGAAATAGGCGCCACATCACCGCCGGCGGTCGTATTTCGATAAGCCAGAAATTTTTCGGGAAGCGGGCAAATCGCTCCCCAGCGAGTTCGTTCATAGTAAAATTCGAGTGGCGCTGCCAGGCTAATCGTCAATGTTTCGCCGGTTTCTTTGAAAACGTTTTTTTGTAATCTGCCATGCGAAACTTCGATTAAATTCGCGTGAAAAAGCGAGATATTTTCCACTTTGCCGACGGCTGTTCCGCTGGAGATTGCCGGGCAGTCAACCGTAAAACAATAATCACGGCGCAGAGCATCAATCTTTTCCCATCTGACGCGAACGAACCATTCGTTGGTAATCGGGTCGCGCATCGCAGTCGCGCCTGTTTCACCTGAAATGAGTTTGAGTAATTGCCGTTTAGCGGGATTGCGTCCGGCAATCAATCCGGTTTTCGGATTGAGATGTTCCTGGATGAGCAAGTATTTGACGCTGCCGTTGCGAATTAAATCGCGCACGGCTTCGGCTGACGCTTGAGAATTTTCCGGCTGAATCGCGGAATCGCCGAGATAAAATCTGTTGTAAAGTTTCAAATCGGCTTGCGTGCTGCCCGCCTTCAAAACCGGAAGCGAATCGCTCCAGGTGTAAAGCCCAATGTTATTCAGAAATTGGTGAAGAACTTGCGGCTGCCCGTTGCGCGCGTGAAAAACGATTGCCGAATCAGCTTCTTTCTTATCCGCGCCGTCGTAAAGACTTTCGCCCGCCCAAACTTTAAAATCGTCGAACAACTCAAATTCCTTTGTTCCGGTTTCGTGTTCGATTTCCAGCGCCAGCCAGGTTGTCGCCTGATTGCCTTGATGAATATGATAGTCCAACATCCGCGAGTGCCTGGCTAACGACACGCGCTTGCGGCAGGCGGCGAAAAACGCTTCGTTCATCACGCGGTCTTGATAATCGCTCAATTCGTCCGCCGCCGCGCTGAACAACTCAAGCAGCGTCACGTCAAGATCGGCTTCGCTCGTCGCCTGCCATTCGGGAACGCGCTCCATCATTGCCGCAATCATTTGCAGCCTGAACGATTCATAATCTTTCGCCAGATAATCAATAGTCGGCGCGGGCAGCGGCGCAGGTGAAACTTCCCATTCGGGCGCGCAGTTGGCGTTAAAACAGCCGGGTCGAAACTTGAAACTGATTTCGGAAAAAAGCGGGTCAAAAATCGCCGGACTGACTGCCGTTGCTGAAATGCCAAGTGTATAAGTCGAATAATCGCCAATCGGTTTAACTTGCAGAATTAAAACCGGCTGGTCGGCGTTCGGCATCGTCACGGCGGGAATGGCGGGCGCAATCGAAGAATCAACCTGCACCTGACCGATTGCCTCGCCCGCCCGCAAACGCGAACCGCCGGAGATTGGAAAGATTTTTTTCGCTGCATTGTTGCTTGCCTCATAAGCGGCAACAATGTCGCTTAAAAAATTAACGTTGAAAAAATGAACTTCAAGCGTCGCCGCATTAAACGCATTATCAATTGTCACGCGCACCATTCTGACGCCGTTCGGTTTGTTTAAAACCGACAGAATTCCATTTTTCTGCCCGACGGTCAAATCCGAAACGCGTCCGTTCAGAACGTAATTTTGTCCTACTAAAGTGTAAAGCGTGGCTGGCGCCGGCGCGGGCGAAGCAGGCGCAGCGGGCTGCGTCAGAAAATCACGTTCGGCAAGCGGCAGCGCGTCTACGGTCGCTTTCGGAATTTCCGTCGGCACGGTGAACATCAGCCGCGAGCGTTCCGCTAACGGTTCGCTCTCGGCGATTTCTCTCAGAGGTTTTGGCGTATCTTCATACATTTTCGGATTAACCTCCTTTGCGCTGGAAACGCAAAACGCGTGCGTCCTCGGTTCCCGCCAGACGATAGCGGACGATTACCTCAATCGTCGAATCGGTCACCTGCACTTCGAGTTCCTCGAGCTTCACTCGATGTCCGAGCCAGCGATTGATTGCCTGCGTAATAGTGGCTTTAGCAACGGCGGCGCTCGTATCGTCGGCGTTCTCAAAAACCATTCTCCGCACGCCGCCGCCAAATTCCGGCACAAACAGTCGCTCGCCCATATTCGTCAAAATCAACTGCAAAATTTCATCGCGGACATGTTCGTCGAGTGTTTTAACAGTCGCCGTTCTCCCGTCCGCCGCGATGCGAAACGGGAAGGAAAGATGTTTACCGTTTTGAAGTTTCATTGGTTTTCTAAATCGCCGTTACCTTCATCTGCGTCGTGGCAATAATCGCCACGCCCTGCGGCGCGCCTTCGGCGTTAATACATTTGCCGATGCTGGAGCGCACCAAAACTTTCGTGCCGCCGCTTTGCAGCATCGCCGCGCCGCCCGTCCATTCGATTCGTATGCACGGCGAATATTTCGGACCAACCGTGAACAGGCAGCCAACGACTGGGTGAACATCGGATTCGAGTAAAGCCGGAGCATTGTCCGCCGTCAGTTTTGTATTCGATGTAAATAAAATCGCCGTGCCGCCGTGCATACATTTCACCTGACTGGTAATCGTTAAAACTTGTCCGGGCATATTAATAATCCTTTCGCGCTTTCTGCTTTTTACTTTTCACTTTTCACTTTTTACCTTTTACTTTTTACTTCACATCGTCTTAACCGCGCCGTTGCCGATGTCAACGCCGCTGGGCGAAATTTTTATCACGCCGGTCGCCATGCCAACTTTCAGAGAAATTTCGCTGTCTGACAGCGTGATGCTCGCCTGTCCGATTTCAATCGTGATGTCGCTTCCTGTCATCGTTATTTGCGCTCCATCCGAATGAAGCAGAGTTACTTCGCCCGCATCATCGTCAAGAATTAATTTATGTCCGGCGGTCGTGATAAAAGCCCTGGTCAAAATGCCTTTCGGTTCGGGCATTTCGCCGTCCGCCCACCAGAAACCCGTCCAGATCGGGCGCGAAATGTCGCCTGCTTCAAATTCAATCCAGACGCCGTCGTCAACCTCCGGGAAAGCCGCGAGCCCGTGTCCCGCGCCCGCAAACGGAACCGCCGGAGCCGCCCAGGGCGATTCTTCCGTGTCACCGTAAATTTCCGGCACGAGCACTTTGATATAGCCCAGGTTTTCTTCTTCGCCGACGGTTTTAACCGAACCGCGATATTTGCCGAAAAAACGGCTTCGCTGCTGCTCGGCAACCTGAACCAATAATTGTTCAAATTCTTCATTCATCAAAAAATACTCACCTGCACGTTAAAACTGGCTGACGCGCTCGCGCTTGCCGCCGGAGCTGATGCGCTCGCACTTGCCGACGGCGAAACGGCGTTCCCCTTGGCGGTGAAAGACTGCGTGTAACTCGAAGCGGTTAAAGTGTGGACGACTTTGAAGACAACGTAATTGGCGCTGAAACGACTATCGGAAAGCCTCACGGCGACGACGCGATATGGCGACAAAACGCCCGCGTAGCATAACGGCAAAACGCTGCCGTCGGCTTCAAGGGAGAAACCCGAACGCGCCGCCGCGCCTTGTGTTGCCGCGTCCAAATCAACCGTGTCGGTTTGCCCGGGCGGAAGCCGCCTTCTTGTGACGTTCGCCTCGTCCGCGTCAGTCGAAACCTCGTCGCCGAGCAGCGCCGCGTCACGGTAGCTCGACGTGCTGGTCGTAATGCTTTTGTCGCGCAAACTCATCGTCGCGGCGACGACTTCAGACGGCGAGCGGGCGTTCTCCCGCACGTTAAATTCCGCTAAATTCGCGTCTTCGCCGAACATCACGAGCGCCGGTAATTTTTCATCCGGCAAAACGGGCAGCCGCCTGAAACAGCCGATGCTTTCACCCGCCTTTTTCCCCGGCAGAACGTAAGCGTAAAAATTCTGATGACGCGCGGCGAGTAAACGCAGAATCTGCATTTTCGTTCCGCGCTGAATGATTGCCGCCGCCGGATTGTCAGGTCGCGTCGCGGTCGGTTCGATGTCGGGCGCGCCGCCTAGTTCTGCCGCCTCGAAAATTTCGCGCGCGATATCGCTGTCGGTCGCCGCTTCGTAGCGACAAACCTCGTCCTGTCCGTGCAGCAACGCGCTGTCGTCGTGAACGACTAAAGTCAAAACGCTTTTGCCGGGAATTGAACTGCGTTCGGTGTCGTGCCCGACGATGCGCCCGTCAATGAGCGGCGTAAAATCGCCTTCGCCGCGACGGGCTTCGACGCGCACGCGGCTGAATTTCTGATACGCCGGCACAGATTCGCTTTCCCAAACGCCTTCTTCTGTCATACACACCGGAATCTTGATGCGGGCTTCCCATACGCGATCAATTTGCTGCTCGACCGTAATGTCCGCAATCTCGCCGAGCATTTTTTCGGTCGCCGCCGTGTTGTTGTAGAAAACCTTAAATTCCGCGTTCATATCTTTTCTAATTTTCCGGCACTAAAATCAATTTGACTTCGCTCGTCGCCAGCGGATTTTCCGGCGTTTCCTGTTTGACCAAAGCGTTCGCTTCGAGTTCGGTGTTGGCGTCGGCGATGTGCCAGAATTTTGTGCCGTCCTTATATTTGCGATGCGCTATGACATCGAGGCGGTCGTGTCCCTGAACTTCGGTTAAATTGCCGCCGACATACGGCAGGCGGCGCAGTTTGACGACCGAAACTTTTTCACCCTTTTTAGCGTCAGTTTCGGCAATTGGTAAATTAACGTAGCGGGAATTGGCAGTGAACATAATTTTCCTCCATTTTGAGAAGACTAAAGCGGAATAATCTCGGCAATCTGTTCGACCGTATTAGCGAGATTGGCGATTGCCTGCGCGTCTTTCGCCAGACTTGAATACTCCTGCGCGCCCTTTCCAATCGTGTCGTCCGAGCATTTATCAATCTGGCTGACCGCCATCGTGATTGAAACCTCCGCCTGCACCGGGTTGAGCAAAAAATCATATTGCTGTTCGGTAATGCTCATTGATTCAATGACGACCGGCAAAATCCGAAACGGTCCCCAGACGAATAAAATGCGCGGGTATTTTTCGCGCGGAATCGCCATCCGCGGATCTTCATCGGCATCACCGCCAAGCCCGAGCGCGTCGCCGATGGCGTCGAGGGCTGCGCCGAGCAATCCGCCTAAGGGTCCCGCCGGATGCACCATTTTCTCGAGCGCCGCGAGCCGGGTTCCGACGCCGAAAACTCGCGCCAGAGCCTTGTTGTCGCCGAATTCATCCGCCGCGCTGAAGCTCGCCTTAAGCGTGATTTTTTCAATCGAAGGCTCGCCCGCCTGCGAAGTTTCACGACTCGCGCCGCTCGACGGGCGCGACGGAATCTGGATTGTTCTGGTCAATGTTTCAGGATTGAATTGAAAAATAACGACGTTCGGAATCGGTCCCAAAAATTCGCCGCTATATTCAATCAGTGCTCCGCGCAGGAAAAATCCCATTCCGTGTCGCTCCTCAATAATTAAAGTTTTTAGCTCGACGTTTTAACGATTATTTTCTCTGACTAATGCCGCGATTCGGCTGGCAATTCGATTTTGCAAATCCGTCGCGCCGTTCTCATTTTTTATCGTTCCGCCGTCTAAATGTTCGATTCGCCGAGCTCCGGCATTTTGCTTTGCGCCGTCGGCAAGGCGGCGCAAAATTACATTACCCAGATTATTCCCGATGCTTCGCGCCCGTTCAGGCGAAACATTCTTCAAGCGAATGCGCAGATTTCCGATGTGAATTTTTCGGCTCATCTTTTACTTCTACTGCTCCAATCGTTCAATTTCCCCGGCGTAAATGCCCAGTTCTTCTGTGCTTAAAGTGCGATTCATCTTGTCGTATTCGCGTTTGACGGCGATTAAAACGTCACGCATCGAAAGTTGTTTTTTGTCGTTCTCCGCACCGGCGGACTGCAAACAGGCGTTAAAAACAACCGAGCGAATGTTGCCGCCGGCGAGCGGAAAACGCTTTGCCAGAAAATCGTAATCGAGTGTGGAACCGTCGGCGTTCTGCGGCACGACCTGTTCCCAGATACGCCTTCGCTGCGCTTCTTCGGGCATGGGAAAATCTATGACGTAGCGCAGACGGCGCAAAAATGCTTCGTCCAAATCGCGTTTGCGGTTCGTCGCCAAAATCGCCAAGCCTTTAAAGCGTTCCATTCGCTCAAGCAAATAACTGATTTCGAGATTGGCATAGCGGTCGCGCGAATCGCCGACATCCGTCCGTTTGCCGAACAGCGAATCGGCTTCGTCAAAAAACAAAACGACATCGGACACGTCGGCGGCATCGAAAATGCGCTTTAGATTTTTCTCCGTTTCGCCGATGTATTTATTGACGACCTGTGACAAATCAATCCGATACATCGGTAGTTTGAGTTCGAGCGCCATAATCTCCGCCGCCATCGTTTTCCCTGTTCCCGGCGGTCCGGCAAACAGAACGGTGATGCCGCCTTCGTTCCACGCTTCAGCCGTGCCCCACGCGTAATGCACTTCGGTCAAATTTCGCATCGCCGTCAATTGTTCTTCAAACTGACGCGATTGTCTGCCGGGCAAAATCAATCGCTCATCGTGAAAACGCGGTGTGACTTCTGCCGCCAAATCGCCAAGGTCGAGATTCGTTTCGGCGCGACACGCGGCGATAAAATCCGTTTCGGTTAATTTGCCCGGCAGCGCCTTCAGTTCCTCGCAAACGTTGCGGATGTTCTTCTTTTCGTAACGAAAACGACGGGCAATCTCGGCGACGATTTTTTCGTTACCTTTCACTTTTGCGCCGAGTTCGCTCGTCCAGATTTTCACTCGCTCTTCGTAAGTTAAAGCCGGAATTTTGACGACCGGGAAAAGCAGATTCGTCTCGATATGCTCGATGTCGCGGCGTTCGGAAACGGGCAGAAAAAGCGTCGCCGGAATTGAAACGAGCGGCAAGCCTTCGTTGCGTTCACGCCGTTTTTCGCCGCGCCGGAAAATCTCCGCGCCGATGCACAAATCGCGGTCTTGCAGCCAGCAAAGCGTGACGAGCGTATTCAGATAATCCTCGTTTTCGAGCGCTGCCGAATTTCCGACGTATTCCCAAACGTTTTTCTTGGTCAAGCGTGAAATCGCCGCTGCCGTCTCAGCGTGAACCGCGCCTTTCTCGCCGAGAAGCGGAACGACGCGCAGCGTCTCAGCCGTTTCTGCTTTTAAGCGATGCGCTACTAACCGGGCAACGTCAGTCAATTTCGCCTTGTCCTGCTTTTCCGTTTCGAGTTCAATTAAACCTTCGGGCTGCACGGCTTCATTAAAAAGCAATTGACGCGCGACAAGCGCGGAAACGGTCAACGGCTGTTCCCAAAAAGTTTCGTTGTAAAAACGATTTGCGCCGCCCGGCGAACAGAGCAAGCCGCGAGCGAACAGAGAATGCAGCGGGTCGGCTAAACTCAAGGCGTCTTCAGGTTTGTCCCAAAGACGCTGAATTAGCATCAAATTCGGATAAACTTTCCCCGCGTCGTTCAGGCAGGCGGCGATCACGCTGCCCATATTGCCGTCCAGAGCGGTCGTTAAAGCCAAGCCGAGCGCAAAACACGCCGCGTCTTTCAATTTCAATTCTTCAACCAGCCAGCCGAACGAGCCGCGGCGCGGCTTCTTCGGCTTCGGCGGTTTTTCGGCAAGTTGTTCGGACAGGTAACCGGCGGCGACATCGCTTTTTAAGAATTCCTGTTTTTCCGCCCAATGCCGCGTCAAGTCGAGCGAAACCGACAACTTATCAGTAAACGGCGGAAGCTGCTGGCTCGCCGCGGGCGGTTCATTAAATCCGCGCTCCTGCCAGAGCCACGCGACTTCGCGCCGCAGACGAAGCGTTGCCTGCCGCATCCAGTAATTTGCCAGAGCATCATCGGCTCGCAAATTCGGCGAGAAAACCACATATTTTTTCGCATTGCTTTTTCCGCTCATGGCACTAAATTTACCCGCGGGCTTTGCGGCGCCTGTTGATTATTGACGCGCAAAATCACCAGATATTCGCCCGCTTCAACGGCGCCGTTCGCCGTCATTACAAGCCGCCGCGCCGTTTGCGGGACGGCAGGCGGCACGGGCGGCGACTCGAAAATGTCAAACATTCGGAAAACCTTTCCGTCCCGATACAAAACCAAAGTCGCATCGTCAGTCGCTTCACCCAAAAGCGCGCCGGTCAAATCAATCGTGGCGAAAACTCGCACGGGCGGAGGCGTGACCGAAACGGGCAGAATTAAATTTGCCGCCGTTAAAGTCGGCACGAGATTGGCAACGAGCATATTGCTCGCCCGCTGTTTACCGGACGGCAAAGTCTGCACGACGGTTAGCGGATGACTGCCTGCCGAGATGCCCGATGCATTTATCAACTCGGCAGCGACTCGAAACCGCAACTCGCCGGACTGTTGAAATGTGACGGGCAAATCAACCGTTCCAAGCCGGACGGACAAGTTCGACAAATGCAAATCCGTTCCAAAAACTCTCACTTCCTCACCGACCTCGAAACCTTTCGGAACGATTTCCGAAAGAATCGCGCCGAGCGACGGAATGACATCCAAGCCGACGTAATCCTCAATGTTAACCTGCGGCGACAGCGTATAATCCACGCCGACGAGCAGCGAATAATCGGGCGGCTCAACCGGCGCAATCATTACGGGACGCACTTGAAAAGCGATTGACAGCCTTAGTTTTTCATCGGTTCCCTGCATCAATTTGCCAAGCAGTTCGACGGAAGATTCCTCGAACGTTACATTTAATTCTTCGGGGTTGCTCTCTAGCGCCTGCACGACCGGTGCGGGCAAACCGACAAGCGACAGCAGATTATTTTCGTCAATTGCCCGCATCGCTCTACCGAGATTGGCGTGGGCTTCCGGCGAATCACTGTTGCCGCCAACGTCGAAAGCCGTCAGAACATACTTCAAAACCATCCACAACGGCGGTTTCTGCCCTTCGTCGAGCGAGTAGTTTTTCAAGGACGGGTCGTATGAAATCTCGTATAAAAAAAGGTTCAAATGTTCGCTATTCGTATTCTGGTCGGGTCTGCCGGCGAGAACGTTTATGCCCGTCCGCGCCGACAGCCGCGTGACCAGTGCCCGCGTGACCGCTCCGATAGCTCCTGATGTCGGCGCAAGTGCCATTTCTTAAACCTTCCACTCGTCAAAGATAATGCCTGCTCAACCGCGAAAATTCGCGCGTTGTCGTTTTAGCCGTCTCGACTGCCGTTTTTTGTATTGTCGTATTTTGAATTGGCGGCGGTTCTTCGACGATGATGCTGATGGTGCCGATGGACAGGTTATAATTCTGTTCTTCCAAAGGCTTTGAATTTCCCATCGCATTTTTTGCCGCATCGCGCAGGACGAGCGAAGGTTCTTCATTCGGCGCTGTGGCAACGACGGCGCGGACTTCGCCCGGTTGTTTCAAACTCGGCTGATTGGTTTGCTCACGGTCGTCAGTCGGCGCGGGCGCGTCGTTCACCCATTCGTAAATTTCCTGTAAAAGATTTTTTTGAACTTCAAATTTATCCGCTGTTCCTGTTTCCAAATTCTCGATGGTTTTTTTAAAGTATTCAGGCTGACGCGGCGTGGTTTCGGCTGCTTTGACTTCAGATCCGCCAGAAATTTCAGATTGGAAATCAATTCGATTTAAAAGCGCGTCGGAGTTATCTCTTTCCCCAGTTATTTCACTTTCCGTAAAAACGATTTTTTCGACGACTGATAAAGCATCAGATACAAGCGCGGTTTGCGCGTTTGATTGATTGTCCTTTGAGATTTCGTTTTCAATTTCAGATGCCGAGTGGACAATTCGATTATTCGCATCGAAGTTTTGCGGTATTTTTTCGGGCGAAAACTTTTCAGCCGGTAATAATTTGTTTTTTTCTTTTACCGGCGCGTCATTTTCCGGCAGATCGGGCGCGGTTAAAATCGTTTCTTCGCGGTGCAGCGGCGCGAATTCTCCGAAGGCTTTCTTCGCCGCCGTCGCGGGCGAATTCGTATTTGCCCGCCCGTAACGGAGCCTGCTTTGTTTTGCCAACCGGGAAAAATAGCTTTTCATTTTGATTTCTCGTCCGAGATTAAATCCAGATATTGCCGTCTGCGCCAATGGGGAACGGCAAAAATCTCTCGTTCGCTCCAGTGATAACGCGAAGCCAAACGATGCGCCGCGTAAAGCAGACGCCATTGCCGGCGGCGCAATTCGCCGAGAGCGAAACGGTATAAATCAACTTCAAACAGATTCGCCGCCGCGCACTCGGCGCAATTGACCGTACAGTTGAAATTAACGAGCGGGTCGGCTTCATCCATTGCCTCATCAATGATTGGCAAAACTTCGTCGCTCAAGTGGCGCGTCAATTCGTTCGGGTTAATTTGCAAAGAACCGATTATTTGTCTGGTTGCCGATTGTTCATCGGAAAAAATTTGCCGGTGCCAGTTTTCCTGGTCGCTGCCGCGCGGCTTGCGGAAAACCAATTTTTCACCGGCGATTTTGACTTCAACTTGTTCGCTGCGGTCGGCTTCGCGCTGCTGCTCGGCGATTTCATCGAGCGTCAGATTAAGCTCAAGTTCGGCGGCGCAGGAACCGCATTTAAACGGAAACGAAAACTCCGTCTGCTCCTTGCCCGCCGCTAATCGCAGCAGGCACTCGAGCCGTTTGCCGGCGGACATTTCCCGAAAAAACCCAGCCGGCAAATCGTTTCCGTTCGCGCTCACGGCGCACTGTTCTAAAATTCTGGTGACCAGCGCGGGCGATTCGGCTTCGAGCGAAAAATCTATTGCCAAATCGCTTTCTTCCGTGCCGAAGAGTCGAAATTTCAAATCTGACGCCGCCGGAAATTTTTCGGCAAAAGCGGCGGGCAGCGTCGGGAAATCTACAATCGCGGCTGATTCGGCAAATTGATTCATCGGGTTTTAAGCATTATCAACTTTGCGGCACGTCGGCGCCTTCGGTCGGTTCCTTCGTGTCTGGATCGCGATCCCAGCCTTCGAGTTCAATCTTGAGCGATTCGATGGCGACGGCGTTGGCGTTGGCATTCAGTTCGGGAATCGCCGTGTATTCGCTGACCCAGCAACTGTAAAGAAAATAACGATAAACGACGTGACCTTTTTCGTTCATCATCTCCAGCGTCAGATTCTTTTTATAGCCGACCAGGTCCATCTTCGCGTCGCCCGCGTAAGGATGAACTTTGTTCGCCCAGCTTTCAAATTCCGGGTCGTGCGTTAAACCGCGTTCAAGCGTAATCGCGTCGTAACTCGTGCGTCCGGGCGATTTGCGGTCGGTGCTGTTGTCGCCGCCGTCGCGGTGTTTGACGACTTCGGTAGTGCGTTTCAAAGCGCTGACTTTACTGATACCAAGAACGGTTCGGTCGTCCCACAAGACGCGAAACTTGAAATTTTTATACGGGTCGAACCGGTGCGCGTTTTTTTGAAATCCTTTTCCCATAATTTTCTCCTTGTCAGTGGACTAAACCAAATCGCCCGCCATTTGCTGAATCGTAATGATGACGAACTCTGCCGGTTTGAGCGGCGCGAAACCGACCTGAATATTGACGATGCCGAGATTGCGGTCGTTCTGGGTCGTGGTTTCGGCGTCGCACTTGATGAAAAACGCCTTATCGGGCGTGCTGCCCTGAAACGCGCCCTGCCGGAATAAGCCGGTCATAAAGGCGGTCAGATTCATCCGAATTTTCGCCCAGAGCGGTTCGTCGTTCGGCTCAAAAACAACCCATTTCGTGCCTCGATACAGCGATTCTTCCAAAAAGAGGGCAAGACGGCGAATCGGGATATATTTCCATTCCGAGCCGAAATCGTCCGAGCCGTCGAGAGTTCTCGCGCCCCAGTTGACGATGCCGTTCGGGAATTTACGAATGCAGTTGACGCCGAGTTTATTCAACACGCCGTTTTCCAAATCGGTCAAATTCAACTCGACATCGAGCACGCCGCGCAAATCGGCTTCGGTTCCGGCGGGCGCTTTCCAGACGCCGCGCTGCGAATCGGTGCGCGCCATCAAACCGGCAATCATTCCCGACGCGCCGATTGATTTGATTAGTCCCGCGTCGCTGAATTTAACGCGCGGGTAGAACATCGCCGCGTGGTCTTTGACGATGCCGGCGCGAAGCGTATTAACATCAGCGGCATCGGCTGTCATCGTCTCGCCTACAGTCCAACTCGCCGGAGCGTCGAGCAGCAGAAACGCGCGTTTGTTGTAACAATAAGTGCTGGCGGGACCGAAAAGCTGTTGATATTCGCCTTCGTCAATTTCGCTGTCGCCGGGAATTATCATCAGATTAAAAAGGTCAACTTTGTCGAGCGCGTAAAATCCGGTATGAGCGAGAGCATCGCCGGTATAGGTGCTGACGGTCGGCGCGATGCCATCGCTGCCCGCCAGTCCGGGCAGTTGAAACAAACCCGTGCCGAGCGCGCCCAAACTGTAACGCCGGACGTTGGCGACAAAATCGCCGCCGAAAACGGCTGAACCCGCCGTTACAATCGCCACGCTTTCATTGATGCTGCCGGTTTTCTTTTTGAAAACGAGATGATAGCCCCAGAGTTCCGCTGTTGCGGGCGAGTTGACATCAGCGTTGACCGCCTGCGCGATGAGTTGAAGTTTTTCCTTGACACCGCCAAGCCCGCCGCCATCCTGTTCATACATTCGCGGTGTTCCTGCCGGCACCGTCACCAAATTAAGCGGAATGACGGTCGTGCCGACGGTTATCTGATTGATATCGGTTTGATTTAAAACCGCAAAAGCATCGAGCGCAGCCGTAAAATCGCCGAAGTTATCATCACCCCAGAAATAAACGCCGTTCGGAATCGGTCGCAGATTGCTGAAGCGTCCGACCTCGATGCCGCTCTGTTCCAAGCCGAGCATCAAATCTGCCGCGATGTCGTTTGAAGCGGCGCGGCGAATCCTGACGCTCGAAAAATTATCGAAGTTGGAAGTAATACGTAAAACCAAGGTCCGCGTCGCCAGTGTGTCCCAGGTGACATTGACGGTCAGCCCGGCGATTTCCGCTTGAAGACGCGGCACGATAAAGGCTTGCAGCGCGGCGGCAATCGCATCGGCATCGGCAGCAGCGGTTAAATTGAGCGTCTCCAGATCAATCTCGATTGCTCTGGTGTCATTGACATTAATAACGAAA
>Ga0136617_10004095_pt1 | contig 13036 bp, 17 predicted proteins | sample AntDrymUQ3222106_2_FD_129672 | JGI IMG/M metagenome (GOLD analysis project Ga0136617, IMG submission 129672) | Polar desert sand microbial communities from Dry Valleys, Antarctica - metaG UQ322 (21.06) | ecosystem: Environmental > Terrestrial > Soil > Desert | place: Antarctica: Dry Valley...
CCGCGACACGCGTCCCTTCCCCGTGCCCGAGAGCCATTTCGTGCTCGGCACGCCGCTCGAGCCGCCCTTTCCCGAGGACACCGAGCAGCTGATCGTCGGAATGGGCTGCTTTTGGGGCGCGGAAAAAGCCTTCTGGACCGCCCCCGGCATGTTCACCACCGCGGTGGGCTACGCGGCCGGCTCCACGCCGAACCCCACCTACGAAGAGGTGTGCAGCGGGCGCACCGGCCACAACGAGGTCGTGCTCGTGGTCTACAGACCTGCCGAGATCTCCTTGGACGAGGTCCTGCGTCTCTTCTGGGAAGGCCACAACCCCACCCAGGGCATGCGCCAGGGAAACGACAGGGGTACCCAGTACCGCTCTGGCATCTACGCGACCTCCGACGCCCAGCGCGAGGCCGCGGAGAGCACAAAGGCGGTCTACGGCGAGCGTCTCGAGGCCGCCGGCCATGGCGAGATCACCACGGAGATCCTCGACGCTCCCGAGTTCTTCTACGCCGAGGACTATCACCAGCAGTACCTCGCCAAGGTGCCCAACGGCTACTGCGGCCTGGGCGGGACCGGCGTGTCCTGCCCGGTGGGCGTAGCCGGGGCCTGAGCCGCGAGCAACCGTCCAATTCGCAGTAGCTCGCCCGCCTCGGCGGGCCACGCTTCGACGTCTGAGGGCCACCAGGCCCACGCGTCGTGCTCGGAGTCGGGCACCGGAGCGGCGTCGTCGGCGACCGTGGCGAGGCCCACGACCATGGTCATTCCGTCGGCAAGCGCCACCAGCGCCTCGACGCTCAGCTGCTCGGGCTCGAGGCTCCATTCCTCGTAGAGCTCGCGCGAGAGTGTCAGGGCCGGGCTCTCACCGAGGTCGACCGCGCCTCCCGCGCCGAGGGCCCAGCGCCCGGCCCAGGTGGAGACCCAGCTCGCGCGCCGCCCCGCCAGCCAGCGGCCGTCGGCGCGGCGCACCGCGCACAGGGCGGTAAGGCTTTCGCAGGCGTTGCCTTCGACCAGGCGAAGCGCCCAGCGCGATGGCTGCAGGTCGAGCACCAGCCGGTCAGCCTCGAGGTGCCAGCCGGCGAGCCGGGTGGCCATCCCGTCGTGCGCAGGCGACCCGCGCTCACGCAGGCCCTCCACGGCCGCGTCGGCTCGTTGCGTCACCTCGTCCCGCGGCCGGTAGGTGTCTTCGAGCCAGCGCGCCTCCACCTGGTCGGCCGCCCACGGGCCGCGCGCGAGGATGCCGGGCCGTGAGGTGCTCACGCCCCGAGCTCCTCGCGCAGGCGGGTGAGCTCGCCCCGTAGCGAGACCACCTCGCCCTCGAGCGCTTGAAGGCGGTCCTCGATTGAGTCCCTCGCCGGCGGCGCTGGCGGCGGCGACAGGGCGGGAGCCGGCTCGGCGGCGGCCCCCTCCTCCTCGGACAACAGGTGCCGCCAGCGCTGGCCGCGTTCACCGGGGCGGCGCGCCAAGCGCGTGCATAGTCCGCGCTCGAGCAACCCGTCCAGCGTTTGCTCGAGCTCCTCATTGGAGGCAAAACGGTGGATGCGCTCCGAGCGCTGGCGCAGCTCGCCGGGCGTCTGAGCCGCGCGCAGCATCAGGACGGTGATCACGGCGAGCTCGGCGTCGCTCAGGCCCAGTGCCTGGTCGAGCAGGTGCTTGTACTTGACCGAGCGCGCCGTCGACCAGCTGGCCAGCGTGGCCCACTTGCGCTGGGTGAGGCGATCGAGGGCGGAACGGATCGTGGCCTCGTCGTAATCGACTATGGGATCGCGGTTGGTGGACTGGTTGGCGGCCAGGCGCAGCGAGTTGAGCGTGAGCGGGTACTGGTCCGGGGTGGTGCGCTGCTTCTCCACGAGGCAGGCGACGACGCGGATCTCGCTGGCATCCGGTTCCACGGCGAAGCATGGTGGCATCCTCGTGGGGTGAGCGTCTACGCCCGCATACTTCGCACGCCTGGGGTGGCGGTGATCGTGTTCGCCACCCTGATCGGGCGGATGCCGATCGGCATCAGCGGCCTGGCGATTCTGCTCTTCGTCCGCGACGTCACGGGCTCCTTCGCGTCGGCTGGACTGTGCGCAGGGGCCCTGGCCCTGGGCAGCGCCGCCGGCGCTCCCCTGCAGGGCCGCCTGATAGACCGCCGCGGAGTGCACATGCTGCTGCCCCTCGCGGCCGTGCACGCCGCAGGCCTACTCGTGGTGTTAGCAGCCGGCCAGGCGGGGGCCGCGACGGCGCTGTTGGCCGGGGCCGCCTTCCTGGCCGGGGCCGCCACTCCCCCGGTGTCCTCGGTGCTCCGTTCGCGCTGGCCCTTCCTGCTCGCCGAGCGGCCCGAGCTGATCCCCGGCGCCTACGCCCTCGACTCCGTGATGATCGAGCTCATCTTCGTGACCGGTCCGCTGATCACCACCGTCGTGGTGGCCACGGTTGGAGCGCAGTACGGGCTGATCGTGTCGGCGGCGTTTGCTCTCGCCGGAGTGCTTCTGCTGCTGGGTGGCCTGCGCGGGCGCCCGGGACCGCAGGCCACGCCGGAGGGAACTCCGGCGCTGGGCCTCGGCGCCCTCGCCGCGCCCGGCCTGCGCACGCTGGTGATCGCGAGCCTGCCGGTGGGCTTCACCCTCGGCACCATCGAGGTGGTGCTGCCGGCCTTCAGCGCCGACGAGGGCGCCGCGGAGCTGGCCGGCGTGCTCCTGGCGGTGTGGTCGGGCGCCAGCGGCGTGGCCGGACTGGCCTGGGGTGCCTTTGGCAATGCCCAGCCGCTGCTGGCCGCCCATCTGCGCTTCGCATGGCTGCTGCCGCTGGCCATCGCCCCCCTTCTGCTCGCCACCTCTCCCTTGACGATGGTGCCGCTGGCCATCCTGGCCGGCCTGCCGATCGCGCCGCTGATCGCCTCGCGCAACCAGATGGTGGAGCGGTTGGCGCTGGCCGGCACCTCTACCGAGGCGTTCACCTGGCCGCTGACCGCACTGGTGGCAGGCGTGGCGCTGGGCGCGGCCACGGCCGGCACGGTGATCGAGGCCAGCTCGTGGGCCGCGGGTGTGGCCGTGGCCGTCGGCGTTGGACTCGTGGGCGCGATGCTGGTGATGGCGCGGCGCGCAACGCTGGCCGAGCCGGTCAGCGCTTAGAGTGCGCACATGGGTCTGATCAAGGGTGACCGCAGCGTGGAGATCGAAGCGCCGATCGAGCGCTGCTACGAGATAGCGGCCGACATCGAGAACTCGGTGGAGTGGCAGGGCTCGCTCAAGGACGTCGAGGTACTCGAGCGCGACGCCGAGAGGCGCGCCCTACTCGTGGAGACCGAGTCCGACGCCAAGGTCAAAAGCGTGAAAGCCGTACTGCGCTTCTCCTACGAGCCTCCGCGCGCGATCCGCTGGGACCAGGAGAAGGGCGACGCCAAGTCGCTGCACGGCTCGTGGAGCTTCGAGGAGCTGGGCGAGGGTCGCACCCGCGCCACCTACGCGCTCGAGTCCGACCCCGGGCGCATTCTCGGGATGCTGCTGCGCGGGCCCGCCGAGGCCAAGGTGCGCGACTTCCTGGTTGGAGGCGCGGCCGAAGGGCTCAAGGAGCGCGCCGAGCGGGGCTGACGAGAGATTCCGTGCCCGAGCTGCCCGAGGTCGAGTACGCCCGCTCGCTGATTCAAAAGAAGGCCCTCGGTCGCCGCATCGCCGACGTCGACGACGCCGACACCTGGGTGTGTCGCCCACACGCTCCGGGGGAGATTGCCGCCGCGCTCACCGGAGCCACGCTGGTCGAGGCCCACCGCCAGGGCAAGGCCATGTGGCTCGAGGCCGACGGCGGACCGCCCCTCGGGGTGCATCTGGGAATGGCGGGGCGCATCGTGGTCGACGAGGTCCGTTCGACGCGCGGATGGGACCGCTTCTCGCTGCGCTTCGAAGATGGTGGGTCAATGGCGCTGCGCGACAAGCGCCGCCTGGGGAGGGTGGTGCTCGATCCCGACCTCTCGCGCCTCGGGCCGGACGCCGCGAAGGTCACCCGCCAGGAGTTCCGTGAGCGCGTCGGCCGCGGGCGCGTGGCGCTGAAAGCGCGCATCATGGATCAGTCGGCGATCGCCGGGGTGGGCAATCTGCTGGCCGACGAGGCCCTCTGGCGCGCTCGGCTCTCGCCGATGCGCGAGGCGGGCTCGATGACGGAGGCGGAGCTCGATGACCTGCGCCGCGCGCTGCGCACAGCCACTCGAAGGGCCACGGTCAGAGGCGGCGTCCACACCGGCGCCCTCATCCCGCACCGCCAGACCGGGGGCCGCTGCCCACGTTGTGGGGCGGCGCTCGAGCGGGACACCGTGGGGGGCCGGACGACCTGGTGGTGCCCGGTCGATCAGGCGCAGGTCTAGCCGCAGCTCGCCGGACGCTCCGTACGGCCGAGGACGCGCTCGAGCGCGCGCGGCCGCGCGGTCATGATCCCGTCGACGCACATCTTGACGAGGCGCGGCCAGGTGCCTGGAGCGTCACTGTCATTGCCCGAGAACCAGTTCTGCCAGGCGTAGCCCTCGCTGTGGGCGCGAGCGACGTTCTCGGCCGTGGTCACCTGCAGCAGCGTGCCGCCGACGTCGAAGGTGATCGGTACCTGGAAGGCGACCACGCCGGGGCCCGGTGAGCCACCGCCCAGAATCCAGGCCGAGGCGCCCGCGATCCCGGGGGCCAGGTCGACCTTGGGCACGAGCTCGTGAAAGCGGTCGACCGCCTCCTGGCGGAAGGAGACCACGATCAGGTCGCGCCGCTCCGTTCCCTTCAACAGACCCGCGAGCACCTCCGCGTTGCGCACGTACTCGGCGGTCTCTTCATCGGGGGTGCGGCCCTTGATCTCGACGTTGATCGGCACCTCGGGAAAGGCCCTGAGTACTTGGGCCAGGGTGGGCACGCGGAAGTCGCGCGCGCGAAAGCCCTTTGGCGCGGGCCGCTGGCCGGTGGCGATTGCGCGAAAGCGGTAGGCCTTGCGGGGATGGTCGTGGCTGTAGTGGTCTTGGCGGCCCGGCGCGAACCAGTAGGCGGCGTCGAGGCGCTTGACCTGGCGCAGCGTCTGGGAGGCGACCGTGCCGCTGCCGTTGGTCTTGCCGTCGACGGTGGTGTCGTGCATGACCACGACCTTGCCGTCCTTGGTCACCCCGATGTCGAGCTCGAGCATGTCCGCGCCGGCGCGCAGCGCCTTGCGAAAGGCGTACATGGTGTTGGAGGGAAACTCGTCCTCACCGCCCTGATGGGCGATGTTGAGCGGAGCGCGTTTCTCGATCCAGGGGTTGGCGCCCTGGGCGGGCGCGGCAAGCGCTCCGAAGGCGATTAGCAATATGGGCAGCAGGCGGCGCATGGCGCGAAGCTATCAGCGGCCGTTGAGCGCTTCGCGCGCGGTGGCAAGATCGGGATGGGACTCGATGCCCGTGATTTCACCGCCTCTCACCCGAATGATCGACGCCGCCCGCATCTCAATCGGCAGGCCGCTGGCCGCGCCACGGCCGGTGACGTGCACCAGCGCGAGCACGCAGCCCTTCTCGGCGTAGAGCTCACCTGCGCTGAAGCGAACGTCATCGATAACACCTTCGAAGGCGTCCATGTAGCGCCGCGCACCTTCGGGTCCTTGGTAGCTATCGGGTTCGGCCGACATCGACGGCGGCACCACCAGAAGGAAATCGTCGGAGATGAGCTGCACAACGGCCTCTATGGACCCCGTCTCAAAGGCCGCGAAGAGCCGCTCTACCAACCGCAGGTCCGATTCAGGAGTTGACATTTAGGCGTCAACGATATATCGTTGAGCTACTGTGATAGTCAAGGACAGGAGATCACCATGTATGGACATGGTTACCGAACCGGCAGTCATGAAGGCTGCCACAAGCACGGACGGCGCGGCGCGATGAGCGGTCGCCGTCACGGACCCCCCGGCGACTGGGGCGGGCCCCGCGCCTGGGGCGGAGGCCGGCGGCGGCGCATGAACCGCGGTGACGTGAGGGCGGCCCTGCTCGTCCTGCTCGACGACGGGCCGCACACCGGCTACGGGTTGATGGAGGAGATCGAGACCCGGAGCAGCGGCGCCTGGCGCCCCAGCCCGGGATCGGTCTACCCCACCCTGCAGCAGCTCGAGGACGAGGGACTGGTGGAGACCGGCGAGGGCGAGGGGCGTCAGCCGTTCACGCTCACCGACACCGGACGTAAGTACGTCTCCGAGAACCGCGAAGAGCTCGGGGAGCCGTGGGCCAAGCTGGCCGATGGCGTGGGCGAAGAGCGCCTGGAGCTCCGCGGCCTGATGCATCAGATCGGAGCGGCCGTCTTTCAGGTGGCCGCCGCCGGCGACAAGCAGCAGGTCGCGCGAGCCAAGGAGCTGCTGAGCGAGACGCGACGCGGGCTCTACCGGATCCTGGCCGACGACGAGCCGGCCTAGGCATCAGATCCAGACGAAGCGAACGGCGATGTCGGTGAACTCGGCGAAGCGCCGCCGGTTGAAGAAGTGGGGCACCACTTCGGTCATGAAACGGGCGGCCGGGGGCCACAGCGCCACCCAGCCGATCACCACGACGCCCTGGGATATGCCCTCGGCGATGACATCGTCGCTCGCTTTGTCGATGCCCGTCGACACCAAGATCGACGCAAACCAGAACAACAGCCCCAGCCTCAGCGCGATCTTCTCCTGACGCGAGAGCGGGTCGACGCGACGCAGCGGGCCGGAGGCTGATGTCAGGCTTGCGCGGATGGCCGTGCCCACCGCCTGCTCGTCGGTGGTCGCCCGCTCGGAGGCCGGTGCGTAGACGGTCAGAGTGGACGGCTCGCGCTCGCGCACCCGTTCCCATTCATCGAGAAGTGCCCAACGCGCGTCGGCCGAGATCGCGCGCTGGGCCACGGGCCGCGGATCGAACTCCCAGAACAGCTCGTCGATCGACTTCAGCCGGATTGCGAACTCATTGCGGGAGGCCTTGATCTTCTCCTTCGCCCGCTTGGCCCGGCGACCCCTCATAGGCCCGTCTCTTCGCGGCGCGGGCCGCCTTCCCCTGCTTCAGGCTAGACTTGAAATGTGATTTCAAGTGTCGCTCCGATCGGAGTGGCAGACGACTTCGTGGGAGGCGCCGATGCCTTCGCCGCCAGGCTTTCGGTGCGCGCCCGCGACGAGGAGCACAACCGCTTCCAGGGCATGCCCTCGGACGGCGACTCGCGGGCCATCAACTCGATCATGGGCCGGGAAGGCTGGATCGGGCTGCACTGGCCGACCGGGCTCGGCGGCCGTGGCCTGTCGCCGATGCATACGGTCGCGGCCGAGGAGCGCTTCGGCTACCACTGGCTGCCGCTCTCGGGCTACCTGCTGTCGGTGAAGACGATCGGCAACGCCATGTTGAGATTCGCCTCCCGGGAGCTGCAGCGCAGCCTGCTTCCGGAGATCGCCGCCGGCGAGCTGGTGTTCTGCCAGGGCTTCTCGGAGCCCGAAGCCGGGTCGGACCTCGCCTCCCTGCGCACGCGCGCGGTTCGAGACGGCGAGCGCTGGATCGTCAACGGCCACAAGATCTGGACGTCGAGTGCCCAGCTGGCCGACTGGATCTACCTCGCCGTGCGCACCGAGGAGCACGCCGTCCCCCATCGCGGCCTGTCCGTGCTCGTGGCGAGCATGAACACGCCGGGGATCGAGGTGCGGGAGATCGAGACTCTGGGCGGCGGCGTGCTGTGTGAGGTCTTCCTGCGCGACGTCGAGGTGCCGCTGGAGCAAACCATCGGGGAGCCCGGCTCGGGCTGGGCGGTGCTGATGGGAACTCTGGACCACGAACGGGTGACCAGCGAGAAGCTGGGCGTGCTGCTTCGCATGCTGGACGACCTCGACCCGCTGATCGACGACCCCTGGCAGCGGCGCACGCTTCGGCGCTTTCGAGGCGAAGCCCAGGCGGCACGCCTGCACGGACACCACGCGACCGACCTGCTGGCCGAGGGGGCGCCGGCGAGTGCCGCGGCCTCGATGGCCAAGATCACGATCGCGCTGCTCGCACAGCGCCTGGGCCAGTGGGCCGTGGAGGTGCTCGGGCCTCAGGCGCTGGTGGAGCGAGGGCCGTGCGCACTGCTCGAGGGACGACTGGCGGCGCTCCACCGGGCGTCGGTGGCCTCGACCGTCTCAGGGGGAGCGCTGGAGATCCAGCGCCGGGTGATAGCCCGCCGGCGGCTCGGGTGCCCGGCGTGACTGCGGCCACTCCCACCACCGTTCAATCGCTGTCCCGCGGGCTACGGCTGCTGCGCCTGTTCACGCGCGAGCGCCCCGCACTGACTCTCGCTGACTGCGCCTCCCTGCTCGACCTCTCGCCCGCCTCGGCCTACCGGCTGCTCAACACGCTCGAAGCCGAACGCTTTCTGGAGCGCGATCTGAGTTCGGGCAGCTACCGCCTTGCCGTCGGGGTGCTCGAGCTGCTCCCCGCGCTGCTCGACGGCCTTGGTGTGCCGCGCCTGGCACAGCCCCCCATCGCCCGCCTGGCCGAGGCCACGGGCGAGTCGGCCAACCTCGCGGCTCTCGAGAGGGGGAGCGTGGTGTACCTGCTCAGCGCAACGAGCGACCGGCTGCTGCGCACCGATACCCCTCCGGGCCTGCGCCTCGAGGCCCACTGCACCGCACTCGGAAAGAGCCTGCTCGCCCAGCTGCCCGACGAGGCGGCCCGGTCGCTGCTGGCCCCGGAGCCCTACCGCGCCCTCACCGCTCGCACGCTCACGAGCTGGGATGCGCTGCAACGCGAGTTGGGCATCACCCGGCGCCGAGGCTACGCCCTCTCGGAGGGAGAGCTCGAGGAGGGGCTGTCCTCCTGCGCCGTCGGCCTTACCGGCCCCACGGAGCGTCCTTACGCCATCAACATCTCCTCCCCCACCTCGCGGATGCCGCGCAAGTTGGTCCGCGAGCGCTTCGCCGGGCTCCTGAAGGAGACGGCGGGCGAGATCGCGGGCCTCATGGGCCTGCTCGAATTCGACGCCCCGCGACAGGCCCTGCCGTGACGACCATTCGGGCTTCGGACCCCGTGGCACATGACTTCGCGGCCTCGGTAGCGGGAGTGGCCGGCCAAGCCGCCGAGGGCGACCCCTGGCAACCCGGAAGCATGAAGTCCGACTCCAACCCGGCGCTGCTCGAGCGCCTCGAGGACATCGGCTGGCGCGAGCTGGCGGTGAACGCCGAGCTGGCCGCCGTGGTGGGCCCCGCGGCCTACGAGTTGGGCCGGACGCTCGCGCCGCTCGACACGCTCGACATGCTGCTCGGCGGAGCGCTCAGCGTGGGCGGCCTCAGCCGCTACGCCGGCGAGGGATCGACGCTCGCCGAGCTGCGTGGCGCCAGGATCGTCCTGTCGCGCGCCGAGGAGCTCGAGCCCGTGGCCTACGTCGACGCCATCGGGGCCGCCCGAGTCGTCCGGGCCTCAGCCACCGGCGAGGCTGACCAGCCGTCGATTCGCCGCGCCGCGTGGTTGAGCGCCAACGCCGGCTACCTGGCGGGCGCGCTGGGCTATGGCCTCGAGCTCACGCTCGCTCACGCCAAGGCCAGGGTGGCCTTCGGCCGGCCGCTGGCCGCGCTCGACACCGTTCAGCAGCAGCTGGCCGAGGTGGCCACGGCGGCGGACGGTCTACGGCTGCTCAGCCTGAGCCGGACCGACGACGCCGCGCTGGCTCACGCAACCGTCTCGACCACCGAGGGGCTCGCGGGCTGCCACCAGCTGACCGGCGCGATCGGCTTCACCCTCGAGTTTCCGCTGCAGCGGGCGCTGCGCCGCACGAGATCCATGCGCGCCTGGCTCGAGCCGATCGTGTACGACGCCTCGTACGTGACCGGAGCGGTGCTTACGGTCGACGGGGGCCGCTCGCTGGGTCCGCAGCTGCACCAGCGCGCGGCATCGGAGGACGAGTGAGCGGGCCGCTGGCCGGTGTGCGCGTCCTGGACTTCGGCCAGTACGTGGCCGTGCCCTTCGCCACGATGCTGCTCGCCGACCTCGGCGCCGACGTGGTCAAGGTCGAGCCGCCGGCGGGTGACGAGTGGCGCCGCTACGACCCGGTGGCGCCCGGTGAGAGCCGTCACTTCTGGGCGCTGAACCGCAACAAGCGCTCGGTGGCGCTCGACCTGAAGACCGAGGCCGGCCGAAGCGCCGCCGCGAAGCTCATCCGCGGCGCCGACGCCCTCGTGCACAACTGCCTTCCCGAGCGCGCCCGGCGCTTCGGACTCGACCGCGAGAGCGTGCTGGCGATCAACCCGCGCTGCGTGTGGGTGAACGTGTCCGCCTTCGGAAGCGCTGGCCCCGACTCCGAGCGACCCGCGTACGACCTGATCAGCCAGGCACTTTCCGGGCTGTTGGCCGCGCAGCCGCGGGTGGGCGACGCTGTACCGCGGCGCATGGGCGGGCTGGCCTTGGCCGACTTCATGGCCGGGGCGCTGGCGGCCGTCGCGGTGCTTGCTGGCCTGCTCGGCCGTGGTGAGGAGGCATCCGGCGTGGAGGTATCGCTGCTGGGCGCCGCCCTGTCCCTGCAGGCCCAGCGTTTCGTCGAGCCCGCGGGGCTGGAGCGGCCCTCCGGCGGCGCGGAGCCGCTCAGCGCTCAGCTATTCGAGCAACTGGCGCGCTCCTCCGAGCAGGCGGACCGCCTGGATCCCTACTACCGGGCCTATGCCTGCGCGGACGGGGGCTTCATCGCGCTGGCCTGCCTCAACGCGGCGCAGCGCCGGGCGGTGTGTTCGCTGTTCGCGCTGGATGACCCGTGCGTGGAGGACCCACAGGAGGTGCCGGCCAACGAGGCCGAGCTGGCAGCGCGCCTGGCCCATGGGTCGCGCATCGAGGAGCGCCTTTCGCGGCTGACGGTGCCCGAAGCCGTGGCCCGCCTCGGCGAATGTGGCGTTCCGGCGGCTGAGATCCGCCGCCTCGAGCAGCTATTCACCGACACCCAGGCGAACGCCAACGGGCTCGTGCAGACCGTTCAGCAGGGAATCGGACCGGTCAACCTGCTGGGAAACGTGTTCAAGGTGGACGGCACCGCCGAGCCGGCCGGACGCGGTGCCCCCGGACTGGATGAGCATCGCGGCCAGTTGCTCATTTAAGGGTGTCGAAGTGATCGGTTCAGGGTTCTCCCCCGAAGAAAAGACGACGCCCGAAGCGCACCATCACCCTATGTCCGCAATCGAGATGCAAAACCACCTTCAGGACCTGCAGACCGAGCGTGCTCTGGCCTCCATCGAGGGGCTGACGGGCAACTCGGCCTACATGGCCGACCTCAACCATGAGATCGCAGCCACGCGCTCCGCGTACGTCGGGGCGGCCGTGACGGAGATCGCGACCCTGAGGGCCCAGCTGTCCGGGCCCCAGGTCGGATGAGGGGCGAGTTCGATGGCTCCACGCTTCTGGACCGTCACGATCGGCGACCGTACGCTCACGGTGGCCGCCGGCACGCGTGAGCGGCCGAGAAGATCGCCGCCCGCCGCATTGCCACCGGCAAGCTGTAAGCCTCGGTGACCAAGCTGTCCACACGAAGTGGCTCCGCGGGCTTTCTACTCCCCGCTCTGCCTCACGCTCGCGGCGCTGGCGCTGCCCGCGGTCTCCGGCAGCGCGCGCTGAGGCTTGGCCACGAGTAAGTAGGCGAAGCCGACGGCGGCGATGGCTGCCAGCACCATCGGGGCCGCCCATATCAGGTAGACCGGGGCGCCGGGAGGCGCCAGCGACTCGCGCGGCCAGGCGATGTTGACCGCCTCGAAGGCCAGCCAGATCACCGCCAGGACGTTGATCGCCAGGCCGGCTCGGCCGAGCCGAATGCGGCCCGCCGGCTTCCAGGTCCCACGCAGCCGCGCGATCAAGGCGCCCAGCGCGATCAGAAAGAACACCACGTAGATTCCCGCGGTCCCGAAGGTGATAAGGCTGCCGACGGCGGCCGAGTGCAGGCCTAGGAGCAATCCCGAGGCAGGCCACGGTCGCGGTCACCACGATTCCCCCGATCGGGACCTTGCGCCGGTTGACCCTGCGCAGAAAGCGCGATCCCGGCAGCGTGCCGTCGCGCGAGAGCGACCGCTCTCTCCGCTCATTCCGCCCAGCAACCCGATCCGCTTCACGCGGCCCCATACTGCCGCGAATGTCCGAGGCACACGAACGTGTTGAACGTCTCGCCGGAGCGATCTACGGGACGATCGTGCTGGCCGGGGTGCTGGCCGCGTCGGAGTACGACGAAAGCCCCGAAGCGTTCGAGACCGGCCTGTACGCCCTCGCCACGGTCGTCGTGTTGTGGCTGGCCCACGCGTGGGCCCAGACGCTTGGACGCAGGATCATCGGGGTGGGATCGCCGCGGCACGCGCTCCGGCACTCCCTCGCGCGTGACTGGCCGCTGGTGCAAGCGGCGCTGCCGCCCCTCGGCGCGATGGCCCTCGCCGGCCTCTTCGGCGCTTCCGACAAGACCGCGATCGACATCGCGTTCTGGGTCTGCGTCGTCTCGCTCGGCGCGTGGGGGGCGATCGTGGCCCATCGCGAAGGAGCCTCCACCGCGCGAACGCTGACGGCCGCTCTCGGATGCGCCGCCCTCGGCCTGGCTCTGGTCGTTCTCAAGGAACTCGTGAGCTGAGGCAGCAGCTCGCCTATGGTCGGTTGCGCGCCCCGATCGCGGCGAGCCGGCGCGCAAGCGCCGGCTCGGGGCTGAAGTCCACGACTCCGCGCTTGACGACGAGGCCGTTGCGCGTCAGGCGGCCCTGGCGTACCGCACGGTCGACCTCCGAGTAGGCCACCTTCGCCGAGTGGTTGAGGCAGCGCAGCAGCTGCACCGGGCCAACCAGCCTGCGGTCGAGTTCGGATGCCATCGGGCCGAAGTAGGAGAGGCACATCCGTGTCGGTCGACGGTGGCGCGTTCGCGATGCCGTCGGCGTCGGTCGTGGGCTCCTCGGGCTCCTCGCACACTGCTCTTGGAACCTGGTGGGTCACGCCGCAGCAGGCGGTCCGAACCAGGTGGTCAGCGCTTCCGGGAGTCCGAGTTGGGTTCGGTCTCCGACCCAGGCAACGTATCCGTCGGGCCGGATCAACACGGCAGTGGGAGCGGTGACCGCGCCGAGTACCGGGAGCTCCCACTCCCCCTTGTAGCTCGCGTCGATCAGC
>Ga0136617_10004096_pt1 | contig 13036 bp, 13 predicted proteins | sample AntDrymUQ3222106_2_FD_129672 | JGI IMG/M metagenome (GOLD analysis project Ga0136617, IMG submission 129672) | Polar desert sand microbial communities from Dry Valleys, Antarctica - metaG UQ322 (21.06) | ecosystem: Environmental > Terrestrial > Soil > Desert | place: Antarctica: Dry Valley...
ACGCCGATGGCCTCGAAGAGTCCTTCACGCCGGCAGCCGTCGGCGATCAGCAACAGCGCCGCCAGGAATCCGACCGTCGGCCCCAACTCGCCCAGCGCGTCGCCGGCGTGAGACAGCCCAACCGCACCCGCAGCGACGAGCGCAACCGCGCCGGCGGCAGCCGCCACCGCCTCGGACAGATAGGGCGGCCGGGCAACGGCGGCCGCGAGCGTTCCCGCCAAGACCACCAGCGCCAACGCGAGCGCCGGGCCGTCAGGCACGGCGAACGCCGCCAGGGCCGTCGTCTGCGCGCCCGGACATCACCTTGCATCTTCGCTGCGCGCCGAGCAACGCGACCCGCGGCTGGCGCTGGAGCCGGTCCCGATCGCAGATGGGTGGCCCCGGTCGCCGGTATGGTTTCCGGATGAGACATTCCCCGCCACGATGCTCGCTGTGCTCGCGCTGGCAGGCTGCGGCGAGGATGCCGGCTCGCCGAGCGCACCGGAGTCGAGCCCGTCCGCGGCGGCCGAGTGCGGGGAGGTCATGGTGCCCGGTCACGAGGCGCTGGGCATCCGCGCCGGCGGAGTCGGCTGCGACGTGGCGAGGACGGTCGCCGCGGCGGCGGAGGGCCGCGGCCGTCAGCCCTACGACGCCGAGGGGTTCTCTTGCGAGCCGGCCGATGCCGGCGACGGGGACACGAACTACACCTGCACACGTGGGGACGCGCAGGTCGGGTTTCGCTACGGCACCGCCTGAAGGCGGAGGTAATGGCGTCGTAAGAAGCCGGCGCGAGACTCGGGTCGTCCGTCCGACCGAAGGAGCACCGATGATCCGGCCGGCAGTCCCGATGCTGGCGCTCGCTGCCGCGCTGCTCGCGGGATGCGGTGGCGATGAACGCAATACGGCCGCGGCCGCTCAGGCGCCGAGAGTCGCGACCGCCACCGCCACGCCGGCGACGACGACAGCGGCCGCGCCGGCCCCCAAGCACGCCCCGGCGGCTCGACGTGGCAAGACGATCAAGGCGGTGAGCTCCCAGTTCGGGAAGATCCTCGCCGACGGACGCCGGCAGGCCGTGTACATCTTCGACAAGGAGACGTCGTCGAAGCCCGAGTGCTACGGCGCGTGTGCCGACGCGTGGCCGCCCGTCCTCACGCAGCGGCGTCCCGTGGCCGGCAAGGGCGCAGGCTCCGCGCGGCTCGGCACGACCCGCCGGCGGGACGGCAAGCGGCAGGTGACCGTGGACGGACAGCCGCTCTACTACTACGTCGACGACGCGCCGGGCCGGGTGCTCTGCCACGACGTGGAGGAGTTCGGCGGGCTCTGGCTCGTCGTGCGACCCGACGGCACCTCCGTTCCGTGAGCCTCGACCGCTTCACCGGCTTCGCGACCTCGACCACGGGTAACCGCACGCCATGACCCGAAACGGATCGACATTGGCCGCGACCGTCGGCCGCGGCGTCCTGGCGAGCGTCGCAGGCACAGCGGTGATGACCGCGTTCCAGAAACTCGTCGAGATGCCGCTGACCGGCCGCGAGGACAGCTACGCACCGGCGGACTTCGCCGAGAAGGTCCTGCCGGTGCACCCGAGCAGCGTCGCAGGGCGCAAGCGCCTGAACTACGTCACCCACTTCGCGCTCGGCGCCATGTGGGGCGGCGCCTACGGCATCGCGGCACACGCGGGACTGCGGGGCCAGAAGGCGGTCGCGGCGGTCTTCGGCGCGGTCTACACCGGTGACGTCCTGCTCAACACGGCACTCGGCCTCTACCAACCGAAGCGCTGGACGAAGCAGGACATCGCCATCGACGTCGGCGGGAAGCTGATCCAGGCCGAGGCCACCGGCGCCGTCTTCGATCGCTTCCTCGACCCGGCCAAGCACCGCTAGCATCGCGGAACGCGCGCTGGATCGGCAGGTGGCGCACGACGCACAGCCGGCCGTCACGCTGCGTGTACTCGGCGGCGAACTGGCAGTCTCTCGCCTACCGGCCGATGCGCCCTGGCCCGAGCTGCTCACAGACACGGCCGGGGGTCTGCTCTCGATCACGCGCACGGCCGAGGAGCTCTCGATCGTCTGTTCGGCGTCCAACGCTCCGCCCGGCGCAACCGTCGAGAGAGGCTGGCGGGCGCTGATGGTGCGCGGACCGCTCGACTTCGGCCTCACGGGCATTCTCGCGTCGCTCGCCCAGCCCCTGGCCGCGGCCGGCATCCCGATCTTCGCGATCTCGACGTACGACACCGACTACGTACTCGTGCGCGGGGCGGCGCTCGACGCGGCGGTCGAGTCACTGACCGGCGCGGGACACCACGTCCGCCTCGAAGGTCCCGGCTGAGCTCGTTCCGCCGCGACCGCGACCGCGTTCGAGGACGAGCGCCTCGTCGATGGCGACCACGCCGTCGTGGGACCCCGCGTCGCGGCCGAGCGAGCTGAAGCGGACCTGCCACGCCGAGTAGGCCGGGGGGACCGTCGCCGGCTCGGATCCGAGGTTGGCGGCGACCAGGACGTCGTCACGGCGATAGGCCACGAGATCCTCATGCCCGGCGAGCCACTGCGGGACTCCATGCGCCCCGTCGCGGCGCAGCTGCCGCCGCACCTCGAGCAGGCGTCGGTGGCGGTGCAGCCACGAGTCCGGGTGCTCGCGCTGCCAGGCCACCGTGTCGCGCTCGGTGTGCTGCCCGTAGGGAAGCCACGGCCGCGGCGCGGTGGTGAAGCCCCAGCCGTGGCCCGTCCGCCACGGGATCGGCGTCCGCGCGCCGTCGCGGCCGGCGGCCGGCTCGCGTCCGTGCACGGCGATCGGGTCCCGGGCGTCGGCCGGCTCCACGACGCCGTCCTGGAGGCCGAGCTCGTCGCCCTGATAGAGGAAGGCCATGCCGGGCAGCAGCGCCAGGAGCGTGAACAGGCACAGCGATCGGCGCCGGCCGCGCGGGCCGCCGCCCAGGCGCGAGGCCGGGCGAGCGCCGTCGTGGTTGCCGGCCACCCAGGCGATGCGACCGGAGGCGAGCGCATCGGGCTCCCGCAGCGCGCGGCGGAGGCTCGCGGCGCTCCAATCGGCCACCATGGGACCGAACCAGAACGTCAGGTCCAGGCCATCGCCGTCCTGCACGTAGCGGGTCGTCCGCACGGGGTCGAGCAGGTACACCTCGCCGAGCAGCAGGGCGTCCGGGACGGCCGTGCGCCAGCCCCGGTAGATGTCGAGCACGCCGTCCTGGTCGAGGTCGTGGACGTGCTCGAAGCGGTCCCACGCCTCGACGGTCCCGGGCTCGCGCGTCGTCCGGCGCGCCGGTGGGTTGTCGCGCAGCGTGGGGTCCTTGCGGAGCATGTGCGCGACGTCGATGCGGAAGCCGTCGACGCCGCGATCCCGCCAGAAGCGCAGGATCCGGCGGAACTCGGCGTCGACCGCCGGCAGCTCCCAGTTGAGGTCGGGCTGCTCGGGCAGGAAGAGGTGCAGGTAGTGCTGGCGGCCGGCAGGGTCCCGCGTCCACGCCGGCCCGCCGAAGTTGGCGACCCAGTTGTTGGGCGGCGCGCCGCCGTCCTTCGGCTCGCGCCAGACGTAGTAGTCGCGGTGGGGGCTGTCCGGGCCTTCGAGCGCCGATCGAAACCACGGGTGCTCGGAGGAGGTGTGGTTCGGGACGATGTCGATCAGGACCCGCAGGCCAAGCTCGCGGGCGCGCGCGAGCAGGCGATCGAAGTCCTCGAGGGTGCCCAGCGCGGGGTCCACGGCGCAGTGGTCTGAGATGTCGTAGCCGGCGTCGCGGCCCGGCGAGGGGTAGAACGGCGTCAGCCAGACGGCGTCGACGCCGAGCCACGCGAGGTGCTCGAGGTGCTCGCGCGCGCCGATGAGATCGCCGAGCCCGTCGGCGTTGCCATCGGCGAAGGAGCGCACGTACAGCTCGTAGCCGACGGCTCCGCTCCACCAGCCCGGAGTGCACAGGTGGTCAGGCATCACGGTTCGAACGTCAAAGCGGCAGGCACGCCAGGATGGTACTTTGACGTTCAAGTGCCCTCTGAGCGCGACAAGAGACGAGCGACGCTGCGGGATGTCGCCGAGCACGCCGGCGTGTCGGTGCAGACGGTCTCGAACACCGTCCGCGAGCGCCACGACCTGATGCGTCCCGGGACGCGCGAGCGCGTCGAGCGGGCGCTGCGCGAGCTCGGCTACCACCCGAACTCGGCTGCCCGCGGCCTGCGCTCCTCGCGCACGCAGACCTTCGCCTTCCTCATCCTCGACGAGGCGCCGAGCTTCCTCGCCGACCCCCTGACTGACCTGCTCGTCGCCGGCGTCGCCGACATCGCGCGCGACCGGGGCTACGAGCTGCTGTTGAAGGCCGAACGTCCACTGAGCGAGCGTTCGTCGCTGCTGTCACCGGTCCTCGAGGGCCGGGTGGACGGCGCGTTCGTGCTGATGTCCGGCGACCCCCGGATGCGCCTCGAGCACGTCACCCGGCTCAAGGCGCTCGAGGTGCCGTTCGTCGTCTTCGACGAGGTGCTCGACGACCCCGACGTGCTGTCGGTCCGCACGAACGAGCGCGAGACCGCCCGCGCCCTGACCGAGCACCTCATCGGCGCAGGACACGAGGTGTTCGCGTTCGTCGCCGCCCGGCTGCCGTGGGCCGTGGTCGAGCAGCGCCACCTGGGTCACCGCGAGGCGCTGAGCGCGGCAGGCGTTCCCGTCCACCCCGAGCTCGAGCGCTTCGAGGCCACCTGGCAGGCCGACGGCGGCGAGTTCATGGCCGAGGCGGTGCTGAGGTCCTCGCCGCGGCCGACCGCCATCGTGTGCGGATCCGACGTCCTGGCCATCGGCGCGGTCCACGGCGCCAAGGGCCTCGGGCTCCGCGTTCCCGACGACGTGGCCGTCGCCGGGTTCGACGACTTCGCGTTCTCGGCGTACGTCGACCCGCCGCTGACGACCGTGCGGGTCGCCGGCTACGAGATGGGCCGGGCGGCGGCGGAGATGCTCGTCGGCGTCCTGGGCGGTCGGTCTCCGGCGACCAACGACGTCGTCCTGCCCAACGAGCTCATCGTCCGGGCCTCGGCATGAGCCGCTCGTTGCGCTCAGGCCGCTGGTTCGACGGCCACGACGTGCCGGGCTTGCTGCATCGCAGCGCGCTGCGGGCGCAGGGCTTCTCGGTCAGCGCCGGCGAGGGGCAGCCGATCATCGGCATCTGCAACTCCTGGTCGGAGCTCGTGAACTGCAACGTGCACCTCCGCGCGCTCGGCGCCGCGGTCAAGCGGGGCGTCTCCGCGGCCGGCGGCGTGCCGCTCGAGTTCAACACCATCTCGCTCGGCGAGCAGCTCATGAAGCCGACGACGATGCTCTACCGCAACCTGATGGCGATGGACGTCGAGGAGTGCCTGCGCTCCTATCCGCTCGACGCAGTCGTGCTGCTCGGCGGCTGCGACAAGACGATCCCGGCCCAGCTGCTCGGGGCCGCCAGCGCCGACGTGCCGGCGATCGCGCTCAGCGGCGGCCCGGCCACCCCGGCGGTCTTCCGGGAGCGCGCGGTGAGCGTCGGCACCGACCTGTGGCGCTACACCGATCAGCTGCGCGCGGGGCAGATCACCCAGGCCGACTACGACGACTTCGAGGCGGCCGCCGGGCCCTCCCCCGGCCACTGCCCGGAGATGGGGACCGCGTCGACCATGGCCGCCCTGCTCGAGGGCCTGGGCATGGCGCTGCCGGGCTCGGCGTGCGTGCCGGCGATGGACGCCCGGCGGCTGCAGGTCGCCGAGGCGACCGGGGCGCGGGCGGTGGCGGTGGCGCGCGAAGCGCTCCGCCCGTCGGCGATCCTCACCGAGGACGCGCTGCACAACGCCATCACGCTGCTCATGGGGATCGGCGGGTCGGTCAACGCGATCGTGCACCTCCTCGCGCTCGCGGGCCGGATCGGAGTCGAGCTGCCGCTGCGCCGCTTCGACGAGGTCGCCCGGCGCACACCGGCGATCGTCGACGTCCAACCCGTGGGGGGCCACCTCGTGGAGCAGCTCTTCCACGGCGGGGGCATCCCGGCCGTGCTGGCGGAGCTGCGCCCCTTGCTGCGCGAGGACGCGCTCACGATCACCGGGCACACGCTCGGTGCGGCGCTGCGGCCCAAGCGCCCCGACGCTGCGGTCATCCGCTCGCTGCAAGACCCGGTCCGCCCCGCCGGCGGGGTTGCGGTGCTGCACGGTTCGCTGGCGCCCGACGGCGCCGTGATCAAGCCGAGCGTAGCCGAGCCGGCGCTGCTCGAGCACGAAGGGAAGGCGCTGGTCTTCGAGGACATCGACGACGTGGCGGCCCGCGTCGACGATCCCGACCTGGCCGCCGAGCCGGGCACGGTCATGGTGCTGCGCAACACGGGCCCGCGGGGCGGCCCCGGGATGCCCGAGTGGGGGCAGCTGCCCATTCCCCAGAAGCTGCTGCGCGCCGGGGTGCGCGACATGCTGCGGATCTCCGACGCGCGGATGAGCGGGACCGCCTTCGGCGCCGTCGTGCTGCACGTGGCGCCCGAGGCCGCGGTGGGCGGCCCGCTCGGGCTCGTCCGCGACGGCGACCGGATCGCCGTGAGCGTTCGGGAGCGCCGCATCGACCTGCTCGTCGACGAGGAAGAGCTCGGCTGCCGCCGTCAGAGCTGGCGGCCCCCACCCGCGGCCTATCGCCGCGGCTACGGCGCGCTGTACCTCGAGCACGTGCTGCAGGCCGACCAGGGCTGCGACTTCGACTTCCTGCGCGGGCGCTCCGCGCACCCCGAGAGCGAGCCGCGCGGGGTGCTGCGCGGCATGATCGGCGGCTGGTAGCCGTCCGCCCCGCCCTGGAGCCGATCGAGCGGCTGTCGCGCCTGCATGTCGCCGTGATCTCGGACTGCCTCGACGTCGTCGGGGTGCGCCACAACACCATGCATCACCGGATCCGGCCGCTCGACCCCGTCGCGCGCCTGGCCGGCCGCGCCGCGACGGTCGAGCTGAGGATCGTGGACCGACCGCCCCCGGACCCCGCCGACCACTACAAGGGCGAGATCGCCGCCGTCGAGGCGCTGCAGCCGGGCGACGTGATGGTGGTGTCCACCTGTGACGGCTCCTACTGGGGCGAGCTGCTCGCCACGGCGTGCCACGCGAAGGGAGCCCACGGGCTGATCGCCGACGCCTGGACCCGAGACACGCGCGCGCTGACCCGGATGCGCTTCCCGACGTTCGTGGCGGGCATCGACCCCCAGGACTCGCTGGGCCGCACGGACGTCACCGCCCGGGGCGTGCCCATCCGCTGCGGCGACGTCACGGTCGAGCCCGGCGACCTCGTGATCGCGGACAACGACGGCGTGGCGGTGATCCCCGCCGCGCTCGGCGAGCGGGTGGTCGGCCTCGCGGAGGACAAGGTCCGCTCCGAGGGCGAGATGCGAGCCGAGCTGGCCGCCGGCATGCCACTCGGCGAGGCGTTCCGCAGCCACGGCATCCTCTGATGGGGCGCCTGGACGGCAAGAGCGCCATCGTGACCGGCGCCGCCGGCGGCATCGGCGCGGCGACCGCGCGCAAGCTGGCGCGCGAGGGCGCGTCCGTCGCCCTCGTCGACCGCGATGCCGACGCTGGGCAGCGGCTCGCACAGGAGATCGGCGGCGGCGGCGGCCGGGCCGTCGCGGTGGAGGCGGACGTGGCGCTCCGCGAGGACCACGAACGGATCGCGCGGGAGACGCTGGCGCACTTCGGCCGCATCGACGTCCTGCACGCCAACGCGGCCGTGCAGGTCATGGGCGGGCTCGCAGCGACATCTGCCCGCCAGTGGCAGGACCTCTACGAGGTCAACCTGCGCGGCGTCGCCTGGGGCGTCGAGGCGTGCCTGCCCGCCATGCGAGCCGCCGGGGAAGGCGCGATCGTCATCACCGCGTCGCTGCTGGGCATCGTGGGGGATCCCGACATGCCGGCGTACGGCGCCATGAAGGGCGGCTTGCGGGCACTGTGCCGCAGCCTGGCCGCCGCACACGGTCCCGAGCAGATCCGGGTCAACACCATCTGCCCGGGCGACGTCGAGACGCCCATGCTCGCCGACTTCTTCGCCCACCAGCCCGACCCCGAGGCGGCGCGCCGCGCGATCGAGGAGCGCTACCCGCTGCGGCGCTTCGCCTCGCCACGGGACGTCGCGAACGTCGTGGCCTTCCTCGCCTCCGACGAGGCGTCCTACCTCACCGGCATCGACATCGTCGTCGACGGCGGGCTGCTCGCCCGCATCTACTGAGTGTCACGCTACTCGTGGTTCGTCCCGCGAATCCGGTGAATCATGCTTCGAGGACCTTGCCGGGGTAGAGGATCGAGAAGACGATCTCGACCGAGTCTAGCCCCGAGGCGTGGGTCGGCATGAACTGAAAGCTCGAACGCGGATGAGCGGTCAGCCGCTCGCTGACCTCCTGGTGCCGCGGGTCGAGGTTGTCGCTGATCGCGACGATCCGCTGGCCAGACCCGTTCGGCGATCTGCGCACCCGTCAAGCCCCTCCGAGGCGCACAACACGATCCGCGCACGCTCGACCATCCGCACCTCAGAGCGGCTTCACGCGGGTGCCGGGCGACCCGCGGGCGCCCCCGCGGGCGAGCTCGACGACATCGCCGGCGAAGGCGAGCGGCTGCTCGCCCTCGCCGCGCCGGAGGCCTCGGAGCGGCGCGTCGAGTTCGTGCGTCGCCCACGCGCGTCAGCCGTAGTTGACGGTCAGCTTCGGCGCCGTGCTCGCGCCGCCTTCTCGCGCCGCGTAGAGCTGGTTCTCCAAGTTGGTGGAGTCCTCGGCACTGTCGCGGATCAGGAAGCCGTCGTTGGCGCCGGCGTACATCGCGATCAGCTGGTTGGTGATGGTGAAGGTCAGCGATCCCGGTCCCGAAGGCTGCGTGGCCATGTCGGTCGTCGTCGACGTCGGCTGGGTGTTCCACGTGACGGCGTTCTCGGTCCAGGAGCTGGTGGCTCGCTTGACCTGGATCGTGCGCCCGGAGGCGTAAAAGCCGCCGTCGGTGAGCTTCAGGGTCGCGGAGATGACCGAGCAGCCGGCGGGGATCGTCGGCAGCGTGAAGTTCACGAGCGTGCGCTCGTTGGCGCCGAGATGGAACGACATCACCTCGAGATCGCTCCCGCCGCCGTGGTTCGCGTTCGGACCGCTCTGACCGACCCACGTGTCGGCGCTGGCGGTGGCGGCGAGGCTGCCGCCGGCGGCGCAGAACGAGGCGGCGGCGCTGAAGGCGTTGGCGGGGTTGGAGGTCACGGCGGCGAAGGCGGCGTCGGTGGCGATCAGCGTGCCGTGGGCGAGCAGCAGGCAGGTGGGGGCCAGGAGCGCGGCGAGCGCGACGCGCCACGACGTGCCTGCGCGGCTCGCCGTCCAGATCGAGCGGATGGCGGCGCGGGCGAGCAGCAGCGCCGCGAGCGCGATCAGCGTGACGACGAGCACCGGGTGCGTCAGCCATGTGAGCGCGGAGCCGGTGTGCGCGAGCCCGAGCGCGCGGCGGCCGAGCCGGTCGTCGGCGCGCGTCGCCCAGCGCTCCGTGCCGGTGTTGGCGTCGCCGCGGGTGACGAACGCGACCCTGGTGCCACGGCGGTGCACGGCGGCGACGCGGTGCGTGACGAGCCTGCCGGCACGCGACCGATCGCGGAAGCTGACCACGTCGCCGACGGCGACGTCGGTGGCGCGCACGAGCTCGCTGACGATGAGGTCGCCGCCGCCCAGGGCGGGGGCCATGCTGTCGCTGTGCACCACCAACGCGCGGTAGCCCACGACGTGCAGCACCGCCAACGCCGGCAGGCAGCAGACGACCACGATCAGCGCGACCGTGCCGAGCCGACGCGGCCGGCGGGAGGCCGCCGCGATCTGCGGTCGTGCGCGCACGCTCACGACTAGCTGTTCCTGGCTTCCCAGCTGAACGTCTGGGAGGCGTTCTTGGCCTGCGCGGACGCATTGTTCTGAACGGTGACCCGGAGCTTGTAGACGTGCGTCTCGCCGCTGGTCCAGCTCTCGAGGCTGCCCGCGGTGGGATCGACCAGGCCGGCCGCGTAGCCGTCGGCGAAACCCTGCAGGGTGCCGCTGTAGATGACGCCGCTGCCGGCGCCGATGTAGTCCGTCGAGTCGGCCGTGAAGGTGGTGCAGGCGTCGAAGGCGGGAGCGCTGGAGAAGCTGCCGCGCGTGACGGTCAGGTCGAGGTAGGGATCGAGGCCCCTGCCGGTCGTGGTCCCGTAGAGCCGCACCGAAGCTGTCAGGCTGCCGCTGTAGCTGACCATGATGCAGCCGCTGTCGGAGTTGCCCGGGACCGCGTTGGACAGCGACAGCACGGCGCTGCCGCTGTCGTTGTCCGACAGCGCCACCGTGCCCGCGGCGAAGCTGTTGGCCGAGCTCGCGCTGGTGGCGCTGAACGCCGCCCAGGTCCCGGCGCCTGCCAGCGCCCCGATCGCCACGAGCGCCAGCGCGGTGAGCGAGATCTTCGCGCGCCGACTCGCGGGGCTGTGGGCTCGGTGAACTGCTCGCATCGATTGAGCTCGCTCGAGGTCCACGCGCCACCACGGCGACGGGAACCGACGACCTGAGCCAGGTAGTCGGACACGACCAGCGCGCCTTGATGCGCGACTCGGCAGCCTGCACGGAGCAGCGCGCACCTGCTTCGATCGGCTTCCGGGGCGCCGCCGGCTGGAGGCCACGCGCCGCTCCAGCTTCCCCTCTCACGCCGACCGCGGCAGCCCCGGGGGGAGGGAGGACTGTCAGCGTGGCGGGATCCTAGGAGTAGGACCCGAGGAGGTTGTTCGCGATCAGCTGGCGTAGGCGGCTGACGGGGGGCTGGTGGCTGCGGGGCCGTGCATTGCACACCAGGGCGCACGACGTGCACTGGCTTGCAGCTCCAGCTGCCTGCTCTTAGCTCGGGGATCGACCACGCCCGCGCGCATCCTACCCGCTGCCATAGACCGCTTCCAAGCCGATCCCTGACGCGCGGCGTCTGAGGGCAGCTCGCGCATCCGTGAGTCAGCCCAGAAGGTACAGATGGTGTCGCGGTCGATTTCCTCCAACAGGACGTCGATCCGCGCGGACCGGCTGAGCAGGTTGGAGCGATGCCAGCGCTGGTTGCGGTGGCCGCCAGTAGAGCGTCCACACGGCGGTGCGCTGAACGAAGCGCAGGCGAGCGATCGGGAGCCCGGTCCACTCGGGCCCGTAGTCTGGGGCGCCACGGAGCGCGCCGCTCGACGATCGTGGCCGCCCGAGGGTCGACCTCGAGCTCGACGCCAGTGGCCCCTCCGGCAGATTCGCACCGCCTGGACGGGCGCAGCCGGCGCCTGCATCCCGCCCAAGGGAGCACGAACGTACCGGAGGAACCACTAGGCGACGTCGGTCGCCACCTCGGCGGTGGGCGCTGCGCCGGGTCCGGCCTCCGGCAGGCTGACGGCGCGCTTGGCGAGCCCGACGCCATGCCACCCGCGCGCCACGAAGCCGGTGAGCAGCACGATGTTGAGGCCACCCCAGTAGACGGCGCCGGCGAGCAGGCTGACGCTGGGCAGCGTGCCGTGGCGCAGCGCGTAGATCAGCGCGAAGAGCACGAGCAGCACGAGCGTGGTCTGGGGCAGCGTGTGGCGCCAGTGCCAGCGGAGGTCGTCCTGCTTGCGGGTGACCTTGTAGACCGGCTTGCGGTTGCGGCCGCCGACAAGGGCCTGGATGGACGCCTTCATGTAGATCGGCGCCATGCCGGTCCACATGATCCGCACCCGCCACAGCGCCTGGAAGGGCCGCCGCTGGCTGCCACGCCGATCGTTGTAGGGAGCGTTGACCACGAGCAGCCACACCTCGGTAGCCAGCACGAGCGGGATCATGTGGCCGACGTAGCCGATGCCGTCGGCGTCCAGCGGCGTCCAACCGAGCAGCGAGCAGGCGATGCTCGGGATGTAGACGAGGACGGTGAACGCGTTGAGGTAGAAGATCAGCATCTCCGCGAACTGGGCGCGTTGGCGCAGGTCCAGACCGCGCAGATCGCCCCAGACCATCAGGCGCACCGTGTCGATCGCCCACGTGCCGCGCTGCTTGTACACGTTCGGGACGTCCTCGGGTGAGTGCTGGCCCACGGCGCCCACGATGGGGAGGTACATCCCACGCCAGCCGCGCCGCAGGGCCTCGACGCCGGACTGCAGGTCCTCCACGAGGTTCCACGTCGGGAAGTCGCCGATCTCGCGCAGCGCCGTTCGCCGCCAGACCACGCCGGACCCGCACGGAAAGACCGCGTTGGCCGCGTTGCGTGCGAGCATCTGACCGCGGTAGAACATCGACTCGCGATTGTTGAACGGGTCGCCGGCGCTGACCTGCGCTTCCTTGATCGTCTGCACGAACGCGAGCTTGTCGTCGGCCTCGAGCTGGCCGACGACCTGGCGCAGGAATCCCTCGGAGCCGAGCTCGTCGTCGGCGTCGCGCGTCTCGATGTAGCCGATCTCCGGATGCTCGACGTCGAGCATGGCCACGGCCGAGTTGAGGTTCCCGGCCTTCGCAACGCCGTCACGGCCGGGCGCGAAGCGCGGCGGCGGGGAGTGATAGAGCACCGGCAGGGCGGCCACGGCGGCCTCGAGCTCAGGGTCGTGGCCGTCGTCGCTGATCACCACGACGAGCCGGTCGGCCGGCCAGTCCTGCTCCAGGACGGAGACCACCGTCCGCAGCACCATCGGCACCGCTTCACCGCAGGTCGGGACGATGACCGCCACCACCGGCTCCGCGCCCTCGGGCAGCGGACGTCGCTCGGGCACGTGCCGCCGCCACGCGTTGAACACCGACAGTGCGCCGTAGGCCAGGGAGAAGAGGTTCGCCGCGGCGAACGGCCAGGCCAGCCACGGGGCGTCCTCGTTGAGCGAGGTGAGCATCCACGGCAGATAGAGCAGCGTCGTCGCGAGCAGCAGCAGCCCGGCCGCGCGCACGCGCAACTGCCCTCGCAGCGGCGGATAGGCGTCGCCGAACGCGCGCGCCGCCGTGGCGATCCGCGCGGACGGCGCGGCTGGTACCGCCGGTGGCGCGGCGACGGCGAAGGGTGACGGACGCGGGGGCACAGCCGAGAGATCGGCACGACTCGATCCGTGTTGAGCGACCGGGCTGCGCTATGCCCCG
>Ga0136617_10004097_pt1 | contig 13036 bp, 11 predicted proteins | sample AntDrymUQ3222106_2_FD_129672 | JGI IMG/M metagenome (GOLD analysis project Ga0136617, IMG submission 129672) | Polar desert sand microbial communities from Dry Valleys, Antarctica - metaG UQ322 (21.06) | ecosystem: Environmental > Terrestrial > Soil > Desert | place: Antarctica: Dry Valley...
GGGTCTGCCGCGGAAGGACAGGAGTTCAAGAATGGCTTCGAGCTCGCGATGGACGAGATCAATTCACAAGGCGGCATTCTCGGGCGGCCCTTGCATCCCTTCTATGTCGATACCGGAAGCCAGAGCGCCGCCGAGGTCGTGAAGGCCGCGACCTATCTCATCGGCAAGCATCGCGTTCATGCCATTATAAACGGATACAATATCGGTCCGCAGAATTCCGAATATGAGCCGATCGCCGATGCCGGCATCATCTACATTCACCACAACACCCTGCTGCAGCATCATGACACGGTCTTGAGCGATCCAGAGCGGTATTTCGGGTGCTTCATGTCCGATCCCGCCGAGTTCTGGTATGGCCACGGCCTCATAAAATTCCTGTCCTGGCTGCGCGACACCGGCCAATGGAAGCCGGACAACAATCGCATCGCCATCATCTCGGGATCGACGCCCTATAGCATCGTGATCGCCAACGCCATCAAGGCGGCCGCGGCTGACTTTGGCTGGACTGTCGCTTCCGGCCCCGAGATTGTAAAGACGCCGACATCGGAGTGGCGCCGGGCCTTGACGAAGGCGCGCTCGGTAAACCCTGCGGTCATAGCAAACACGCACTTCTACGCCGGCGACCTTGCGCATTTTCAACTTCAATTCATGGAAAATCCGTCCAACAGCTTGGTGTATGTGCAATATGCCGGAATGCACCGGTCTTTCCGGGAAATCGCCGGGCACATGTCGGAGGGCGTCATCGTCGGCACCGTGGTGGGCTGCCTGTTGGACAAGATCGGCCGGGATTTTTCACGGCGTTACCAAGAGCGCTTTGGCGAGACTTCATCGCCGCTTATCGGCGCCCTGTCCTATGCCGCCCTTCACCACTATGCCATCGCCGCCTCCTTGGCTGGCGGCACGGGTGCTCCCGGCGATTTCGATCAAAACATGAAGATCGCCCGCCGCCTAAAGGAGACAATCTACCGGAGCGTTCTCGGCGTCATTAACTTTCACCCCCTCTGGCAATCGGCCATCCCCTATCCCGACGCCACCGACGATCCATCGCTTGGCATGCCGCATCTGTTTTTTCAAATTCAGGATCACACCCTCGAGGGCGTTCTGATCGCGCCCGAGCCTTACAACAGCGGCCGTTTCCGCGCCCCGCCTTGGATGACTTAACCACCAGGGTTGGAGCAATTATGCCGGCGCTCGAAATTGCATCACTCCCCGTTCACCGAAATCCCAGTGAGCTTAAAAAATCGATATCCACAAGAAAATCGAAAGCCGAGGAGAGCACAAATTTTCCCGCGCCAGCGTGCCCCAGCTGTGCCCCAATCGCCCACTCGCTCATCTTGAATTAACAACGCCCCTGAAATCGGATTGCGATTTCAGGGGCTTGCTGGTTGCGGGAGCTGGATTTGAACCAACGACCTTCAGGTTATGAGCCTGAAGGTTCGCCAAGAATTTGATTTGCTCCCGGCTCACTACTCAGAAAATCACTGGGGACACTGTGTCTTACTGCACATGTGACGCACACGGCGACTTGTAAGCGTCTGATTTCTTAGGGATGTCGTTCCTATCCATCATGAGTGCACAACAAAATCGATGCGCGGAAACGTGAGGTTTCGCGTTCATCTTACACTCATCTCGTGGTGTTCAGTGCACGCCCAGCCTACACGGTACAGGTCATTGCACGCGCTCCTAATAAGGCGTTCGCCGCCTCCCTTCAATTGGGAAAACCGTGAAGGGGAGTGAAGGGCTAGGCTTCCCGGGCGATCCGAATGCACATCCATAAGAAATCCTATTTGACGCCTAGCGTAGAGGAAAGGGCAAGCAAATCGAAAACAAACGCAGAAGCTGGCCCTACTATTCGTAGTAGTCCGATTTTCGGATGACTGTCTTCCATTGATGCGGCGCAGCCTGTCAATGGATGCATGAACGGCGTCACTCGTTTGCTTCCTGCCAAAATGCACACACTAAGTGGTCCCGATAGTTGCCGGGGATGTGGACCTTTAATGACTGTCCGGCTCGTGACTAGCTTAATTTTCAAGGAACTCTCAGTGACAGCGGTCGCGAGGTTTGAATGGCCAAGCCCACCGGGCAGACCTACCTTGATGGGGAGGAAGACATGAGGGCGACTCTTTTAAAAACCACATTCTATGTTCTGTTGCTCGCGGGCAGCGCATTGCATCCCGTAGCCGCGCAGTCTCAAAAACTTGTCCTCGGCAACGAAGGCACCTATCCGCCGTTCTCCATTCTGGGTACGGACGGCAGCCTTTCAGGATTGGAACCGGAGCTGGCCAGAGCCATGTGTGAACGGATGGCGGCCGAATGCGAAATCAAGGCCATGGACTTCTCGGCACTTCTGCCTTCGCTTCTGGCCGACAAGATCGACGTGGTCGCGACCCAGCTCAATCCGATTCCCGAGCGCCTCGAAAAGACTGAGTTCAGCCGGCCCATACTTATGAACCCCGAAGGTTTTGTCGTATCGAAGGACTGGAGCGGCGGGTATGACAATGCCGCGTTCAAGGGGAAGAAGATCGCCGTGCAGAAAGGATCGTCGCATGCGCGGTACGTCGAGGACAAATTGCCGGACGCCATTCCCACCTACTACGAAAACCCCGATCAGATAAAGCTCGATCTTCTCGCCGGGCGCGTTGACGCTGTGTTCGGACCCAAGATCAATTACACCATTCATCTACTCGACACGCCCGACGGCAAGAATTTCAAGATCAGCGAACAGGATTTCTGGACGGTCGCCGAAAACGTCGGCATGAGCTGGGCGGTGCGCAAGGGAGAAATGGAGCTGATCGGCAAAATTAACACCGCGCTCGATTCCCTGATCCAGGACTGCTCCTACAGCAAAATCCGCAAGAAATATGTGTCAGCCGCGCTCCTGCCGGAGGAGCCGGCGAATTGCCTCTAGCGGGCTCGCCCCGCCAGTCATTATAGCAGCGTTTTATGGGCCTGCTCAGTTTCGGCGATCTCGGCTACGGCGATGAGCTGCTGGCCGGGACTGCCGTTACTTTGTGGCTGGCCATCCTAAGTTCCGCGCTGGCTCTGGCATTCGGTGTAGTTATAGGAATATTTGCCACGGGCCGGAAACTGCTGCGGCGATGGCTGTGGAGGAGCTACGCCTCAATTGCCATGGGCGTGCCCACGATCCTGTATGTCTTTTTCATTTATTATAATGCTCCGATCTTTCTCAAAAAATCATTCGACCTCCGCGTTGATGTCAGCCCGTTCGTGGCGGGGCTTACGGCGCTCACTTTTGTTTACTCCGCCTATGTGGCCGAAGTCGTGCGTGGCGCGGCTATTAACGTTCCCCGCGGCCAATGGGAAGCCGCCCAGGTTCTTGGCCTGTCGAGGTTTACCATCTGGCGCCTGGTTATTCTTCCCCAGATCTGGCGGCTTTCCGTTCCAGGTATCGTCAACGTCTGGATGACGGTGCTCAAGGACACAGCGCTCGTCTCACTCGTGGGCTTAACCGATTTGATCCGAATGGCGGAAGTTGCCGCCGCCGTGTCGAAGATGCCTTTCCTGTTCTTTATCCTCGCGGCGATGGTTTTCATCGTGCTGAGCGCCGCCACCATGTTTGGCACCAAGCACCTCGAGGCCTGGATCAACAGGGGCTACGCCCGGGCGGGAGAGCGCTGATGGAATTCGATCTTCCGCTCGCCTGGCGGATATTGCCGCAGATCCTCGAGGGGACCGTCACAACTCTCCTGATGATTCCGCCAATACTGATTTTGGCCCTGGCAATATCCGTCCCCATTTCCCTGGCACGATTGTCGGCGCGTCCCCTGTTGGCGAACGCGGCTTGGCTCTTCACCATGTTTTTCCGGGGCGCGCCCGCGCTGATACTGCTCTATCTCGTCTACAACGGCATGGGCACGCTCGGCATCGTCCGCGACACTTTCCTCTGGCGCGTTTTCGATTCGCCTTTCAACTGCGCCGTGATCGCGCTGACATTCAACCATGCGGGCTATGTGACCGAAATTTTGCGTGGTGCGTTTCGTACGGTGCCTAGCGGGCTTCATGACGCAGCCTGCGCGCTGGCGCTCACCCGCCCGCAGAGATTCTTCCTGGTGGTGATTCCAACCGCTATGCGGCTCGGCCTTTCGCCGTACATGAACGAAGTCATTCTGCTGGCAAAGACCACAGCACTTGTCGGCGCGATCACCGTGAGCGACCTCATGGCTGTCGCCAATGCAAAAGTCGCAGCGACATTCGACCCTTTCACGCCGTTGGTGATGGCGGCAGCAATCTATTGGTCGATTGTCCAGTTCATCCTGTTCGGCTTCGCAAGGCTCGAAACCCACCTCAACAGACACCTGTAACCATCAAATGAAAGGACGCCACAATGACGACCGCCAAACTCTATGACTTTGCCTACTCTGGAAGCTGCTACAGGGCCCGGCTGATGCTGGCGTTGTCGGCCGTGCCCCATGAGATCATACCCATCGACCTTGATGCCAATGAGCAACGGTCCGAGGAATTTCTCAAGATCAATCCACTCGGCCAGGTTCCCGTGCTGGTCGACGGAAAGACCGTCTTGCGCGATTCCCACGCCATCCTCTCCTATCTCGCCTTGACCTACAGCGCGGAAAGGGCGGGCCAAGGCAATCCCTCTGCTGCGGCCGTGATCGTTCAGTGGCTTTGCTATTCCGCCAATGAGATCGCTAATGGGCCGGCGATGGCGCGGATGATCAAGCTCGGAATTACAACAGGAGATCTGGATGCCACCCAGGCAAGAACAAAAAACGGTGCTGGAGTACGTCAACGCCGAACTTCAAGGCAGGGACTGGCTTGTTCCCCCGAAGTGGACAATCGCCGACATCGCCTGTTATCCCTATATTGAATCGGCCGGAGATGGCGGCGTCGATTTCAAGAATTTTCCGGCGATCCGCGCATGGATTGAGCGCATCAGGGGATTGCCGGGTTACGTCAAGAAGAACTAGGGAACGGTTTTAACGCCGTTGATATTGCTTGTCGCCCCAAAGCACCTTGAACTCCTCTCTGGTGTAGGCGCGGATTTGGCGATGTTCGGCAAGAATTTCGAGAATGCGCTGGGCCGCCGGCCGTGCGCTCAACTCGTCGAACCAACGTTTGAAGTGAGGGTACTCCGCAAGGTCGACTCCCTGAAAATGATGCGTGCGCGTCCATGGATAGACCGCGATGTCGGCGATTGTGAATTCCTTGCCCCCTAGATAAGCATTGGTGGAGAGGCGCCGGTCCATGACGCCATAGAGACGATTGGCCTCCTTGGTGTATCGTTCAATGGCGTAGGGTATCTTCTCGGGCGCGTACCGCACGAAATGATGGGCCTGGCCCAGCATCGGCCCGATGCTGCCCATCTGAAACATGAGCCATTGCAGCACCTCATAGTGTTGCCGTGCATCCCCGGGCAGCAACTGGCCGGATTTCTCCGCCAGATAAATCAAAATGGCGCCGCTTTCGAAAAGAGAGATAGGCTGGCCATCCGGGCCATCCGAATCCGTAATGGCCGGCACTTTGTTGTTGGGGCTGATCTTGAGGTATTCGGGCTCGAATTGTTTTCCGGCGATGATGTCGATAGGCACGACACGATAAAGAAGCTTTACTTCCTCAAGCATGAGCAGAACTTTATCGCCGTTGGGAGTGGGCCATGTATAGAGATCGATCACGTATGTTGTTCCTGGTTATGCGATGCGGCAACTTGAACCCGCCGCCTGCCGCTTCCAGAACCACTTGCTGCAATTCTCGTTGGACCATTCGCCTTACCTTTCGAGCAAGGCCTCGGAGAGCTGTATCACCGCCTTTCGTATCTGCGCGTCTTTCATGCCCGAATATCCAAGAAGCAGCGCTTGGGAGGGCGATTTTCGGATATAGAATTCCGACAGTGGTCGTGGATAAACCCCGGCGGCGACGGCGCGCCGCGCCGCTTCCCTGTCGTCCATCCTTTGGCTGAGTTTCGGTTTGAAATAGGCAATGAGGTGCATGCCCGCATCGTGGGGAGGCATGTCCACGAGATCGCCCATGTTGGATTCAACCGACTCCCGCAAAACCTTTTGACGACCTTCGTACAGCTTGCGCATCCGCCGCACATGGGTGAGGAAATGTCCCTCTCGCAGAAATTCGGCGAGAACCGGCTGCGCGGTGCTGGGATACTGACTGTCCAGCACCCGCCTTCCGCGTGAAAATTTATCAACGATCTGCAAAGGCAATATCATGTATCCAAGCCGCAGGCCCGGAAACAAAACCTTGGAGAATGAGCCCACGTAAATGACCCGGCCCTTGCCGTTCGTGGGCCCCGCGCTCAGGCCCTGCAGCGATGTCAACGGCGGGCCGGAGTAACGGTATTCGCTGTCATAATCGTCTTCGATGATCCAGGCATTCGCCTCCTCCGCCCAGTGGAGCAGCTCCAGCCTGCGTTGGAGGCTCATTACGACGCCGAGTGGAAATTGATGGGACGGCGTCACCACCGCTGCGCGAATCCTAGCGCTGTTGCGGCTGACGGACCGGATGTTGATGCCCTCCTCATCGACTTCCACCGGCACGATGTTGGCGCCGGCACTGGCCAATGCACCCCGGCTGCCGATATAGCCGGGGTCTTCGACCCAAACGGAATCACCCGGATCGAGAAGCATTCGCCCCAGAAAATCGAAAGCCTGCTGAGCGCCGGATGTCACGAAGACCTGTCCGGGCTCGCAGCTCACGCCGCGCGACTGGCGGAGATAATCGGTGATTTGCTGGCGGAGGCCCAAGTAGCCGCCGGGAGCGCCATAGGACAGCAGTTCTTTTTGGGGATGACGCCAGACCTTGGCCAGCAGCCTCCCCCAGAGAGGAAAGGGGAAGAACTCGATATCCGGCACGCCAATATCGAAGGGACGGTTTTTCAGCGGGCGCAATTCGGCGTAACCGGCCATCGTTTCACCCCGCTTCGACAGCTCCAACTGGACCGTATCATCCTGATGATGAGGTGCTGAAGCTCGCGTGCCCGTGGTGATAAGTTCATCGGGCAGCATCTGGGCAACAAAGGTGCCGGAGCCCTGCTTGCCCACAAGATAACCTTCCGCCAAGAGTAGTTCGACGGCGCCGACAACAGTGTTGCGCGAGCACTCCAGTTCGCCGGCGAGAATTCGCGTCGAAGGGATGCGCCATCCCGGGCGCACCTGGCCACGCAGAATGGCATCGCGGAGCTGGGTGTAGAGCTGGCGTTCGAGAGGAACCTTCGAGTCCCGGTTCAGGCCGAGCGGAAAGAACGTTGTGTTTGCGGCTCTCCCTGACATGCCATCCTCGGGCGCGGCCAAATGGTGCGCGCGCTTTCACACGATGTGGTACTTTATTCGAACCCTTCCCGAGGTGAAAGATAATACCGCTTTAGGGGCTGGCTGCGAGGGAAGAAAATGGGAAAATCGGTGAGATTCCCCTGCCCCGATGGCAGCGAGGCCGAGGGCTATTTGGCGGAAGCACCGGGTGCCCGGGCCGGAGTTGTTCTCCTCCAGGAATGGTGGGGCCTGAACGACAATATCCAAGGCATCGCCGACAGACTTGCCGCCGCCGGCTTCACCACGCTTGCACCCGATCTATACCACGGCCGCGTGACCACCGTTGCCGACGAGGCCAACCATATGATGGATGGGCTGGATTGGGTGGGGGCGACAGCCGTGGAAGTTCAGGGCGGCTTGAGCCACCTGAAGAAATCGGTGTCGAAGGCTGGCGTGATGGGCTTCTGCATGGGCGGAGCGCTGACGATCATCGCCTGCGCCAAGCTCAAGGAGTGCGATGCGGGGGTTTGTTACTATGGCATTCCACCGGAGGATCAGGCCCGTCCCGCCCAGATCAGGGTTCCCTTCCAAGGTCATTTCGCCGATCTCGATGACTGGTGCACGCCCACCCTCGTTCGAAAGTTTGAAGCGGGATTGAAGGGTCTGCACATCCCACATGAAATCCACCGCTATCCTGTTGATCACGCTTTTTTCAACGAAACCCTCGTGGAATACGACGCCGAAGCGGCCAAGCTATCCTGGGAACGCAGCTTGGCATTCCTGCGCATGCATCTATGATGGCCGGCGTCAGTCGCGCATCTCTGCGATGAGGCGGAGCCGGGCCTGATCGGCGACGACCGCGAGGATGAGGAGAATGCCGATCACCACCGTCTGCAAGTAGCTGTCGATGCGCGCGAGGTTCATGCCGTTCTGAACGAGGCCAATGAACAGCGCGCCCAGCACCACATTGCTCAGACGCCCTACCCCGCCCCGCAAGCTCACGCCGCCGATAACGCAGGCAGCGATTGACTCGAGCGGCATGGCCGCGCCGATATTTGCTTCTCCCGTTTCAAGGCGCGCCGTGAGCAATAACCCCGAGACGGCGGTGAGGGCGGCGCAAAGCACGTAAGCGAGAAAGAGAATCCAGCTTGTCTTGATGCCGGAAAGCTGTGCGGCCTTGATATTACCGCCGACGGCGTAGAGATAACGGCCAAGCCGTGTCCAATTGAGCAGCACATAGATTAATACGACAAACAGGGCCGTCAGATAAATGGGCGCGGGGATGCCAAAATAGCGGGCAAAACCGAAAGTCGCACCGAAGCCATCCGGCATGCCGTAAACCGGTATGCCGCCGGTCAGGAACAACGCGATGCCGAAGCCGACGGACGCCATCCCCAAGGTCATCATGAAGGGCGAGACATTGAACAGCGCTATGCCCGCGCCATTGATGATGCCGATCGACAGCCCCGCGCCGAAGCCTATGAGTATACCCCCGGTGATCGCCAGCCATGCCATGTCGGGGAATGCCCCGTTCAGACTTGCCATGGCAAGTGCGCCAACCACAGACGTTACCGCCAGTATGGTGCCGACCGACAGATCGAAACCGCCCGTCAACAGCGCCAGCATCTGCCCCATGGCGACAAGCATGAGATAGGTCGATTGGCGCGCGACATTCACGAGATTATTGACCGTCAGGAAGTTGCCGGACAGAAGCGTGAAAACGATGAGGGCAATGACAAGCAGGAAGGGCAACACGCCAAGCCGCACAAAGGTGTGCTTGATCCAGGCTACATTCATCACGCGGCGTCCCGTTCAAAAAAATAGCTGAGCACAACGTCATGCCTGATATCGCCGCCTTCGAGTTCGGCTCTCAGTTCACCACGGTACATCACATAGACGCGCGCCGTCAGATGCAAGATTTCTGGAAGGTCGGAGGAAATGAGGAGAATGCCCGCACCGGCCTCGCAGAGATCGCGAATAAAGCCATAAATGGCGGCGCGCGTGCCCACATCGACGCCAATGGTCGGCTCATCGAAGATGAAAAGTTTAACGTCGCGGGCGAGCGCCTTGGCGATCATCACCTTTTGCTGATTGCCGCCGGAATAATGCAACAGCTCGCGGTCGAGATTGAAGGGCCGCAGATCAACTCTCTCCGCCAGCCGCCGTGTTATGGCCGTCTCGCCCCGTCGATTTAGGAAGAGGTTGCCAGAAAAGCAGGGCTGGCTGAGAGATGGAAGCGCAATGTTTTCGCGCGCGCCCCGCATCAGCATCAGGCCTTCGCTTCGCCTATCTGGCGGCACGTAAAACATGCCGCGATCCAGCATGGCGCGGGGTGAAAAGCCCGTCACATCCTCATCGAGAAACAGCACAGCTCCCGAAGAAATTTTTTCCAAACCGAAGCAGGCGCGGGCCGTATCCGATTTTCCGGAACCTACAAGACCGGCAATGCCAACGATTTCCCCGGCCCGAACGCTGAGCGAGATGCCGCGAGCGGCGCCTGAGGAAAGTGTCAGATGGCGGGTTTCCAGGAACAGCGCTCCGGGATTGAATTTAATTCGCGGGAATACCTGAGTGATCTTGCGTCCCGTCATCAGTTCGATCAGCCTTTCGTCGCTGCACGCGGCGGCGTCGAGGGTTGCGATCTTGCGGCCATCACGGAGCACGGTGATACGGTCGCCAATGCGCCGGACCTCACCCATTCGGTGGGTAATGTAGATAATGCCGACGCAAGCTTTTTTTGCTTGGCCGATCAGCGCAAACAGGCGGTCAGTCTCACGCTCGGTCAGCGATGCGGTTGGTTCATCGAAAATCAGGATGGAAGGTTCCGTGCGGAAGGCCTTGGCGATCTCCACCATCTGTTGCTCGGCACGGGAGAGATAGGCAACGCGTTTAGAAAGCGGGATCGGGAAGCTGAGTTTCTCGAGCAGTCGCACCGAACGGCGGTGGATTTCCGCCTTGTCAAGGAAGCTACCCTTTGTCACTTCACTTCCGAGAAACAGGTTTTCCTCGACGGTGAGTTGCGGGACCAGGGAAAATTCCTGGAAAACAGCATTGATGCCTTGCTGCCGCGCTTCGTGAACGGAGCCCAATTCAACTGAATCGCCGCGCAAGAACATTCCGCCGGAGGTCGCCTTTTCCGCTCCCGAGATGAGGGAAATTAGGGTCGACTTGCCGGCACCATTCTCGCCGAACAGCACATGCACTTCACCCGCCCGCAAGTCGAAATCGACGTCGCTCAGCGCTTCGACGCCCGGAAATCTCTTCGAAACCTTTTTAAGCTCGAACAGCAAGGCGGCTCCGGCCGTTGAAGCCGGAGCCACGGAATGCCGTTGCGTTACCTCAGGCATTCACCGTTGCGTTCAATCGACGGTGAATACAGGCTTGTAGTCCGCCGGAGCCAGCGATGACGAATAGTCGAAGGTTTCGATGTTGGTCTTGTCGATGATATAAAGCTGGGGTCCGGTGTGCTTCACATAATCCTTGCCTTCGAGAATGCGCACCGCCTGATCGATCGCCACGCGGCCCTGGATCACCGCTGAGTCCGTCGGCGCGGCGAGAACCAGGCCCTTTTTGATGTTGTCGTAAACGCCGGGCGTCAAATAATAACCGAGGACCTTGATTTTGTCGCCGAGGTTGTTGTCGCGGATATGCTGAACAGCGGCTTCGGTCGCGGGCGAAACGCCGACGATGTATTGCACGTCGGGATAGCTGGCGAGGGTGTCTTCCACCAGTTTGGTCTGAACTTCCTTGCCGGAGTCGCCGTATTTCGTTTCCACGACTTCAAGATCGCTATCCTTTACGGCTTCGAGGAAACCCTTGTTGCCGGCTTCAACCCAGCCAGCGCCCGCAGGCCCCGGGAACCAGCCGACTTTCACCTTGCCGGAACCCTTGGGATGGAGCTTGGCCAGATATTCGCCGGTCTTGGAACCCATCTCGCCAAAGGAAACGAGCGATTTGGCGGAAAGCTCCGGCGAGGATATGCCGTTGACCACATCGATCACCGGAATGTTCTTGGCACGGACCTCCTTGATAAGGCCGTTCAGCCCGTCATAGGAGATCGCGCCTATGATGACGGCATCGGCGCCGCCGGCAACGCAGTCTTCGATTTGCGAAATCTGCTTGTTGAGGTTGGTGTAGCCGCCCGCCTCCAGCAGTTGCATCTTGACGCCTAAACGTTTTGCTTCCTCGGCCGCGCCATAATCGACGGCAAGCCAATAAGCGTCCTTCATGTGCGGAAAGGAAACGCATATCTCCCACGGCTTTTCTGCTTTCTCCAGGGGCTTGTAATCCATGGTGGTGCGCGGGCTTGCCATATCGAACGGCGGATCCCAAACCTCGACCGGGTACGGATACCAATCCTTGGCCATGGCCGCGCCTGACAACCCAAGACCTAGAACCAGCCCACCGGCTAGCGCGGCGGTCTTGATCGCTTTGAATGTCACCATATCCTCCCTCCATTTTTTTGTGCATTTTGCCTATCTGACAACATGCGTGAACCGTATCGTAGTCGGCACAGATGCGGCATGCAGTGCCACTTGGAAGTAATGTGTGAGGACCAGTCTTCCGGAAAAGAGCAAGCCATCGGCTATGAATCATAGCCGGCGGCTTGCAAGGTCAGGGAGGTTCGACGACGCGCTTAACGCAACCAGCTCTTCCAGGTACTCTCGTTCTTGGCAATCCAGTCGGCGGCCACTGCCTCCGCGGCCTCGCCACCGTTATCGATTCGGTCCATGGCGGCGCCCACTGTGGGCGCGTCAAGCTCGAACAAGAACAGCAGGCGGCGGGCGTCCGGAACTGTGTTCATGAATTCCGTATTGCCGATCTTCCAGATAAAACCGGCGGGCGAGATGTCGGGCCACTTCACGAATTCGCCGTCGTTGCGCTTCACCACCCAATGGGGAAAATAAGCAAAGGCAAGGATCGGCTCCTTGCGTTCGAAGGCGCCGCGAAGCGTCGCGGCAGGTGATTTCGCGAACCGCAACGAGGACACCCAGATCGCGGTAAGCACCGTTGTCTGCATCGGGCCCCAGACGTTCGCGTGCCCGCCGGAAATCCGTGCCGAATGTTTTCCATACATCGCGGCACTCAAGCGCTGCGGGAGCGTTCAATGTACATACTTCCCTGATCGGGTTCGAGGCATCCATTGCAGCAAAGTTGAGCCGGGCCGTGAGGTTAGCGGACATGCGTATGGCATGGAGTACCACTTGGAAATATTGTGTGGGAACCACCGCCGGCGCGGCGGGCTTGAGACAAACACATGGTAAGACATGATGAGGGAGGTAGATCATGGTCTATTGCAAGCATGTTCACTGACCGCGACCGCCGTTTGCAAACTGGGGCTTGGGCTATTGTTCCGGTCAAAGAGCTGAGCGAAGCAAAGAGCAGATTGTCGCCGGTACTTGGGCTGAGGGAACGCAGGCAACTTGCCCTGACTATGCTCGGCGATGTGCTTCGCGCGCTGAAGCAAGTCGAAGCGCTGGCGCGCATCCTGGTGGTCTCTCGAGATGCCGGCGTTAACGCGGTTGCCGCACAACATGGCGCTGAAACGGTGAGCGAACCGCAGGATTCAGGACAGAACGAGGCAGTGCGCTTTGCCGTTGAATTGGCCGTACGGGAAGGAGCGGAAACCATTCTAGTCATGCCCGCAGACGTTCCTCTGGCCGAGGCCGGGGATGTAGCTAGTCTTCTCAAGCAACATGGCGTTTCGCCGGCGTTGACAATCGTTCCGGATCGTCACGGGACCGGGACGAACGCCCTGATATGTTCCCCACCTGATCTTCTGCCGTCCAAGTTTGGCGAGGGAA